>ERZ1643251.4776-NODE-4776-length-11516-cov-5.194311_pt1 | contig 11516 bp, 5 predicted proteins | sample MGYA00579261_ERZ1643251 | MGnify/ENA primary metagenome ERZ1643251 (study PRJEB29033, sample SAMEA4952267) | chicken gut metagenome | biome: Broiler Chicken; feature: Gastrointestinal Tract; material: Caecum | place: Ireland | collected 2018 | study: Broiler... | reverse complement strand
CTTCCCTTGTTTCGATCACCCTTCCCGCTTCTCTCGAAACGTTCGGCAACTATCTGTTCGAGGGCTGCTCTTCGCTCGAAGAGGTCACCTTCCTTTCTCTGACGGATGATAGCCTTTCGTTCCGTAGTTCTAATGCTCCGTTCAACGAAGGCCTTACCTCCCTGAAGAAGATCACGTTGGGAGACGGCGTCACCTATATCCCGAACTATATGTTCTACGGCGCAGAAGGGGCGGAGATCGTCTTCTCGGAAAACTGCAAGATCAAAGGGATTGGCGATTATGCCTTCCGCGATACGGCGATCTCGTCTATAGATCTTTCCGAATGTACGGAGATCGGCGAATATGCATTCGTGAACTGCACCTTTACGTCCTTCGTTGTCCCGTATGGCATTACTTCTCTCGGTACCAATGTTTTCCAGAATTGCACCGCGCTCGAAACGGTCTGGCTGCCGGATACACTGACGGAATTGTCCAAGTATCTGTTCGACGGCTGCACCTCGCTACAAACGGTTTATACATACAGCATGGATGAGTCCGGCGAGATGGTGCTGCGCAACGAGATAGAGGAAGGCACTGCAGATCTTTCCTGCATTACAAATATTCCTAACTATTCGTTCCAGAATACAGCCATTAAGCAGGTCATCTTCTCCGACGAGCTCACGACGATCGGTACCGATGCCTTTTTGGGCAGTGCATTGACGAGCGTTACCGTTCCCGGTTCGGTAGCTACGGTCGACACTCATGCTTTCGAGAACTGTGTGTCTTTGGAGACGGTAGTCATCGAAGAAGGGGTAACGATCATTGATACGTCCGCTTTTGCGGGCTGTACCGCGCTTCAGGAGATCTCTCTGCCGGATACCCTGCTCACGATCGAAACGAATGCTTTCAACGGCTGCACGTCCCTCAAAGAGATAACCATTCCGGCAAATGTCACCAAGCTCAACGTCAGCGTGTTCAACGGCTGGACTTCTGCACAGAAAGTCATCATCGAGTTGTACGCACTTGACTCCGTGTCTGCGTGGACGAACAGCTGGCAGACCGGATGCGGTGCGGTCATCGAGTATGTCATCCGTTATTCTTACGACGAGGAACAGTCGGTGGCATAAATGTATACTGTAGCAAATATAAGTTTTTCATATAGCTTATATTAAAAGAAATAGGGGAGCGGCCGGACTGTTTTTTCAGTTCGGCCGTTTTCGGCTGTCGTTATACTTTACTTTACGAGAAAAATGTGTTATAATACAAAAAAATGAAAAAATATAAAATGAAATTTTGTTGAAAGGAGGATGCGTATGCAAGAACTTATGAAAAAGTACCGAGCACGCTTGGTCAAAGAAGGGATCATCAAAGCTGCGTTATATGCGGCGGTGGCTGCGTTTGCCTCTCTTGCTCTCTGTACCGTCATATTCTGGTTTACGGGCTTCGACAAAATCTGGATAGGAGCGATTGTATTTGCCGTTGTCCTGCTTGCCGTTGCCCCTGTCGTCTTTTTTGCATTTTTCCGCCCTACGGAAAAAGTGGTCGCTAAAAGAATCGACAAGGATCTCGGTTTAGACGAGCGTATGGTCACCATGCTCGAATTGCGCGGGAGAAATGAAGTGATCGCCTGTGCGCAACGGGCGAATGCAGTGTCCGTACTTCGTGCGGCGGGCAATTCCGGCGTTAAGAAAATAGCCATAACGGTCGGGTCGGTTGCGCTGTTTGTCGGGATCGGTGTTTCTGTATTCCTGGGTGCAGGCATGACCACTGTTTCTGCTTTGTCGGCCACCGGCGTTATCCCGAGCGGGAAAGATCTCCTTTCCGGTGCGGGCGCAGCGAAAGAGGTGTATACAATCACCTATTTGGTGGAGGGCGTCGGCAAAATCGGAGGGGATGTTACGCAGATCACGGAAAAGGATGAAGAAACAGGCGAAACTGTTGTTATTGCATATGAGCAGACAGTTTCCGAAGGCAGCGATTCTTCCGCGGTTTGGGCGATCGGCGGCGCGGATTACTACTTTGTCGGCTGGTCTGACGGCGTGACAACGCCTTATCGCACGGTTGAAAACGTTATGTCAGACATGACGTTGACAGCATATTTTGAACTTGTCGATGATGGGGTGACCGACCCTGCCGAGGATTTGCCTCTGTTACCCGGTTTTGGCGGCGGCGGCGACGACATTCCGGATGTCGATAAGCCGTCCTCCAACGATGATAAAGAAAATGAAGCCGGTGAGGGGGACGGAGCCGGCGGGGGATCTTCGCTTCCCGGACATCAGGTGATCGACGGTCAGACCGATTACGGCGGTTCTACCTATGAAAATGCATATGAGCAGGCGAAGGAAGACATGGCTGCTGACGGCAGTCTGTCGGATGACCTGATCGGCATCATCGAAGATTACATGGACATAATAAAGAGATAAAAAGGAAGAAAGGAATCTTACCAATCATGGTTACAGAAAAGAGTATCGAGCAGTTTTGCAAGCAGTGCAACAATATTTTCGAGCAGATTTCGAGGGACGTCATCGGTCAGCAGGAGGTCGTGCAGGATGCGGTCATCGCTATGATCGCGGGCGGCAACGTCTTGCTCGAAGGCGTCCCCGGCGTCGGAAAAACCAGGCTCGTCAGATCTTTGGGAAGGGTGTTCAACCTTCCCTTTTCGCGTATTCAGTTTACGCCCGATCTGATGCCTGCGGACGTTACGGGCACGAATATCATCGTGAAAAACGAAAAGGGCGATTCGGAATTCCGTTTCCAGCCCGGCCCGATTTTCAGCAACATCGTGCTCGCGGACGAGATCAACCGTGCCACGCCGAAAACACAGTCGGCGCTGCTTGAAGCGATGCAGGAGCATACCGTCACCGTAATGGGCGTTTCCAGGCCTCTCGAAGAGCCTTTCTTCGTCCTTGCGACGCAGAACCCCATCGAGCAGGACGGTACCTATCCGCTCCCCGAAGCGCAGATGGACCGTTTCATGTTCAAGGTCAACGTACCCAACCCGAGCATCGAAGAGCTCGTGCAGATCGTCGACATGACGCAGAAAACGATGGCAGAGGTCGCCGATTGCGCCTGCAACAAGGAGGAGCTTCTGCAGATGCGCGAAACGGCGAACCAGATACCCGTCGCGTCCGAAGTGCTCAAATATGCGATGATCCTCGTTTCCGCGACCCATGCCGACGGCGAATGCGCGTCAGACGCCGCGAAGAAATACATCAGGATGGGCGCAAGCCCGCGTGCTGGTCAGGCGCTCATTTCGGCGGCAAAGGTCATGGCGCTCATCAAGGGCAGACTCAACGTCGCGTATGCAGACATCAACGAGCTTGCATATCCCGTCCTGCGTCACAGGATCAAACTCAACTTTGAGGCAATTGCCGAGCGCGTTTCCCCCGACGAGATCATCGGGCAGATCGTGGAAGAGGTCAGCAAAAAGTATCAGGGCAAAAATTAAAGCGTCGGAACGGGAAACAGCTTTTCAATGAAAAAATCTTACTTGAACGACCGGTTTTTCAGCCGGTTGGAAGCATTGGCCTTCAACTTAAAATCAAATCTTTCGGGTTATTTCGGCGGAAAGCACCTTGTTACGACGTACGGGCAGACGGTCGAATTTGCCGACTATCGGGAGTATCAGCTGGGCGATGATATCCGTCGTATCGACTGGAATCTGTACAGCCGCTTTGAAAAATATTTTTTGAAGCTGTTTACGGATGAAAGACAGATGCAGGTGCAGATATTCCTCGATTGTTCCGGTTCAATGGGCAAAGAAAACCCGACAAAAGGAGCATATGCCGTGGCTGCCGCCGCGGCTTTGGGTTTTTTGGCAGTCCATAATATGGATAAAGTTTCCATAAACCTGATGCGCGGGAGCCGTTCTGAAAATCCTTTCGGCACCATCGTCGGCAAAAATGCGTTTTATCGGGCAGTCAGCAGTCTGGAAGAGATCGCTTTTGAAGACAGCACAGATATCGAAGCCTGCGTTTCCGGCTGCCCGGATACAGGAACGAAGAACGGTCTAACAGTCATCATCTCTGACTTTTTCACTGATTCCGATTGGAGAAAAGCAGTTGATTATCTGTGTTACAAGCAAAGACAGGTCATGCTCATACAGGTGCTTGCGCCCGAAGAAATAGATCCTGCTTATGACGGAAGGATACACCTTATAGATTCGGAATCCGGAGGATTGGAGGATCCCAGGAACATAAAAGTAAAAATCAATTCCGGGCTTCTCAAAGCATACGAAGAGGCGCTGAATGGACTTATCAATGATATACGGTCGTTCTGTATGAAGAGAAGTGTGGATTTTATTACCGTTTCGACAGATGAGGCGATAGAGAGAGTGCTGTTCGGAGAGCTTTTTAAGACGGGTATATTGTCATGACATTATTGATTCCTCTCGGCTTATTGGGTCTGCTTTCCATTGCGGGACTGATCCTGATCTACATTATCAAGCCGAATTATCAGCAGAAATACATATCCAGCACATATGTCTGGGCGCTCAGCTTAAAACTGAAAAAGAAAAGGCTTCCTGTCAGCAAATTGAGAAATTTGCTGCTGATTTTATGTCAGATCCTTTTTCTCGTCATGTGTGCGCTTGCGCTCGCGCAGCCGGCAATCATCACCCGGGCAGCGGTTCAGGAGAGAGAGATCATTGCCGTTATAGACTCATCCGCAAGCATGCGCGCGGCAACGGAGGGGGAAACGCGCTATGAGAGGGCGATAAAGCAGGTTGCGGCGCTTTCCGACGAGGTGTTTTCGGTGAACGGCTATGTATCCGTCATCGTTGCAGGTGATACTGCTTCTGTCCTCGCGCAAAGGGTCAGGTCCGATATGCGCGCTTCTTTGGCGGACGATCTGCAGCAGTTGATAGACGAAAACAGCTGCTCTTACGGAGAGGCGGATATGAATGCCGCTTTGAGCGTTTGCGAAAGTATCATCAATATAAATCCGGGCGCGGAAGTTTTTGTCTATACCGATACGGAATATATGTCCGTTCCTTCCGGCGTCAATGTCATCAATGTCGGACAAGAAGGCGAATGGAATGCGGGCATTCTCAACGCTTATACAGTGCTTGAAGATAACTATTATTCGATTTTTATAGAGATGGCCTGTTACGGTGTGAACAGAGAGATCGGGCTGAACGTTCAGGTCTCCGATGCAAACCGGTACGAGGGAGGAGACAACGGAACGACGATAAATTTCAATACCACAGTGTCCTGCGAGTTTGACGAACCGGTGACCGTTGTATTCCGCAACGGCAATATGGATTCGGGCGATTATCAGGAAAATGCACAGAACGTCATCTTTATTGCCATTGAGGACCAGAAGCAGTTTTTCTCTTACAGCGAAGTGTTTATTTCTCTTGACGTTCAGGATTCATTGGAAGAAGACAACAGCTTCGCAATATATGACGGGCAGGTTCCGGTTCTGAATGTTCTGTATGCAAGTACTGATCCCAATAACTTTTTTAACGCGGTGCTTCAGGCGTTGGCGTCATACTACGCAAAAGACAGTATCTGGGACATACAGGTAACGGTTTCCCACGACAGTGAACCTGTAACGGAAGGATACGATCTCTACATTTACGAACATAAGATGCCGCAGCAGATGCCTGTCGACGGAATCGTCATCCTATGGGATCCGGATACGATCCCGCAAGGGTTGGACATTTCTTTGGGAGGCTATAAGGAATATCAGAACGGAGGAATTTACCTGACGCAAAGCAGCGAAGATCCTTTGCTGGAACATGTCAATGCAGACCGCATCTCGGTTTCCCTGCTGCGCGAGATCGTGTCGTATGATCCGTCTTTTAATATGCTTTTCAGTTGTGACGGAAGTCCTGCGTTATTGGCAAAAAACGATGGTGCATCAAAGGTGCTCGTCGCGCCTTTCAGCATACATTATTCCAATTTGGCCATTAAACCGGTCGATTTTGTTCCGCTTTTTCTGAATCTCTTTGAAAATTGGATACCGACTACCGTAAAGGGCAATATGTTTTCTGTCTATGAAGAAGTATCTGTTAATTCAAGAGGCAGTTCTTTGACGGTCACAAGTTCGGCTTTGGAAAATAATTCTATCGAGTTTACGGAATTCCCCGCCAAACTTGTGCTGGATATTCCGGGAACGTATACACTTGAACAGACGACCTATTACGGTAAAAATATTACAGAACGCATCTATGTGAAAAGTCCGGCGTCGGAAAGTAATATCTGGAGTACGGAGGACATTCTCCGTGATCCGTATATAACAGAAACGGCGGCAGAACAGTATTCCGAATTGATTTTATATATGGCTGCTGCAATGGTTGCCTTACTGTTCATCGAGTGGATACTGCAGGCGCGGGAGAATCTGTAGCAGGGAGATAAGAAAAAGATATGCCTAATTTTCCTATTCAGTTTACACACCCCTGGCTGCTGCTTTTGATTGTTCCTTTGCTCGGGGTTGCATTTTTCCTCTTTTTCAGAGTAAAGAAAAAATACCGCCGCACGCGCAATCGCGTCATATCTTTGGTACTGCATTGTATCGCCAGCGTCTTGTGTGTATGCGTTTTGTCCGGTATCTATATACAGTACAGTATTCCGAACGAATCAAATGAGATCATATTTGTCGTAGATGTTTCAGATTCCGAAGAACGTGCGGATGCGGAACAGGATTCTGCGCGGGTCCGCGATGATTTTCTGCAGACCGCGCTGACGGCAGGGATGTACGACGGCTTCAAGATGGGCGTCGTCACGTTTGCGTTTGATCAGGTTTACGCGGTGCCTCTCACCACCGATATCGGCGGGATTTTTGCGGCTTACGCCGAGGCGGAATTACCCTCTGAGATGGGCGGAACGGATATAGCTGCTGCGCTGACTTATGCGAACGGGTTGTTTTCAGAGTCCGCTTCCAGCAAGATCGTTTTGGTTACGGATGGCAAAGAAACGGATGAAGATGCCTCGCTGATCATCAGTTCGATAGCGAATACGGGCACTTCGGTCGATACCGTCCACATTCCTTCGGATTATGCAGCCGACGATGTACAGTTCATCGGGGTAGAATATCCGGATTATCATATCGAAAAAGATATCGAATTCACCCTGAATTATACGCTGTTCAGCAAATCGGCTCAGACTGTTTCGGTCAGGATTTTTGATAACGGTGAAGAGTTGCCTTCGCAGGAGGTTGAACTGCAAGCCGGGAGTCAGACTTTCGCTTTCCCGCATACTTTTCAGGAAGAAGGATTGCATGAACTTCGTTTCGAGGTCGTGTCTTCAGATAGAATTCAGGAGAATAATACCTATTATTCCTATTATAATCTGGAGATGTTTAACGATATACTGATCGTGGAAAGGGCGGAAGGAGAATCGGATAAACTTGTAGAAATTCTCGAAGAAGGAGAATACAACGCGACCGTTCTCAATGTAAACGATCCGGAAGCCGATTTCCCGGAGAGCGCTTTGGAACTGTGTATTTATGATCAGGTCATTCTGAACAATATAGCCAATAAAGATATGCCGGAAGGATTTGTCGATGTTCTGTATTCCTATGTGAACGACTATGGCGGCGGTATGCTGACTGTAGGAGGTAAGGATGAGGAAGGCAAAGATGCAAACGCATATGATCGCGCAGATATGTACGGAACGACATATCAGTCCATGCTGCCTGTCGAAGCTATCAACTATACGCCCCCGATCGCGGTTATGATCGTCATAGATACTTCGGGTTCTATGGGAGGCTCTATGGATGACGGGGAATCTATGCTTTCCTGGGCGCGGGCAGGCGCGTCAGCCTGTCTTGATGCGCTCACAGAGCGCGATTATATCGGGCTCATGACGCTTGACGAAAATTATAACACGGTTTTGCCTTTGACCAGCCGCACGCAGGAAGACAGGATCAGAAGTGCGATTGCTTCTTTGACGGAGGCAAACGGCGGAACATCTTTTGTAAGCGCGATCGAGTATGCCGGCATAGCACTCCGCAGCCAGAACAATGTTGCCAAAAGACACATCATTATCGTTTCCGACGGTATGGTCCCGCAAACCGAAGAGGAAAGATATCTCGAGTATATCGACAATTTTTATAAAACAGACGGGATCACGCTTTCGGTGGTCGGAGTAGGCGTTTCTCCCGGGTCGACTGTCGCGAATCAGATGCAAAAGGCTTGCGATGCAGGACACGGAAGGCTGCATGCAGTCGATAACACTAACGATCTTATCCGAGAGATGCGCGAAGAGTTGAATGTGGAAGAGATCAAGGGCGTCAACGAATATGAAGATGGTTTTTATCCGGTCGCCTATAACGAAGCGGCCAACATCTTTAACGGCGTTGCTCTTGAAGACGGTGAAATGACGGTCACTCTGGGCGGGTTTTTCGGCACAAAGGTGAGGGACAGCGATTACCTTCTCCTTGCAGGAGACTATAACGTTCCGCTGTATGCTCAATGGAAATTCGGAGCGGGATCTGTCGGCAGTTTCATGTGCGACCTGACGGGCAGCGGTTGGTCAGAGCAATTTATGTCCGATGAGAATGGGAAACAGTTCATTTGGAATATGGTTTCCGGGCTGATACCTGTTTCGGATATTACTCCTCCTCCTTTTCAGGTAAACCTTGAACGAGGTAATTTGATAAACAGGATGAGCGTCACCGCTGAGCTTGAAGAAGGGCAGACTGTCCGGGGAAAAATAGTATCGACAGACGGAGAAATGTCGCTTTCGCTTAATACCGGCGAGGGTGGAACGAACGACTGTTATGTGCAGCAGTTGCTTGACGCTTCTACCCATTACAGCCGTTGCGTTTTTGTGTTGAAGCAGGAAGGGATTTACGAAATCATTCTCGATATCTGCGATGCGGAAGGAAATGCCGTATTGACGTATCGTGAATATTTGAATTTTTCCTATTCAAGCGAATACGGTCAAAGCGAAGAGGACGGTGAGGCTCTATTGTCCTCTCTTGCGCAGAGAGGCGGAGGAGAGGTCGTAGCCGATCTGATGAATCCCGTCAGCATTTTCGATAATTTTGAGACTTCATTTGAAATGACGTACGATCCCGCAATAATTCTTCTCATTAGCGCGATAGTGCTTTTCCTTCTCGACGTAGCGGTACGCAAGTTCAAGTTCAAATGGATCCATGAGATCATTCGAGAAAAGAGGAACAAACATTCTGAGTGACGGAAAACATTATAAGACAATCGTTATTTCTTGTAAGTTATTAAGGATCAGAACCATGAAGAAATTTTTGACAGCGATAAGTTTGGCTGTGATTTTGGCCTTCATATCCGTTTTTTCGGCGGCATGCAATCAAAGCGTATTGCCGGCACCGAACATATATACGGTCGATATCGACGAAAGTTATCGCATGACATGGGAATCCGTGGCAAATGCGCGCGGTTATGCGGTCGAGGTCACCGGAACGGACGATTTCCGCGAGGAGAAAAGCACCCACGTCTCCAATTACGATTTGTCCGGACTTGAAGAAGGCGACTATGAGATCCGTATCAGAGCAGTGGGAGGCGGCGGATACGGGGATTCAGATTGGTCAGACATTATTTACTTCCATAAGGACTATGAAAACGGCTGCATTTACGAGCAGGTCGATAACGGAACGGCTTATCAGGTAGCCAGATACGGTTCGTCATCCGGGACGGTGGACATCGGGGCCACTTATCGTGGCAAGCCGGTCGTCGCGGTCAAAGAAGGTGCTTTCCGAGGCAGTTATGCGCTTGAAAACATAATTATAGGCCCGAATGTGACGACTATAGGAGATAATGCTTTTTATGGTTGCTCGAATTTACGTTCCGTGACGTTTCCGGAAACATTGACATATCTCGGTTCGTCGGCTTTTCAGGCTTGCTTTTCTTTGAACGATGTAACGATACCGGCGGGTATAACTTATCTGAGTGATAACCTTTTTAATTTCTGCCGCTCGCTGACAAACGTACAGCTTCCCGATATCGTTTCTATCGGGGATTATGCTTTTGCCAATTGTTCCGCTTTGACTGATTTTACAATTCCGGACAGTGTCGTGTCTGTCGGTGAATATGCCTTCTTTAAGGATGTTTTGCTGGAAACGATAACGGTGGGCAGCGGGGTACAGGTGATAGGTAATAATGCTTTCGAACTCTGCAGTGTCCTGGCAGAAGTCGTTTTGCCTGAAAATAATTCGCTGATAGCGTTGGGCGGAAGAGCCTTTTCGTATTGTACCGCTTTGACAGAAATCGCTTTGCCGGAGGGGCTTGTTTCCATCGGTAATCAGACGTTTCTCAACTGTGTCGAATTGCGGGATGTACATATTCCTTCGAGTGTTACTGCCGTCGGGCAGTTCGCGTTCCTCAATACGGGCATTTACGAGGATGCAAAAGCAGCGGACGAAACCTATGTTTATGTGGACGACTGGCTGGTAGAGCTGGTAGAGATGAAGCAGGATAAAGTCACTGTAGTGGGAGAGGATTCGATCGACGAGGTGATGAAAGACGAAAATTTTGTGCCGCTGAAGGAAGGATTGAAAGGAATAGCCGCAGCTGTATTTTACGGCTGCCCGCAGCTTACTCGTGTCTTCCTGCCTGATACAGTCGAATACATCAACGCTTCCGCTTTTTACGAATGCCCGGAACTGTGGTATTTCGAAGCGTCAGATAATTCGTCTTTGAGAGAAATCGGTTCGGGTGCGTTTGCGGAATGTCAGATACTCCGCACGATTTATTTGGGCAACTCGCTTGAATCTATAGGTTCGTATGCATTTCTTAATTGCAGTGTGCTCGAAAACAATACGATATCTTCCATAATACCTGAATCGGTTACGGATATCGGTATGTTGGCGTTTTACGGTACGACGCTTTATGAAAACCCCGACGAATACGGTGTGATTTATGCCGGTAACTGGGCGGTCGGCTATGAGGGTTACAATACTGCGATACAATATGTTGCGTATGAGCTCGGGCTTAACACCAACGAAAATGCGTGGATGCTGCAAAGTCAGCTTTCCAAAGTGACCTATATCGAATTGAGGGAAGATACCAGGGGCATAGCGGATTATGCGTTCTACGGGCACATGAATCTTGAACAGGTCGACGGTATGTCTACGCCTCGCTACATGGGGGAGGCTGCGTTCTTTTTCTGTGACCGCTTAAGCACTATCAGCTTGAATCGGAGCATGACGGCGGTGCCGGATTATGCGTTTTACGGTTGCGAGCGCGTACTGTCCGTCAGTCTTCCTGCCTTTATTACAGAAATCGGCAGGTCGGCGTTTTACGGTTGCAGCCGGCTCAGTGAGGTCGTTGTTTCCGGTCATCGGCTGGAGAAAATAGGGGATTTTGCCTTTTACAACTGCATCAATCTTCCCTCTATTCAATTCGGAAACAGTCTGGAAGAGCTCGGCGGATATGCTTTCTATAACTGTACGGCACTCGGATCGGTGACTTTACCGGATTCGCTCGTAAGCATCGGCGATCGTGCCTTTTATCAATGCAGCGGTTTGAGCACTCTCGATTTGGGACAGGGTGTTACTGAAATAGGTGATTATGCGTTCGGCAGCTGTTCTGCTTTGACATCTGTCGTTATCCCGGA
>ERZ1643251.4774-NODE-4774-length-11516-cov-21.074775_pt1 | contig 11516 bp, 15 predicted proteins | sample MGYA00579261_ERZ1643251 | MGnify/ENA primary metagenome ERZ1643251 (study PRJEB29033, sample SAMEA4952267) | chicken gut metagenome | biome: Broiler Chicken; feature: Gastrointestinal Tract; material: Caecum | place: Ireland | collected 2018 | study: Broiler... | reverse complement strand
CAGAATATCTGATTTAATTAGTATTCTAAATCAATATTTACCTATTTTAGCCGAAAATTCCGAGCAGCAATTAGTTTTAGATGATGATACTTTAGTCGGAAAAATTTCTAAAAAAGTTGATTCAGAACTTGGAAAAATAAGTTATAAAAAAAGACGAGGTTATTAAGGAGTTGATTCAATGAACGGAGTAAAATTTGGTGAAAAACATACTATTATAGATTGGGATTTACTAATGACGTCTAAAAATATAGGAGAAGCAGTTCCTAAAACAAACTTTGTAACTATTGAAGGAAGAAATGGCTCTATTGATTTAACAGATTGGACTGGAGAAGTAAAATTTGATGATAGGACTCTAGTGTTTGACTTTGATATTTTTGATACAAAAAATTTTTATGAAACACAAAGGAAGATATCTAATTATTTAAATGGAAAAAAAATGAAAATAATTTTGGATCAAGATCCTAACTATTATTATTATGGAAGATGTTTTATCACAAATAGTCAAATAAGTATGGGAATCGGTCATATTACTATACAAGCAATTTGCGAACCATATAAATTAAAAATTTATGATACGGTAATTATTAAAGCCATTGTTCCAAATCAGAAGATAGTTTTAGATAATGAAAGAAAATTAGTTATGCCAGAAGTTATTGCTACAACTGATGCTGTTTTTGAATATGAAAATAGCCAATTTTCGATTTCGGCTAATTCTACATATAAAAGCCCAGACTTTGTTTTGAAAGAAGGAAAAAATGAAATAACAATGATAAGTGGAACCGGTACAATTACATTTACTTATCAAGAAGGAGCTTTATAATGTATCAAGTTTTCTATAATGATTTTTTACTTCATGATTTAAGACTAGATGATTATTTTCTAACAAATCCTGTATTAAGCGAAGAATTAAATAAAGTTAGTGAATTTACATTTTCTATTTTATACGATCATCCTTATTTTTCGAAACTTCAAAAACTAATTCCATGTGTTTGTATAAAAAAGGATAATCAGACAATTTTCAAAGGAAGAATTATTTCAGATTCCCAAAAAATGAATCGAAGCAAAGATATAACATGTGAAAGTTTTCTTGCTTTTTTATTTGATACTATTCAACGTCCTTTTCTTTTTCAGGGTTCTGCTGAAAAATTGTATTGTCAATTTTTTAATGTTCATAATAACCAGGTGGCAACATTTTCTAAAACGGATGATATAATATTAACTGACAGCAAAATATATTTTGAATATAATGAAAGCAATGATTTGTATGAACAAGTATTAAACCCGGATCCAACAAAAATTAATGAATATTATGAAGCTTTCGGAGATAAAATATTGTTTATTGGAAAAACAACCGGAGCAAATTTAGATAACAATGATTATATCAACAGAAGTAGTGAAGATTATATTTCAACGTATACAGCAATTGAAGAAAAACTTTTGCCTATTGGAGGTTATTTAAAGGAAAGGTACGAGGGAAACAATACGTTTATTGATTGGGTAGATGATTTTACAGAAAATAATAACCAGCTTGTTTCAACTCAATTAATTGAGTTCGGAGAAAATTTAATTGATTTATTAATTGATGATGATGCTAGTGAAACTTATAGTGTTGTGTTACCATTAGGTGCAGAGATCGAACTCGAAGATGGAACAACCGAACGTCTTACAATTAAAGAAATCAATGAAGGAAAAGACTATATTGTAAATGAGACTGCTTTGGAAAGATATGGCTGGATTGTAGCACCAGTTAGCGAGACAACTTGGGATGATGTAACATTGGCTAGTAATCTAAAAAATAAAGCTATCGATTTTTTAAATAATCATGCAGTAATGTTAAAAAGTACTTTGACATTAAATGCCCTAGATTTGAATACAATCGATAAAACCATTACAGATTTTAAAATGGGCTTATATATTAAAGTGGTAAGTGTTCCACATAACATTTCCAAAACATATCTATTAACGTCTAAGCAAACTCCACTTACACATCCAGAAAACATGCAAATTACATTAGGTGAAACAAAAGAAACGTTAACTGGAATGCAAGTATCAGATAATAGTAATACGATTAGGAAAATTGAGACAACTTTAAAAAATTATGTTTTAAACGAAAATGTCACTCAAATTGTAAATGAAGAAATTAGTAACAATTCTTTAATTCAACAGCTGCCAAACGAAATATTAAATACTGTCAATGAACAGTATACTAAACAAACAGCATTTAGCGAATATCAAGAATTTATGGAAACAAAACTATCACAAACATCAGAAGATTGGACGTTTCAATTTTCTGAAATTATTTCACAATTAGAAAAGGTTAATGGTCAAGTAAATTCTAATTATAGTGAGTTAATCAAATATATTCGTTTTGTTGATGGAACGATTATATTGGGAATTCTTGGTAATCAAATTACGTTACAATTGCAAAATGACAGACTGTCTTTTTTGCAAAATCAGGTAGAAGTGGCATATATGTCAAATGGCAAATTATACATTACCGATGGAGAATTTTTGACTTCCTTAATTGTGGGTAATTTCGGATTTTTACCACGTCAAAATGGAAGTCTTTCATTTGGAAAAATAAAGATTGATAATGAGGTGACGAACTAATGGCATTAAATGGAACGATTAGTGGCGGAAATTATAATAATATATATAGCTATTATTTGACTTGGAGTGCTAGTCAAAATATTGAAAACAATAATTCTACAATTACGTTAAATTGGATATATAAAAAAAATGCTAATGATCCCTATGGCGGATACAATAAAGCTGGATCATCAAATATAAATCTTAATATTGGTAATGTAGATAGTGGGTATACGAGAGCAGATTTTGATTTGAGAAATGCTGCTGTTAATACAACAGCAGTATTAAAATCCTTTACAAGGACAATTTCTCATAATGCTGATGGAACATTAACTATAAATGTTAATGGCACACATAATACAGGTGTTTCGTGGGGAACAAAATCAGTTAGTGGGAGCATTACTTTAGATACGATACCTCGAGCTAGCAAGGCAACGGTATCAGGGGCATTAGAATTAGGAAAGACTGTTACAATTAATACAAACCGTGCAAGTAATAGTTTTACACACACTATTAAATACACCTTTAATAATAATACAGAAATAATAGCTCAAAACGTCGGAGGTAGTACAACATGGACTATCCCGAAATCATTAGCAAATCAAATTATTGATACTACAACTTCAACGATATCGATTATTGTAGAAACATATAATAATTCAACATTGATAGGGAGTACTACAACAAGTATAACAATATCTATACCAGATACAGATGAATTTAAACCACAAGTTACTGCTGTAAATTTATCAGAAGCTGTCAGCAATATCTTTACTAAATTTGGACAATTTATTCGTGGAAAGTCTAAAATTAGCGGAAGTGTATCTGCTATTGGAGCTTATGGAAGCACAATAAAGAGTTATAGTGTTAATTTGAACTACGAATCATTTACATCAAGTTCATTTACTACAGATTTTCTAAGAGGAAGTGGGGAATGTAGTGTTATTGTAACAGATTCGCGTGGTAGACAAAATACTTTTTCTGAAAGTTATACATGTCTGGATTACGAAGCTCCAAAAATATTAGGACTAAATGTTTATAGATGCGATAGTGATGGAACAGTAAATGATGAAGGTGATCATGCTATATGTATAATTAATTGCAAAATAGCTAATTTAAATAATTTAAATGATAAAAACTATGTATTGCAATATAAAAAATCAACTGATACATCTTATACATCTATAAATCTATCTAATTCAAGTTATGAATTAAATACATCTGAAATTATAGACAATATCGATGTAGATTCTTCATATAATTTTAAACTCGTATTAACAGATTATTTTTATAACTCTAATAACGCAATTGAAAAAAATGCGGATTTAGGAACGGGTTTTGTCTTGCTCAATTATAACAAAAGTGGTAAAGGTTTTGCTATTGGAAAAGTTTCTTCTTCTGATACTTTTGAAGTAAATTTAGAAACAAAATTTTATAAAAACACATATGATTCCGACGGAGTTCTAATCAACAATGGTGTATCAAAGTATACTAATACTAGTTGGATTGATTCAACTTTACAAAATTTAGTGCACACAGATACAATTGGAGAAAATATTCCTATTGCAGATAATAAGTATATCTTTAAAACATATTACTTAGATACTAGACAATCTAATAGCGAAAGATTTCAAATTGCTTATCCACGAGATGATGATGATTCACTTTATTATAGAAGATATCAATATAACGAATGGGAAGAAGGATACCTATGGACGAGCTGGATACCAATTGCGTCTCAAAACGTATATACTGGCGGAAATAAAGCTTTTTCTGGAAGAAGAATTGATTCGTATAACGAATATGTAAAAATAATTTCGTTTGGGACACTTCCAAACAATGGGTCAAAATCAGTTTCAACCGGTTTAACTCATAGTAATATTACTGTTACTAAAATTCAAGCGGTTGCATTTAGCAATGATCATAAAGTAGTCTTACCCTTACCATTTTCAAGTCCTGTTTTAAATGAAAATATTTCGTTGTCATTAGATAGTGATAATAACGTGAAAGTGACAACAGGTTTAGATAGAAGCAACTTACGTGCAACAATTGAAATTTATTATAAAGATGGCATAGGGGTTGGATAAAAAAAGAGAGGAGATTCATATGCAAATTTTATCAAAAAATTTAGAAGTTACTCGAGGAGACACAGCAAAATATCGTTTAAAGATTTTAACTTCTAATGATGTAGAAATCACAACAAATGATATTACAAATATTTATTTTTCTGTTAAAGAAAATTTTAAAAATACAGATGTTTTATTTCAAAAGCAATTAAATGATGGTATCACTTTAGGCGAAGATGGATATTATCATATAGTTATTTCCAGCACTGACACAGACGAATTATCGTTTGGAGATTATTATTATGATATTCAACTAAATATTACCAACGAAAAATATACAATTGTGAAAGGAATTTTTAAAATTGATTGGGAAATTACAGATGTGGAGAGTGAATAAAAGTGATTGAAGATATTATTGTAGAGTTTGAAGACGAAACATTTTTAAATAGCCATTTTAAAGTATTAGCAATTACTCCTCAAAAAGGAGTTGATTATTTTACGGAAGCTGACAAGCAAGAGTTAATAGAAGCAGTAGAGGATGATCTTAAACCTGATTTTGTACAATCAGAAAATCTAGACAACATCGTTTCAAAAAATGTAGCAAACGGAGAAAGCATTTCAATTGATGATGCATTGGCTTATAAAGTTTTTGGTGCAAAGGTCGACGGGAATGCGGAACAAACAACGACGACGGGGAAGAATTATTTTAATGCTTATGCTATCAATAATACAGCGATTTCGGTAGAAAATGACGGTCAGACAATTGCGATTGATGCTGTTACATCTGGGAATGGTGCTATAAATACTCATAAAACGCTAGCAGAACTATGTCCAAATTTAGCTGTTGGAGACCAAGTTGTATTAAGATTCAATAGAAATTTAGGAATTACTCACAATGCTTTTATCTATTTAGGAAGTCCTTATGATGAAGTTTGGGTGATTGGTAACAGTAAAACAATAACGGCAGAAATGCTTAATTGTGAAGTTATGCTATACGGTAATAGATACATGGACGGCGAAACAGAACAATGTATTATCACAGATTTTACAATTATGAAATCTAGTGAAACAGATACAACTTTTGAACCGTTTACGAATAACGAACTAAGCCCAAATCCAGATTATCCGCAAGATATAGAAGTGATAAACGGAAATGTCAAGATTATAAATTGTGGTAAAAATCTTATAACAAAGCAAGGACTATCTACTTCTTTAAATGAGAATGATTATTATGACTCTAGAACGTCATTTCTGACGCCTGGGGCTGATGGATGGGGGCATTTGGAATGCGATAACTCTTCTGGAACATCAAGCAAGTACATAAATATCTTTATTAAGAAAAAAAATATTTATGTAAAAGAAAATTCCAAATACACACTTTTTATTGAACTAAAAAATGTAAGTAATTTATCTTATTTAACAATTAATCAATTAGTCAATGATGACTTATTCCAAGAATCGCGAGGGATAAATACTGGCAAGCCGATTAGCGATGGCATTTATAAATTTTATGTGACGACAAAAGAAGAACTTTCTAATGATATGGTATTAAGAATTTTTACGAGTGTGAAATCTGAAAATGTCATTTCATTTGATATGAGACTCATGATACTCGAAGGCGATTGGACAGATAAAGAAGTTGAGTATGAACAGTATAAGTCTAACGAACACACAATTGATTTACAAGACAACGAATTAGTAAAACTTACAGATGATATCAAAGATGAAATAACAATTGATAAGAACGGAAATGTTAGTTTAAGCAAGAGAATTGGAAAAGTTGTGTTAAATGGAACAGAAAACTGGATTTTTAATGAGTCTGGAACAAATTATATTCGATTTACTTTGTTTATTAATGATTTAATAAATAATCAAGAAAACAATAAGAAATACGTTGCCAGTGATTATTTTGTTTCTAGTTCAATTGATGAAGCTGTAACAGATAGCGCAGATGCTAATAGAATATGTGCAGTGTCTAACCAAAGATTACTTATTAAATTAGTAAATGATAATGTTATGAATTTAGATGATTTCAAAGCATGGTTATCTGAAAATAATGTAACAGTCTATTATGAACTAGCAGAACCAACAACAACTAGTCTCGGACAACTCACAAATTTCAAAACGTATGCTGGTATCAATCATTTCTTTTTAGAAACCAATATATCAACTAATTTTGAAATAAAATATGCTCAAGATTTACAGAAAGTCATATCAAAACAACAAGTAGAAATAGACGAACTAAAAACATTATTGAGCAGCACTGCTACAAGCGCTTTATTATTAGATAATTACGAAAGTGATTTGATAAATGAAATAGAAAGCGAGGTGGAACAATGATAACAACGTTACTTAACAAACTCATCGATAAAAAGTACTACGAATACAAGCAAGACATCATAGACAAATGCAGTGTCTTTTTTGCAATGAATGTCATCAATGAAACAGACTACGCAACTATGATGCTTAAAATTGAAGAAGTTTATTATGTAGAAGAAGAAACCGATGAAGCAGTACAAGAACCATCCGATGATACAACAGAAGAGGTGGCATAATGGAATCGTTAATTGATTACTTAAATGATATCTCATTAATTATACTGGCTTTGGGAGCAATTATATTAGCGATTATAAAGGTTTATAAAAATACCAAAAACGAGGTTGAAAGCATACCAAAAAAGGTTAAAAAGCAAGTAACTGTAGATACAGAAATTGCGGATGCGATGGAATCGTTAAAAGAACGATTAAATGCAGATCGTGTACAGATTTATGATTTTCATAACGGAGGGCATTACAGTAATGGTAGAAGTGCTCTAAAAGTTTCTTGTTCTTATGAAGTTTGTCGAACGGGAATAGCTCCAAAACAGGCTATGCTTCAATCAATACCCATTTCTTGTATTTCTAAATTTGTTAACAAAATTTTAAATGATGAAAAATTTGAAGTTAAAAATTTAGAGGAAATAAAAGAAGATATGCCTGCTACTTATCAACTAAAAAGAGATATGAATCTTAACTCGTTTTATGATCTAGCAATAAAAAATAAACGAGGAGAAGTGATTGGATTTTTGGCAGTTCAATTTGTTAAAAACCCATATAATGTAAAAACTGAAAAGGATAAAGAAGCAATTTTAAAGCTCAAGTTTCTTATTGAAGAGAAATTTGAGTTTTTAATTGATAAAAATTAGAAAGGAAGTGAGGATGTGAGCAATAAAGTATATGATATTCTAAAATGGGTAGTAATGATTGTTTTACCTGCAATTTTAACTTTTTTTGGAGTTATCGGAGCAACTTTGAACTGGAATTTTACTGACACTGTCATAACAATTGGAACGGCTTTTATTACAATGTTGGGTACTATTTTAGGTATTTCAAATGTTCAATATAACAAAAGTAAATAAAACGAATGATAAAAACAAAAAAATTAAAGGAGAGTGTATAAATGAATGAAAAAGCAAAAATGAACGAAGTTTCAGCAACTCAGCAACACAGAATAGACGAAATTCGCGAGTTATTTTCAGGAGTATACGATTTTGTTGAACAGATATGTAAAAATACTAGAGAAACTTCACTTGCAATTACAAAACTAGAAGAAGCTCAGTTTTGGGCAATAAAATCAATTAGTAGAGAGAAAGAGGAGGAATAGAAATGGAAGAAATCAAAGAAGAAACGGTAGTTGAAGAAGTAGAAAATACGGAAGAAGAGACAGTTGAGGTTATGAAAGAAATCGAACCAAACGAAGTCGAAGAATATGAGGAGGTATAGAGATGAGCAGAGTATTTAAAAACAAAGGTAATGTTGTAACGCAAAAGTATCGAGCTGGATATCATAATGGTATAGATCTAGTTGGAAAAGGTTATTCATTAGATTATATTGTAGCACACAGCAATGGTACAGTAGTGGGAGTGAGAAAGGATTATAAAACTCAAGATAGTAGTGGAAACAGTTACGGAAACTATGTAAAAATTAAACATGATAATGGTTATTACACATTATATGCTCACATGAAATATGGTAGTGTTACAGTAAATATTGGAGATAGAGTTTCGCAAGGTCAAGTAATTGGCTATATGGGAGCCACAGGGCATTCCACAGGAGCTCATTTGCATTTTGAGGTTCGTAATCAGAATGATACAAGAATTGACCCGACAAGTTATATTGATGCAAATTTACCAAGTACAAATAGTGAACCGTCAACACCATCAACATCCGAAAAAACTACTTATACAGTTCAATCAGGGGATACTGTGGCAGCGATTTGTAGAAAATATTATAGTCAATCAACGAAAACAGAATGGGATTTAATTAAAAATGTAAACGGATTGGATAATGATTACACTATTTATCCTGGACAACTGTTAACGATTCCAAACGCAACATCAAGTAGTTTAACTAATAATTCAAACGAACTTAAAATCGGTGACAAGGTAAAAATCATTGGAACTGGAAATGGTGCTAGTGACGGTAGTGCAAATACAGCTGGTGGAATAGGTTGGGAAAGAGAAATTCTAAAAATTTATGAGGGTAGAGAGTATCCTTATCAAGTAGGAAACTCTACAGGAACAACAGGATTTTATAAAGCTAGTTCACTTCAAAAATTATAGATGTTGCTGACATAAATGTCGGTGACTAAAAATTGAGGGTAGCCTTAGTGGTTATCCTCTTTTTTTGTGGAAAAAATTAAAAAATAAGTTGTAGCTCTTTATAATAACTGATATAATCGAGTCAAGTGCCATAAATGAAAGGAGTAAAAATATGAAAACTGACTTAGACAATTCAGAAAACGAATCAAAACGTAGTGATGCTATATTAATCGCTAATGAAAACTATTTAGAAATATGTAATTTATCAAAAGATGCTCAAAACAAAAAATATCAATATTTACCGTATTGGAAAGCAAAAGAGTCAAAATTGCTGTTGCGTGAATTAAAGAAGCCTAGAAGATATTTCAATACTTATAAAAGAGGAACAATTGTAAAAATAGATTTTGGCGTGAATTTAGGTTGTGAATTTTCTCAAATTCACTATGCGATCGTTTTAAGTAAAAAAGATAACCGATTAAGCGAAACAATATCCGTAATTCCTCTAACTTCAAAAGACAAAAGTTACAATTTGAATATAGGAAATATTATGTTTGACAACGCAATGAAAACGATTAATGATCAAATACAAGGAATTAGTGACGAAATTAATTTATTAGACAAGAATTTTAGAGATAAAATAAGTAAATTGAAAGAAATACTAACATATTATACTGCAAATCCAATAAGTTCTTATGCATGTTACAGAAATATAATTACTGTTAGTAAAACTCGAATAATGCCTAAAATAAACGAATTTGATTTTATGAATACTGCAATTTGTAGCGAATCAATTATGACAAAGATAGACGAAGAAATCATTAAGTATTATACCAATTATAAATTGTAGTACATAAAAAATCATACAATGCATATACTATTTATATAGCAGATTGTTGACAAAATCGATTATTTCTGCTATATTAAAAATGCAATTGGAGCATTAAGTGCTCATTTGTATTTGATTTGTCGCCCTAAGTCTTGATAGCGCAGGGCAGAAAATCCAAATTTTATTTTGGTAAGAGGAACTGGAGTAATCCAGTTTTTTCTTTTATGTTGTGCAAAATTTGTCGAACGATTTTTGTGGAAAGTAAAAAAATAATATTGTAATATGAATTTAGGGGGGATTTTTGTATGTCATTTTTGGAAATTTTAGAAAAAGAACTAAAATATCAAGAAAGGGTTTATAAAGGCCAAACTGAAAGATACAATGAGTTATTGATTGAGTATCGTTTATATAAATGCTTTTTAGCAATTGTAAATGATATTTTCAAAAACAATTAAATATAGTATAATAAAAAAGTCCATTTAGGACTTTTTTGGTAAAAGATAGGGCATTTAATGCTTTATCTTTTTTTATAAACAAAAAGGGAGCAAAGCTCCCAATAGAAACCGATAAACGGTCAATACGAACCATTGTCTTAAAGACAATATCGTAAAGTGCTTGATAGAAGTATGAAAGATTTCTCTCAAGCAAATTTAATATATCATTAATTATAAGTTGTGTCAATCAAAATCCTCTAAAAATATTTTTAATATTAAGATAGCTTGCTAACTCTTGGCAAGTTTTAAGATAGTCGTAATCATTCTTGTTTAATTCATTTTCAAATTCATCTTTTTTAAATGTCGCAACTTTTTCTGCATATTCATGTCCGTATTCATCCCATAGTTCTTGAGTTTCATAAACGATTTCTACTAAACTATAACTTAAAACCTTTCCATAATTTTCATTTTTTATTAAACCATATGTCATAATTTTTTCCTCCTTTTATTATTTGTTTTTCATAATTTCAATAAATTTTAAAATCATTTCTCGATATGATTTGATATTGTTTTTTTTCATAATGTTATCTAATTCTTCTTTTTCATTGAATTTTAATCGTAATTTGACTGTTTTATAATTTTTCTTGTTGTAATCATCTATATATTTAGATTGATCAAATTTTTTTTCCATAATCAATTTTGACATTTTCAATCATATATGATAATATCTTATTAGGAAACGGGTTTTTAAACCCATCTCCTAGTAGTTTTAGCTTTACGAATTTTCTTTAATCGGGTAATTCGTAAAGTTATTTTTAATTTCAATATTTTTATTGAAAATGTCATATCTTTCCTCCTTTCATGATATAAGTATATCACATATGGTACCATATGTCAAGAGAAAAATAAAAGAAAGCATATAAAATTCACAAAAAAAACAAATGTAAAATGATAAAGTTACATTTGTTTTTTTGTTGCTATAAAAATTATAAAAAATGTACGTAATTCGTACGTGAAATCTC
>ERZ1643251.4772-NODE-4772-length-11522-cov-3.392082_pt1 | contig 11522 bp, 8 predicted proteins | sample MGYA00579261_ERZ1643251 | MGnify/ENA primary metagenome ERZ1643251 (study PRJEB29033, sample SAMEA4952267) | chicken gut metagenome | biome: Broiler Chicken; feature: Gastrointestinal Tract; material: Caecum | place: Ireland | collected 2018 | study: Broiler... | reverse complement strand
CAAAATGTACGGGCTGTGGCATCTGTGCGGCTGCCTGTCCGGGTGGCGCCATCTCCATGGTACCGGCAGAGTATCCTCCCCAGCAGAAGAAAGACGCCCGTGTTCTGTCGGCTTCCTTCTCCCTGGCAGAAAGTAAGGCTAATCAGGAAGCTCTTACCGCCCGGATGGCCCGTGAAACAGAAAAAGACGGTCTGTACCGCCTCATGACAGCCATGACGAAATCTATCCGTCTGGTCAGCGAAGACCTGCTGCGGGAATCCGGCTACATGCTGCCCCAGAGCCGGAATACCCGGGATTTACTGGAGAGTCTGAAAAAGAATCCTCCTCCCGGCGACTTCCCCCTTAAAGCCGTTGAACGGCTGCTGGAACTGCTTCCCTGCAATGAATAAACATTTATCTGTACAAATCAAAAGAGCTTCCTGGCTGATATGCCGCCGGGAAGCTCTTTTTCTTTTTGTTCTCTCTTTTTACACTACTCTACCCGAAGTGCCGTAACCGGGTCGCTCTTTGCCGCCTTTCTGGAAGGTATCAGTCCGCCAAGCAGGGTCAGTCCCACGCTCAGCAGGATGAGAATCACCGCCGGCAGAGCCGGCAGAACGGCATTAACGTCATTATTTCCTGCCAGATAATGAATCAGGGCGTTGCCCGGAATCAGCAGGAGGAGACTTAAGCCGATACCGATAAGTCCGGCGCACAGTCCGATGATAAAGGTCTCGGCGTTAAACACCTGGGAAATATTCCCTTTGGAAGCGCCGATGGCACGCAGAATTCCGATTTCTTTTCTCCGTTCCAGCACGCTGATGTAGGTGATGACTCCTATCATGATGGAGGATACCACCAGGGAGATGCCCACAAAGGCAATCAGCACATAGCTGATAAGGTCTATGATGTCGGTCACCGAGGACATCAGCGCCCCTACAATGTCTGTATAAGTAATAACCTGCTCCTTCTTTCCTTCTGCTTCCATCCGGCTGTTGTAATCATCCAGGATGGCCACGACCTGCTCCTTGCTCTCGAAATCCGTAGGATAGATGGAAATGGAACTGGGCACGTCAAAGTCCACGTACCCCAGACTCTGCAGGTTCCCTTCGTAAGTGGCGGAACCGGTGCTGTTCATGGCCATCAGAAGCTCGCTAAGTTCCTGGGCGTCCATGCTGGATTCAAAGGCATTCAGGAAGGCGTCCGGATTTATCTGCAGGGCATTCTGAATATTGCTGCCCAGCCGGGAGGCTGCCCGGGTCATGGCCGTCTGCATCTGGCCGGATATCTGGTTCATCATCTGCTGTACCGCCGAAGTTATCTGGCTTTCCAGATTCTGTGCCATTTCCTCCGTAAAGGAACCGGCCACCTGGCCCATATAATTCTGGATGGCCGTGCCAATCTGCTGCTCCAGGTTTCCCGTATCCACCATGCTTCCGATACCCTGGGAGAGCAGGGCCTGCGCCTCCTCCGTTCCCAGGTAATCCAGGAAATATTCTCCCATCTTACTGGGGTCCGGGTACCCGTTTTCCTGGGCATAGGACAGATACCCGGATGCCAGTTCCCCGGCCAGTTTCTGTATCTGCTCCTGAGTAATGGTAATGTCTCCGCCCAGTTCAAAAATCTCTCCCGCCCATTTGTTCAGAATATCATTTGCCGCACCGCTCTGCAGATACTCCATGAAGTACTCGCCAAAGCGGCTGCCGTCCGTATATCCCTTTCCGGCGGCCCATCCCTGAAATCCGGTAAACAGCTCCTGGAACATCTGCTGGAACTGGTCCGTTGACACGGTGATGTCGCCGTTGGCCTCAATAATTTCCCGGATATTTTCTATCAGAATCCGCTGTCCTTCACTGCTCTGCAGGAAGGCCTGGAAATTCTCGCCCAGGCTGGAAAAATCCGCCTCCGGGTGGGAGGCCGCATAGTTCTGGTACCCTTCCAGCAGTCCCTGGGCCGTCTGCCGCAGGCTGTCTTCCGACACCTGAATCCGGATTTCGCCCAGCAGGTCTTCCATGGAGATACCGGACATCTCCGGCAGTTCCATCTGGATATCCTCCAGGTTCAGCAGTCCCGCCAGGTCCGCCGTGCCGCCGGAAGAGGCTGTATTTCCGGTCAGACCGGAGAAATCAAAGGCGCCGGAAAGCCCCTGGGTCAGGGCGCTCTCATCGAAACCGAAGGCGCTCTGCAGAGCCTCTGCGTCTATGGTAAACAGAGAACTCATGTCAAACTCTTCCTGGCTCTCCTCGCCAAACGCCTCTCCGGTAAACACGTTGATTCCTGGCTGGGCTATCTGCTGTCTGACAATCTCGCTGTTTTTCGCTTCTTCCGCCACATGACGGATTAAAGAAGGCGGATAGCAGATACCCGAACTTAAGGCCATGCCGTTGGCCCCTTCGGCGGGCTGCACCACGCCGACAATCGTCAAATCCTCGCTGTCTGCCACCAGGTTTTCCATAAACGTCTCATCCCCGGTTTTATCCTGCCATACATGATAGTGACTGTCATAGGTATAGCAGTCGGCGGCATTTACCAGCTTAAAGGTAATCCCCAGAAAATCTTCATAGGAATAGCTGTCGCTGTTTTCCGGCACCTCCACGGTTTCCTCGTTGGCAAACTGCCGAATCATCTCATCCAGTTCCAGCGAATCCCGCAGTCCCATGGTGTACAGCATAAAATCGCTGACACTTCCGCCGGAAGTCAGTACCAGAACGCACTCATTGTCATTCTCAGGCCAGCGTCCCGCCTTCACGTCATACTGTCCCTTGTAAAGGTTCTCATTTTCCGGCATTGCGAAGAACACGTCTGTGCTCATCATGGAGGACATCATGCTGTTGGAGGCATTTCCGGAGCCCAGACCCAGTGACTGAAAAGACTGGTCGGGGTGAACCTGCCGGACGCTTCCGTCGTCCTCCTGCCGGTATATCCGGGGTTCCACACTGTAGGTATACTCAATGGCATTTGTATAATTTTCGATTCCGCTTTCCCCACTGTCCAGGTATACCTTCAGAGATTCCAGGTCATTGGAGTCCATGGTGGAAAACATATCCGTGATAATGTTCATAATCCCCACTTCTCCGGCCTGTTTCTGGCTGGTCTGCCCGGCGGCCGCCCCGCCCATCATGGAACTTAAATCCAGGCCGGTACTCTGAATCTGAAGGGGATATTCAGACAGAGTCTCTTCCTCCACCTGCTGAATGTACCGGTTGACCCCGGTGGAGAGGGCCAGAATCAGGGCAATGCCGATGATTCCGATAGACCCGGCAAAGGAGGTCAGCAGGGTCCTGGCTTTCTTGGTCCGCAGGTTATTAAAGCTTAAAGACAGCGCCGTCAGAAAGGACATGGAGGATTTTCCCATGTTCCGGTGCTCCGGCTCCGCCAGTTCTTCTTCCTTTAGTACAAATTCATTCGAATCGGAACGGATTTTTCCGTCCTTCAGCCTTACAATCCGGGTGGCATACTCCTGGGCCAGTTCCGGATTGTGGGTAACCATCACGACCAGCCGGTCCTTTGCCACTTCCCGGAGAAGATCCATCACCTGCACGCTGGTCTCGCTGTCCAGGGCACCGGTAGGTTCGTCGGCCAGCACAATGTACGGGTCATTGACCAGGGCACGGGCAATCGCCACCCGCTGCATCTGTCCTCCGGAGAGCTGGCCCGGCTTTTTGTGAAGCTGGTCTCCCAGTCCCACCTTTTCCAGGGCGCGGGCGGCCCGCTCTCTCCGCTCTCCCTTTCCCACGCCGGAAATGGTAAGAGCCAGTTCCACATTTGCCAGAATCGTCTGATGGGTAATCAGATTATAACTCTGGAACACAAACCCGATGGTGTGATTCCGGTAGGAATCCCAGTCCCGGTCTTTATACTGTTTTGTAGAAATCCCATTGATAATCAAATCGCCGCTGTCATACCGGTCCAGCCCGCCGATGATATTGAGGAGGGTGGTTTTTCCGGAACCGCTGGGCCCGAGGATGGCCACAAACTCATTGTCCCGGAGGTTCAGGCTGACCCCGTCCAGGGCCTTCTGCACCAGACTTCCGGTCCGGTATTCCTTGCAGACATTTTTAATCTGTAGCATAGAAATTCCGTCCTTTCAAATGTCATTTACCCCTCATTTTAGATGACTTTTCTCTTCCAGTCAATCCCGCGCTCCATCTTACTGCCTGAGCCGGAAAGTCCGCGGCGCCAGCCGGTAGACCAGCACCCCTGCCACCAGGGAATACCCCACGCAGAACAGGATACATACGCCCCCGAATACCAGGGTCGGCATCTTCAGCTGCATCAGGAAAAAGCAGGCCAGATAGGTAGCCGACAGCACAATCTGGTAGGTGGCGCTTTTGACTTCGGTTCCGGCATTGTAAGGCTGCAGCAGGTAGTATATGGTCAGATAGTGCACGGAGAAAAAGATACTCAGGCACACAATGGAAACAAAAATCACCACATAGTTCAGCACGTTGTCCGTCCCTCCCGATGCAAACAGCAGGAAATCCAGTCCGCCTCCCAGCACTGCTGCCGGAAGCAGGTTTATCTTAACGATTTCCCGCAGCCGGATGCGGAAAAGCTTCAGCACCATCTCGGGTTTTTTATAGAACGGATAGGTCAGCAGGCTGTGATCGCAGTTCATAAACAGCGCCCTGGTAAATCCCGTTCCCCGGTTGATGGAATACATAATAAATACAAAATAAGGAAGAAAAGTAAGAAGCAGCCGGTTTACCGCCCTTCCCGCCTCCGGGAACAGCCGGACAGCCGCCATAGCTCCTGCCAGCAGTACCAGGCAGCCCCCGGCAATCCGTTTTACGGATTTCCACAGAATCTTCTGATGTCTGCGGATAAAAAGTTCGTTCAAATATTCAAATCCCTTTTTCCTGCTGGTGATATTTCTGTCCAGAGAAATATATTTCTGGCTCAGTTCCATGGAAATCTGCTGCGTGTCCGATACCGACGCCATCTGCCGGGAAAGCAGTTCCTGGTACATGGCCCGGTAGCCGGGGAACCGCCAGATAATCCAGAAGCCTGCTGCCCCCAGAGGAATACACAGCAGGAAAAATCCCAGGGAGAGGGGCTCTGGAAGGGTATAGCCCAGGGCGGGAATCAGGTAGGCCGCCAGGAGCAGCACCAGGGTCAGAATCCAGAGATATTTTCCCAGACTGTTCTCGTTTGTAACCGTTCCTCTTTTTTCATAATCCAGCAGAGACGGGGAAACCGCCGCCATCTTCAGTCCTGCCACGGAAAAGGGAAGCAGAAGGCACACCGGAAGCGGTACCCCGGACCGGAGTCCGAACCACAGGGTAAAAGGAAGGAATCCCACAACGGTCTTCAGCATGGAATATCCGTAATCGCCAATGGTATATTCCCAGGCGTCCATCCGCATTAAAATCATGGCGTAATATTTGTCCCTGGTGGGGTTGAACAGATACGTGTTCATGTACGCCCCTATTATCGTAAGAAACAAAAACAGGTGCAGGAACAGTTCCGCCCTGCCTGCCGTCCGGTACAGACTTTCCGGCACGGATATCAGAAACAGAAAATACAGAAATTTCCCCAGAAAGACGGAAATCACTTCCCAGATTCCGGACAGAATGTTTGCCGCGATTTTAAAGGCCCGCTCGCTGTAAATGGTATCGGGAAGCAGCCGCTTTACCAGGGGAACCTGCTTCAGGGAATACAGAATCGTATTTACCCGGTATGTATTTTTCAGGGAAAAGGAAATCAGCAGTGTTTTAAGCATGCGTCTCTCCTCTCCGGCCTCCATTTTCTAAAGCCTGATTTTCCTCCCGCAGGGCTGCAATGATTTTTTCTTTAAATTCTCCGTTGTCCAGGTTGGATTTATCCACCACTTCCAGTTCGCCATGGCTTAACAGGACAATGACGTCGCATAAGTCCAGGGCCAGGTCCAGAATGTGCGTGGAAAAAACGGTAATGCGTCCTTCCTTCAGGGTCCGCAGAAGCTGTTTCATCTCCTCGGAGGCCACCACGTCCAGGGAAGTCAGGGGCTCATCCAGCAGAAGCACCGATGGTCGGGCGATAATGTTGACCAGCATCTGCATTTTGTTTTTCATGCCGTGCGAATAATCTTTTAAAAGCCGGTCCCTGTCCTCCGGCAGAATGCCGATATAATCAAAATATTCGTCCAGACTCCGGGGATTCGGAATGGACTTTTCATTGATATCCAGAAAAAATTTTAAAAACTCCCTGGCCGTCAGGAATTCCGGCACCGTAGGGGTGGAAAGCACGTAGCCGATATCCTCCGGTTCCACTTCCCGCCGGGTCCCTTCTTCTTCCAGGTAAAAGCACCCGCCGTCTGTCCGGATGTCCCGGTTCAGGCAGTTAAAAAGCGTAGTCTTTCCGGCTCCGTTTCGCCCAAGCAGACCGTAAATTCTGCCGCTCTCAAATGTAAAATCGATATCCCGCAGGACTTCTTTTTTCTCAAAATGTTTCTCCAGATGTTCGATTACCAGTCTCATTACCGTCCCTCCTTCTACGTTCCACTATACTCAGGAATCTCCTCTTGTCAAGTCCGGCTTCCCCCGCAAAAGAAAGGCGGCCCGGGGCCGCCTTTCTCCTTGTTTTATCTGTTCTTTTTTCCCTGCTCCATGACCTCTTCCAGCACCTCCTGGTAGGATACCCGGTTTTCTCCTGCCAGCCTGGCCGCGTCGTCATATTCCGGCTTCCGCCTGGTAATACCGTAGCCGCTGGCCGTCTTCACCCGGATGTTTCCCCAGCGGGTTGACACTTCTTCTTCTCCGGGCGTCAGGAAGAATTTCCCGCACCGGCGCACCCGCAGGCCGATGGTGGTCGTTTCCCGCAGAATGTGCACGGCCATCTCCTGCTCCTTTTCCGGCGGACACAGTACGGTCAGCACATGGCCGGGACGGCCTTTTTTCATGGTTCCGGGCTGGGTGTATACATCCAGGGCTCCCAGTTCCAGAAGACGGCTGCAGGCATGAGCCAGAGCCTCCGGCGTCATATCGTCAATGTTGCAGACCAGTTCTGTTATCTCTCCGCTGTTTCCTTCCGTTTCCCCCAGAAATACCCGGACGCAGTTGGCCTGTTCGAATTCTTTCGTACCGATTCCGGTTCCGGTTTTTTCCGTGCGCATCATGGGCATGGGGCCGAAGCTGTCAGCAGCATTTACCAGAAGGGCGGCTCCGGTGGGGGTACACAGTTCTCCCCGGATACTGCCGCCGTATACCGGCACGCCCTCCAGCAGGTTCGCCGTGGCCGGCGCCGGTACAGGCATAATCCCGTGGGCACAGTGTACCGTTCCGCTTCCCACATGAACCGGGGAGACCACAATCCGCTCCGGCTTCAGCAGGTACAGAGCATAGCATACTCCCGCCACATCTGCCACGGCATCCAGGGCTCCCACCTCATGGTAATGTACGTCCCCCACTTCACAGCCGTGAGCCTTTGCCTCGGCCCAGGCAATGGCGTCATACACCTGACGGGCCCGGGTCTTTACTTCTTCCGGCAGGGCAAGCCCTTCTATCAGCTCCGCGATGTGGCCCGGTGTGGCATGGTGGTGATGGTGGTCGTGATGATGGTGTCCTTCCCCGTGGGAATGGCCGTAGTCGTGATGGTGTCCTTCCCCGTGAGGATGATGGTGGTCACCGTCGGAAACACGCTCCGGTTCTGTCTCCTCTTCTCCCTGCACTGTCACAGCCATGTGAGTTCCGGCGATTCCGCAGGTGGACACGTTTTTTGCCTCCAGCCGGACGCCGGGAAGTCCCAGTCCGTTCATGGTATCCAGAAATCCCTGCTTATCCTCCAGCAGTTCGTAGAGGGCGGCCATCAGCATGTCTCCCGCCGCTCCCATATTGCATTCTATATAAAGTGTTCTCATTTTCTTTCCTCCAGACCTTCCATTTGATTGATGCGGCTGGCCAGGTATCCGGCCCCGAATCCGTTGTCAATATTTACCACGCTGCACCCGGACGCGCAGGAATTCAGCATGGACAAAAGAGCGGACAGTCCGCCGAAGCTGGCCCCGTAGCCCACGCTTGTAGGAACTGCCACCACCGGGCAGTCCACCAGGCCTCCCACAACCGAGGCCAGGGCGCCTTCCATGCCTGCCACGGCCACTACACACCGTGCGCTCATCAGTACGTCCATATTGGACAGGAGACGGTGCAGTCCCGCCACTCCCACATCGTAGAGGCGGGTGACTTTATTTCCCATGACCTCCGCAGTCAGTGCGGCCTCCTCGGCAATGGGTATGTCGCTGGTTCCGCCGGTTGCCACTACGATATTTCCCAGGCTTTTCCGCTCTCCCGGAAAGGCGATGGCAAGCCGGGGCGCCTCATGGTACTCCATGGGAAAAGCGCCTTCCAGGGCTTCCTTCTTTTCCCGGTCCAGCCGGGTAATCAGAATGTTCCGGCATCCCTTTTCTCCCATGGCCTTTACGATTCCCTCTATCTGTTCTGCTGTTTTTCCTGCGCCGTAAATCACTTCCTGGGCTCCCTGGCGCACGCTTCTGTGGAAATCCACCTTGGCATAGCCCAGATTTTCAAAGGGTTCTTCCTTTAACTGCAGAAACGCTTCGTCCGGGGAGGTTTTCCCATCCGCCACCTGATGAAGCAGTTCCAGAATCTCCTGCTTATTTTCCATAATGTCTCCTCCTTTTTGTTACCTGGATTTCTGCCGCGGCTCCATATCCAGGAGCACGCCGGTGAAATACGGTTTGAGGGCTTCCAGAATGTCCGCCCGTTTTTCCAGGACCAGTGCAGTCTGGTCCTCTGTCACCTGAAGCCGGGCGTTTTCCCCTGAAATCCGCACCCGGAAATCTGTAAATCCAAGCGCCGCCAGCCGGCTTTCCGCCGCCTCCGTCCGCTCCAGGTCCGACCGGCGGATGGCCGTTCCGGTGGGAATCCGGGTGGCCAGGCAGGCATAGGCCGGTTTGTTCCAGGTAAAAAGTCCGGCCTCCCGGGACATCCGGCGTACTTCCTCCTTGGAGATACCGCACTCCTGCAGGGGAGAGCGGATATTCAGCTCACGCAGGGCCTGCATTCCCGGCCTGTCATTTGCGTCATCCGAGGCATTGGTGCCGTCCAGAAGTACCGGGAATCCGTCTCTTTCGGCCTGCTCCCGGAGGGCCAGAAACAGCGCCTTTTTACAGTGGTAGCAGCGGTCCGGACCGTTTTCCCGGGCCTTTTCCACTGCCAGGATATCCGTTTCTATGATGGTCATGGGTACGTCCAGTTCTTTTGCCAGCCGTTTTGCGTCCTCCAGCTCGAATGCGGGCTGGAAAACTGTTTTCACATAGTAGGCATGGATGTCACAGCCGTAATGTTTTGCCGCCCACAGTAAAAAGGCGGAATCGGTTCCCCCGGAAAAGGCCGCGGCCGCCCGGGGAATGCTTTGAAAAAATTCGTTCAGATTCATATTTTTCTCCGTTTCTAAAAAAAGGTATCTGCCTTCTTCTGAAAGCAGATACCTTCCTGGTATCTTTCCTGAAAAGCCGGACGGACAGATTTCCCCTTTACACGTGCTCCGGAAGGCTTCTGCCTTCCCTCCGGCTTCCTGCCGGAATTATTCTTCCATGGCACGCAGGGTCTCCACTGCACTTGTCACATTTTTTGTCATGGACAAGTCTGTCACGCCGACAATGATATTGTCGCACAGATTTACCGGAATCAGAATCCGGCGGGCCTGGCTCTGTCCTACCGCCAGGGCCATTCGGGGGGTGATTTCTCCCATCATGGAATCCGCTATGACGATTCCCACCGGGCCGATAATCACCTCCGCTTTCCGGGCTGCCACTACCACCGAGTTCTCCCCGGTTGCGGCCTGGTCTGCCCCTGCCCGGAGCATGGCGTTTGTGGCCGCGCTGTTGGTGCCCACTGCCAGTATTTCTACTTCCGGACACCGGGATTTTACCGCAGCCACCAGCTGTTTTCCAAGGCCGCCTCCCTGTCCGTCTATAATCAGAACTTTCAATGTAGTCCCCCTTTCTTCCATACGGTATCATTATAAGGTGCCCGCTTTTTCCTGTCAACAGAATCTCGTTTTCGTCTGAATTGTTTCCAAATTGTAGTCGGGGACGGGTACAGGCTGGCCTGTACCCGTCCCCAATGCTATTGTATCAGCATGGCATCGCCGAAACTGAAGAAGCGGTACCGTTCTTTTACAGCTTCTTCGTAGGCCGCCAGCACATGTTCTCTGCCTGCCAGTGCGGACACCAGCATAATCAGGGTGGACTCGGGAAGATGGAAATTGGTTATCAGGCTGTCCAGTACTTTGAACTGGTAGCCGGGATAGATGAAGATATCGGTCCAGCCGCTGCATTCCCGCAGACGGCCGTTCTCATCTGCCGCGGACTCCACGGTCCGGCAGCTTGTGGTTCCCACACAGATAACCTTATGTCCGGTTTCCTTCGCCCGGTTTATCTTTTCTGCCTCGGAGGCTTCTATCCGGTAAAACTCGGAGTGCATGTGATGGTCCAGAATATCGTCCACTTTTACGGGCCGGAAGGTCCCAAGTCCTACATGAAGGGTAACATGAGCAATCTCCACACCGCTCTCCCGGATTTCTTTTAAAAGCTCCGGGGTAAAATGCAGTCCCGCCGTAGGGGCCGCCGCAGAACCGGAATGCTTTGCATACACGGTCTGATACCGGTTCTTGTCCTCCAGCTGATGGGTGATATAAGGCGGAAGGGGCATCTGCCCCAGCTGGTCCAGAATCTCTTCAAAAATACCTTCGTAGGAAAACTGTATCAGGCGGTTTCCCTCTTCCACCACATCCAGTACCTGGCCTTTTAAAAGGCCGTCCCCGAAGCTTACCCTGGCGCCGGGCTTCATCTTGCGCCCCGGCTTTACCAGCGTCTCCCACACATCGTTTTCCTTCCGTTTCAGAAGAAGCACTTCCACCTTTGCCCCGGTTCCTTCCTTTTCCCCAATGAGCCGGGCCGGAATCACCTTTGTGTCGTTTATCACCAGACAGTCCCCGGGATGCAGATACTGCGTAATCTCCCGGAACACATGATGGCTGACTGCCCCGGTTTTCTTATCCAGCACCAGAAGCCTGGAACTGGAACGGTCTTCCAGGGGGTCCTGGGCAATCAGTTCCTCCGGCAGTTCAAAATAAAAATCCTGTCGTTTCATTCTTCTTTAACCTCTGTTTCCATTCCTCTCTCTGACCTGGTTTCCGGGCTGCCGGTCCCAAAGGCCTGATAAGGCCCCGGCCCGGAAAAGGGCCCCGCCGGATTTGCCGGACCCGCATTCATCCGGTACGTTCCCGGTCCGGCAGGCGGCATCCCCGGATTCCCGCCGGCCGTCACCGGCATCACCTTTATCTTCTTCTCATACACCACTCTGGTGTCACAGAGAATGTCATGAAGCGCCCGCTTCTCCCGACCCAGTCCGGCCATAAGATACCCGGCGCAGAGGAAAATTCCGCTTAAAAATTTCCCCACGGTCTCCCGGTACAGCACATCCACAAAGGTCAGCTCTCCGCTCCCGCCTTCGTGAATCACCCGCAGGTTGAAAAGCCGTTTTCCCACCGTCGTTCCGGTGTAGTAAAGACAGAGCACATAGTACCCTGCTCCCAGCACA
>ERZ1643251.4771-NODE-4771-length-11522-cov-4.407779_pt1 | contig 11522 bp, 7 predicted proteins | sample MGYA00579261_ERZ1643251 | MGnify/ENA primary metagenome ERZ1643251 (study PRJEB29033, sample SAMEA4952267) | chicken gut metagenome | biome: Broiler Chicken; feature: Gastrointestinal Tract; material: Caecum | place: Ireland | collected 2018 | study: Broiler... | reverse complement strand
TTCGTCGTCTCTCCCCTGTACGGGGGAAATGCCCGTTTCGGCGTCCGCTCCGCCCGTCCGCCCGCCGGGGGCGGCAAGGAGGAGAGAGACGCACAGGGCGCCGATCGCCGACGCAAAAAACAAGTTTCGCTTCACGTTTTTTCTCCTTTTCAAAAAACAGGGGGAGCGGTTTTCCCCGCTCCCCGGTCCTTTCATGCGATTATCCGCATCAGTTCTTTCTGCGCCGCGCGATCATGAGCGCGCCGCATACCGCCGCGCAGAGCGCCAGCGTTCCCAACGCGCCCGCCGAGAGGGCGGAGGAGCATCCGCCGCTTTCGCCCGGTTCGCCCTGAGGACCCTGCGGTCCTTCGGGGCCTTGGGGACCCTGCGCGCCGTCCTGACCGTCCTGACCGTCGGCTCCGTCTTCGCCGTCGGCGCCCTTGATGTTGCCGACGAGCGTCCAGCCCGTTTCCGTCTTTTCATAGATGTCGAAGGTGGTCTTGTCGAGATAGAGGTCGCCGACGATGCCGTCCGCCGCCTGCGGCGCGCCGTCGCCCGTCAGCCAGCTGCCGCCCGCGCTCTCTTCCGCCGGAGCGAAGGTCGCCTTGACGACGGTGTTCTGCCTCCCGTCGAAGGAGACGGTGAGGGAGGTGAGTTTCGCGCCGTTCAGCTCGGTCGCGACGCCGTTGACGAGAATGCTTTCGATATAGTATCCGTCGTCCGCAAGCACGGTGTAATAGGCTTTTTCGCCCGCGTACACGGCCGTGTCGCCGAGGATGTTGCCGTGTTCGCCGATGTCCTTGGTCACGGTATAGGAGATGCGTTCGAAGACGGCTTCGACGGTGGTCTGCGCGCCGGGGACGAAGGTGTAGGTGCTTTCCTCCGTCAGTTCGACTTTCCGTCCGTCGATGCGCACTTCCGCCACATACCAGCCTTCGGCGGGGGTGAAGGTGATGGTGGTTTCCACGCCTTCTTTGATCGTGCCGTAAGAGACTTCGCCTTCGCCCGTCTTTTCCACCGTCGCGTCCGAATCGGCGTTCAGGACGACCTTGTCGATTTCGTGCATGCCGCCGTCATAGTAGGCATACGCCGTCAGGGTGAGGGTGCCGTTCGCGATATTGATCGCGGAGAATACGGGGTTGTCGTCGTCGTAGACGAATTCCGCCCAAGGTCTGTCCGTCGCGGCGTCGTAGTATTTGGAGCCGGAGACGGAGCCGCCGATGACGTAGGTGACGCCGTTTGCATTCATCTGCGTCTTTTCGCCTTGGTACATGGTCGTGCGGGAATAGATGTGGTCGTGTCCCGAAAGGACGATGTCCACGTTGCATTCCTCAAACACGGGCGCCAGGGCGCGGATCTCTTCTTCGTTGTAGTTGAGGGGATAGGCGGAGCGGTGCATCAGCACGATGCGGAAGGATTTGTCCGTATTCGCGAACACTTCGCGCATGAGCTCGATCTGCTTCGCATAGCCCGGATCATAGGAGTTGTATCCCGCTTCGGTGTCGAAGTTGAAGACGACGGCATCGCCGATCGTGAAGTAGTAGTTTCTGCGCCCCGCGCCTTCCGTGCCGTTGTCCGGGCCGTAGAAGTAGGAGGCGAAAGCCTGCGCTTCGAACACCGCGTCGTGGTTGCCCACCGTCGCCGCCCAGAGTCCGTTTCCGAAATAGGGCGCCATGGCAGCGTCGAGTTCGTTCCACTGCGCATAGGACTGACCGGCGTCTACGATGTCTCCCGCGAGCAGGGACAGGTCGGCGTCGATGTAGTCCTTCATCCGTTCCACCATGGCGGGCACGTTGGAATAGCTGCCCTGGATGTCGCCGTAGAAGGCGATGCTGACGTCTCCTTCGGGCGCGGTCGTGAAGCTGCGGACTTCGGACGTGCCCTGCGCGCCGCCCACCGTGTAGTAGTAGGTGGTGTCCGGTTTCAGACCGGTGAGATAGGCGCCCCAGGCGCGGTATTCGCGCGTCTTGGTGTCGTAGGTCGTGCGGATGGTCTCATACGCCGCGTTTGCGGTGAGAGGGGAGGACATATCCGCATTCTCCGAATAGGTCACTTTGCCTTCCGTCGCGTCGAAGGAGGTCTCCCAGGAGATGCCGACGGAGGTCGCCGCATCCGCGCCCACCGTCACGACCACCTTTTCGGGCGTCGTGCTGCCCAGGGACGCCATGACTTCGAATTCCACCGCATTGGAGACGATCCCGTCTTTCACGGCGGTGATCGTGTATTTCGTGCCGGCGGGGTCGTCCTTGAAGAAGTCGGTGGAAAGGGTACCGCCTTCGCCCGTCACGGCGTCGAAGGGGATCTGTTCGCCCGCTCCGTTTTCGACGATGAAGGAGATGCCCGCCGCGCCGGCGCCGTTTTCGACGACGCTTAAAACGGTGCTCCCGCCGACGGTGCAGCCGTCGTAGCTCAACGTGTACAGGTATTCGATTTCGGGATTGAAGCCGTTCAATACCTCTTCGAATTCTTCGCCTACGCTGTTGTCGGTGGCGTCGGTGACGATGAGTTTATCCACCGAAATGCCCGCCGTGCCGTCCGCGTTCTCTTCGTTTACCTTGAAATTCAGGACGATCATGTCCTCTTCGGGCACTTCCAGCGCGTCCATGCCCCTCAGAACCAGACGGATTTTGCCCGTTTCGGCGTCCACCGTCTTTTCCACGACGGTCAGCCGGGGATCGACGACGGGCTCGCCGCCGACGAGGGTGAGCTGCGCCGCGTTATACGAGAGTTCTATTTCCGCTTCGAGGAAATTTTTGTAACTTTCGGTGTCGAGAGAATAGGCAAAGGTCTGCCCCGCGTAAATCGTGTCCGTATCCGGCATCTTTTCCGTCATATGTACGGCGTAGCCGGAAACGGTGAACCGGAATTCGGTAAAGGTCTTGTTGCCGAAATTGTCCTCCGTGCGGATGCGCACGTTCTGCACGCCGGGGCGGAGCTTGGTGATCGCGCTGGGGTTATAGGTGACCGTCACCACCCCGTTTTCGTCCACCGATTGCTGCAAGTTGGTGTATTCGACGTTGTTGATCCACATCTTGGTGCGGTCGGTGGCGACGCCCGTATAGACGACCTCTTCGCCCTGCGCGTCCGTCTTGGGATCGGTCACCTTGAAGGAGATCACCTGCTGCCGGTCGTCCGTGGTGACGTCGACGGGGGAGATGTCGGAGACCACCGTGGGCGTCTCGTCGTCGTTGCGGAAGTCGTAGATCGCCCGCAGGGAATCGACGTAGATGGTGCCTTTTTTATAGTTGCAGACGGAAGCCGTACCCAGAAGCCGGACGGCGCGCTGAATCTGAATGGGATAGGAAACGTCGGTGGGGATGGGGGTCTCGATGTACTTCCAGCCTACCCAGTCGATATAGGTGTCGCCGACGTATTTGCCGCCGCGCAGCTGAATGCGGAACCAGCCTCCGTTGCCGTCGCCGTACACCCAGCAGCCCACGGCGGTCGGCTGTCCTTCCAGCGTATAGAAGCCGCTCTTGTCGCCGATCTCGATCGCGACGGTGCCGGTCAGGGGGTTGGTCGCGAAGTCGTAGTCGATGCGCAGCGAGCCGTCGCCCGACTTGATATACCGCTCGTCGCGGTTGATGCTGATCTGGCCCCAGCCGCCGTTGTTCGGGATGTTGGTGTAATACGCCTGCCAGTTATTCTCTTCCGAATCGAAGTCGTATTCGAAATCGCTGATCATCACGGGCAGTTTGCCGATTTCCAGGGGGATGGTGAGTTTGTAGTCCTTATAGGAGACGTACAGGTTGCCCGTGCCCTGCGTGTCCGCCGCCGTAAATACGCCCGAGTCCGAAATGGTCCCGAGAGAGGCGGGGTCTATTTCGAAGGTCAGGGCTTCGGGGGAGCAGACGACGGGAACGCCGTTGTTGTAGGCGGAGAAAGAGAGTTCGTCCGTCTTGCCGGGCGCAAGGGAGATAATGGTGCGGTCGGTGGTGATCTCCGTCACTTCGTCCACGACGTCGATCTCAAATTCCGCGCGCATGCTGCCGCTCGTGGCCACGAGTTTGCCCGTGCCCGCGCCTTCTTTCGCCGTGAACAGCCCGTCTTCCGTCACCGTGCCGACGTTGCCCTCCACCGTATAGGTGACTTCGGGCGTGGGGGAGGCATAGAAATTGCCGTCCGTCGCCTTGGTCGTAAATTGCAGGGAGGCGCCTTCCAGAAGCATCGTCTTGGTGCCGAATCCCTTTTCCGTCTCGGGATAGACGTGCAGTTTTTCCGCCGTCGGGGATTCCGGCTTTTCTGCCGTCGCCACGAACAGCAGGGCGTTGGTGTTGGCGCGTTCCTGCCCGTCGGAGGGCTTGTTCAGGACGGTCGCCTTTTCGTCGCCCGGCAGGGTCGCCGAAATCGTCGAAGAGCCGCCGCCGTCCAGGTTGAAGATGGTCACGCAGCCGAGTTCGTCCCGCATGTATTCGATCATCTGCCGGAAGGTCAGACCGTTGGACCAGCCCACCTGCCTGCCGTCCGTCTGTAAGAGGACCATTTCGCCGTTCTCTTTGAGGCCGACCGCCGTGCGGGGATGCACGTCCGTCGTTTCGAGAATGCCCGCGGGGATGGTGCCGTTGTCGAGCAGAAGGTGGAAGATGCCCATGGAGGAGGAGACGGTGCTCCAATCCACTTTGTCGCCCGCCCGGTCTTTGACGTCCACCGCAATCTCCGTCCCGTCTTCCAGGGAGGAGAGAACTTCGTAATAGGGGGAATCGGCGTGCGCCGAAAGGACGATCGTGCCCTCCGCAATCGCCGTCTGGTTGCCGCCGCGGTTCTCTTCCACGAGATTGACCTTTTCCAGCGTCGCCGTCATCTGTTCGCCGATCCGGACGCTCCCGTCTCCGTCGGAGACCCGGAACACCACTTCCGCGCCCGCCTGGGAAGAAGCGGTCACGTCGTTGAAGTCGGGCGAGAGCAGATACAGCCCGCTCTTGTCCATTTTGCGCTCTTTGTTGACCTGCGTGAGGGGATAGGTCTCATCGCCGATCGTCACCGACATGTCGAGCGCGGCTTCGCCGTACACAACCTCTCCCTCCTGCGTGAATCCGAACGCATAGGCGGAGGAAGAGGACGTGATGAGCTTCCCGTCGTCGATCGTAAGCCCCAGCGCGATGCCGTTGGACGTGTCGTAGGCGTCGCCGTTGATGCCGAATACGACGTGCTGTCCGATTTCCTCTTCTTGGGAGACGAGACTGCTCATCGTGCTGCCGTACATCGCGTTCCCGCCGTAGGCGATGACGGGCTTCACGCCCGACGTCTTGGGGTTGAAGGTGACGGTGTACGTCTTTTGTTCGCCATTGTTGTTCTGGCTCATCGTGTGCGTGAGCGTGGTGTTCGTGTAGATCTCCCGATCCCAGGTGAACAGGGTGTCGCCGAGTCCCACCGCCGACGCTTCCGCCCCCGCTTGGAACGAGGGGAGAAGGCAGGCTGCGGCGGCGCCGCACGCGATCGCCGCCGAAAGGGCGGCTGCCATCAGTTTTCTGTGTTTACGCATAATACCTCCTTTTTACTGACACCGCCATTATAATACATAGTTGTAATATTTTCCGCACTCTGTTGTAAAATCCCCGTAAATAATTTGTAAATTTCGTAAAAAATATTTTACACGCATAAATTTGCGTAAAATCCTTGACTTTTTTCATATAAAAGAGTTAAAATATATATTATTATAAATATTTATAAATAGAATGTCACGCGTGTGCGCGTACTATAAAAGAGAAAACAAGCGGGACGGCGGAGCGGAAAATATTTTTGTTTCCGCTCCTTTGAAACCTTGACTTTTGCGCCGGAGAATGGTAAAATACGGGGAAACGGCAAAAAGTCCGCCGGGAAATCCGGGCGGATGAAAAAAGGAGAAAAGACATGGGCATGAAGGTCGTGGTGACGGATTATCGTCCCGAATGGGCGGAAGAATTTGAAAGGGAGGCGGAAAAGCTGCGCGCGGCGTTCGGAGAGGGGCTCGTCGCGCTTTATCACGTCGGCAGCACTGCCGTGCCGGGGCTTGCCGCAAAGCCGATCATAGACATTCTGCCCGTCGTGAAGGAGATCGCCGACGCGGACAGGGCGGCGCCCGCGCTGGCAGAACTCGGCTATGAAGGGCTGGGGGAGTACGGCATTCCCGGCAGGCGGTATTTCCGCAAGGGCGGGGATAACCGCACTCACCAGCTGCACGTATTCGCCGCGGAAAATAAAGGGGAAATCGGACGGCATCTCGCGTTCCGGGACTATATGCGCCGGCATCCGGACGAAGCGGAAAAATACGGCGCCCTGAAAAAGAAGCTCGCGGCGGCATTCCCCGAAGACATCGACGGATACTGCGACGGCAAGGACGCCTTCGTGAAAGAGGCGGAGAAAAGGGCGCTTCAAGAATCTGCCGCCCTGCGGTATTTATCCGAAAATCCCGCGCTGTTTGTCGATATGTCCGAATGCGTAAAGCGGGGCGCCGCGGAAATTTTGTACGCGGGGGAGGACGGGGTCTTTCTCGCGGAGAAGTCGAGTTTGATCCATATGCTCGCCGCGGATTCGGAAGAGGCGGCGCGCGCCCTTTTGGAACGCTGTCCGATGAATCTCCCCGAAGGGGAACGGAAATTTATCGTCGCGCACGGAGAGGGGGTGCGCCGCGCCGTGTATTCCCGCTTTTCCGTGCGCGCGGAGACGCCCTGTTATCAGGTGATGTATGCGGGCACGCCCCTGCCGCTGAAAGGGTTGCTGCATTTTCGGCGGGCGGGCAGAGAGGAAGCGGAGATCATAGGGCGGGAATATAAGCTGGAATCCCCCGAAAACATCGAAAAGCTGTGCAAAGAGGGCAAAATCTGGTGCGGCTTTGCCGCCGGGGAGGAAGGGGAGGTCTTTGTCGGGTTTATCGGCAGACATCCCGAAGGGAGCATGGGGCTTTTGCAGGTCTTTCCCGAATACCGCCGCCGTGGGTACGGTGAGGAATTGGAGAGCTTTATGATAGACAAGTTTCTCGAAGAGGGGCTTGTTCCGTATGCCCATATCATCGACGACAACCGGAAATCGGTCAATCTGCAAAAGAAATTGGGTTACGTCTTTGCCGACGAAAAGATATTCTGGATGGCGCTGTGAGGCGTTTTCCGCTTTTTCCGATGCCTTTTCCGCCGCGCCGCTTCTCCCGGCACATAAAAATCCTTCCGGAGGGGAAAATTGAATAACGGGAGGGCAGGGGAGAGATGAACGCGGAGCGGAAAGCACGATCGACGGGAAAAAGGGAGAGTCCGGCGGCGGTGTCGTCGGTATTTTTTGCCCTTTCCTTTTTGGGCTGGTGCATGGAAACGGTATATTGTTCGGATTTCTTTACGAAATTTCCCGACCGCGGTTTTCTCACTCTGCCTTTCTGCGTCATTTACGGCGCGCCGCCCTGCCTGGCGAGGCTGCTTTTCGGAACGCCGCGCGAAGGACGGCTGGCGCGTGCGGCGGATAAAGCGGGGCTGAACGGGGCGGGAAGCATTCTCTTCCGCTACGGCAGTTATTTTTTGCTCTCTGCGGGGACGGCGACGCTGTTCGAATTGTCCTTCGGCGCCCTGTTCGACGCTTTCGGCGTGCGGCTTTGGAATTACAGCCGCCGCCCCCTGAATTTCCGGGGATATATCTGCCCGCAGTTTTCCCTGCTGTGGGGGACGCTCATCACCTGCTTTATGTCCTTTGCGTGGAATCCCTCCGTCCGCATCGCCTCCCGGATCCCGCGGAAAATCGCCGCGGCGGTCAATTTGTTTTTATGGATCGCCGTGGCGGCGGACTTTTCTTTTCATTTTGCCTGGCTCGCGGTGTGCCGGCGGCGCTTCCGCTTTTCCGATCTGTTCGCGTGATTTTCTGCGCGTTCCGTCCGGGCAGGGTCGAGGCGGACGCAGGCAAAGAGATTTTATCGCAGAAAATAAAAAAATCGCTCCCGGCGGGGAAGCGGAAAGGAACGGAAAAATGGAAATACGGGAATTGGGCAGCGAAAGCGCGGAGAAGATCGGCTGTATGATCGCGGAGATCTTTTCGGGAGATCCGTGGAATGACGAGTGGACGGAGGAAGGGCTGCGTTCCTATGTGTTCGAATTGCTGCACGGCAGCAATCCCCTGTCTTTGGGACTTTACGAAGACGGGGAGCTGATCGGCATTTCCTTAGGCAGGATAAAGCATTGGTGGGCGGGGACGGAATACTGGATAGACGAATTCGGCATTCTGCCCGCGAAACAGCGCCGGGGCGCGGGCAGGGCATTTCTGGAAAAGATAAAGGGTCTCCTTTCCGAAAGGGGGATCGGCGGCATCGTCCTGCTCACCGAAAGGACGGCTCCGGCTTATCGGTTTTATCTCGAAAACGGATTTTGCGAAAAAGAAGAACAGGTCTTTCTCGCCGCGGACATCCGCCCCGGAAAAAGGGATTGACGCTTTTTTCGGGGATTTGCCGGAAAGGTCTGAAAATAAGGGGCGCGAACGGGGAAATTACATATTCCCGGATTCGGAGCCGCGGAAAAATTCCTCCCGCGTCAGAAGATAGACGCATTCGTCCAGAAGGACGCCGTCGTAGCGCAGCCAGCTGTTAGGGATGCGGCATAAGGGGCGGAAGCCGAGTTTTTCGATCACCCGTTTGGAGCGCAGATTAAAGGGGAAATGGGACACGGCGACGGCGCGGGCGTTCCGCTCTTCAAACGCGAAACAAAGCGCCGCCCGCGCGGCTTCGGGGATGAGCCCCCGCCCCCAACAGCTTTCCGAAAGGACATAGCCGAGTTCGAAGTCATAGGGGACGGGAAGCCTTTTTCTGCCCGGCGCGTGCAGGCCGACGGAGCCGATGACCCTGCCCGTCTCTTTAAGCACGATCGCCCATGTTTCGTTTTCTTTGCGGAAGAGGGAGAGGAGGGCTTTGGTCTCCTGTACCGTTTCGTGCGGTCTCCAGCCCGCCATGGGGCCGACTTTGTCTCCCGAAGCGTAGGCGAACACGTCCGTTTCGTCTCCTTCCCGCCACTGCCTGAGAATCAGCCTTTCCGTTTCCAGCGTCTTCATATCCCGGCCTCCTTTCGGGATATTATAGCATTTCCGGCGGGAAAAGGCAAGCGGCTACATTTCCCGCCGGGCGAGAATTTTTCCGCTTTCGGAATGGACGAGCAGGGCGAGGATGTCCCCGTTGCGGTCGATGATGCCGACGTAATAATAGGGGGCGTCCTCATAGATAAGGCGCAGGTAAATTTCCCCGGCAAAGCCGTTGCGGTCGGTCATCGAAGAGAATTTTTCGCTTTCCGCTTCGCGCACCTTTTCCAGGACCTCTTTCGCGGACAGGGTGTTTTCCGTCCGGACGGTCGCCGCCGGGATCTCCGCCGAGCCGTCCTCCCAGGTCACGGTGAAGGTGATTTCGGAGGCTTCGGACAGATCGAGCGTACAGGAATAGAAATATTCCGCCCGCACGTTGTCGAAAGACATGTCCCCGCCGTAGTCCTTTTCCCCGTAGGAGAAGGAGAGGCCGTAGTCCATGCCGGACGGCGCCGACAGCCGGATCTCGGCGAGCGGGGTCTTTTCCCGGCAGTAGCCGTCGGCGGCGTAGGGATTTTCCCGTTCCACCGCATGGGCGACGAGAGAGATGTTGTTGTACCTGCCGACGAGGATGTTGCTGCGGAGTTCCGAAACGCTGTCGAAGGGGTCGCTGCGGGAGGAACAGGCGCCGGCGGACAGGATAAATGCCGCCGCGGGGAGGAGAAGCAGGGCGGCTCTGCCGCCTTTGTGCGGCGTCGTTCGCCGCTCGTTTTTTACGGAAAATGCTTTCATGATACCATTATATTAAAAAAAGGTTGGAAACATGACGGACAATACCCGTTTATTCAGTTGATTTTTGCGGCGGGATGTGATAAAATAAGTACTGATCACGGAAACAGACGGGAGGACGCGGGCTGTGCGCATGGATAAAGTCATTCTCAAAGCCGTGCTGAGTACGGTTCTCGGCATCGTGCTGCTCTGCGGCATTTTGGTTGCCGCGCTCGTGCTCGTCTACCCCTCCACGCTGATGACGCTCGCTTACGACGTCGGAATGGACGGCGCCAGCGCCTGGTGCGCCGGCAGGGCTTACAATCAGTTCGACAACGTATATTACATCGCCTATGCCACCGAAGTTTCCATCGGTCTGGGCGACGCCGAGAAAATCGACCGTTACGGCAGCCGGTTTGTCGCGGACGAAAAGTTCGGCGAATACTGCGCGCAGATGGACGAGGATACGGCGGAGATCGGCGGGTCTTATGCCCAGTACATTTACGGACAGGTCTGCGTGGCGAAATATTCGCAGGGCAAGCGGCAGGAGGCGGTGGATCTCGCCTTTTCCGTCAACGAGACGGGATTCCCCGAACGGAACGCGGCGGCGGCGGTCCTTCTGAACGCGCTCGTGGCAAATTCCGAAGAGGACGAGCCCTTTATCGCGGACATGCTTTCCCGGATGCGGGAAATGCTCGCGGCGCAGGAGGAGGCGCAGACCTTCCCCGACGCCGATATCGAATATCTGAAATCGATGATCGATCTCACCCAGATGCGGATGGACGGCCTTTCCTGAACCAAAGGCAGCGCGCGCCCGTCCGTTTTCTTTCATACGTCAGAAATTTCAAAGTTCTATAAATCACATCAAGGAGAAACAGAAATGAGCAGCAGAATCGTAAAGGAAGGATTGACATTTGACGACGTACTCCTCATCCCGCAGGCGTCCGACGTGGTCCCCGCGGACGTGTCTTTGAAGACAAAACTCACCGATGAAATTTGCCTGAACGTCCCGCTGATGAGCGCGGCGATGGACACCGTCACCGAAAACCGGATGGCGATCGCGGTCGCGCGCGAAGGCGGCATCGGCATCATCCACAAGAACATGACCATCGAGCAGCAGGCGGAACAGGTGGACAAGGTAAAGCGCAGCGAACACGGCGTCATCACCGACCCCTTCTTCCTCGAACCGGAAAATCTCGTCAAGGACGCGGTGGCGCTCATGGAAAAGTACCGCATCAGCGGCGTTCCCGTCACCAAAAACGGCAAGCTCGTCGGCATCCTCACCAACCGCGATCTGCGCTTTGAAAGCAATTTTGAACAGCCCATCGCCAACGTGATGACCAAGGACCGGCTCGTGACGGCGCCCGTCGGCACCTCTCTCGAAGAGGCGAAGAAGATCCTCGGCAAATACCGCATCGAAAAGCTTCCCATCGTCGACGACAAGGGGTATCTCAAAGGGCTCATCACCATCAAGGACATCGAAAAATCCATTCAATACCCCAATTCCGCCAGGGATAAAAACGGCAGACTGCTCGTCGGCGCGGCGGTCGGCACGTCGGCGAACACCCTCGAACGGGTGGCGGCGCTCGTGGAAGCGCGCGCGGACGTCATCACGATCGACACGGCGCACGGGCACTCCAAAGGGGTTCTCGAAATGGTTGCGCGGATCAAGTCCGGGTTCCCGGGCATCACGCTGATCGCGGGCAACGTCGCCACGGCGGGCGCCACCAAGGCGCTCATCGACGCGGGCGCGGACGTCGTCAAAGTGGGCATCGGCCCCGGCTCCATCTGCACCACGCGCGTGGTGGCGGGCATCG
>ERZ1643251.4770-NODE-4770-length-11525-cov-22.307498_pt1 | contig 11525 bp, 13 predicted proteins | sample MGYA00579261_ERZ1643251 | MGnify/ENA primary metagenome ERZ1643251 (study PRJEB29033, sample SAMEA4952267) | chicken gut metagenome | biome: Broiler Chicken; feature: Gastrointestinal Tract; material: Caecum | place: Ireland | collected 2018 | study: Broiler... | reverse complement strand
TTTTGTACATTTCTAAATTCCTCTTTTTGTACATTCTTATAGTATCATTAACAATCATTTCTATAAAAATGTTATGACAATCTTCACACTCACAATTCTTATAATGATATCTTTTTTTGATTACTTTTATTTCATAATCAAGTTCATCTTTCGTTATCTCTGTATCAAGTACGATTAGTTTTTTAGAGTGACATTTCGGACATTCATTAGGTATGATTTCTTCTGTTTCATTGATTTCTTCATCTTTAAATCTCTCTAATTTGTGTTTCTTATGACCGAATTGTCCTCCAATACTTTTTCCACTTTTTTCTCTTGTATTTGGTATTAGTTTCTTTTTATTTAATGGTGTCTTACTAGTAGGTATTCCTGATGTTGTTCCATCTAAATTAAGACTAGCTAAATATTTATCTCTTTCTTGCTTAGTTAAATCTAATTCTTTAGCTTGTTCAACTAGTTTTCTTTTTAATGCCCTTATTTCAGCATCTTTTTCTTCTATTATTCTTTCCTTTTCTAATAACTTTTTTTCTGAACGTTGTTCTATATCTTCGGCGATACTAATTAATCTTTTTAATTCTTTTATTTCTTTTTTATATTTATCATCTACTTCTTTTACTTCTTTTATTACTCTAGCATTTAATTGTTGAGTCGCTTTTGTTAATTTCATTCTTAGCTCATTTGATAATGCTTGTAATTTTCTTATTTTAAATTCTTTTTCTAAATTTTCTGATGTCATTTTCTTCACCTTTATTTTTTCAAGTATCTCATAAATTTAAAAATAATCAAGTGCTTTCTTGATTATTTCTTCAAACTTTCACAAAAACAGCCACTTATCAACATTTTGGCTGTAAATTGTAACTAGAAAATTTATTACCATGTTTTACCACTTGATTTAATACGTATGTTTGTTTATAATGAAATTATAGGTGATGCGTATGGATAATGTTTATTTACATAGACACTTTTTATGTATAGATTTAAAAAGTTTTTTTGCTTCCGTTGAATGTTTAGATAAAGGCCTAGATCCCTTCCACTATCCCCTAGTTGTAGCTAACCCAAATCAAGGAAATGGTGCTATCACTCTAGCTGTATCTCCCTACTTAAAAACACTAGGTGTCCCATCTCGCGGAAGACTTTTTGAAATACCAAAAAATATAAAATACACTATTGCCAAACCTCGTATGAGCTTGTATCTAAAAAAGTCTCAAGAAGTAGTCGAAGTATATTTAAAATATGTTGCTAAAGAAGATTTACACATTTACTCTATTGATGAATGCTTTCTAGATGTAACAGACTATTTGAAATTATATCAAAAAACTGATTATGAACTTGCCCTAGATATACTAAAAGACGTAAGAAAATCCACTGGATTATACGCTACCTGCGGAATTGGGCCAAACATGCTTTTAGCTAAAATCAGCATGGACATTGAAGCTAAACATAATAAAGATTTTATTGCTAAATGGGACTATGAAGATATTCCTGATAAATTATGGAGCATTTCTCCCCTATCAAAAGTTTGGGGTATAGGACCTAGAATGGAAAAAAATCTAAATAGATTAGGAATTTATTCCATGTATGATCTAGCTCATTATGACCGTGGAAAATTAAAAGATAAATTTGGCGTAATGGGCACAGAATTATGGAATCATGCTAACGGAATTGATTTAAGTAGAATTAAAGATATGGAAAAAATAATAGATAAATCCTATTCTCATAGCCAAGTACTATTTAAAGATTATAATGGCGAAAATATTAAAATTATTATTAGAGAAATGGCCGAAATATTAAAAATAAGATTACAGAAAAATCATAAAACCTGTTCAGTAATTGGTCTAGGTATAGGATATTCTAAAAATATAGGCGGTGGTTTTTTCCATCAAGTAAAATTAAATAACCCTACTGATCAAGAAAAAGATATTCTAGCCAATTGTCTAATGATTTTTGATAAATTTTATGAAAATCTTCCGATTAGAAAAGTAACCATTTCTTGTAGTAATTTAAAGAATAAAGATGGCGTTCAATTAAACTTATTTGATAACATTAAAGAGATAAAAGAACAAGAACAAATAGATGAGGCTATACTAGAAATAAAAGATAAATTTGGTAAAAATGCTGTATTAAAAGCATCTAGCTTACTTGATGATTCTACCATTAAAGAGCGTAACAAAAAGATTGGAGGCCATAGTATATGATAGATCGTGGTTTTATCAAATGGCAACCCTTTAATGCCCTTACTCCTTCTAAAGAAACAATAAAAGAAATTGAAAAGAAAGATAAATGCTCTAAACCCACCCTATTCCCTGAAGAAATAAGCACAATAAATAATGCTGTATTAGATGCCTATTACAGCAAAGATAATATTTCCATCACTTACTATGAATCAGGTAAAATAAATCATATAACAAGCACTATAAAAAAAATAAATCCAAATTCTAAAACAATAGAACTTGGATGTAAAAAAATCCTTTTCTTTAATCAAATTACCCATATATCTTAACAATAAACATAATAATACAACCAATTATGATAAATGAGTGTAGCAGTAGCCTTCCACATAAAAACAGGCTCTTTATTTGGATCATCGTCCCGATAATAATTACAAGGAGGATTAATTTTTAATCCTTTATTTATATCTCGCCTATATTCTTTATCTAAAGTATACAAATCATATTCAGCATGGCCAGTTAAAAATACTTTACTCTTATCTTTTGCCTCAACAATATACACTCCTGATTCATTAGATTTACTAGTTAAAATGAGATCTTCACGATCAGATAACTCACTTTCAATAATACTACAATATCTAGATTGAGGAACAAAAAAATAATCATTAAACCCTTTAACCAGATCTGTTTTTTTAACCAAATAATGTTCATATACTCCTGATAATTTATCTTTTAATTGATAACGATTTACACCATAAAAATATTGCAAACCAAACTCTGATGCCCAACACAAAAATAAAGTAGAAGTAACATGGTTTTTTGTATATTGAAAAAATTCTTTTAATTCTTCAAAATAATCAATATCCCAATAATTTAAATGTTCAAGTGGAGCTCCAGTTACAATAATACCATCATAATGTTCCTCTTTAATTTCTTCAAAAGATTTATAAAACTGGTGAAAATATTTTCTTTTATCATCTTCTACTTTTTTTGTATCTAAATAAATAAAATCCAATTCTACTTGCAGAAGCCTTGTATCTAACACTTCAATAAGTTGCCTTTCTGTATCTTCTAAAGTAGGCATTAAATTAAGAATTCCCACCTTTACATGTGGCCTATTTTCGTCTATTTTATCAATAAATTCTATTTTCCCGTGAAGACTATCCACAACTTCCAACTTCTTATGTAAAAAAATAGCCATATAGAACCTCTCTTCCTTTAAAGTCTATTATCTATTATAACAAATAATGAATAAATAAGAGAGTATTTTCTTAAATACTTTACGCTTCCTTACTCATTATCTTTAAAACTAAATCAAAATTATCATCCTTTGCCATCTTATTTTTCTTAATCATTCCACATTTATTACAACGATAAACAATTTTTAAATCATCTTTCTTTCCTTTTTCTATTCCAATCGGTTTTAACACGCCAAAACATTTACATAGCCTATCTCCAGGATTATCATCAATATGAATACTACATAAACAATTTGGGCAATGATCTCTAGCTGTATACTTTAAAGGTTCAACCTTCATTTTACATACCTGACAAACAAACCCTTCATCAATCATTTGAAATCTTTTTGCATCCATAATACCCTCTAATTAAACTTAAATATTTTCCTAGCAAGTCTATACCCTGGAATAGAAATAAAACGTGGTAACCTAGTTAATTTTGCTAGCTTCATTTTTTTAGCTAACTTAGGATTAGCTTTTTTTAAATAATTCCATAATTCTTTAATTTTATCCTTAGACTCTCTTGTATTAGCAAGTTTAAGAAAAATAGTTGATATAGTCATCATCATATCCAAAGAATGAATCAAATAATTACGTAACTTTTTATTTTCGACTGTAAAAGGATCAAATAAATCAATCATAGTTTTTGTAACAAATACTTGTTGATCCACTCTACCAATCATAACACTTTCATTAACAGATTGATCACTTCTTCCAATAAAATAACGATAAAAAGGAACATTTAAATAATACATTGTCTTAATATAGGGAAGTGGAAAGTATACAAAAATATTATCTACATAAAAAGTATGTTCAGGGAGTTTTAACCCAATATCCCTCAAAATACTAGTTTTATAAATAACTGAATGCATCAGTAAATACTCGCTAATTTTAAACTTACCTACATCATCCCAAGTAAATATTTTTTCTTCAGGCAAAACCCCTACATAATCCATAACTCTAGGAGTACCCTCTTTTTCATAAACATAGTTTACTATAAGTAGATCAACATCCAGCTTCTTCAAAGTTTTAATTACTTGTTTTAAAGACTTTTCATCAACCCAATCATCACTATCAACTACTTTAAAATATTTACCACTAGCTATTTCTAATCCAGCATTAACTCCACTACCATGTCCGCCATTTTCTTTATCAATAACTTTAATTATCTTTGGATATTTCTTTTCATAATCTAAAGCTATTTTTAAAGTATCATCCTTAGAACCATCATTAACGATAATAATTTCAACATCACTACCGCCCACCAAGATAGAATCTATCGCTTTATGCATATAAAGGCTAGAATTATAACTTGGAATAACAAAAGAAATCAATTTCACTTTAACACACCACTTTTCCTTAACACTTTTACCGCCATAAGCATTTCATTAGTAACAATATGATTTATTGCCAAATTTCCTGGATTACTCTTCAAATATTTCTTTAACTTTTTCAAAGGAACATAAGTAAGAGTAAAATTCCCATTTCGCTCCTGATCATCTAAATAAACATTATCTAAATTATATACCTCATCAGTAAATACACAATAATAATAAATTTCAATACTTCGATTATTTCCAATTACAGGATAATCTTTAAGAAAATATTTAAGACAAAAAAACGGTTCATAATCTCCACTTAAAACAATCCCCGTCTCTTCTAAAACCTCTCTTTTAAGTGTTTCTTCTAATGACTCTCCTTCTTCTAAATGTCCCCCTGGAAATTGTATTGTCGTATAAGCACTAGCCAAAAGTATTTCTTTTTTACTATTTATTATCAAAGCTTTCACCCGAATAACACGATCCAGAATATCTTCATCTTTTATATGATCATAATTAATAATTTTTATCTTCATACTTATCACTCTAATTATAGTTTAACGTAAAATTTAGGAGAAAACTAGTATTTATAACAAAACTTTACATTTAGTTGAAAAAAACTGGACTAAGCCAGCTATAAACAAAATGGTGATCTGTATGGGATTTGAACCCATGAATGTTGCCTTGAGAGGGCAATGTGTTAACCGCTTCACCAACAGACCAATCAAAGACTACTTAATAATATCACAAAAAAGTTTCTTTGACAATACATAATTTCTTTTCATCCCACTATCAAGATCTTCTTAAAACCAAAATACCATCTTTATTTTGCTTACGTAAACTAGGAACAACTAGCACCTCTTCTTTTAATAGTTCTCTCGCTTTTATGTCAAATCCCCCAATCGGATAATTTTTTACACATTCATCTCGATATAAATGATAAATATAACTAGCAAATAAAACTCCTTCATCATATAACTGATGAATTAAAGAAGAAAATAATTCTTTCAATCTTTTTATATCACAATTTGGCAGATAAGTATGTTCCAAAATATTAGAACACAAAATTAAATGATAGAGTTTATCCCCTTGATAAGAAAACAAATTATCTAAAGTAAAACTAGTTTTTATTTGACAAACATTTCTTTTTACTTTCTGAAATTTTTCTTGATCTTGCATATAAGCATTATAAAAAATAATCTCATCCAAATCAAAATAATAATCTTGAGTTAAAATTTGAAACAAAGTAATATCTCTATGATAAACATGCTGCAAAGAAATATAATAATTAAATACTTCCTTCCAAAACAAAAAATACTTTTCTTCCATAAAATCTAACAAATAAAATAGTACTTTTTCTTCTATCACATCATACTTTCTATTTTTAAATAAAAAAGAAAGTATTTTAAAATAATTTTCAAAAGAAAATCCTAAAACAAGTGCTTGCTTAATTCCCAAAGTATAAAACTCAGTCAAAGGATTAGTATCAACCAAATCAATTTCTGAAAAACCACGACATACTAAATTTAAATACTGATCTCCACTACTACAAACACTTAAAGCTATATCTCCATTTACATCTTTTAAATAACCACTAATATTTTCATTAGTAAAAGCATAAACAGAAAGAGTATTTGTTGTTCTACTATTTTTCTCTAAAGCGTTTAAAATAATACTTTTTACTTCTTTTAACAAAGAATACATGAAAAAAGCGTTTTTATCCAAAATACTTTTCCTTGAATTTTTCTAAACGCTTTATCATTCTGTCATGTCCAAAAATTTTCATTATATCGTAAAGATTAGGCGTCATACTAGAAGTAGTTAAGACTACTCTAATCGCTGTTGTAAAATCTGCTACATTGCCTTTAAACTTACCTGGATTTTCCTTAAATTCTTTCATATCAGCTGCATAACCCATTTTACTACACAAATCTTTAATCTTAGAAAACCACTCTTCTTCTGTATCATCCTCTTTATAATAATGTTCTAAATATTCCGTCATAATAGAAGTAATCTCTTCTTTACCCTTAATGTTCTTAAAATCATAAACAAGATCTCTATCCCATTCTTCATCATATAAATACCATGTTTTAGGAAAAATACTACTATAATTTTCATAATCTTTTCTAGGTTTCTTAACTTCTCTTTCAATATTTAAAAAAGCAATTGTATCTTCTTTATATTGGCTAATTAAGGAATATATATGATCATCATATTTCTTAGCCCAATCAAGATATTCTTGATAAACATCTTTTGCTTTCATCTTCGAAATAATATTTTTAGAAATATTATCTAGTTTATCTAAATCAAATAAAGCACCACTCGAACTCATTTTTTTAGGACTAAAAGGAAACTCATAAAAAGGTGCATCAGAGTGATTACTTCTCCACTCTTCAAAATTAGAGTTAGCAATCGTCATAACAGCATCAATAACCGCTAAAGCTGGATAACCCTTTTCCTCATAATAAAACATAAGTGCTTCTGGATCTTTTCTCTTGCTAATCTTTCTAATGGTATCTCCATCCTTTTTAAGAATTAAAGAAGTATGAATATATTTAGGCATTTTAAACCCAAAAGATTTAAATAACTCATAATGAAGAGGAATACTACTCATCCACTCTTCCCCACGAACAACATGAGTCGTTCTCATTAAGTGATCGTCTACTACATGAGCAAAATGATAAGTAGGAAGTAAATTTTCACTTTTCATAATTGGTACATCAATATCATTTAAAGGCATTTCTATTTTACCTTTAGTTAAATCTTCAAAAACAAATTTTTGATTAAAATCTCCCTCTGAGCGAAAACGTATAGTAAATTTCTCACCGTTTTTAATTCTTTCAGCTTTTTCTTCATTGGATACATCTCTAAATTTCGCATATCTTCCATAAATACCAATTCGCTTTTTTGACTTAGATTGATATTCCCTTATTTCATCTAATTCACTACTAGTTAAAAAGCAAGGATAAGCTCTACCAATACTAATTAAATGTTTAATAAAAGTATGATAAATTTCTATTCTTTCACTTTGAATATAAGGGCCATAATTACCAACAACTTTTCCATTAAATTCATACTCATCAGGATTAAGTCCATAATGATTTAATGTATGATAGATAAATTCTACTGCCCCATCAACACTTCTAGATTGATCAGTATCTTCATTTCTTAAATAAAATACACCATCACTAGATTTCGCTAAAACATAATTAATGGTTGCACTCATCATATTTCCAATATGCATAAACCCAGTTGGACTAGGAGCAAATCTTACTACTTTAGCCCCTTCCTTCAAATCTCTTTTAGGATACATTTCTTCATAATCTAGGATTGTTTTGGTAATATTCGGAAATATTAAATCTGCTAATTCTTGATTTGTCATAATAAACCTCACTTCTTTATTAATTGTACCTAATTTTATGAAAAAAAGCAAGATTACCTTGCTAACTCTTCACATTCATGAGCATATTCATGTTGATTTTCTAAATATTTTAAATATTCATAAGCTCTTAAAATACAATAAGAAGGAGTCAATTTAGAAAGAATATTCTCATCATTTAAAATTATTCCTTCACTAATACAATTATATTCTACACTCCGAAAAATATAAGAACAAAGCTCATGAGTATAGATAGCAGCATACTTAATGACATCTTGATATACTTTTTCGCTAACATCCTCAGGCTTTTCACTTAATAACATTCTTAAAACATGTATTTTTAGTTTATTCTGCATTTTTTACCCTCCCCTAATCATTGTAACCGAAAAACATCTATTTGTAAATCACAAATCTTGATTACTTTTCATAAATTCTTTCAAAACTTTAGACAAAGCCCTTTTCTCAATCCTAGAAACATAACTTCTAGATATATTTAAATCTTTAGCAATTTCCTTTTGAGTCTTTTCTTCTTCATTAAATAATCCATATCTTTTCTTGAGTATTTCTTGCTCTCTAGAGGTCAATACATGAAAATACTGTTTTAACATCATAATATTATCTTTTAAATGAATCACATCAGCAATATCCCCTGAATCATCTTTAATAATCTCCATTAAGCTTACTTCATTACCATCTTTATCAAAACCAATTGAATCATTTAAACTAACTGTATTTCCCTGCTTTTTATTACTGCGAAAATGCATTAATATTTCATTTTCAATACATCTAGCTGCATAAGTAGTAATCTTAGTCGCACGACTTTTTTGATAAGAATCTATTCCTTTAATTAAACCAATTGTTCCAATACTAATTAAATCATCTGTATCATATTTCCCATTATCAAACTTTTTTACAATATGTGCTACCAATCTCAAATTATGCTCAATAAGTGTATTTCTAGCTTCTCTATTTCCTTTAAGCATCTCTTCAATCATTTCTTCCTCTTCTTTAGGATTTAAGGGTTCTGGAAACATCTGATTAGAATAACTACCTGTAAACATAAGCATATCTTTAACCAGATTTAATAAACTCAAAAACATACATTCACTTCCTAATAAAGTATACTCACTTTACAAATAATTATGAATTTGATAAAATATACAGCTTGAAAAGAAGTGATCTTATGGATATAGAATTAATAAGAGCAGAAATATTAATCAAATTAAACAAAGGAAAAACCATTCAAGAACTTACAAAAGAATATAAAATTCCTCGTAAAAAAATTTATGAATGGCAACAAACATATACAGAGCAAATGACATTATTTAGTCAAATTAAAGCTTTAATTAAAAAATATGAATTAAAAGAAGCCTTAAGACTATGTAATATTTTCCCTGACTTTTTACCCATTATATCACAAAAAATAACTATCTTAATAAAACTAAAGCGTTACGATGAAGCTCTAGCTTTATGCGATAAATATCCTTTAGATGAAGCTATACAATCACAAAAAATAACTATTCTTCTAAAAACAAATCAAAAAGAAGAAGCTTGGGCTTTGTGTACATTATTCCCTAAAAGTCCATCTTTAGCATCCAGACAAATAGATATATTATTAAATGAAGGAAATATAAAAGAAGCTTTGACTATTTGTGAAGCCTTTCCTGGTGAAAGTATCATAGAATCCCAAAGAATCAATATTCTATTTAATACAGGCAAAATAAAAGAAGCTCTAGCTATATGTAATAAATTTCCAAATGATCAAATCATAGCATCCCAAAAAATAAAAATTTTAATCAATGAAAACAAACTTGAAGAAGCACTAAATCTATGTGATAAATTTAGAGACTATTTACCTATAATTTCCCAAAAAATAACAATTCTAATTATGTTAAATGCTTGGGATATAGCTATTGATTTATGCAATCAATATGAAGAAGAACCATCTATAGCTTCCCAAAAAATAAATATTTTAATCCAAAAACAAGAATTTGATGATGCCCTAATTATTTGTAATAAATTTCCAAACTATTATCAAATTAGAACCCAAAAACTAAAAATATATCATTTAATCAATCAAAACCACATAATTTTAACTGATGAAAGAAACTTATTTGATTACTATTTATACGAAATTAAAACAGGATACGCTTCTCTATCAACACTTCAGAACTTACCCTTAAATTCAACTTTAAAATGTATCATAACTTTTGCTTATTACACAACAATAAACTATCCTGAGCAAGCAATACTTCATTATTTAAAAAAGAATATTCATGTATTGTCTCCTAACATACTAAAACAGCTAATGAGTCATCTAAAGCAAAAAAATAAAATTATAAATAACTCATTTGCAAACAAAATATTTGATCTTTATTTAGAGCACACAAAAGAAGATAAACAAAACAAAAGTCTTTAACAGGCTTTTTTTCATTCAAAGAATTTTTCTATACTAGTATCCAAAATAACACTTATCTTATATAAATCATAAATAGAAATAGTAAGATCATCTTCTGCCAATTCAAATTTTCCTAAAAAGTCTTTCTTAATTTGAGCATATTCTGATAATTCATCAATACCTAAACCTTTATCTTTTCGATATTTCCGAATATTTTTACCAACAGTTTTATACATTTCTGGATTAAATTCATAATGTTTACTCATAAAGTACACCTCTTTATATATTGTACAATTATTTTCTCTTTTTAGAAAGTATTATTCTTCAAAAAATTTCTCCATAGATACATTTAAAACAATAGATATCTTATAAAGCGTATTTAAACTCATTCCTTCTTTACCAAAAGTTGACTCAAATCTCCTCAAAAAATCATTAGATACACCAATATCAGTCGCTAATTGCTCTTGAGTTATTCCAGCCATCTTTCGATACTTTCTTACATTTCTCGCTACTACTTCAATAATATTGTCCCTAAAAGTAAAATCTCTTTTAAATGTTGTCATTTTCTACTCACTCTCCACTATTATTTTACCCATTTATGAGAATTTTTACTATGAAGTAATACTTCCTTTTCCTGCCATCTACGATATAATTATATGATAAATTCATCATTTAAACAAGAAAAAGTGTTTTCTATATGTAAAATTTAATACATATCCAATTTTTACCAATTTATATTTTTTAACATTACTTTTTCAAATATTTACTCTAAATTAAAGATACTAAATTTGACAAGTAAAAAAGAGATTTAATTCTCTTCCCTTAATTCTTCAATCTCTTCTTTGCTTAATCCTGTTATATCACATATATCCTCTATACTATTACCTTTTTTAAGCATTTTTTTAGCAATTTGTATTTTTTCTTCTTTTCTTCCGTCTTCGATGCCTTCCTCATATCCTTTGTTCTCTGCGATATAATCTGACCATTTGGCTAGTAACTCTTTGGTCTCTTCATCATTTACATATT
>ERZ1643251.4769-NODE-4769-length-11527-cov-4.491806_pt1 | contig 11527 bp, 7 predicted proteins | sample MGYA00579261_ERZ1643251 | MGnify/ENA primary metagenome ERZ1643251 (study PRJEB29033, sample SAMEA4952267) | chicken gut metagenome | biome: Broiler Chicken; feature: Gastrointestinal Tract; material: Caecum | place: Ireland | collected 2018 | study: Broiler... | reverse complement strand
CGATATTTATGGGCAGCATGAGCACCAGTCCCTGCTCCAGAAAAAGAAGCATATAGAGATATTGGACGCTTATTGCGGAGAAGAAATACAAAGGCCTGCACGCAGAGTGGCTGAGGCATTTAGGCTGTGCAGACAGCTCCAGAGGAGGCTGGATGAAGAAACAATGGATGAGGAGGCAAAGGCAAAGGAGCAGTCGCTGGCCGAGTTTGAGCTGCAGGAAATTCAGGAGGCAAGGCTTGTGCCCGGAGAAGATGAAGACTTGGAGCAGAGCTACAGACGCATGGCAAACAGTAGAAAAATTGCTGAGAGCCTTGCAGAAAGCTACCAGTATTCGGGAAATGAGGTTCAGAGCGGAGCGGGAAGCAGCTTGAGCCGCGCTTTGCGCGCATTGAGAAGCGTTGCCATGTATGACCCTGCTCTGGAGGAGCTGGAGATACAGCTGGCGGAGGTGGACAGTCTTCTTGCAGATTACAATAGGGATGTGGCGGAATATATTCATGACTGTGAATTTGATCAGGAGAATTTTCTGAAAACGGAGGAACGTCTGAACCTGATTAATCATTTAAAGGGTAAATATGGCGGGGGCATAGAGGAAATTTTGGCCTATGGGGAGTCAAGGCAGCAGCTTTTGGAAAAGCTTCTGGATTATGATGCCTATATGGAAGAATTGAAAAGACAGCTTGGGGCAGAAGAGAAAAAGCTGAAAGAAGCGTGCGCGGAGCTGTCCGCAGTCCGCAGTAAAAACGCTCGTCTTTTGGAAAAACAGCTGAAAGATGCTTTGATCAGCTTGAATTTTCTGACAGTGGAGTTTCAGATTGCCATTCGTCCCACAGGACAGGCCGGGGCAGGCGGCTGGGACGATGTGGAATTTCTGATTTCCACAAATCCCGGAGAGAGCCCGAAGCCCTTAGGCCAGGTGGCAAGCGGGGGAGAGCTGTCACGGATTATGCTGGCTGTCAAGACTCTGCTGGCAGGGAAGGATGATATTGATACGCTGATATTTGATGAAATTGACACGGGCATCAGCGGGAAGACCGCGTGGAGGGTGTCGGAACAGCTGGATGTGGTAGCCCGCGCCCATCAAGTGATCTGTATCACGCATCTCCCGCAGATTGCGGCAATGGCGGATACTCATTTCGCCATTGAAAAGAGCAGTGACGACGGCCACACCATAACTCAAATCAGGTTACTGACAGAAGCAGAAAGTCTTGGGGAGCTGGCAAGGCTTTTGGGCAGTGACATTCTCACAGAAGCGGCCTTGTCCAATGCGAGAGAGATGAAAAGTCAGGCCCTGTCCCACAAGCAATAGTTCCACTCCACGGATAAAGCTTAGAAGCCCTGTTTTTTCAGAGAATTTACCAGCTGCACATAAAATTCACGCACATCAAATTCCGGGAGGTTTTCCCGGTTTAAGTCAATCATATCTCCGTGGGAGATGCCTCGGGCTCCTTTTACCGTAAGATACTGAAAGGATGACCCCCAAACAAAGGATTTTTCACTGACCAGGCCATCGTTATCCCCCTCAAAGTAGCCGCAGAGATGATAGGTAAAGTTTAAAGGGAAGCGCCCGCTTCTCGCCGCATTCAGACGGGACCCCACGCTTTGGTACAGGATGCCGGGAACGTCGGGGGTGTCCCTGTTAAAGGAGGCACAGAAGGCCCTGGTAAGATTGCTGACGGCGGCAAGAAAATCGGGGCAGGGATCTCCCAACCTTTTCAGCGCGGCGTTGTAGGACTTTGCCACTATATTCTTCTGCTTTTCCGGAATTTTCTTCAACAGGTAATCTGCAAATTCACAACCTCTGTGGGGTGTGTTTATGGTGGTCAGAGTGGCCACATGCTGTGCAATTCCCGGAAGGGTAAGAGCGCTGCGGCAGTCCAGCCCTCCTTTGGAATGCGCAATGATATTAACCTTTTGGCAGCCGGTCTCCGTTACGATCTGAAGGATTCTGTCCGCAATTTCCTTTCCGCTGTCTGCAACGGAGGCGGCGGATTGATGCTGTCCGTAAAAAACTGTGGCCCCGTTTTTTTCCAACTCCTTTGGGATACGGCCCCAATAGTTCAGGTAACGAAAATCTCTGAAAAAAACGCCATGCACCAGCAATATGGGATATTTTGTTGCACAGATGGCTTCTTTACTGCGTTGTCTGTCCTGAAGGATTTTTTTGTTTTCAAAATTCGCCTCCTCTGAGACGGTGTGGATGATAAATCCCAGCACAACCAGATTTACCAAGGGAATCATTCCGCACAAAAGGCCGATGACGCGCAGGCGGATGCCCAGCTGAACGGAGCTCAGATATACCTCAAGAATACCTGTCCAGAAAATCAACGCCTCTCCCAGAAAAGCCCACAGGGAATTTAAAATCCAGAGCAGCGGTGTTTCCCATATGGGAGAAAATCCGAGAAATCCCGATGCCCCCAGAAGGAAAAAGAGCAGGGAAAAAACAGTGGATATCAGAAATAAAATTAACAGCTCACAGCCTTTTGCACAGAAACGCAGCCTTGCCGTTTCAGGAAGATTTTTAAAAAAAACAGGAAAAGCCAGGATAAAAAGGCAGGCGAAGGGCAATCCTTTCCACATGGGAGAAGGAAGGAGATTCTTCACCAGATAAAGATTTACTCCTGCGAAAAAGATCAGAGAATATAATAATCGCACAATATTTGTACATAAGAATCTTTTCATATCGTATACTATCCTTTTTATCTTTTCAATACGCGATGTTCCAGCCGCGGCCGGCCAAAGCAATCATAGAGAAAACACTGACTGTATTATATCATGTCCGGCTTTCTTATCCAATAATTTCAAAAAAATCTCTCCCCTTTTCATAACTAAAATCTCAAAACAATCGCATAATAAGTATGAAGTATGAAGGAAAGCACCGGGATAAAGTCAGGGCAGATGGGAGTATATGGATATATGAAATTATGGATCAGCGAAAGTGACAGAATCAAAAAGCAGGCGGGAGATGAGATGATAATATTGCTCCAGGGCTGGAAAGGCAGGATAAAGAGATACCGCATTTACAGGTATTGTCTGTGTGTGGCTTTGATCCTTTGCTGCGCGGCTCTCGGGGGTCTGGGGTATTACTATGTGGACAGCAGCATTCCTTCAGTGCTCCATGTCAGGGCGGGGCAGGAGCAATCCTTTAACCTGGGAATTCCAGCAAAAGCAGACATTGTGAGCGTCAGCGAACAGGGAGAAAGCAATATTCCGCAGGGAGCGGTAACCATAGATTTAAATCAGACAGTCACTATGAAAACAGGCGGACTGAATGAGTACTTAATGGAAGTAAAGCTGTTTGGCTTTTTGCCTTTTAAACAGGTGGGTATACAGGTTATAGAGGATCAGGAGCTGATTCCGGTGGGAGTGCCCATCGGCATTTACGTGAAAACGGATGGTGTTCTTGTGATAGGAGCAGGAGAGTTTGTGGGTGAGGATGGAGTAAGCTATTCCCCCTGTAAATATATTTTAAAGTCGGGGGATTATATCCAGAAAGTAAATGGGGAGCCGGTAACGGAAAAGGATGATTTTATCAGGCGTATTGAAGAAAGCGGCGGAAATGAGGTGGTTCTTACAGTGGAAAGAGACGGCCAGTCCATAGAGACCAGGGTTAAACCCGTGCGTAATCAAAGCGGTGATTATAAGATTGGCCTTTGGGTGAGGGACAACGCACAGGGAGTGGGGACTATGACTTATATTGACAGCAAAGGCAGATTCGGCGCACTCGGACACGGAATCAATGATGTGGATACCAGCACGCTAATGGATATGGACGATGGAACACTTTACCAAACGGAAATTGTCTCCATTCGAAAGGGGGCAAATGGAAACCCCGGGGAGATGACGGGAATGATTGTATATTCCGATGAAAGGATACTGGGGGATATTACCTCAAACAGCGCTCGGGGAATTTTTGGAGTCTGCAATGAAAGGGCGCTCAGTCTTGCCGGGCAGGAACCTCTTCCCATTGGGCTGAAGCAGGAAATTCAGGAGGGCTATGCTCAGATTCTCTGTACCGTGGACGGTACGACAAGATATTACGATGTTGAAATTACTGCGGTTCATTTGGATCATGATAATATTAACCGTGGAATTGAGCTGAAGGTTACGGATCCGGAGCTGATTAAAATTACCGGCGGTATCGTTCAAGGAATGAGCGGAGCTCCTATTATACAAAATGGAAAGTTTATCGGAGCGGTGACCCATGTGCTTGTACAGGACAGTACCAGGGGATATGGAATTTTCATTGAAAATATGCTGGAGAATTAAGTAATTTGTCCAAAACAGCCTTAAATTTTTTGGCTAAGCTGACAAAAATAATTAGATTTCCGACCTGATAATTGACAAAAATTATCAAGAATGATATGTTTACCGTATAGAGAAAATTCGGATGGGAGGAACGAACTTGGTCATAACCAGGGAGACGGATTATGCGCTGAGGATACTGCGTATACTGCTGGACGATGATCTTCATACGGTAGGGGAAATCGCTTCTGCGGAGATGATTCCTCAACCCTTTGCTTACAAGATTATCAAAAAACTGTCAAAAGCGGGAATCATTCAGGTTGTAAGAGGGGCGGCAGGAGGATGCCGCCTGGCTGCAGATTTGAGTCAGCGATCTCTTTATGATCTGATGATGGACATGGGCGAGAAAAGCAGCCTGTCCTCCTGTATGGAGCCGGATTATATGTGTTCCTGGAAAGAAAATCATGGGGGCTGTACCATTCACTGTCAGCTTGCTGCAATCCAGAGTAAGCTTGATCAGGAGTTGCAGGCTCACAGCCTATGGCATATTTTGACCGGAGGGCACTGATTTTTTAACCTAAACTGGATAAATTTTATCAAGTATAAAAGGAGGTAGTTACATGCTGTTTCAAACGACAAACGCTCATGAGGAGCTGCGCGCCAAGGTACGCGCTTATGCGGAGGAAGAAATTAAACCTATTGCGTTTCTTCTTGACCAACAGAATGAATTCCCCGAAGAGGCAATCCGGAAGCTCGGGAAAATGGGTCTCATGGGTATCCCTTATCCAAAGGAATACGGCGGAGCCGGACTGGATGTATTAAGCTACGCGATTGCTGTGGAAGAGCTTTCGCGCATAGATGGCGGAACAGGCGTTATTTTATCAGCCCATGTTTCCTTGGGAAGCTGGCCTATTTTTGCATACGGTACGGAGGAACAGAAGAAAAAGTACCTGATACCTCTTGCGAAAGGCGAAAAAATCGGAGCATTCGGACTTACTGAGACCAATGCGGGCTCCGATGCAGGCGGAACTGAAACAACTGCGGTTCTCAAAGGAGATCACTATGTTCTCAATGGAGGAAAGATTTTTATAACAAATGCGCCGGTTGCGGATACATATATTGTTTTTGCTGTTACCACACCGGATATAGGGACCAGAGGAATCAGCGCTTTCATTGTGGAAAAGGGCTGGAAGGGCTTTTATTTCGGCGACCATTATGACAAGATGGGCATTCGCTCTTCCTCCACCGCAGAGCTGATTTTTGATAATGTGGAAGTACCTGTTGAAAATCTGCTGGGAAAAGAAGGAGAGGGATTTAAGATTGCCATGTCCACTCTGGATGGCGGACGTATTGGGATTGCTGCCCAGGCGCTTGGAATCGCCCAGGGAGCTTATGAAAGCGCGGTGGCATATGCAAAGGAGCGGATTCAGTTCGGAAAGCCCATTGGATTTCAGCAGTCTATTTCCTTTAAGCTGGCGGATATGGCTACCAAGCTGCGTTGTGCCCGTATGCTGGTGTACTCAGCGGCGGAGCTGAAGGAGAACCATGAGCCCTACGGGATGGAGGCCGCCATGGCCAAGATGTATGCCTCGGACATTGCATTGGAGGTGACAAACGACGCCCTTCAGATTTACGGCGGATCCGGTTTTATGAAGGGAATGGAGGTAGAAAGGGCTTACCGCGACGCCAAAATCACCACGATATATGAGGGGACCAACGAAATTCAGAGAGTGGTCATTGCCTCCCACCTTTTAGGCAAGCCTCCCAAAGAGCAGGGTAGCTCTGCAAGCCGTCCCAAGAAGCCGGCTCCTATCACCGGAGTGCGCAAAAAAATGATTTTCCGGGAGGGTACTTCCGCAGAACAGGTGGAGGCGCTGGCAGAATGCCTGAAAAAGGATGGGCACGATTTTTCCGTGGGCATTCCTCTTGACACTCCCATTAATCAGGCAGAAAGAGTGGTGGCTGCAGGAAAGGGAATTGGAGAAAAGGAAAATATGAAGCTGATTGAGGATTTGGCCAGAGCGGCAGGAGCTGCCATTGGTTCTTCCCGGCCAGTTGCGGAGACGCTGAAATATCTTCCTCTTAACCGTTATGTAGGAATGTCGGGCCAGAAGTTTACGGGCAATCTATATATCGCCTGTGGTATTTCCGGCGCCGTACAGCATTTGAAGGGTATAAAGGATGCCTCCACAATTGTGGCTGTGAATAAGAATCCAGGGGCGCCTATTTTTAAAAACTGTGATTACGGCATTGTGGGGGATGTGAACGAAATATTGCCTTTGCTGTCTGCGGCATTGGACAGCGGGGAAAAGCAGCCTGCTCCTCCCATGGTTAAGATGAAAAGACCACATCCTCCCAAGGCGGAACCTATTGGAAGCCGGTATGTCTGCGGCGGCTGTGGCTACGAGTATGTGCCTGAGGATGGCGACGAGGCGGCAGAGATTGCTCCCGGAACCCTTTTTGAGAAGCTGCCGGAAGATTGGGTATGCCCGGAGTGCGCCGAGGCCAGGGATCAGTTTATTCAGGCGTGAAGCAGGACGCTTAAGCAAGGAAGGAGAATAGATTATGTATTGTGTGAGACTTGTAACTGAAAATCTCTACTGGGTGGGAGCGAACGATCATCGTCTGGCCCTGTTTGAGAATATACATCCCATCCCGAAGGGAGTGAGCTATAATTCTTATCTGCTTCTGGACGAGAAATCGGTGCTGTTTGACACTGTGGATTGGTCCGCCTGCCGCCAGCTTTTGGAAAATATTGAACATTTGCTTGAAGGGAGACAGCTGGATTATTTGGTGATCAATCATATGGAGCCCGACCATGGGGCTTCTATTGAGGAAATTCTGCTGCGCTATCCCCAGGTCCAGATCATTTCTACGGAAAAGGCTTTTATGCTGATGCGCCAGTTTGGGTTCCATGTGGATGGCCATGAGTGCATACAGGTGCAAGAGGGAGATACCTTCAGCTTCGGAACGCATATGGTTACATTTGTGGGGGCTCCTATGGTTCATTGGCCGGAAGCCATGGTGACATTTGATACTACCAACGGCGTATTGTTTTCCGCCGACGCCTTCGGCTCCTTTATTGCTCTGGATGGAAAACTGTTTGCCGATGAGGTGGACTTTGACAGGGACTGGATTGATGAAGCTCGTCGCTATCTGACAAATATTGTAGGCAAGTATGGTCCTCACATACAGCTTCTTCTGAAAAAAGCCGGAGGAATTCTGGATCAGATTCGGTATATTTGTCCGCTTCATGGGCCTGTATGGAGAAAGGACATCGGTTATTTTGTTGATAAATATGACAAATGGAGCCGTTATGAGCCGGAGGTAAAGGGCGTTTTGATTGTGTACGCCTCTATGTACGGAAATACGGAGGCGGCGGCACAGGCGCTTGCTTCCCGGCTGTGTGAAAAGGGGATTGCGGATGTAGCTCTTTATGATGTGTCCAACACCCATGTGTCTTACCTGATTTCTGAAAGTTTTAAATACAGTCATATTGTATTGGCATCGGTGACATATAACCTGGGAATTTATCCGGTGATGAAGAATTATCTGGAGGACATGAAAGCTCTGAATTTGCAGAACAGGACTTTCGCCATTATTGAGAATGGTTCCTGGGCATGCAAATCGGGAGACCTGATGCAGAAGTTTATTGAGGATGAGCTGAAAAATATGACTGTGCTGAATGAACGTCTTTCTCTGGCCTCTGCTCTGCATGAGGACAAGGCGGTGGAGCTGGATGCGCTGGCTGACGCTGTTGTGGAGTCGTTACAGGAAAATCAGAAAAACAGCTGAAACGGAAAACATTAGAGTCATAAAAATATCTGAATATATAAATAAAAATTACTTGCAAAAAGCGCCCTGATCTGGCAGAAATGCCATTTCAGGGCGCTTTTTATCTGTTCTGAGAGGACTGATTGCTGGAGGCACGCTTGCGTAGAGTGGAATCCAGAATTTTTTTACGGATACGCAGATTTTCCGGAGTTACCTCTAAAAGCTCATCTGTATCGATGAAATCCAGGGCCTGTTCCAAAGACAGGATTCTCGGGGGCGTCAGGCGCAGCGCTTCGTCAGCCCCGGCGGAACGGGTATTGGTGAGCTGCTTTTTCTTGCACACGTTCAGCTCAATATCCTCGCTGCGTCCGGTCTGGCCAACTACCATTCCTCCGTACACTTTTTCGCCGGGACCGATAAAGAGAGTGCCCCGCTCCTGAGCGTTGTAGAGACCATAGGTTATGGCTTCCCCAGCCTCAAAGGCGATTAGAGAGCCCTGCTTGCGATACTGGATATCTCCCTTATAGGGGCCATATCCGTCAAATACAGTGTTCAGGATTCCGTTGCCTTTGGTGTCGGTCATAAATTCACCGCGGTAGCCGATCAGTCCTCTGGATGGGATAGAAAATTCCAGACGGGTATAGGAGCTGCCGGAAAGGGTTCCCATATTGCGAAGTTCTCCCTTGCGCTGTCCCAGCTTTTCGATAACGGCGCCGGCGTATTCGCTTGGCACATCCACATAGGCCAGCTCCATGGGCTCCAGTCGTTTACCGCTTTCATCCGTGTGATAGAGTACTTCCGCCTTGCTGACGGCAAATTCGAAGCCTTCCCGACGCATATTCTCAATAAGGACGGACAGGTGCAGCTCACCCCTTCCGGAAACCTTGAAGCGGTCCGGGGAATCTGTTTCTTCCACTCTCAGGGATACGTCGGTATTCAGCTCTCGAAACAGTCTGTCCCGCAGATGACGGCTGGTGACGAATTTCCCCTCTTTGCCCGCCAGAGGAGAGTCATTGACCATAAACTGCATGGCAATGGTGGGCTCGCTGATTTTCTGGAAGGGAATGGGAACAGGATTTTCCGGGGAGCAGAGCGTATCGCCTATATGAATATCGGAAATGCCGGAAATCGCTACGATGGAGCCTATGGAAGCCTCCTTTACCTCTGCCTTATTGAGACCGTCAAATTCGTAGAGTTTGCTTACCTTTACCCGGGTCTGTTTACTCGGTTCATGGTGGTTTACGATTACCACATCCTGATTCATCCGTATAATACCGTTGTCCACTTTTCCAACGCCGATGCGTCCCACGTACTCATTGTAATCTATGGTGCTGATCAGTACCTGAGTGCCTGCGTCCGGATCTCCTTCTGGAGCGGGAATGTAATTCAGAATTGTCTCGAATAAAGGCTCCATGCTGGAGCCGGGCTGATCCGAATTCAGGGAAGCCACGCCTGCTTTGGCAGAGGCATATACAAAGGGGCAGTCAAGCTGGGAATCATCGGCATCTAACTCCAAGAAAAGTTCCAGAACCTGGTCAACCACCTCATCCGGTCTGGCCTCGGGACGGTCAATCTTATTGATGCATACTACAACGGGAAGCTTTAGCTCCAGAGCCTTCCTGAGGACAAATTTTGTCTGGGGCATGGCTCCTTCAAAGGCGTCTACCACCAAAATAACACCATCCACCATTTTGAGAACACGCTCTACCTCTCCTCCGAAGTCGGCATGTCCGGGGGTGTCGATAATATTGATTTTAGTGCCTTTATAGGTAACGGCAGTATTTTTGGAGAGGATGGTGATTCCCCGTTCCCGCTCAATGTCATTGGAATCCATAATGCGCTCCACAACCTCCTGACCGGCCCGGAATACGCCGCTTTGCTTTAAAAGCTCGTCCACAAGAGTGGTCTTTCCGTGATCTACATGAGCGATGATGGCAACGTTTCTTATATCTTCTCTTTTCTGTATCATATTACTCCTTATTTCTTTGCCGGATAAGCGGCGGCGACTGCAGATATGGAACGACATTTGCGGAAGATTGTCGATCAATGTCACATCCTGGAAAAATACCCTGAGGATTGTTCCATATTGTCAATCATTTGTTCTGTCGAATTTTTAAACCGTTACAGTATATCACCAATTTTTGAGTGACGCAAGAAGGAATAGGGGTTTGCATGATTATTTTATGATTTTGCACACTGAAATATATGAAAAAAAAAGCAGTTTTATGCGTACATTGGCGAAACGCGCGATATTTTTGAGTACTATTTTGGCCTCAAATAGAGTATAAATAGTATTGCATTACAGGTATTGTTACCGGAAAAAGTCTTAAAGTGTAAGAAGGGAGAACTGGAAATGACAGATAAGGTAATTGAAAACAATCAGGTAACGGTTATGGGAGAGATTATCAGTCAATTTTCTTATAGCCATGAAATTTTTGGAGAAGGATTTTATATGGTAGATGTGAAGTGCAAGCGTCTCAGCGAGAGCTATGACATTATACCGGTTATGGTTTCTGAGCGGCTGCTGGACGTGACTGCTGACTATATGGGAATGCTGATCTGTGTAAACGGGCAGTTCCGTTCCTACAACCGGCATGAAGAGAGAAAAAACAAATTGGTGCTCTCTGTGTTTGCCAGGGAGATTTCCTTTGTGGATGAACTGGAGGAGAGCTCTAAGAGCAACCAGATTTATCTGGATGGATTTATTTGTAAGGAGCCTGTGTACAGAAAGACGCCGTTGGGAAGGGAAATTGCGGATCTTCTTCTGGCCGTAAACCGTCCCTATGGGAAGTCAGATTACATACCCTGCATTTGTTGGGGCAGGAACGCGCGTTATGCAAACACCTTCAAGGTGGGAGAAAGATGCGCCATCTGGGGAAGAATACAGAGTCGTGAATATATGAAAAAGCTGGATGAGGAAAATGTGGAGCGAAGAGTGGCATTTGAAGTGTCAGTGAGCAAGCTGGAACTTTTGGACGAGGAAGCGCAGTCCTGAAAAGCGGTAAAAGTTGCCAAGCCTCCGAAAATATGGTATGATAAATATCATCTTTTCTGAAGAATACTGTGAGGTGCAATATGGGAAAAGGATTGATTCATATTTATGCCGGGGATGGCAGGGGGAAATCGCCGGCAGCCATAGGAAGAGCCGTGCAGGCGGCGGTGGACGGCAAAAGAGTTGTCATTATTCAGTTCCTGAAGGGAAAAGGGCTTGGCGATTCCGACTTTGTGAGGCGAATGGAGCCTGAAATCAAGCTTTTCCGGTTTGAAAAATCCGATGAAAATTTTGCAGAGCTTTCTGAGGAAAAGAAACGGGAAGAGAGCATGAATATCAGAAATGGTATTAATTTTGCCAAGAAGGTATTGTCTACGGGCGAGTGTGATCTTTTGATTTTGGACGAAGTATTGGGCCTTGTGGAAAAGGGGATTATCTCAGTGGAGGATTTGAAAAATCTGCTTGAGTGCAGGGCTGAAACGAATGTGATTCTTACCGGCATTTCTTTAAACGATG
>ERZ1643251.4768-NODE-4768-length-11527-cov-4.821740_pt1 | contig 11527 bp, 23 predicted proteins | sample MGYA00579261_ERZ1643251 | MGnify/ENA primary metagenome ERZ1643251 (study PRJEB29033, sample SAMEA4952267) | chicken gut metagenome | biome: Broiler Chicken; feature: Gastrointestinal Tract; material: Caecum | place: Ireland | collected 2018 | study: Broiler... | reverse complement strand
CTCTCCTAATTCATTTTGTGCTGGTATTCTTAATTTCTTACCTTTTAGTTGAAGTATAAAATCTCCATTTGGCATTTTAAACCAGTTCACATTATGTAGATTATATTGTTGCCCTTTAGCCCACAAGTTTACAATCTCAATATTTCTAATCCAACTTTCTATACAGTCTGATTTTTGATTTATTAAATCTGGCAAATTAAACAAATCTCCTTGAATTTCATCCTGCTGTGACTTCGGTACAGTATTTAAATCTATACCAAGCAAGCTAGGAGCTGTACATAAGTTAGCCTTACCTGTCACTCCTACAAGATCTATTAAAGTGAGCTTGTCCTTACCTGGATATAGCCTCAAGCCTCTACCTACCATTTGAGTGTATAATGAACTGTTTTGTGTAGGTCTAGCAATCATAATTGTTTCCACTAGTGGCATATCAGTTCCTTCTGTAAATATCATACAATTCACTAAACAAGGAATTTCCCTGTTGGTAAATTTGTTTATTAGCTCTTGCCTATTTTTAGTGTCTGCTGTTACTGCAACTGCACCAGGAATCATTTTGGCTATATCTTGTGCATGTTTTACAGATGTTGCAAATATAAGTGTTGCTCCTTTTGCATATTTTTTATACGCCTCTGCTATTGCTCCATTTAATGCATCTGTATTTAATGCTTCTTCTAATTCTCCTACTGCAAAATCTCCCATTCTCCTTGCCACCTTAGAAATGTCATATCCAATATTTACTCTTAGGCAATTTATATCTGTTAAGTATTTATTTTCTATAGCCCATTTTAAATCCTTTTGATATATTATCTTTTGAAATACATCATCTAAACGAACATTGTCTCCTCTGTTAGGTGTTGCTGTAAAGCCTAATAGTAAACGTGGTTTAAAATATCTTATTATTTTTTTATATGATTCAGCAGCTGCATGATGTGCTTCATCTATGATTATCAAATCGAATTCGTCCGGCTTAAATTTGTCTAATCTATGAATTAGTGTCATAACAGAAGCTATAATTACCTCTTCATTATTTGAATATCTATCAGCCATTTCTATGCCAACAGGGCAATCATAATATTTTATTGGTTGATTTATTAATTCTTCTCTGTGTGCTAGGATTAATACTCTTCCTTTACGCTTAATATTAGTAAAAGTAGCTGTCTTTCCAAGTCCTGTAGCCATTTGTATTAAATATGCTCCTGGCTCTAATTTATCTATTATATCTAAAACTTCTTTCTGATAGTCTCTAAGTTTTATATCCATAATGCTTTTTCATTCACTCCTAACCTTCTCTTAACTAAGCTAATTGCTTGTTTACATTGTTCTATTTCAAAGTGTGCAATATGAGTATCTTCTCTTTTTAGATGCATTTCATGTGCAAGCCAACTATATGCTTTATATCTAGTAGAAATCCTAGTAGGTTTTTGCCATAATTTATCAAACCAATAATGAGCTTGTTTCCTATACTCTCTTAATTCATTATTTGCTAATGTTCCGAAGCGGAATATTAGTACCTGTATGAACTCCAACAAAAGCTCCACAATTTCTACATAAATAGCATTTACCATTACCATATTCTTTTCCATATATTTCTGCATTACTTGTAAACACAACTTCATGTCCACAATACCTACAAATTTTAGGTATATCTATTATATCCATTAAAATCCTCCCAGAATTTCCTCATCAGTCATATTACCTATCTTTTGTATAAGAAATTCTAATCTATCAATCAGATCCAATATTGCTGGCATATATTTATCAGCTTCATCTAAATGCTGCTCTATGTAATTTACTCCTGTATAATATCTTCTAAGATAAACATTATATAGCTCTTTAAGTTTGTCCATTATTATCGACCTTCTTTATACATTGTTTTATTAGCCAATAGTTTTTATTTTCTTCAAATTCAAAATTTGAAACATGCCTCCAACATTTTCTTTTACAAGTAATAGATCTGCAATATGTTGTATCAAAGTTAACCTTTTGTTGCATTGTTCGCCTCCTTACTTTCTGCCTCCAATAATTCTATTTCATCTCTTAAAGCACACATTTCAAAAACTTTCTTTAACCATACAAAATCTTGTTTAGACATTGTATCTTGTATTTTTATTAGTTCTATTGCTTTATTCCACCATTGCATACATAATTTTTTATTTACCATGCTCAAACTCCTACTGTTTTATTTCAACATCAATATTGCTAACTGTAGAATAATATTCAGTAACCCACTTTTCTTTATTTTGTGTATTTAATTTACTGTGATAATCTATATCTGCTTTTACTTTAAAACTTTTCAAGGTATGCTTTATAATAAATTCTTTAATAATCTTTTTCAGCTCTTTTATTTCTTCTTCCATATCTTTATTTTCCATATATTAATTCCTCCATATTTTATAGTAACGATGTTATTAACGGTTATGTAACAACCTACATCCGTTGAGCCTCTAAGTCGTAACGACATAACGGCACTTTTCTCCGAAAAGTAAAATTATATATATATATAATATATACGTAGTTTACATAATATATACGTATTCTATTTCTCTATATATAATATATATAAATATTATATATACGTTACATAAATATTATATATATATGTATGTCTTGTCCTTCTAAGTTTTTAGGCGATAACGGGTAATCCGTTTCGTTGTCGTACGAATCCGTTTTGATAACGGCTAAAATGGCAAGATTGTAGGTTTTTCTTCTTCAATTTCCTCTTCATTAGGTAACATAATCTGGACACACTTAGCAATTCTCGTACCAATTCTTGTCGCTTTTGCATATTCTTGTTTCCCTTTTACAAGCCAACCTTTTGCTGCCAGATTTTCTTTTATAGCATCAAAATCAAATCCAGCCTTTTCTAGTTCGCTAACATATACTTTTCTATTAATATATACATAACTCTTGCCATCATCTGTATCCGTGAATTTCCCCCAATTCTCTATACCATAGTCGCCTTTAAATTTATTCTCGTTTTGGACTACCCAGTCCACAGTCCACATATATGCTCTTGTAGAAATATCCACATCTTTCGTTTTAGTTATCCAATCTTTTATATCTTCTAATTTCAATGCTTCATCTTTAAATATGTATTCACTTGATAGCCTATCAGCTAAAAGTATTGATGATATAGCCATTGCTTGTTTGTCAGTTGTATTAGTAACTTTTAATACTTCATCAAAAATCTGCTTGTACTGTTCTTGTAAATCAGTAATGTTTTGCAAGAGATTTATAAAATCTTTACCAGCAAACCCATAGTTCTCTCTTACGAAGTTACTTACTGCATTACCATCTTGAATCAATTTTTCTTCGGTCTTTATCTCAACACATCTATTTTTAGCTCCTCCACCACTATTAGATTTAGTAATAGGTTCTTCTCCTGTAAATATAAAATTACAATTCCATGTATTTAAACTTTCTATTCCACCAAATTGTTGTCCACGACCTCTATCAATCCCTTCTGTTAAGTACATTATAAGGTTGTCAAAACTATCCCATTTACTTTTAATGGTTTGTAATTCATCTCCTGCAAAGGGTAAGGAATGTATAAAACTTGCATATCTTGCTAAGGCAACTTGTGTGGAATTAAGGCTTCTTGTAAGCTTCCCCATGGCTGGATTTCCCCATACTGACATTGCAACCATTAAGCCTACTGTCTTTCCAACACCAGTTCCTCCCCATAAATGAACTATATATGAGTTTATTCCTAAAAGCTTTATAAGTGGACTTGCAAAACTTACAGCAATTATAAAATGCAGCACCTTGCTATTTGCTCTTAGATTCTTTATATATGTTTTCCATGTATCATAATTACCTTTTTCACATACGGCATTATAAACGTCTCTAAAATTATTCTCGCCATCATAAACAAGGTTTGTTGTATAAGGTGCAAATTCATCATTTATCCAACCAAGATGAGTAGTGCTTTCTTTGACTTCAAGTTTGTTTAGCTCGATAATATCAGCTAAATATGCAATTAAATGTTTTGCATTGTCCTCATTTACTTCTACTCCCAAATCCGCAAGTTGTAATATCTTCGCCTTACTGGCAATTGTATTTCTGTTGACAACGATTTGCTTCCAATCTCCATCTTTTAAAAATATTATTTTTACTTTTTCTACTTGTTCTTCTTTATTTACAAGTCTCTGAATAGGAAGTATTGGAATTGAACTCGCTTTTATTTTAATTGATTCTAATGTAGGGCTATAGTCCAATTTATAGACTCCTGTGTCGTCTGCAATCCATTTTCCACACTTAATATTTTGTAAAGGATAATCTGTGAATTTTATTTCGTTTGATGCCTTTGATTTTAAATCTTTAACATACATTTCTCTATATTGTTTAAACATGGTATTAAATTGTCTATAGACTTTTAGTTCCTTAGCCCTTATTTGAAGTTTAGCAAGTTCTTTTTCTCTATCAATGTTGTTGCTAAGAGCTAAAACATAATCTATATTTTGTTTATCTAGTATAGAATCTTTGGTAAGTTCTTCAATCCTATACGGCCTAAACTCTTTCATTATTTCGTTTTCTAAGCTCTCGTTCAATTTCTTGCACCTTCCTTGCATAGTATTTTTTAAACCATAATTTATCTTCTATAGAGCCATCAATAAACAGATCGATGCAATATTCTATTATATCTTGCTCCTTATATTTCTTTATTCCTTCTAAATTATGATAATAATCACACAACAATTGAAAAGTTCTATTTTCCCATGATTCATATCTTTCTATTGCACTTATTTTTTGGTTATATTTATTTGTCTCTGTTTTTGGTATAGAGCTTTTAAAACTAAGTCCCAATGAAAATATATCATTAAGATATTTGCAAGCGTCTAAAGGACAAATATTCATTAATTTAGATACAAGTGATATAACATCTCCGCCATCATCACAGCCAAAACATTTCCATAGTTGTTTACTTTTAGATACAGAAAAAGATGGAGTTTTTTCTTTGTGAAATGGACATAATGCTTTATGCTGTCTATCTAATTTTATCCCTAGTACTTCACAAGTTTTTACTATGTCTACATTTGCTTTAACATATTTAAAAACGTCCATCTTTTTCACTCCTTAATTTGTTAAAATGGTAGATCGTCTTGATCTGCTGCTCCTGAAAATTCAAACGAATCTCCTTTAGCTGGCAGTTTTTTTAATTCTGGCACTTTAAAATTTCCATCTTCTATACATTTTACTGTTCTTATGAATCTAACTTTACAAGAAGTTCCTATGCTTCCATCTACTCTTTCGTATTCTTCTTCTGAAAATATTGCTCCGCATCTTAAACCAACAAGCTTTTTTTCGTCCCAATCCCATTTGAATTTTGGATTAGAAGCTTCTAATGAAGTCATTAAACCTTTTAAAAATCCAATAGCTTTTTCATTACCTTCTAACATTTGATGATAAATTCCACCGTTTGGGTATTTAACTTCTTTATTAGGATTTGTTTTTTCTTTTTTTAATTCTTCCCATCTCTTCATAAAGAAGCCTTTATTTTCTCCTTCATCAATATCTAATGCTAATCTAAGCATTCTTTTTCCATTCTTGCTTTCTTCTTCTTTAGCAGCTATTATTTTGCAAATATATCCTCCTGGTTTTAATCTTTCATATTCTCCCGTTAAGGCTTGTGCAGCATCATATCCTTCAATTTTTTCCATAATTTTTTCCTCCTAATTTTCTATTATTGTTTTAGCCACTTCATAAATTAATTTCTTTTGAACTTTATTGCACTTATCTAGGATTTTCTTAAAATCTCTTACTAAATAGTCATCTGATTCTTGGCTACTTCCATTTAAGATTGAACCTTCAGAAACTTCCAATATTTCACATATTTGGCTTAATCTTTTCAAACTAATATGTGAGCTTCCCCTTTCAATTCTACTTAAGAAAGCAATTGATACATCAAGCTCATTTGACAATTTTTCTTGTGTTAATTTTTTTTCTAATCTTGCTTTTTTTAATCTTTCGCCAATAATTTTATAATCTATCACTTATTTTGCACCTCCTCCTGCTTATTAAAACCGTAATATTCTCTAATCGTTGTATCTACTAACTTTAAATCATTTTCTATTTTTAAAGGAAACATTCCCATAGGACTTTTGCAAGTTGTGTATCCATCTGACTGTGTTTCAAAATAATGCTCCTGTCCATCTGTTTTACATAAAAGTACAATGCTAAACAAGCCTTCTAATGTCAATTGGTTATCAAGCATTTTCCCACTAGTTTTAGCCTTTATTTTCCCTGTATCAGTTGTTTCTGTATGATGTAAAAAATATACAATTGTATCTTTTGGAGTATTTTTTACTACAAAATCTTCTAAGTTCCTAAAATTCAAGGCTACGTCTGTAAATTTGTTATAGCCAATTTCCTTAGCTCTATCAAACATTTCAAAAGCCATCAAATATTGTGAATCATCTATTACATATGTTTTGAAATTTCCTTTTGCCATGTTAGATCTTATTTGACTATAAGAAGTATTGTCTGCAACATTAAGTTGTTTTCTAAATGGAAGAGGTTTACCTGCTACATTATAAATAACTAAATCTTCTTTATTAAAATTTCTTAATGAGCAACTTTTGCCACTACCTGATTCTCCGTAAAATTAATACTGGAATACCGCATACTATTCTTCAACTCCTTTCATACATTGTTCTTTTATGATTTTTAAATCATTTTCTATAACTCTTATTTTTTCTAATATATATCCTCCATAAGGATTATCTCTATTACATTCCATCATAATAGCTTGTGCATTGTCTAAAACTATGTAAGCACAGTTTCTTAGTTTATTTGTGTCCATTACTTTATCCTCAAACTTTCTCCTTGTGCTTCTAAATGTGCAAAAGGTAATTTTTCTCCACTTTCTAAAGCTTGTCTTATTTTATCTGTATCATTTTCTATAACTATTTTTGTGTATTCTTCTGGTACTTCTCCATCGATTATTAATGTTCTTTTTCCACCGTTCTTTTGTATTCTAAATGTAAATAAATTTGTAGTAAAATTAGTTTTGCCTGTTGCTTTCATTGCGTTAAATAAGTTTTGTTTCAATCTTTTTATTTTATTATCAAATAATGCAACATTATCTGTTAATCTTTTTGCCTCAGCTTTTCTAGCATCTCTTTTGGTTTCTAGTTCTTTTATTATTTTTGCGTATCCGTCTGCTTTATCTTCGATTTCTCCATCTATACTTTCTAAGGTATCAAATATCATTTGTTCATCTATGTCTTCATCATATAACATATTTAATACTGTCTCATAATCATTTGTTAATTCATATAAACTACTCATTAAATATTCATCTCCTTGAAAAAATCATCTATCAACTTACTTATTTGTTCACAAAAATCTAATAATCTTTTTTTGTCTTCAGTTGTATATTTCATAAAAATCTCTGTTTTGGTTAATTTACTTATTTCATCTTGTATTTTTATACTCATGTTAAATAATTTGAAATCTATATCGCCTGTTTGTTCTGCTAATTCTTCTATAACATTTTTTAGTATTGATGCCTTTATTCTATTTTCTTTATATTCTTCAAATAAGTTTTTTTCTTTTTTCATATTTTATATTTTCTTTCTAATATTTTTGTGATATAATGTTATTAATATTTTATTTTCCATTTATAGATTCTGATTGAGTTAATTGTCTTTGGCAATTAACTCTTTTACTTTATCATCTCTATCTACAATTTTTCTTTCAGTTTTATAAATCGTTTTTATCTGTTCATATTTTAAGCTATTACATTGCAACTTGCTTATTTTTTCTTCCTGCTTTTTTATTAGTTGATCTCTATTTTCTATCATCTGTTTTTTATTTAAACATTCACGTTCTTTTTTCTTCCTTTTAGAATGTTCTTGACAAAAACAAATAATATACCCAACTAGTATCGCCACCAATATTTGTACTATTAACATTTACCTACACCTCCTTCTTGACTTATGTTTGCGTTTTATGTATAATAATTGCAATACACATAAGTAATTTTTTAGATTGCATAATTTTATGCAATCTTTTTTTGCATAAAAAATACACACAGGTATAACGAATTTAATTTTCGTTATACTTGTGTGATTTTTTACAAAAAAGTTAAAAAAATCAAAGTTTTGCGCAATAAGGGGTAGGAAAATAATATAAATATACTTCTTCCGTATATTCTCTTATTTTTACCTATATCTTAGACATGTAACTATATGTCTTTTTTATTTAAACGCCTTAAAATCGATTTTAGAGCCTCGTTTTTTCAAACACATAAGTAAAACGAATTATTTAATTCATTATGTATGTTATATTATCATCTTTACTTATAAATGTCAATAGTATTATGCAATTTTTACTTTGTTTTTTTCAAATTCAATATTATTTTTATCTAAAAACTTTAAATTTGGTTCTATTGGATTATTTTTTCTTGATTCATTATATTCACTTAAAATTTGATGATAAGTATCAGTTACTAAAGATTTTCTTAAGTTTTCTTCATCAGTTTCTGACTCACTTTTTCGAGGATATATAAAATGATATGTATACGCATAAAATTCTAAACTTCTTAATATTAGATCTACTTGACAATCTAATAATTCTATTTTATTTTTTCTTATATTTTCAGTATTGAAATTTAATTTCATTGAACCTCCTATTCCCTACGCTGCAATTTCTTTAATTCTATCATTATTTAGCGGATTACTATTAACTGCTTTTTTTACATCTTCATTTTCTATATGCATATATATTTCTGTTGTGTCTAGTCTTGCATGACCAAGAAATTTTTTAGTTATTAATATGTCTTTTGTTGATTTATATAAATAAGTTGCTGATGTATGTCTTAAGCTATGGGTAGTGAAATTGTATTCCTTTAAACCTGCTAATTCATAAGCCTTCTTGCATATTTTTTCTATATTATGTATTGAAATTCTTTTATTTCTATTATCAAAAAATAAAGGTTCATTTATTTTAATAACTTTTCTTGTTTCTAAATATTTTTTTATTGATTTTATTGTGATTTTATTTAAATAAACAGTTCGCTCTTTATTTCCCTTACCCACAACAGATATAGATTTATTATTAAAATCTATATCTTTAATATCAATGTTTGCTAGTTCAGATAAACGTAATCCACAATTAAGAAATAAAATAATAATTGTATTATCCCTAATATAATTTCTTGAATTAGATATATTGAATATTTGTTGTAATCTTTTAGCATCATTAAGTTTTAAATATTTTGGTAATCTATCAGTTTTTTCTATATGGGGAATATTTTTAGTTGGATTTTCTCTGTTGTAGAAAGCAGGATAATGACTAAACAACCATTTATAAAAAGTCTTGATAGATGATACTTTCCTTTGTCTTGTTCTAAAACAATTATTTCTTTCATAATTCAAATATACTAAAAAAGCTATGATATAACTTTCTTTTACAGAAGCTAGGATAAATACATTTATATCTTGTGTCTTAATTTTTAAATTTAAATATTTAATTAGAAATTTAAAAAACAATAATAAGTCAGAATTATATTCTCTGATTGTTCCTTCCGAATAGTTTTTAAATATAACTAAATAACTCAAAAAATCATTTAATATTTTTGGATTCTCTATATTCATTATATACCTCCTTGTGCGTTGTACTACTACGCACAAGTCAACATAATAACACAAATAAATCTATTTGTCAAATTTTACCATATTTTCGACAGATTTCGACAGACTTTTTATTTCAACAAATATATAATAAAAATAACTAGTAAGTTCTAGTTACCAGTTATTTAAATAATTTTTTAAATTGTTTAAATCAATGTCTAATATTACAGAGATGGCTGCTATTTCAAAGTCCTTAACAAGTAATTGATTTTTTTCAATTAGTAGTAACTCATCTCTGTTAATATAGACACTATATAGCTCTAGCCTTCTTGATAATTCAGTCTTACTCATTCTCTTCTTTTCTCTTGCTTCCTTTATCAATGCTCCAGCTATATTTCTCTTATTATTGTATTGTTTTAGCATAATATAACATTTACCACCAACTTTCATTACAAATTAACTTATATATATTGATTTTATTACAAAATATGGTATACTATCCGTAGTTGAACTACGGAGTATGAAGAATTTATAAAAAAACGGAGGAAAATAAATGATAACAGAAGAAGAATTTGAAAAAATTAAAGAAGATTACCATTCAGGTTTATTGCAACTTGGCATTGATTTAGCAACTGTAAGAAAAGACATGAATATGGCTGGAAACAAAATTTCAATTTTCTGGAGCGCAAGTTTTACAATAGCAATGTTTCTATCATATGTTGTTGGAATATTTTGTATAGGTGGTTGGGGAATCTTATACGGTATAGTCTTTTCTATAATACTCTCATCTTACATAGGTAGTTGTTCAATAAATTTAACAACTAATAAACAACTAATATTTGTTATAAGTATAATAGGTGCAATAGTTGCTTTTTTCTTCCCATTAAAGATAACTATATTATTAGTATTTACTTTTTTTAATTTTATATCCGTATATTTATATTATATTTATATAAAACAAGAAGCAATTAAATTAATGCTAAGCCATATAGAACTTTTAGAGGGATATTTGCAAGATGGAGTAGTTGTTCTAAAATATAAATAATATGAGGTATAAATATGGATATTTTAGTTAGAATTATTATTATGATTGGTTGTAGTATATTTATTCCCTATATTGGAAATTTATTATATTCACGATTATCAGAAATAAATTTCAAAGAACTAACTAAACAAGAAAAAATTGATATGATTCCAACTCGGTTCCTTCTATTGTTTTATTCGAATGCTTCAAATATATTATCAATATTTTTTAATATAAAGAAACTGAAAATGAGAGCTAATTTACAACTCTCATTTTTTCATTTATATATTTATCTAGTATAATGCTTTCTTGTAATATTTTTTCATAACTTGCATCGTTTTCGATCAATTTCGCAAGTTTTCTTTTGTGATAATTAAGTAATAAATCTAACATAGTTATCACCTCTAAAGCAATTATAACATATTATGTTAAGTTTATTTGTCGAAGGATGTCGAGCATAAAAAAAGAACTATTGCTAGTTCTTCTTTTACATACAGTATTTCATTATTAGTTCTAGAATTTCTTTATTGCTTATATTCTCTCTTTCATTTTTTGAATATATTGTTAATAAATAAATTTTCCCATCTTCTTTCTCTGCATAGCATATCAGTCTATATCCTCCAGATTTGCCAATCTTTCTACTTAAACTTGCAATTCTTATTTTTATTGCAATATTGTTATTGTCTTTAAGACTCATCTGAATGACGTCTCCATTAAATTTTCCGTTCTTCTAAGTCCTCTAAAACTGGTTCTAAATCATCCCCTATATCTCTATTCTTTTTCCCCAATTTTTTCAGATCTTTTTCAAATCTTGGTGTTGGTATAACTTCATACTGCATTTCAATCTACTCCTTATTTTCTTTAATTTCTCTAAGAAGTTCTCTCCATTTTTTTGGCTTTATTTCCCCTTTTTTTATCAAATTAACTT
>ERZ1643251.4765-NODE-4765-length-11534-cov-6.817928_pt1 | contig 11534 bp, 19 predicted proteins | sample MGYA00579261_ERZ1643251 | MGnify/ENA primary metagenome ERZ1643251 (study PRJEB29033, sample SAMEA4952267) | chicken gut metagenome | biome: Broiler Chicken; feature: Gastrointestinal Tract; material: Caecum | place: Ireland | collected 2018 | study: Broiler... | reverse complement strand
CACGCGCGTACCCTTGAGACGGCAATCCTCATACAGACGGCGGGATTCGTCGTTATCGTTAACGAGGATTCTGTCTTCTTTCCGCGGTGCCAGGGCCTCATATGCCGCACGTTTTGCGCGCGCGGAACTCTCCTGCCAACGCACGACGGTCGCGATCATCCGGCCTTTATTGTGTGATTCCTTGAACACGGAACAACAATAACGCATAAGACGTGTTGGCGGAATACCCTTCTGCACGATCAGTTCCCACATCGTTACGCGCTTTCCCTTATACTTTCCGAATTCGATATGCGCGGATATGCCGTCCAATTCCAGTTCACGAAAGACCTTTTTCACGTGACGGACGGTCTCGGGCGCGTCAACGGTTGTCAATCCGTGAGACACCTCAATCGGTATATTTGCGCGTCTTGCCAGATGCAGCAGCACATCGCTGTCCTTTCCGCCGCTGTATGTAATCACCATCGGCTTGCCCGTATAGCGCTCCGCCATAAGGCTGCCCGTGCGCAGACGTGCAATTGCCGCGTCTATCTTGTCCATTGTTCGCTCCCTACAGCATTTTGCCCCTGCGAACTCCGAATGTCTTCCTTCGGCCATACGACCGTGTTCCCCTGCACAGGAGTTCGTCCTTTGACGAACGTCCACCCGGCGGCTTTCAGCTTCCGCCGGATATACTTCTGCTGCACGAGGATCGCCATCGCGCGGTTACGGTTCCGCACATACTGACCGGCGAGGTCATTCGGTTCCTCGCTGCGGTAATACCCGCGCCCGTCCTGCGCGTTGATGATGATCTCGCCGTTTTGCCGTGCGTCCTCTATGGCGTTTCGCAATGCACGGTCCCGCATCCCGGTCAGCTCGCAGAGCTGCCTGCGCGTCACGGCATTTTCCCGCCCCACCGGTATGTAGTCAACGATGGCTTTTCCCATTTTCTATGCCTCCCTTTTATACTTTTCACAGTATTCCGTACCGTCAAAACAGCAATCCTCGCAGCCTTCGTATCGGTAACAATCTCCGCAATTTTTCGGCATCGGATACCCTCGTTCCTCGTATTCCTCGCGATTCGCTATAGGGCAGGTGCCGTCGATGCAGGATAGTCCGCAATAGGATTTGCAGCGCCTTTCCCTTCGTGCTTTTTTCATACGCTCGAGCGTCCTTCCTCCTCAGATTTCGGTCAGCCGTACGCCGTACCGCCAGAGCATCAGCTTGCGCTTGATGACATACTCCCGCGTCCGCACGCCCTTGACGTCCTCGACGACAATTTCCCCGGTACGCAGATCGCTGTACACGAAGTCGGCGACATAACGGCACGGGCGCTCGCCGTCCTGCGCCGGGATCAGCTCAAACGGCACCTGTGTCCGCAGGCCGGTGATCTCTCCCGCGCGCTCCAGCAGGCGCAGCTCCGCATACCGCCGCGCCTCCCTGCGGCTGTCAAAGCGCTTTCCGTCAAATTCCACCTTCTGCGCGTGGTATTTGTTGTATTTGCTCATTCCTCACGCCGCCCTTTCGTCACAGCGGCTTGGAAAAATTCGTCGCTGTCAAAGCTGCTGCTTTCGTTTTTCTGCGTCTTTTCCCATCTCTCCCACTTTTCCGCATTCCGGCAAGCCGCTTTCCAGTCTTTCATGGGGGTCTTGCCGACCATCCACCCTTTTGACGCGTAAAAGTCGATGAACTCCTGCGGGTCTACCGGCGAATGGCGTTCAGCCACATAGGATTGCACCTCTGCGAGCGTGGGCGGGGTGAAGCGCTTCGCGCGCGCGTCAGGTTCGCGCTTTGCGCGAACCTTTTCACCTTCGGATTCAGATTCGGATTCGGATTCGGATTCGGATTCAGGCCGCAACTCGCCGCAACTCGCCGCAACTCGCGGCAACTCGCCGCAACTTGCCGCGAATTGGTCAGAGCCGGCCGGCGCGGGATATTTTGCACGACAGTCGCGGACACGTTGATGCTCTGCCCAGCTTGGGAACCAAAAGGAGGGTTTCCCGCCTACCGTATAGAGAGAAATGCAGCCTTTGGCCGCCAGCGCGTGGAGCGCGGCATCTATGTCCTTTGTCGTAACTCTTTCCCGCAGCGGGAAAACCCTGCCCTTGATGATCGCGGGGCGCGCGTCGCCGCGTCCCATATCGTCTACCTGCGTAATCAAACCGATCCAAAGCCGAAATTCAAAATCCGAAAGGCCTGCGATTTTTTCGTTGTCGCATATGCTCTCTTTTATGATCCGATTCGGCATTTCGATTCACCGTTTCAGAACGGGAGCTCGTCTTCGGGGTCGAGCTTTTCAAATGAGCCGCCGCTGTCCGGCGCGCCGTATGCGGGTACCCCGACCGTCTGCGCGGATTCCGATTTTCGTTCGACGAACGCCGCCTCATCGGCAACGACCTCGGTGGCGTGTCTCTTGTTGCCGTCCCTGTCCGTGTACGTCCGCGTCTGCAGGCTGCCGCATACGAGGATCGCGCTACCCTTGCCGAAGTACCGGCAGACGAACTCCGCCGTCTTCCGCCAGCACACGATGTTGATGAAATCGGTCTCCTGCCTGCCCTCCGCAGAATATCTGCGGTTCACTCCGATGGTGAACGAGGCGACGCTTATACCCGTTTGCGTCTGCTTCAATTCGGGGGTATCCGTCAGATATCCGATCAGGATCACCTTGTTGAATGCCGCCATTTGCTATTCCTCCGTTTTGTGTAGTGATAACATTTTCGATATTTCCTCCGGCGTTGCCGTTTCTATGCCGAGGCTTTTTGCCTCCTCCACGGTTCCGCGGATGAGGCGGGACATCTCGGCCGTGTCCAGCATATGCGTCCGCTTGTACAGGATGTAGCAGCCGAACGCCTTCCCTCCCTCCGTGCGCGTGTCGAACCGCTTGGCGTATGGGTAGATGCTGTGTATATCCACCGAATCGGGCAGCTTCACCCCGACAACGGTGCCCGTACCGTCGCGCATCGGCGTTCCGTAATCCAGTACAAGCTGCCGCTTGGTCTCGTCCTCTCCGAGGTCGAGCCGTTCGGCAATTTTTCCGACGAGCACGTGGAAATACGCGTTGGCGGACAGCGACCGCTTTTCGCGGTAGGGTCTGATGTCTACGGCAAGCTCCTTGTTGCTTTCTCGCGCCCATTGCGCCGCCCGCTTCGCCGCTGCGCGGCTGTCCCCCTCCGCGCGGAAGGAAAGGATCAAGCCCCCGTCTTCATCGATTACGCAGCCGTTGTACGCCGCCCGAAAGCTTGCGCTCATCTCAGCGTGATCCGAACGGACGCCGCTACCGGCGTGGCCTTTGTATACTCGGCGCACAGGTCCGGGTTGTCCGCCCGCAGCTTTGCCGTGTCGATGCTCGTCCGCGTCGTGGGCGCGACGTAAGTGATTTTCATCGAATCGTTCTCGAAGCCGGTCACGCCATGCCTTTCCATTTCCTGCAAAAGCTGCGCGCGGACAAGTCTGGCACGCTCTTCCGCGATTTTTCGCACCGTTTCCGCGCTGCGGATGGCACGTTCGGCTTGCAGCGCCGCCTCCAGCAGCGCGGTGGACAGCTCGGCAAGCGGGGGCGTATATATCCTTCCGTTCCGCTCGCATTCGATCAGCTTTTCCACCTCTTCCCGTTTTACCCGCGGCACGGTAATCAGACGCGCCTGCTCTCCGAGGTGGATGACCGCCAGCTCGTCGAAGGTACGGCCGGAAAGGTACTCGTACACCGAGAGCTGCCACCTTGCGTATTCCGTATGTATCCGCGCGGTCGTCTTGATGTCCGCCAGCAGCCTGATCTTGCGCACGTCCGGCATTTTCGCGCCGCACATCAGATCGGCCGTACCGGCAATGATATCGTTGTGCACGCGCGTCTCCGAGCGCATATAGGTAAACGCATACTGCTTTGCCAGCGCCTGAAAACCGGCAAGCTCTGTAGTGAACCCGTCCTCGCCGGTTTTGATCCACGCCTCGATTTCCCTGTGGATCAGCGTGCCGCGCGCTGCCTTTCTTTCCAGAACAGCCTCGTCAACGCCGCCGTAGTCGGGCGCAAGGCCGTGCTTGCGCAAAAGCTGCGTGACCGAGATCAGCGGCTTGCCGCCGAGCAGGTACGTGTGTGTATCCGCATCAAACTTCAGCCGGTTTGCCATTTTCCGCCGCCTTCCTTCTCCTGTCGCGCTTGAGCGATATCGCTTTCGCAGCCTCCGCTTCCGTGAGCGTTTCGGGCGTCTTCTTGCAATAGACCGCGACGTCCTCGATCTTCATCCCCAGCTCCGCCATCTCCGCCCGCTGTGCGTCGGTCACGAGCCGGTGCTCATCCCTTGCAGGGGCGCCGTTCGGCTGCGGTGTGCCGATGTCGCCGCTCGGATACTGGTCGGTGTCGTCGCCGGTGATGAGCTTGTACGCCTTGAGCAGCGCATACTTGTCCGCGTAGGTCATCGCCTTGCCGGGCGCCTTATCCTGCGGGTCCACGCCGTCCCCGTAGGTCGTAATCTCGACATACTCGTCGGGCTTTTCGATGTTGACGAAGCGGTATACGGTCTCCAGCCGGACGAACTGCGTGCTTTTTTCGCCGTAATCGTTCTTTGCCGTGTATACCTCGGCGGTGATGATCCTTCTCGAAAGCGGGTAGCTGTACACACCGTATTTTGCCTCCAGCGGCTTGACCGCCGCCAGCACATCTGCTTCGCCGACCGCCTTATACGAGCTTTTCCCGACGCCCACCGTCAGATTCTTGGCGACGGCGGACGCGTCCCTGCTGATGGACAGCAGCTTTTCGTAGATGTTCACATAAGTCCCTCCCATCGTTCTTCTTCATCGTCATTTTCCTGCCCGGTATAGCATGGTACATATATCGCACACAGCAGATCGGCGATCTCCTGCGCATCCATCTGCTCCAGGCACTCGTCGTGGAATATTTCGCCGTTCGGCGTGAGAACATATCCCTCGCCGACGGATATTTTTTCGCCGCATTTCTCGCAGGTCATTGACTTTTCCTCCCTGTTGTGCTATACTGTGAGCGTCGATCTTCTCCCCTGTTTTGGGGCCGAGGGCTGCCGGGTTCCCGCCGGCAGCTCTCTTTCTTTTTGACGCTCGGGTTCTTTTCCTCGGTTCTCCGAAGCGCCAGCCCGCAGCCTCCGAACAGCGCCAGCCCGAAGGCGGCCTGCGCAAAGGCTTGTCCGGCCGGTACGGCGCCGCAGTCGAGCGCGCCCGCCGAGCCGATCAGCAGCACAAGTCCGGCGGTCATCGCCACACCGAGTATACACTTCGTTTTCATTCTTTCTCCTCCTCTGCGGGTTTACTTCCGGCGCGGAACCGTGGCGCTCGGATGTTTCGTCCGGTCTTCCCATCGTACAGCAGCTCGTCCGCCGTACATTCGTACAGCCTCGCGACGTCAACGATCCGCCTGCCCGTCGGGAGATGCTGTCCCAGCTCCCATTGGTAAACGCACGTTTCCGTTACGCCCAGCGCCTGTGCGGCGTCGCGCACGCTCATATCCCGCTCAAGCCGTTTCCGCCGGAATGCCGTGCGCACCTCCTTGTACGGCCGCCTCCGTTTGTTCGACATGGTCTGTTTCCTCCTTTCTGCTGTGGAGCATCTCATGCTCTTCCCGAGTCATACATTGATACAAGCCTCTGCGTATGGTGGAATAACCTGCTTTAATTTGTTCTTCTGTAAACTGCGGATTTGTTTCCCGAATTTTTTGAATGGCTTTTTCCTCAGTGTTGAATCCGAACTTATGCCAATAGGCAATGGAAGCAATCAACTCGTACCATTTGACAACGCTGATTTTGAAGCTTTGATGCGCAAGTTCGTTTTCCAGTTCATTTACTCTGGAAATCATAGAGGCGTAGGGTTCTCTGAATGAATGGTTTTCAATAGCTGTGATTTCCTCCGGTATAATCTGATAAGCGGCAGCGGTAAGATCAGGGGAATACGGACCGTGAATGTACCAGCTATAGCCGTAACCTAAAGGCAGACCAATGTCCTGTGCCAGATAAATTTTTTTCTGCAATAGTATTCTGTCATCAATCGTTTCCAGAGAATAGCAATTCAAGTCTCTGATCGCCACGGCCGTGGCTATTTGAGAATTGTTCATAACGAAAACCTCATCAATAGCAACAATTCGCCCCCTATTTCATTGTTAAAATCTTGATCGCAAGAAGAATCTCCGCGATCAAATTTGCAATAACCAGCCACTTGTTCGGCTTCATCGTTATCCGTCTTTCTTTGCAGCTATCGCATCCTTAACGGCTTTACGAACATCCTCAATCGGGGGCGTAAGCTCTTTCCCCGCTTCCCGCTGCGGCTCTCCCAGTCCCAGCCGGAGGATTTCCTCCAGCGTCAGACCGACGTTGGCCTTGACCAGCCTGTCCACGTAGCGCTTCGTATTCCGCGCCTGCTCCTCCAGCTCCCTGAGCGTGCTTTTTTCGTTTACCACTTTGTTCCCATCCTTTCGTTTGTTGCAATGTTGACAGCCTGCGGAAAAAGTGGTATACTTTCCCCGTCAAGCCAGATTGCCGGATAATTTGGTTTGACCGCCCTCGTCCGTGTTCCAGCACGGACGGGGGCATCTTTTGTATTCGGTTTTGTTGACATTCCCTCCGAAATCAGATAGGACAGATATGTGTTTTAGAAATGACGATAAGGGCTATAATCGCGGCAATGTCTACAAGGATCGTGGCTCCGCAGATACGTCTTTCCCCATTTTTGTCGGTTGGCTCGAAAAGCCATCCCATAACCGCTTCGAACCCCCAGAATAATGTATCTCCTATTTTTTCAAAGCGTTTTTTCATCTTTCTTTTCCTCAGGATCGTCCTTTTCGGACAGGGTGAGCCGGTACTCTCCCTTGCCGTACCCCTGTTCCCGTGCGTAGATTTCCGCCAACACGCTGGCGACATATTCGGCGTCAAAGGGCTTTACCAGCGTTACCTTGTTCTGACTGTAATCGATTTTTTTCATTTCAGCACCCCCTTATATTCCTATGTATGTCATAGCTCGTCCGATTCCAATTTATTTTTTTAATTGAGAAACGGCCTCTTTTGAACGCACAAGATCGTCAACAGTACATTTTAGCAAGTCGGCAAGTTTGGGAAGCATCTCTGCTCTCGGGTTGCTTTTCCCGGTTTCCCATTTTGATACCGTCGAACGTTCGACACCGATCGATTTTGCCAGATTTCCCTGCGTAATACCCTGCCGTTGCCTTGCTGCTTGAATACGATTCATGTTTTCACCTCCATTGTGTGACATTTTTGCACTTCACGACTTTATTATAAGTGATATTCGTTCACTTGTCAATAGCTTTTTTGGAAAAATGTGGAATTTTTTCACTTCTATTGATTTGTGATGTTTTTTCACTTATAATGAACGCGAGGTGACCGATATGAACAATTTGAGAGAATTAAGAACAAAAAAAGGCGTCTATCAAAAAGATGTTGCCTCTTATTTAGGCGTTGAACGAACAACATATGTAAAATATGAGCGCGGCGATACCGAGCCGAGCTTCGAAACACTTTGCAAATTGGCGGACTATTTTAACGTTTCCGTTGACGAGATACTCGGACGCAAAACAAATAACGATTTGTATGCGCTTGAAAATGTGATTCCCTTACATACAAAAAAGGTCCCCCTGCTCGGCAATATTGCCTGCGGAGAACCTATTTTTACAAATGAAGAACATGGGGAGTTTATTCTTACTTCGGATTCCCTTGATGTGGATTTTTGTCTGCGTGCACAGGGAGACAGTATGATCGGCGCCCGCATCTACGACGGGGATATCGTATTCGTCCATCAACAGGAATCCGTCGAGGACGGCGAGATCGCCGTTGTGCTCATCGGAGACGAAGCGACCTTAAAGCGTGTGCGATATGACCGAGAGGCAGGATTTCTGTCTCTGTTCCCGGAGAACCCGCAGTACAAAACGATGCACTTCTCCGGCGAGGAGCTGGAACAAATCAGAATTCTCGGAAAGGCCGTGGCTTTCCAAAGCGAAATAAAATGATAAGGAAGCAGGAAAGATGGGCATTCGTGATACTTTGCACCGTCTGCGCGATTTTTGGAACAATGGCTTCGATTATTCAAATACAAACGAAACTGAAATTTTTGATGAAATCAAAAATGTAATGACGTTTGGCCTTTTGCCGTCATTAAAAATTCCGCGGAAGGGATTCCGTGAATCCTATAAGGAGTACGCCCAAAGAATAGTTGATGAATCAAAGCGCACAGCCAATCAAATAAACACATGTTCAGACGTAGATGAATTCATATGCTTTTGGGAGTATTTGAACGCACTGTTCGAAAAATTGATTGATCTAAATGAAAACAAGAATATTTTTATGTATCCTACCCCAAGAACAAATTGGGAAGATATTCAAAGCAATTTTCACAACACGCTTAACAATGCCATTGATAGGTTTTTTTCAAATTGTGAAAGTCAAAACGACAGGGAACGTATAACACAGGCCATTTATGACAACAACCGCTTCGTACAATTATTATGTCCTGAGAATATTCAAAAAATAAAGGAATACAGCGAGCTGCGGGAAATGAGCGGGGATGAAGAAACCACGTTTTCTTCGCAAAAGGACGAGCCGCATTCTCCCGAAAACATAAACGAAGCGAATGTCGATACAGGCGAACGTCCGTCCGAACATTGCTATACAGACGAAAAAATTCCGAGCAGAGATAATAAAGCGCACACAAATGAACCGCCAAAGACAGATAACCGACGAACTACAAAAGACGATACAACAAACGCTGACAACATTCCGAATCCCGACGCGTCTTGGCACATTCGCACGCAGGACATGCTTCAATTCGTTTCTATCCCGTATGATATGAGCGACCCTCTTTACGATTCCGTCGACGCCAGCGGCAATCCCTTTGCTTATATGCCTCTTTATGACAATCCGTATAATCTTGGTATCGCTTGGCGGCATATCGACCGTCTAAATCGGATCGTTTCAGATAATCGGCATAAGCTCCAAAAATTCGCGGGAGATTTGCGCATAGATCGTGACGAAGCGGAAAACTTTATCCTAATATGCACCCCATACACAAGCAAAGGAAGGATTGCGCGCATACCGATTTCATTGAAGTTCGTCTCGTCCTCCATTGCGAAACATCACAAGATCGAGGGCTTTATCCATTATAAGGCGAACGGGAAAATCCAAGACGCTAACGTCATTGTTCACCGGGAAATTTCCGAATGGTCGCAATATGATCCGTTCGATCCCTTTCATAGTGAATATGAGTTTTCAACGAGATTGCTTGATCAAAAATTTACGTTTATATGCATCAACAATGAATTGACTTTGTATAAAGCGTTCCAGTGTACACGCTTGGGAAACGAATCTATCACGGATGAATATAAACATGAACTGCTGATCGAACGTGAACTAGAAAAGGAACGCGATTTGCGTTATTATAAGCATCTTAAAACGCTTCTTCCCGAACAATGTCCGAAATCGTTTGCAGCTTACAGACGAATGCGCGCGCTGAAAACGGAAAAATATTTCAAAATTTGCGCCGCATTAGAAGAAAAATTTCTCCATAACAACGATTCCCAAAAATAAAAAGCACCCATTATTTATGAAGCATTGAAATTCGCGAAGATGAAATCCAATTTATAAATAGAGGAGCTGTCAAAATGATCAAAAAGACGAGTTTGTATACTTTCTTTGGATGGGTTTGCATTATCAGCGGCGCATATGTGCTTATTTCATCTTCGTACAAGTTATCGCAAACGGATATGTCCTCATATGGCGATGCAATCATTACATATGTGTTGGAAAGCCAGATCGTTGAGGCGGTATCAGCAATGATCATTGGCGGACTGCTCCTCGGTTTTGCGTCCGTTATTAAGCAAAACAACGCCGCAGCGATGCGTTTCGATGAGTTGAACCGCAAGCTGGATTCCCTGATGTGTCAAAAAGATAGCGCGCCGGATTCCGAAAACGGCGGCAGCACATACGACCAGAACTTCGCGTGTGCCCAAAGCGGAACAAGTACACCCGAACAGGTATCGGTTCCATACAAGAGTGTAAGCAATTGGGAGCTGTGGGCGTTCAGGACGCACCTAAAAGTGCCTAACGTTGTATGGTTAGGGGCCGTTTGTTTGGTCTTTGTTCTGTGTCTTTTGATTTATTTCATTTTGAAGTAGAAGTGCTGAAAGCGGCAAAACGAAGCCATCAGAACCCGCAGAATAAGGATGCGCAAAATAAGACTTGGGATAGGAAGATGCACATGACGCGCGTCGCGTTATATATCCGTGTGTCAACGGAAGATCAGAAAATACATGGGCTTTCCGTCGAGGATCAGATCAGCAGCCTGTCCGCGTGGGCAGAGAAAGAGGCCGTCATCGTCGCAGGCGTCTACAACGACGCGGGAATTTCCGCTCGCAAACCCGCGTCGAAGCGTCCGGAACTGCAAAGACTTCTTGACGATGTTCGCGCAAGGAAGATTGATTTGATCGTGTTTACCAAGCTGGATCGATGGTTCAGAAACATCGGGGAATATTACAAAGTGCAGGAAGTTCTGGAGACATACGGCGTAGGCTGGAAGACGATCTATGAAGATTATGACACGACAACGGCTTCCGGCCGGTTAAAAATCAACATTATGCTTTCCGTAGCGCAAGACGAAGCCGATCGTACCGGGGAGCGCATCAAGGCGATACATGAGAGCAAGCTGCTGCGAAACGAGCCGATCAGCGGGAAGATGCCGTTCGGATACAAAATAGAAAAAAAGCAACTCGTCATCGTTCCCGAGGACGCCGAGAAGGTTCGGGACATATTCGAACATTATATCGCACTGCGCTCCGTGCGGGCATTGCGGCCGTATGTACTGGAAACGCACGGATTGGTCTATACGCAAACAGGACTCGCGCAGCTTCTACGAAACGAACGGTATATCGGGCACGCACACGGAAAACCCGACTTCTGTCCTGCTATATTGTCCGAAGAGGTCTTTTTCAAAGCGCAAAACATTTTGAAGGTTCGCGCCGAAAGACTGAATTTTTCGCGCACAAATCGTGTTTACCTGTTCACTGGGATTGTGTTTTGCGCAGAATGCGGAAACCGTCTGAGTGCCCATGTTGTGGGACAGAAATATGTGTATTATCGGTGCACACGCTACGAAAAAACGCATTTGTGTTCTCATAAAAAGCGCACAAGTGAACGCACGCTTGAAAATTGGCTGCTTCATAACCTGCCCGCGAAAATTGAAGAATACAATGTTACGTTGCAAGCGCAGGAAAAGGCGAATAAGGCGGGCAAAGACATCGCAAAGATAAACCATAAGTTGAACAAATTAAAAGAGTTATACCTTAATGACCTGATAAGCATCGACGATTATAAATCGGACTATTCGGCGCTGAAGGAAGATTTAATAAGAGCATACAGCTCACAAACGGAACACAAAAAACCTATTGATGTAAGGAAAATCACGGAATTGCTTTCCAAGTACCCCGATTTGTCCAGCGCCGGAAAAAAAGAATTCTGGAGCAGAATTCTAAAAAAAATCGTCATCACACAAAATGATGACTTTTTAATTGAACCGTATTAGCCATTTTTGCATTAACAGAC
>ERZ1643251.4764-NODE-4764-length-11536-cov-4.959411_pt1 | contig 11536 bp, 8 predicted proteins | sample MGYA00579261_ERZ1643251 | MGnify/ENA primary metagenome ERZ1643251 (study PRJEB29033, sample SAMEA4952267) | chicken gut metagenome | biome: Broiler Chicken; feature: Gastrointestinal Tract; material: Caecum | place: Ireland | collected 2018 | study: Broiler... | reverse complement strand
TACTTAAACGTACGTGACCCAAGGAAAACGCAGTCCGACAAAGTATTGCGCCGTAGATATACGTTTCGCCCAAATAAACCGAAAAGGGTTACGTTAAAACGCGAAGATACAAGCAAGACGCGAAGGACAAGGCTTTCCGTCGGGGAGCGTACTTAAACGTACGTGACCCAAGGAAAACGCAGTCCGACAAAGTATTGCGCCGTATATTCGCGTTTCGTTCAATAAACCAAAAAGGTAAAGCAAAAAGCTCCCCTTTCATAAAGGAGAGCTTTTCTCTTGTTCCATACTCCCGTCGAAAGGACGGGGGCAGGGTTGCGTTTTCAGAACTTTTCCACGCAATAGGAGCGGAAGAAATCAGCGCAGTCGCTTGTCCATTGCGCGTTCTTGCGCATAAACGGCGCGCAGGCGGGATTTATCTCCCAATCGCAGGTGGACGCGCCGTGATCCCCCTTCGGATAAACGTGCAGTTCGTAGGGGATCTTGTTTCTTTGCAGCGAAAGGGCAAAAAGCAGAGTGTTTTCGGGGGGCACGCAGCTGTCCTCCACCGTCGTCCACAAAAACGCGGGCGGCGTGTCCTCCGTAACCCGATCTTCGAGCGAAAGCTCCTTTTCGAGCTCCGCCTTCGCCTCCTCCGTGTATCCGTCGAGCAGATTTTTATAGGAATCCGCATGGCGCGTCTTATGGGAAATGACGGGATAGGCGAGTCCCACCGCCCTGGGACGGCAGTCGAGATCCATTCCCGTCTTCTGCTTCACGCACTGCCATTCGACGGCGAGATCGGCGGTCAGATGCCCGCCCGCGGAAAAGCCCACGACGAAGATCTCGTCCGGATTGACGTGCATCTTCTCCGCGTTTTTCTTCACGTAATCGACCGCTGCGGCGACCTCGGCGAGCTGTTCGGGATAACGCGCCCCATCGGGGTTGCAGAGATAGGTGAGAACGCATACCTGGTACCCCTTTGCGAAGAAACGGCTGGCGACGGGCACGCCTTCTCTCTTGCTGACCATCCAGTACCCGCCGCCGGGAACGACGACGACCATGGGACGCCGCCACTCGGGCGCGGGCTGGTCATAGGGGGCGTCGGCGAGCAGAAATTCCAGCTCGCCCCCCTCCACGTCATAATTGTCTTTGAGTTGCACTTTATATGTATTCATGGAAAAAACCTCCCAAAAAATTTCGTCTGAAAACTCCGTTCGGGCGCGGCGCGCCATTCCGGCGATGCCCGCCCGTTCAATTTTTCGTCCGCCGGGCAAAATACGCCCGCAGCACGTCCAGACTCTCCTCCCGAAGGACGCCGCCCAGCGTCTCCGGCCCTCTTCCCATGCCCCGGAACACCGTGCCGCAGCAATCGCACCCCTCTTCGCCGAGCAGGGCGCACAGATCCCTGTCCGACGCGCCGTAAACGAGCCGCCCCAGCTTTGCCCATACCATGGCGCCGCAGCACATGCAACACGGCTCGCAGCCGGAATAGAGGGTATATTCCCCGAGATCGGCAATGCCCGTCTCCGCGCAGAATTTTTCGATGAGTCCGACTTCCGCATGGCGGGTGAAATCGTGCGCGGTATAGATCTCGTTCTCCCGTTCGCAGACGATGCGTCCGCCGCGGACGAGCAGGGCGCCGAAGGGCTCGTTGCCGCGCTCCGCCGCCGATTTTGCGAGCGCGATCGCCCGCCGCATGAAAAATTCGTCCTCTTCCCGCCCGTTTTCCCGTTTCTTCATCCTTCTCTCCTTTCAGGGCAGGCGGACGTAGCGGAATACCTGCCCGTCCTTGACGACGTTTCCGAAAATCGGGCGCTTGGAGAAATAATCCAGCCGGTACATCTCTTCCAGCATCTCCTGCTTGTCGTAATATTGCAGGCTGTCCTTCAAAAACTCCGTCACGTTTTCGGGGAATCCCTCCTCCGAATAGAGGGTGCTTTCGTAGTCGTACTGCGTCCAGCTGCCGTCCGCCTCCTTCACGGAGACGGTGATGCCGTCGTAATAAATATCGTTCGTGAAGATGCCCGATTCCCGGCTGACGAACACGCTTGTCCGATCGGAAAGCATGCTCACCCCCTGGAAGAGGTTGAGGTTATAATCGAAACCGACGAGATGCAGAAGGGTGGGCATCACGTCGAAAGTACAGGCGAATTTATCCACCGTGCGCCCGCCCTGCAAGGGGCTGTCCGTGTCCTCGGAGGCGGTGAAATCCATCGCGTGGTACCCTTCGTAAAAGCCGTCCGCAGACACCTTGCAGTCCATACTGCCGCCATACCAGAGGAAACAGGGCAGATTGTAGAGAGCGGTGTTCCAGGGCTCCCCTTCCGGCACCCCTTTGAGGATATAATTCTGATTGTGATAATACGCCGAATGGTCGGCATAGAAGAAGAACGCCGTATCGTCCAGCTGCCCCGTCCTTTCGAGGTCGTACACGAGGGAATTGACCGCTTCGTCCAGATCCATCAGCCCCGCCTGATACCGCTTGTAACGCAGGTATATGTTCCAGAGCTCCTCCTCCGAATAGGGCGACGTCCCGGGATCCGTGTCCAGAAAAATCCCCTTGTCCGCCACGAAGGTCTGCGGATAGTCGTCGATGATCTCGTAATATTTCTCAAAGCCCTTGACCGTACATTCTTCGGAAAAGCGCTCTCTCGCCTCCGCGCGCTCCTCTTCCGTCATGTCCGGATAGGTCTCGAAGGGATAGTCGCCGTTTTCGATGAGGTCGTCGTAGCCGCCGTGGGAGGAGAGGGTCATCTGCATGGAGAAGAACGCCCCGTCCCCCTCCGCCTTATAGGTGTATTCGGGGAAATAATTTTCCGTCACCTGCGCGTCCTTGTCGAAATCGTAAAATCCGTCCTTGACGATCGTCCCGTCCTCGTCGCAGTTGTCCAGAGCGGGCATATCGTCGAGAAAATGCGCCGTATCGAATCCGAATACGCCTCCCGCCCCGTAGGTCACGTCGCGGTTGTAAAAGCTGCGCGTGTTGGCGTGGAAATAGTTGGAGGTATAGCCCGCCGCCCCCAAGAGGTTGGGCAGGGTGAAGGCGAGATCGGAATCCTGCAGTCTCGTCGCGGGATCGCTGTTGACGGGATAGCTGCCGAGGACGGAGAGCGCCTCCGAATGGTTGGTCTTGTCCCGCGCGTAATATTCGGTAAAGGCGATCCCCTCCGTCGCCATCTCGTACAGGGTGGGTGTATATTCTTCGTTGATGCCGTACCATTCCCCCGACTCGATGACGATGAGCACGATGTTCTTGCCTTCCAGCGTACCCGTATAGATATTGTCGCCGTAGGCGGACGAACTCATCTCCCCTTCCGCAAAATAGCTGTCCAGAGCGGACAGTTCCAGCCGCTCTTCCGAAGGCTCGTCCCCGCCGAAAAGAGAGCCGATCGCGTTGGATATGTTCATGAAATAGAAGCCGAAAAAGCCGAACTTTTTCAGCGCCTTGGCGGGGATGAACTGCGTCGTGTACAGCAGTTCGTCGTTGTTGTAATCGGCAAGCTCGTCCGAGATCCCCGTGCCGCGGAAGGAACCGACGGTCGCCTGGTAGAGGATGAGCGCCGCGTTCTCCCCGATGATACAGCAGACGAGAAGCAGAATGACGGCGTTTTTCGCAAACCGGACGCGGGGGGTATGGATAAAGCGGCGGAGCAGAATCATCCCCGTCATCTCCGCGGCGTATAAGAGGAGCAGCCCCGCCAAAAGCCACCAGTTCACGAATTCGGAATTGAACACGCCCCCCACTTCCTTGGCGAGATTGAGCATGTTCAGGCTGAACACCATGCCGCTCATGCTGTACAGAGCTTCGTTGATAAAGCAGACGACGAGCTGGATGAAGAGCAGAACTCCGTTGATCGCGATGGACGCGGTCTCGGAAGGGACGATGAAAATGAGCAGCGCGATGCCCAGGATAAAGGCGAGATCGATGCCCCAATAGGACGGAATCACCCCCATGCCCATCACGGCGAAGGAGATGATTTCGAAAAGCGCCGCCGTCACGGCGTATAACAGCGCGTACAGCGCTTTCTTTTTGAGCAGTTTTTCCATAGACACTCTTTGTCTTCCGGCTTTTCGCCGCCCCTTCCGCCTTTTGATATCTTGCGGAAAAACGGCGGATTTTATCCGGAACGAAGGGGGCAGGGCTGCGGCTGCCGCATTACTATGCCCTGAAAAATTCCCGGTAGACGGCGCGGATGCAGTCGGCGCAGTCGGCGTTGTCCACCCCGACGATGATGTTCAGCTCGCTGGAGCCCTGATCGATCATGATGACGTTGATCCCCGCGTCCGAAAGGGACCTGAACAGCCGGGCGGCGGTGCCGACGGCGTTCGCCATCCCGTGCCCCACCGTCGCCACGAGCGCGATCCCCTCATGGGTGCGCACCGAATCGGGTCTGACCTCCGCGCGGATGTCCGAAACGATCTTTTCCAGCACCCCGCCCGCGAGATATTTGTCGTCGATGACGATGGAGAGGGTGTCGATGCCCGTGGGCAGATGTTCGAAGGAGACGCCGTAGCGGCTGAGGATGCCCAGCACCTTTTCCGCGAAGCCGATCTCCCCGTTCATCATGGATTTTTCGAGAAAGATGACGGTGAAATCTTTCTTTCCCGCGATGCCCGTGACGGCGCCCCCGCTCCGGCTGCGGCGCGCCGAAGAGACGATGAGCGTCCCCTCGTCCGCGGGCCGGAAGGTATTGCAGATGCGGATGGGAATGCCCGCGCTGCGCACGGGGAAGATAGATTCGCTGTGCAGGACGTTCGCGCCCATGTAGGAAAGTTCCCTCAGTTCCTGATAGGACACTTCGCGGATGCACTCGGGCGAAGAGACGATGCGCGGATCGCAGGCGAAAAAGCCGCTGACGTCCGTCCAGTTTTCGTACAGGGAGGCGCGCACCGCCCGCGCCACGACCGAGCCGGAAATATCGCTTCCGCCCCGGGAAAAGGTCTTTATCTTTCCGTCCGCGCCCGACCCGTAAAAGCCGGGAATGACCGCGTTCGGGTACCTGCGGAGCGCCGCCGCGGCCTTTATGTACGACTCGTCGTCCAGCGTGCCCTCCGCCGAAAAAAAGACGACGTCCTTCGCGTCCACGAACGGCCAGCCGAGCAGGGCGGACATGACGCGCGCGGCGAGATATTCCCCGCGGGAAGCGCAGTAATCCCTGCCCGCCCCCGCGCGGATCTCCTTTTCGATGCGGTCGAGTTCCCCGCGCATGCCGACGTCCTTGCCGATCTCCTTTTCGATCCCCTCGAACCGGGCGCGGACGCGGGAAAAGATCTCGCCGAAATCCTCTCCCGAAGAGGCGAGATCGTGACAGCGATAGAGGAGATCGGTGATCTTCACGTCCCCGCCGAACCGCTTTCCGGGGGCGGAAACGACGACGTAGCGGCGCTGCGGATCGGCGCGGACGATGTCTGCCGCGCGGCGCATGATATTGCCGTCCGCCATGGACGTGCCGCCGAATTTGCATACCTTGATGTCCATAAAATCTCCCGGCGCCCTCCGGGCGCCTCTCTCTTTATCCATATGCGCCGTCTGCCGCGCGGCGTGCGCGCCCCGCTTGCGCTCAGATGTTGAGGAAGATGACGACGAGCACCGCAAGCGCCGCGGAAATGAGTTTTATCCACAGCTTGCGGACGAATACGTTTTTAAGAAATTTCGCAAAACCGTTCACGGTATTTTCCTCCCCGGTTCAGCCCGAAATGCGCCTGTCCTTCCTGTCGGACAGCGGAAGTTCCTGCCAATAATAATCGCGCAGCGCGCTCTGCAAAATGTCGTAATCGGCATACCGCTGCACGTTCCCCTGCTTGATGACGGAGATGATGCCCGTCTCTTCGGAGACGACCAGAGACACGACGTTGGCGACCTCCGTGATGCCGATGCCGGCGCGGTGACGGGTGCCGAATTCCTTGGGATAGCTCGTCTTCTGGGTCAGGGGCAGAAAGCAGCCCGCCGCCTGGATCTTGTGCCCGCGGATGATCATCGCCCCGTCGTGCAGGGGGGCCTTGGGGAAGAAAATCCCTTCGATGAGTTGGGTGGAGATCTCCGCGTCCAGCATGACGCCGCTTTGCAGCACCTGCTTGGGCAGATTGCCCTTGGAGAGGATGATCAGCGCCCCCACGTTGTTTTTGGACATGTTTTGCAGCGCCTTGATGATGTCGGAGATGCAGCGCTCCACGTCTGCGGGCGTCCTGCCGCTTTCCGATCCGTTCGCGGGCTTCTCCGCCTTTTCCGAACGCGGGTTATGCACGTCCCAAAGGCTCTTTTTCACCTCTACGTTGAAGAGGATGAGCATGAACAGCGACAGCAGCATGACGAAATAGAGATAGAACTGCGAATCGATGAGCGGCGTGGCAAACTGCATGACGCCCACCACGACCAACAGCACCCAATACAGGATCATCAGCCGCGTCGCGTCGTTGTCCCTCAGCACTTTGGAAACATAATAGATGAGCAGAAAAAAGAGGATGATTTCCGCCGCATAACTCACCGAAAAGCCGGTGAAAAAATCGATGAGTCCGTCGCCGAATCTCGTCAGCCCATCGATAAAGGCGGACGCCGCCAGGGCGTATGTGTTCATATTTCTCCTCCCGTCGGGCGGGAGCTCCCCGCCCGATAGCGAAATTTTTCTTGATCTTGTCCCGATCGCCCGGCGCGGGGCTGCGCCCGGCACCCGATTGCCCGCGCGTTTACGAAGCCCCCCGCCGCGCCTGCCTTCCCCTGAAAAACAGCCCCGCCGTCACCTTTTTCAGCGCGGACGCGGGGGTGAGTTCCCCGCTCTTGATGGCGCACACGGCGCGGTAGACGTCCGAATAACAGCGCAGAAGCTCCCCTTCGGGGAATCCCGCCGCCTGTTCGCGGCTCTTTTTCACGGCGTAATCCCGCATGCCGAGCGCCGCCGCCACTTCCCTGTCCGTCCCCCGCGAAAGGGAGACTTCGTACAGGCCGCGGAAGTGATAGCAGAGGGAATTGAGCAGGGAGATCTCGTCGTACCCCTTCGCCTGCAATTCGCCCAAAATGCGGACGAAAGCGGAATAATTGCGGCGGGAGAGCGCCCCCGAAAGTTCGTACAGCTTATATTCCGAATCGGGATACACCGCCTCGTCCACGACTTCGTCCGTCAGGCGGGAAAGCCCCTTCGCGGCGCAGTAGACGAGCAGTTTTTCCGTCTCGCCCGCGATGCGGGACATGTCGTACACGCAGTACCCCGCCAGCTTGCCGCAGGTGACGCCGTCGGCGAACACCCCCGCCCGCTTGCAGGTGACGTAGATCCACTTTTTGATCGTCTCTTCGTCCGCCCTGCCGCAGTCGACGAAAGTGACGCCCGGCTTTTTGGAGAGCGCCGCCGTGCCCGCCTTGCCCTTACCCGCGTTGGAGATGACGAGAATGCTGTCGGGGGAGGGATTTTCAAAGAGGTCTTTGAGATAAAAGTCGTATTCCTTTTCCGTGGGGTAAAATTCGGAGACGTACACGAACCGCTTTCCGCCCGAAAAGGAAAAGCTGCCCAGGGCGTCCGCGAGCGCTTTGAGTTTGTCCCCTTTCAGCGCCCTGCCGTCGAAGGAAGAAAAATCGAGCAGCGGATCGACGAGAAAGCGCTTTTTCAGAAGCGCCGTGCCCCCGTCGCGGAAATAGACTTCCTCCCCTTCGAAGAGATAGACGGGCTGCGCGCCGTTTTCGTCCGTGAATTTTCTGAAATCGACGTATTTCATGCCCCTCCCTCCGAAAGATTTTCTCCATTATACCACATCCTTTCGGAAAACGCAAGGGAAAAGCGGGGTGAAAAGCGCCCCGGCGCTCAGAATATCCAGGCGACCAGGGAAGCCGCGAACGCCGCCGCGCACAGGAGAAGCGCCGCCGCCCGCGCCCCTCTTTTCAGCCGCACCTTGTCCGACGCGAACAGGAAAAAGCCCAGAAAGGCGGCCGCGCCGCCCTGCAATCCCGCCGTCCGGACGACGAGGGAGAAATCGAGCGCGTGGAAGAGAAGCAGGGACGCCGACCACGCCGCCGAAGGCGCAAACAACAGCGCGGGCGCAAAGGACGCGGGCAGCAGGCATGCGACGAACGCGAGTGCCAGCAGCACGAAAAAGAGGGCTTCGGTAAAGGGGACGAACAGGCAGTTCAGAAGGACGCTCCACACGGACAGTTCGCCGAAGACACCCGCGAGCAGGGGAAGGGTGCCGATCTGCGCCGACAGGGTGACGGCGAGAAATTCCGCCGCGCCCCGCCCGGCGCGCAGCCAAAACCCCTCCGGTTTGTCCGCGTTGCACGCGGGGAGGGAAAGCGCCCGCTGCAATCCGTCCGAAAAGCCGCGCGAGAGGACGCCGATGCCGAGACACGCCGCAAAGGAAAGCCCGAATCCCACGTCGAACAGGCGGGCGGGACAGGAGCCGAGAAGGACGAGCGCCGCGATCCCCGTGCTTTCGAGCAGATCGGATTTTACCCCGAAGAGGGCGGACAGGTATAAGACGAGACACATGACGACGGCGCGCAGGACGGAGGGCGAGAACCCGCACACGCCCGCGTACAGCGCCAGAAGTCCGCCCGTCAGCGCAAAGCGGAATACGCCGGGCAGGCGGCGGAGCGCCGTCCTCTTCTCTATGGTGCGCATGACGGCATACAGTGCGCCGACGTTCAGTCCCGACACGGAAAAGATGTGCGAAATGCCGCCGTAACGGATATTTTCGTACAGCCCTTCCTCTATCCCCGACGTGTCCCCGATGAGAAGGGCGTACGTCATCCCCGCCGCCTCTTCGGGCATGCCCGCGTACAGCCTGTCTTTGAGGCGGGCGCGGAGAAAGAGAAAGGGATTCCCCGACCGCCCCGCGGCGACGGCGGACTCCGCTTCCATGCGGTAATAAATCCCCTTTTCGACGTTTTCGCTCTTAAAGCCGTAATCGTCGAAAAAGGAGAGGTCGGTCTCCGCCTCCCCGTACAGCGCCGCCCTGTCCCCCAACCGGATATTTTCGGCGAGCGAAGGGGGCAGGGTTGCGGCGAGCCTGCCGTCCAGCCGCTTTCCCTCCGCGGTGAGATCGGAGAGGATCACCCTTGCGCCCCAATCGTAGTCCGTCTTTTCCTCCACCGTGCCGACGACGGAGATCCTGCCCGAAATCACCTCCGCCGAAGCGTGGGCGCGCACCTCCGCCGAAAAGGCGAACGCTCCCAGAGAAAAACACAGCAACAGCCCCGCCGCGGCGGCGACGGAGCGCAGGCGGTCGGCGGGGAAGAAGAGGGGCGCGAGGGCGGGGACGGGCAGCAATGCCAGAAGCCACCACAGGGAGGCGTCCGAAAACAGGCGGAAAAAGGCAAAGGCGATGCCGAGCGCGAAAAACGCCGCCGCAGACAGAGCGGGACGGAAGTTGAATATCCTCCCGCCCTCTCCGTTGCCGGCAGCGCCCTTTTTCTCCATTTCATTTTCCCCTGTAAAAAATTCCGGTACCTTGCCTTTTCCGTTCGTCTCTCCCCTGCCCCTCTCCTTTCGCTTACGCGAGGGAGATGCGGTCGGAGACGGAGCGTACGAACAGCCCTTTCTCCTCTCCCATCGTCACGCAGTTGTTGACGTATACGGAGAACAGATCGGAGGGCTTGTTGATGCGGAAGAGGTTGCAGACGATGACCATGATCTCGTCCATGTACAGCGCCACCTTGTCTTCGAGCGCGGCGCGGATGATCGCGACGATCTCGTAAGGGGTGAAATCCGTCTCGTTCCTGCGGAGGACGTCCCCCGTTTCCACGCGGTACTTGTCGAAGCCGATGCACTTGTCCGTCTTGCGGTAGTACGCCGTGCCGAAGATGCGCTCGTACTTGAATCCGCAGAGGGCGACGAGCGCCTGCATGCGGGCGTCCACCTTGGCGCCGTACTTCATGATGCCCAGCCCGGACAGGCAGCGCCGGACGAGAAAATCGTAGGAGATCGGCTCTTCCGCCGCGACGATGGCTTTGAGGCGGGAGATGATCTCGGCGTCGTTGTCGCCGGAGGTGACAAAGGTGGCGTTTTCGAAGCGCTGTTCGAGCGCCGCCGCCTTATACGGCTTCTTGCTACGGTTTAAGCCTGTGCCTCCCCTCTTGTCCGCCCCCGTGAGCTTGTCGAGCAGGTCTTTGATCTTCTTGATCTCCCGCTTGGGATTGTTGTAATAGTTGACCGAATACACCCGCACGACGTTCCAGTTGTTGCGTTTGAGCGTCTGCATCTGCAGGACGAAGCGGTCCTTGACGGAAAAGTTGTTGGGCCCGTCGCACATGACGGCGAGGATAAACTTGTGCCGGTTTCTCGGATCGGTGACGGCGACGTCGATCTTGAAGTCGGAAACGCCGACGTCATAGCGGCAGTCGTAGCCGTAGGAGGCGAGTTCTTCGGCGATGTACTTGCCGATGCCAGGCCCCTTGCGGACGAGGTTGCCCGACGGGATGGCGAGCGTGGTGCGCCCCTTTTCGGCGAATTCGAGGAAGGCTTTGAGCCCCGCCACCCCCTTGGAACCCGTCTTGGACAGGTCGATCATCGCCCCCGTCATGGACGAGAAGATGACCATCTCTTCGCGCGCGCGGGACACGGCGACGTTGAGCCGCCGCCAGCCGCCCGCCTGGTTGAGGGGACCGAAGTTGAGGGACACCCTCCCCTGTTTGTCGGGACCGTAGCAGACGGAGAAGAGGATGACGTCCCGCTCGTCCCCCTGCACGTTTTCGAGATTCTTGACGAACAGCGGCTCTTCGCGGTCGTAGGCGGCGCCGTCCAGCCTCTTTTCGGCGATGACCGCCGTGAGTTTGCGCTCGATGTACTCCTTCTGCACGTTGCTGAACGTGACGATGCCGATGCTGGATTTGCGCAGATTCGGGTCGGAGAGCCTGCGGACGACCTCCGCGACGAGCGCGTCCCCTTCCGCCTTGTTCCGCTTGGTGAAGCCGCGGTCGTAAACGCCGTCCTCCACCCGCACGAACCTGACCCGGCTGTCGGGCGCGTCCGGGGAGGGGAAGGTACACAGCTTGTTGCCGTAATACATGATGTTGGAGAAGGCGATGAGGCTCTCGTGCTTGCTCCGGTAATGCCAGATGAGGTGGCGCTGCGGGATGCCGAGCGCGAGGCAGTCGTCCAGAACGCTCTCCATGTCCTCGTTTTCGAGATTGTCCTCGTCCACGTAATTGGTGTTGAAGAACGCGGTGGGCGGCAGCTGTTTGGGGTCGCCGACGACGACGGCGCACTTGGCGCGCGCAAGGGACCCGATCGCCTCCGCCGTGGGCATCTGGGAGGCTTCGTCGAAGATGACCATGTCGAACATCCCGTTTTCCGGCTGCAGATACTGCGACACGGTGATCGGGCTCATCAGCATGCAGGGGGCGACGACTTTGAGGAGCTCGGGGATCTCTTCGAACAGCTTTCTCAGCCCCATGCCCCGCAGATTCGCCTTAGCGAGCCGCTGGAAGTTGACCACTTCCAGACTGAGCGCCCCTTCGGTGGAGGGGGTGGGCAGGCGGGAAATGAGCTTGGCGCGGATGCTCTCGCGGGAGAGACGGGCAAATTCGTCCAGCGTCAGCCGCAAAGATTCCGTCTCCTCTTCGAGCAGCGTCGCC
>ERZ1643251.4763-NODE-4763-length-11544-cov-6.676908_pt1 | contig 11544 bp, 15 predicted proteins | sample MGYA00579261_ERZ1643251 | MGnify/ENA primary metagenome ERZ1643251 (study PRJEB29033, sample SAMEA4952267) | chicken gut metagenome | biome: Broiler Chicken; feature: Gastrointestinal Tract; material: Caecum | place: Ireland | collected 2018 | study: Broiler... | reverse complement strand
CTTTCAAGATGATAATCACTAAAATTCCTTTAAACAAAAGAACCATTTTTACATTTTTTCGAATATGTTTTAAGGCATAATAAATGAGTAACCATACCAATAAAACATCTAATAATTTTCGCGCTAAGATAATAATACTATCAAATGTCACCATATCTCCTCCTTTTATCATGTATTACCATTATATCATAATCCAGTTTCAAAAAAAATAGCTTTCGCTATTTTTTAAAATTTCCAAATATCATCAGTGTTCTCTTTATTTTCTTCTGTAGCTACAGCTTCTCCTTGTTCTTTTGGTTCTTCTGGAGTTTCTACTGTTTCCTCTACAGGAGCAGGTTCTTCCATTGGCATTGGATCAACATTAGGAGTTGATTCTTCTACAGCAACTGGTTCTGGGTTAGAAACTGGTTCTGCTTCTGTAGGTTCTACATTTTCAGAAGTAAGATCACTTGGTGTTTCAAACGCATCCATTAAACCATCATTAGAAACTTCTGTCGCGTCTTTCGTATCTGTTTCGACTGGAGTATCTAATTCAGATGGTGTATCTAATGGATTCGTTTCCACATTTTCATCTGGAATAGAAGTTACTACATCAGTAGACTCTAATTCCGTAACTACATCTTCTTTTTGTTTCTTTTTATCTTTTTTGGCTTTCTTTTCTTTCTTTGGCTTTTTCTCAAAGTTTGTATTATCCGCAATATATCCAATTAAAGCCATTAATAGAATAACACCAATAATAATAAAGATAATATAGTTGTTAATGATGAAATCCATACACATCCTCCTTATTCTTATTCATAACATTATCTTATCATTAAATAACCAATATTACAATATAAATTTTAATCATTTGACAAATAATCGGCACCTTTAAAAGGTTCTTCACGAAGTAAATCATTATAATCTTGTTGACGAAGTGCTTCATATAAGACAAGTGCGACACAATTAGATAAATTAAGCGCACGTATTTTATCATTTGTAGGAATTCGCAAACAATGATCTAAGTCTTGTCTTAAAATTTCTTTAGGAATTCCTGTACTTTCCTTCCCAAAAATAAAATATAGATCTTCATTGGAATTGCTATAATCAAAAGAACTATGAGGTTTCTTTCCATATCGTGTTAAATAATAATATACCCCTGGATTCTTCTCTTTAAATTCTTCAAAATTTTCATACACTTGATAATCACAATGTTCTAAGTAGTTCACCGCACTTCGACGTAAATATTTTTCATCCAAGGAAAACCCTAAAGGTTTTATTAAGTGAAGTTTCGTTCCAGTTCCCGCACATGTTCGCATAATATTTCCTGTATTTTGAGGAATTTCTGGTTGATAAAGTACGATATGATTCATGATTCATTCACCTCATAGTGATTAATCATCGTTTTAACATCATTCATGGTAATCGCTGTTGCCGTACGATACAATTGATCTTTCTTTTCTCCATTCTCAATTACAATCATGTTTGGCTCCACAACTTGATCTAACTCTAACCATTCTTGGCTAAATTGAAGACGTTCTTCCTCTGTCATTTTTGACAGATCTAAATAAACCATACGATGTTGTAATTCTTCTTCTTTTAAGTAATCTCGCAATTCTTTCTCAAAATTTTGGGTATTCTCAACTTGAGGATTTGATACATAGATAAAAACATTAGGATTTTCTAGTAAATAATTATCTATTTCATCGAAATTAATTTCGGTAATTGCTTGCGTAACAACCGATGCAGGTTGTAGTCCCTCTTCACGTAAGCGATACCAACGAACAAAATAGCCCAAAACAAGACAAGTCGCAATCGCAAGGATAAGCACGATCACATAATTTTTTTTAGAAATCACACGTTCTTTTGTCATCTACAAATTCCTCCATTCTATTTTTATTTTAACATACTTTACTATCCTTTTCAATGTCATTATATGTCGAAAAAAAGAAGATTTTACAATTCTTCTTTCGTTTCTACTTCTTCAATGGTTACAACAGGAAGAGTAACTCCTTCTTCAGCACATAATTCTTGGAACGTTTCACGAAATTTTGCCAGTTCTTTAACAATACTATCAGGATAAATTCGTTTACTTGTTTTAATCGCATTGTATACATCTTCTACTGTTACCACCGTTTTATTTTGGAATAAAGCTTGGGAAAAAGCTTGGGTTAATACCGAAAAAGCAACATCTGGATACATCGCAGATAATCCATATACTCTCTTATATTCCGAAGTCGCAGAAACAATTGCGGTTACTAACATTTCGGTCACATAAGCATTATATTTAAATTTAATTCCTGTTTGTTTTTCAATCTTTGGTAATGATCCCATCAAAATCTTTACGGTAGTTGGTTCATCTGGTTCTAAAACTTCAATCTTTTCAAAACGACGTAAGAATGCACGGTCACGAATAACATAAGTGTTATATTCAATAGTTGTAGTCGCTCCAATCGCCTTCACTTCTCCACGATCTAGTCCTGCTTTTAACATATTTGCCAAATCCATACTACCAGTTTCACCATTACCAATTAACGTATGAACTTCATCAATAAAAATAATCGTTTTCGTGATATTCTTTAATTCTTGTATTAACAAACTCATAATGAGTTCCTCTTTACCTTGAACTAAGATTTTTCCTACTAATGACGTTGAATTAAATTTTATAATACGATAACCTTTTAAAGTATTTGGAACCATGTCATGTTGAATTAAATAAGCAAGACCTTCCACAATCGCCGTTTTACCAATTCCTGGTTTACCTACTAACAATCCAGATTTTTCTGGGGTCAGAAGAACAATAATTAAACGTTTTATTTCTTCTTCACGGGCAATCGCTGGATTGGTGATATATTTCTTTTGTGTCAAATTCTCCCCATAAGTTTCTATCACACTAAACGTGTTATCCATCATAGTATCCCTCTATTCTTTAATATAGCCATTGTCTTTCAGTTTATTTACAATATACTCATAATCTTTCGCTCCATCAATGCGGTTAAATTGTGGATCTTTTTCTTCCCCATCTTCTACAAAAACAGTAGTTGGAGTTCCTGTAAAACTAAATTTATTATTCAATTTAGATAATTCAATATCTGTCAAATTATATATATCAATATAATAAATCGTTACACCATATTTATTTACAACATCAGTCATAGTTACTTTGTAACTCGCACAATGAGAACAATGACTAGATCCCATTACTAGAACAAAGTCTTCTTTATTTTCAATCATTGTTTGTAATTTACTATAGGAAACTTCTTGATAAGGTTCTTTCGTTTTACTGTTACAACCTACAAAAAGCACCAAACAACATAAGAGAATAACGATCTTCTTCATAACTACCTCTTTTCTTTTACAATTATATAATAAATTTTAGCAAAAAAAAAGAGATTTTCTAAGATTCATCTCTTTTCTAAGTTTTTCTAAGCTTCTTCCATTTTCTCATCACGGACAGCTAATAACTGATCTGGTTGTAAATAAATACGATCGTTTTGTAAACGTAATTGTAGTTCATTCGTTTTTAATTGATCCACTACTTTACTAACCGTATCTCCATCTCTTGTAATTAAGAATCTGGTACCAGCACGAGGAATCAATATCTCTTCATTTGGATAAATAAATTCTCCATCTCGCATTCCATTTAAACGAATCAAGTCTTCGTAATTACTATTGGTTTTTTTCGCAATCGCATACATCGTATCCCCAGGTTGTATCACATAGATTTCGAATAAAGATGTTGTGTTATTGGGAACAATTATTTGCGTATCAATAGATAATGGTTCTAGTGGAAGAAAACTATTAATTCTTTTTAATTCTGTTGGTGTTGTTTGAAATTCATTCGCAATCGAATTTAATGTATCTCCTTTTTTAACCGTATAGATTTTATACATGAAACTCACCTCTCTAACCATAGTATATGAGTTTCTTTTTCTTTGGCTACGCTTTATTTTTGATATACATAATAATCTAATGTTTTATTAAATTCATATTCACGATTGGTATAAATAGAACGATTTCCTATTTGATCTTGATAAACACGTAACGTATTACCATTATAATAATAAACATAATCATCGATATAAGTTACAAGATCTTTATCAATGGTAGTAAACAAGTACATCAATTGATTTGGGCTTTGAACATTCGCACGATATACCTCATATTGACCACCGGCTTGACGATAATAATAAAGATAACCAGATTTTTCATTTCCTACTTTATCTACTTTTGCATAAGAAGAATCTTCTAATTGATATACATTAGTATTAAAGTAACGTTCTTGATTCACGACATCGTAAATGGAAACTTCACTCCATGTACCTCGATCATAATACTGACTTGGTGTACTTTCATTCCCAATTTCTTCTATGGTTTTCTTCTTAGGGTTTATTTTATATTGTTTTCGATTACTTTTATCAATTAAATAAATTTCATCATCTACGACTCCTTGAATATAAGAATTATATGAAATATTAAAATTAAAATCTAAAGAAGAAACTTCATTACTTTTAATATTCACCACTTTTAAACTAGAGAAATCATAATCTTGACTATCATCAGGACTAATGTAATATAGTCCTGCTAAAGCGGTTAATTCTCTCTGATAAATATCATCATCAAACATTTTTACTTCATAAAGTTTTCTTGGATTTCGCGTATTAATCGTATATACCCCACGATAGCTATTAATCGCTAGATAGTGTCCATCTACTACATTTTCTGTATATAATGTCATTTCTCCAGATTGGTATTTCTCCGTAGTAAGATCCTGAAAGTGATCTTCATATAACTTTTCATTGATTAATTGAGCAACAAAAGCATCTAATCCACTATCTTTTCCTTTTAAATTTGTATAATTTTTTAAAACCCCTTGATCCAAACATAAAACATCCATTATTTGTTTGTTTCCTTTAAAGATTGGATAAATACACTGGTACGCTCCTTGGTAATAACGAACTTCTTTAATCACTTTCGAACTGTATCCAAAATGACGATACGTTTGAATACTAAAGGTTTGATCGTTTATTTTAATATTCCAATGATAATTGGTTTTTTCTCCCTTTGTATTGGATACATAAGTTTCCTCTATGGTTACACTATTCGTTTTATTAAGAGGAACTGAATATGTCATAGAATATCCTTTACCAAATATTTTGAATAATCCCTGAATGATAAAGTAGAGAATAAACATCACTAATAATAACTTAAATAACTTTTTCACTCTATCACCTACTCTTAGTATAACTCAATTATATACAATAATAAGTTTTTTTTCAACATCCAAAAGAAAAACGGGAATTACCCGCTTTATCTTTGAACATTTCCATATTTTTTCTTTTCTTCTATCATATATTCTGTAACTTTCGTTTCAATCTCATCTAAAGCATCTTTCTGAATTTTAGAAAGCGTAACATATTCTTTTACGGTGTCAAGATATACCTTTCCCCAAATAATTCCAGAATGAACTTTTAAATCATTGAACATATCTGGAGTAATAGTCGTATAGAAATATCCAAATACGACACGCTTGGTACCAATCAAAATACGTTTGCTGGTGAGTGCAATCACATAGGTCGTAATAATATCTAAAGGATTATCGTTCTTTTGTGCAAAAAACGCATATAATACTTCTTCCTCTGGGTTTAAAAACTGTTCGATAACCTTACAATGCCTTTTTAAACGCCAACCTACAGATAATGGGTATTTTTGATTAAATTCTTTGACTGCATCATAAACAGTACGTTTCATAAAGAATCACCTCTTTATTCGATAAAACCTTGTTCACGGAAAAATTCTTCAAATACACTTTTTTCTACATATCCATCTTGGTGTCCTACTACTTCTTGATTTTCAATAACCATGGTAAGTGGGGTTCCAAAACTTTCTAATTCTTTTAAATAAGTAACAGAATTCATTAAGTTAGAAGAATCCTCTTCTGATAAATCCGTGATATTTAAGTAATTGATCGTAATATCATATTCTTCAACAATCTCGTTAAGAACTGGTTTCGTTTCTTCACAATACATACATCCTGTTTGTCCAATTACTACAATTGATTTTTCTCCACTTTCTAGAATCTCAGTATAACGAGCATAATCAATCATAGTTAAATTTGGATATTCAGATTTGTATTCTACATCACTAGCAATCATACCACTTTCTTGTAAGAAATTAAATAAAGCTTCACGATCTAATGCGCCTGATTGTTCAGCAGTTACATCTCCATTATTCGTAATAGATAAATAAGGAGTTCCAAAATTAGATTCATCAATATTTAGCGCTTGTAACAATTCTGATAAACCACTAGATGATAATTCGTCTATATTGATATATTCATAATCAAAATCATAATCTTCACTTAATTGTTCAATAACAGGAGTAAACTCTACACAATAACTACAAGTTGGTCTTCCTAAGAAGAATAGATGTGTTTCGTCACTATTAATTTCTTCTAAAATATCATTTAATTTTTCTTCAGATTGTTTAGAACTGTAAATGGATACACCCACTGCTAATCCGATCACTGCTACGATAGCGACTAAAATAAGTATAATTTTTTTTGTTTCATTCATTTTCTTTACCTCCACCAATTTTATTTGAATGTCATTCTCATTCATTTATAAACAATAACACGTTCTCCCTTTATTTATGACGTAATTTAAAACACGTTTCAACTATATAGTTCGGTCTCTATAGTCCTGTTTTTAAATACGTTTTCATTATACACTAAATATATCTTTTTTACAACTTTCTGTCCAAAACTTAAGATTAGATTCTTTATTTCGTTCTTACACATAAAAAAGAATGTTCGCCAAACATTCTTTTAGTATTACTAAACCATAATATAAATCCAATCTCTATTTTCTAAAGTTTTTATCTTTTGATAATATTTCGAAGGATCATACGTTTGATTCCAAATTTGTGCTTGCTTCCATGCGTCCGTATCATCAATTCTTAATTGTTCTTTTAAATAAGTTTCATCGAAATCTATACTTCTTATAAAATAATGATGAATGGCTTGCAAATTGGACATAGTAAAGATTGGTTCAAAATCAAATACGGGATGTTTCTCTAAATATTCATCGTAAGAGCTTCTTTTACGACGTTCCTCAACTTGTGCGTGCATCTGTAAACTCATTGAAAGAGCTCGCATTTCTTTGTTTGTCAATTGATGAACAATAGGGTTTTGATTAGGAATCTCTAATTTAGTAATAACAGAATAATCATTTAAATGATCATCGGGAAAATGATATTTTATTTTTAATGACTGTTTAGAAATCTGATTCTTTTCTTTTAAAGTGTGATACAACTTCATTTTATCTATTACATATATATTTTCTTGTGAAATAGAAGAAATCGTTCTTATTTTAGTACTAGTGGATTGACTAAAATTGATATTCTGATTCTCATATTGTTCTTTATAAGAATAAATTAATTGATTTTCTTCTGCCTGTTTTAAAGCTATTGTTAAAGTATAAATATTATCATTATTCACCGTAGAATTCAAAATACTTTTATACTCTATAATTTCTTGACCTAAAGAATTTTTCTTTAATTGAATATTATGATTATGAATAAAATTTTTATGATCTTTTCCTTTAAAAATAATCGTATTATTTTGTTCATCTATAGCTTCTATTTCACAATCCAAGACATTAGGTAAAAAATCATTTATAAATTGTTTAAAAATAATATTTTGCATGATTCTTGGAGCTTGATCATTCATAAAATGAATCATTTGTTCTTCTTTGTTCATAGTACATATTCCTTTCAACATGTGTTTAAAAATTAATTTATTAAATATATTATACTATCCTAAGCCTTATTTAACAATAAAAATTTAAGTATATTTGTTATTTAAAAGGAGTGAACAATTTGTTTTGTTCACTCCTTTACTTTACCATTTATCTTTTCTCAAGTGATTACCCTATTTATCACTCGAAAATAACAGATTTTAAAATTCGTACTAGTATATCTGTTTTTTTGCTAATCATGAAAATCTTTATCGTAACTAATGATTTCTCCACTCATCGCATCAATCGTATAATCATACTCATAGTTATCATAAATAAAATCTACTTCATAAACTAAAGTTCTATGATCATGATCTAGTTCTGTTCTCAAAAAACTAACACTATTAGCAGCAAGATTAGCATGCGTTAAAGCAATATCTTTAGCTTCTTCTTCACTGATATTAGCAGTTTGCTGATTTAAATTATTTTGGTTTGCATTACCATTATTACTGTTATTATTAAACTTATTGCCATTGCTGGAATTGTTTTGATTCGTATCATTTCTAAAATCAGTATAAATCACTTTACCATTTTTAGCATTTATTTTATATTCATAGTCTTTATTTTGATAATAAACTTCTACTTCATAAATGTTTTTATCCATTTCAAAATCAATACTATCAAAATATAAATCATTACTATTAGCATTCATATAATTAGCAACTATATTTTTAATTTCATTTTTACTCATAAATGTAGTCTTAAAATAAATCAGAAAAATTAGAGCAACTACAACAATTATTCCTACTACAATAAGAATTATTTTTGCATATTTTTTCATAATAAGTTTCCTTTCTATTAAAATATCTACCGTTCCTTTATTACACTTCAAGTATACTAAATTTAAGGAATGATTTCATTATTTTTGAAGAAAAAAGATTTTTTACTTTATTTTAAAAGAGTTGTTACAATTTTATACTATTTCAATTGTTTCTAAACTATTTTTAGTATCTACTTCATAAACTATTTTTTTATTATTAGTAAAATTAATAGTTACTACTCTTCCTTGAGCATGAGTAGTTTTAGATAATTTCACTTCAAAATGCTTAAACTTCAAATCAACAACTTTTTCGTTTTTTAAATATTCATTAGCGTATCTTGTAAATACATTATCTTTATATTCGTGTGTATCTTCATTGTTTATATATACAGCATAACTATCTTCAACAATCAAAGTGTTCTTTTCCATCTCTATCTTAGAAAACATACAAGCATTTGATCTATCACTTTTAACCGCAATTTTATTTTTTTCTAGTATGACAAAGTCTCCAGAAACATGAATGCACTTGAATAGTTCATTTATTTTTTTAGGCAATCGATAAAATGATTGGTATGGTTTATTTCCTGAGAATGATTCAAGCATAATACATAAACCAAGTAAATCATTCGATTCAGCATCCATGTCTTTGAATGAACAATTTAAGTAGGATGATTCTACATCAATCCCAGATATTGCAACACTGATATCTGTTTTTCTATCCATATGATTAAGCATAAGTTTTGTCATTTCATACAAATCGCTCTTTCCTCTAATGAAATGAAAATCACTTATTATAGATGGACCATATTTATTAACATCCAAACCATATTTTATAAATAATTTTAATAATGAATATAAATCAGGTTTTTTATATTGTGAGTTAAAAATACATTCTGAAAACAATGTAGAATAATAGGTGGAACCATCCAAGTCGTGATACGGACTATCATCATATAATGCATTGGGATTGGCACCTTGCTTAAATAATTCCTCAACTTTTCTCAAATTTATTTTTTTATTATCAACTAATTTGCAAATATCATTTTCAAGTTTATTTAGTGACATCGTATCAACTCCAATCATTATGATTATATCATATTTTCATTTGTTATAATTTATCAGATAGATATATTAATATTTTTAAGATATTACCATTTTCTGTAAAATAAATACATATATTTACCTTTTACTACATTTATTCTTTTCATTGCCCAACTCCTTACTTTATGTAAACAGAGTTATATCTCAACAAAAAAAGCAAGCAAATGAATGCTAACTTGTTTTGTTTCCAAAAATATTTTCCTTTATTTAATAAGTTATTTACCACAACAATTTTTTTATTTCTTTCCCGATCCACAGGGACAAAAAATCCAAGTATTTATAGCATTTATGCTATTTACGTAATTATTGGTATTTCAAGGCTTTGTGGCACTGGTAATAAAAAATATTTGTGGTATTTATAGTACTATGAGTACTATGTTTGTTTTGTTATTTGGAAACAAAACGGAAACATTGTGTGCATCCGTTTACGTTTTTATTATATTTTTTACTTACTTATATGTCTAACTCTTCCTCAATTCTTTTTTTCTTTTTATTTAACATTCTAACAATAAAATCATCATAATCCTCTTTTGGATAACATTCTTTTTTTGCGTAACTTTTGTTCCTAAAAAACTAGTTATTATACTTGTCATTCCTTTTAAAATTTCGCTAGTATCTGTAGTATATGTCAGTTCTGAATATAATGTTTTTAATTGGCTTAAGTGACCTTCCAAATTCAAAGTGTTTCGTCTCAGTATTTTTGATTCGTTTATTTTTCTTTGAATCATTTTATCAATATCATAATTATTAGCCTTAACACTTTCTGTCCCTTTCCTAATATAGATGTCCCCATCAGATAAAATAGTTTCGGCTTTATAGCAAATATATGGTAATTGTAGTGGATTATCATCTATTATTAATATTTGAAACTTTTTTCCAACTAATGCTTCATATTCTTCACATTAACTCTCATACTATTCATTCCTTTTCTTTTTTTATCTTTATTTATAAAATGCGTATAACTACCAACCTCCCAATTATAAAAAAATGCTAACATATTTCTATGTTAACATTTTGTATTAAGATACTGGTGTAAGTTCTTTTTGTAGTAATTTTATGATTATTTCTATGGAATTCATAACATCTTCATAACTTATGTCTTTTACATAAATCTTTTTAAGTTTATATCTATTAAAGTTCGTTTTTAATCTTTCGCTATTTTTTATTAAATCAAAATTAGAAACAATCATATTTATATCGAATTTAGATGCTCGTCTTTCAAAAGTGTTTTTTATTGCTTGTACTAAATCATCTTTATTAATATCATTATAAAATCTAGTTAACAAAATATACAAATCATAGAAATCTTTTGCTCTTGTATTCATGATATTATCAGTAATAAATGTTTCAAACTTTTCTGCTATAATAGTTTCCTTATTAAAAGCCATAATATTAATATAAGAATCATCAAACATACATTTATATTTAAATTTTAATTCTTTAGGTGTAATAGGATCTCCTACGGTAACATCGATTGCTAGTGGTACTCTTAAATGTTCCTTATATCCAATTAATTTAACTTTTAATCCACCATATTTATCTATTAGTCTAATATCTTTAATACTAACAATTTCAAAAGTTATTCCATCTTTACCATCAATACTTATTATTTCTTTTATTATTTTTTCTAGTGTTTTAGCTTCTAATGGTATTCCTTTTAACATTGTATCCATATCCTGGGTAGTCCTACGTTCATCGCCAAATATTGCAGATAATAAAAGTCCACCTTTTAATATGAAATTATATTTGTATTTACTAATTCCAATCCGATACAATAATCTTTCAAAAAAGTACATCTGCATTATATCTTGTGGTTCTAAATGGTTTTCATGAGCTTTTGTTTTAATCTTTAATTTTAAATCTTCAGCATCAATAACATCTATCACTTACATTAACACCTCCAAATAT
>ERZ1643251.4762-NODE-4762-length-11546-cov-8.006701_pt1 | contig 11546 bp, 7 predicted proteins | sample MGYA00579261_ERZ1643251 | MGnify/ENA primary metagenome ERZ1643251 (study PRJEB29033, sample SAMEA4952267) | chicken gut metagenome | biome: Broiler Chicken; feature: Gastrointestinal Tract; material: Caecum | place: Ireland | collected 2018 | study: Broiler... | reverse complement strand
AAATACCAATTATCTTTGGTGATTACAATACAAGTGATTCGGTAGATGGAGAATGCACAACGCCAATGGAAAGTGGAGCAACAGGCAACTGTCAAGTAGGAGATTACATGACACACCCAGCATTTCTAAGTATACCAAGTACAGGATTTTGGGTAGGCAAATTTGAAACAGGAACAACATTAACATCAAATTATAATGTTAGAAATGGCGAAGCAATCCAAATCAAACCAAATATAAGTTCATGGCGAAATATTCAAGTAGCAAATGCATTTTACACATCATATGATTACAAAAGAAATTTAGATAGTCACATGATGAAAAATACAGAATGGGGAGCAGTAGCCTATTTACAACATAGTAAATATGGAAGCACAACAAGTGTTCGAATAAACAACAATTCCGATTACATTACAGGATATGTTGCGAACAACGAGCCAACATGTGGTTATACAGCAACAAATGAGGAATGTAATAAATGGTGTAATGATGGAAGTTGCAATACAGCTTATCCAAATAGTGCGTTAGCAAGTACAACAAATAATATAACAGGAATATATGATATGAGTGGTGGAAGTTATGAATATGTCATGGGGGTAATGCTGGATCAAAATGGTAAACCAATAAGTGGTAGAAATAGTTTGGCAAATTCAGGGTTTAATGGTACATTTAGTTGCCCAACATGTGATGGAGATAATTCAGGTTTAATATCATTAATAGGAGGCTATGATTTTCCAAATTCAAAATATTATGATGCATATGCCTATGGTACAGTAGATGAACAATATCAACGAAGAATATTAGGCGATGCGACAGGGGAAATGGGACCATTTAATTCAAAAACAAATTTAACTCAAACAAGACAAATAAGTAGCTGGTATGATGATTATATCTGGTTTGTTTATTTTGGACTTCCATGGTTTATACGAGGTGACATTTTCTATACAGGTTCAGGGGCCGGAATTTTTTCTTTAAATAACACTTACGGAACAAATGGTAATAGTATTAGTTTCCGTCTTGTCTTAACACCATAAACAATATTATAAATTATCTTATAAAAAAAACTTGTATTTTTAAATATTTAAATTTATACTATTAAATAAATATTTTAGGTGATTTTATGAAAGAATTAAAAGAATTATTTGATATTAGTGAACAAATATTTAAAATTCAAAAAGCTAAAACTACGAAAAACAATTCGATATATGATGAATTAATATCAGATTTAGCTAAAAAAGAAAAGAAAGTAATTGAAAAATTAGAAACAGATTATAATTATTTTATTAATTTAATAAATTTTATTGAAAAACATTTTAATTATGATTTTAATGAATTTTTTGCTATAAGTTATATTCAAATGGAAAATACTCAACCTATAACTTTACATGTTTTTGGTTTGCTTCAAAGTATATGGGAATTTTTTGCGTATCAAGATTTTAGTGTTTTATCTCCAAAACAAATATCTAATTTATATAATAATATTTATTTTCAAAATTATCAAGAAACGATGCAATGTTTTAATGATTGGAAATATGTGATTTATCAAGAATATTTAAATTTATTAAATACAAGTACACCTTTAGAATTGCATAGCGTATCATTTTTAAATGATTATGGTCAAAAAGAATTAACAATGGGGTTTAATGGTAGTGAAGCCTATAAAAAAGCTTTAGAAATAGAAACAAATTATATAATTGATATATATTTAAATTTAATTCGAAAAGGAAATGTTGATTCTAATTATAATAAAAAGAAACTTTTATTTGAAGCTTGTTTAAAAAATATTCCAGCATATTATTTATCTTTGCTGCGAGAAAAAATTGTTGAAGAATTATCAAATATAAAAAAGAAATTTATTGATAATGAAAAATTTAATGAAATAAATGCAATTTTAAAATTGCAAAATATTGCACCAATTAATTTATTAGAAGCTAAAATAAATGAAAAAGAAGATAAGATAAGAGATTCATTTGAATTTTATAAAGATGATGATTTCACTTATGAAGAAATAAGAAAATTTGATGAAGTATTAGAAAAATTATTTGAAATTGATACAAAAATATTTAATATTTATACTAATTTAATAAAAGAAGTATATGTATTTAAAAATAAATTCAATCAAAGAAAATATAAATATTTTTTATTTAATTATTTTGCTAAAGAAAGAGAACTTTATAATTCTATTGATATTTTGAGATTTAAAGATTATGTTAGTAAAAAATATGAAGTTAAGGAAGATTTTTATCCATTTAGCATCTTACATTTATTTCCAAATGGAATAGTATCTCATGATTGTTTAAATAATTTAATAATTCAAAGAATACTTTTTTATGAACTTACATTTGAAGAGTTAACTTTTAATAATGTTATATGTTTAGATTTAGATTTGTTATTAAATCAAAATAATAGGGATCTTGATCAAATAATATTTTGGAATAATATGTATAATTTAGGGCTAATTAATAAAGAACAATTATTAATAGAACAAAAAAGAAGTGGCTTTGATTTTTCTAAAATGTATGAGCAAATAAAAAATAATTATATTACAATTTTATACGATATGATAACAATTAGTTTTATTGATAAGTTAATAAAAAATGGTTTTGATTATTTAATGATGGTTTATTTTTTTGTAAATAATAATGAAATGGCCGAATTAGTTAAAAATGATTTTAAATATTCTTTTGCAAATCCTGAAAATTATATTCCGCCATTTTATGATATGGCAAAAGAAATAATTACTGATGAATTTAATTTAGTTTTAGAAGATTATAAAAATGAAACAGATAAACTAAGTAAATTTTTTATTTATTTGTTTTTAGAAAGTTGTTGTAATTATTTAAAAGAAGAAGATCAAATAGAATTAAAAGAATTGTTTTTTAAATGTGAAGAAGAAGTCAAATTAAAAAGAAAAAAAGATTAACTTCTTTTTTTATGTGATATACTAACAATTAGTGAGGTAAATATTATGAATAATAAAGAAGTATTAGCTAAAAATTTGAAAATTAAAGTTTCGCAAATTGAAGCTGTTTTAAAATTATTAGAAGAAGGAGCAACAATTCCTTTTATTGCCAGATATCGTAAAGAAGTAACGGAATCTTTAGATGAAGAACAAATAAGAGCTATTGAAAAAGAATATACTTATTTAGAAAATTTATTAAAAAGAAAAGAAGATGTAATTAGACTTATTGAAGAAAAAGAAATGATGACCGATGAGTTACGATCATCTATTTTAGCTTGTGAAAAGTTAGCTGATGTAGAAGATTTATATAGACCATTTAAAGAAAAGAAAAAAACTAAAGCTAGTGAAGCTATAAAAATGGGACTAGAACCTTTAGCTAAAAAAATTATGAGTTTTCCAACCAATGGTTCTATAGAAACTTTAGCTAGTGGTTTTGAATGTGGTGTTGAAAAAGCTACTGAAGGAGCAAAATACATTATAGCTGAATGGATTAGTGATAATGCTTATTATCGAAAATATATCAAAAAAGAAATTTGGAATAATGGAACTATTGAAAGTAAAATCAAAAAAAATGCAACTGATGAAAAAAAAGTTTATCAAATGTACTATGAATTTTCTGAACCAATTAAATATGCTAAACATTATCGTGTGTTAGCAATGAATCGTGGTGAAAAAGAAGGTGTTTTAAATATTTCTTTAAATTTTGATAAAGAAAAAATTTTGGAATATTTAAAAAATAAAATTATTAAAAATACAGCATCTTTTGTAGTACCTTTAGTAGAAGAAGCAATAATTGATTCTTTAAAAAGATTAATTTATCCAAGTGTTGAAAGAGAAATCAGAGCTGATTTAACAACTAATGCTGAAAACAAAGCCATTGTTACTTTCCAAGATAATCTTGAAAATTTATTAATGACTAAACCAGTTAAAGAAAAAGTTGTATTAGGCTTTGATCCAGCTTTTAGAACAGGATGTAAGTTAGCAGTTTTAAATCCTTATGGCAGTGTTTTAGAAATAGCTACAATTTATCCCCATGAACCTAAAAATGAAAAAGAAAAAAGTAAAGAAATCTTAACTAATTTGATTAAAAAATATGGTGTTCAAATAATTGCCATTGGTAATGGAACAGCATCTAGAGAAAGTGAAGCTTTTGTTGCCGAATCAATAAAAGGATCAAATGTTTTATACAATCTTGTTAGTGAAGCAGGAGCCTCTGTTTATTCAGCAAGTCCTTTAGCTATAAAAGAATTTCCTGATTTAACTGTTGAAAAAAGAAGTGCCATTTCAATTGGTAGAAGAGTTCAAGATCCATTATCCGAACTTGTTAAAATTGATCCTAAAAGCATTGGCGTTGGTGAATATCAGCATGATGTCAATCAAAAAGAATTAGGGGAAGCTCTTTCTTTTACTGTTTCCAAAATTGTCAATGAAATAGGCGTTAATATTAATACAGCAAGCGCTAGTATTTTAAGTTATATCTCTGGTTTAACCAAAAAAACAATTGATAGTATTTTAAAATTTAGAGAAAGCAAAAAATTTACTTCCCGTGAAGAAGTTAAAAAGTTAGCGGGTTTTAGTGATAAAGTTTATGAACAAGCCATTGGTTTTTTAAGAATTATTGATGGTAAAAATCCTTTAGATCAAACAAGAATTCATCCTGAAAGTTATGATTTAACTAATCAATTAATTAATGAATTAAAACTAGATATTAACAAAATAGGAACTAAAGAATTTATTGATGAATTAAAAGATTTAAATGTCTTAGAATTATCCAAAAAACTAAATTGTGATATTTATACTTTAAAAGATATTATTGAAGAATTAAAACATCCTGGCCAAGATTATCGTGACAAATTAGATGATATAATTTTAAAAAGTGATGTATTAACTATTAATGATCTAAAAGAAGGGATGGAACTTAAAGGTACTGTTAGAAACGTAACAAGCTTTGGAGCTTTTATTGATATAGGATTACATGATGATGGATTAGTCCACATTTCCAAAATGAGCAAAAGCTTTGTTAAAAATCCAAGTGACGTAGTCAGTGTTGGTGATATTGTTACTTGCTATGTTTGCGGGATTGATTTAGAAAAAGAAAAAGTTCAATTGTCACTTATTAAAGATTAAAAATTGTTTTTTCTTTTAAAGTCAAGAAAAATTGGTTATAATAAAAATTGAATGAAGGTGATATTATGTGTGGAATTGCTGGTTTTGTCGGCAAAGAAAAAAATATGAAAAAAGTTTTAAAAAATATGACTGATCGAATTAAACATCGTGGACCAGATGCTGAAGGCTTTTTTGTTCGTGATGATGTCGCATTAGGCCAAAGAAGACTTTCAATAATTGATATTGAAGGTGGCAAGCAACCAATGTTTAGTAAAGATGGTAATATTGTAATTGTCTTTAATGGTGAAATTTATAATTATCAAGCTTTAAAAGAAGAATTAAAAGAATATGAATTTAAAACGAATAGTGATACAGAAGTACTTATATATGGTTATTTAAAATGGGGTAAAGAATTACCTAAACATTTAAGAGGAATGTTTTCCTTTGCTTTATATGATATGAAAGAAAAATTACTTTTCTGTGCTAGAGATCCATTTGGCATAAAACCATTTTATTATTATCAAAATAATGGAAGTTTATTATTTGCGTCAGAAATAAAAGCTTTTTTAGATCATCCAAAATTTGAAAAAAAGTTTAACGAAAAAATATTATCAGCATATTTATCTTTTAGTTTTACACCAACAACTGAAACCTTTTTTGAAGGCGTAAAAAGATTAGATGCAGGCCATACTTTAATTTATCAAAATAATGAAGTAACTATTGATCGTTATTACAAGCTTGAATTTCCTATCAAAAAAGAAGATTACAATGAAACTGTTGAGAAAATAGGTAAAGTAATGGAAGATTCAGTAAAGCATCATATGATTAGCGATGTTGAAGTTGGCTCATTTTTGTCAAGTGGCATCGATTCATCATATATCGTTTCTTTATCTAAACCAGATAAAACTTATACAGTAGGATATGATATTCCTAGATATGACGAGAGTAACTATGCCAAAGATTTAGCAGATAAATTAGGAATTCAAAACAAACAAAAAATAATTACTAAAGAAGAATATATAGAAGTATTAAATAAAGTTTTATATCATATGGATGAACCAGCAAGCGATCCAGCTATAGTTGCTCTATATTTTTTAGCTAATTTGGCAAGTCAAGACGTTAAAGTTGTCTTATCTGGTGAGGGTGCTGATGAATTTTTTGGCGGATATAACTCTTACCGTGAAGAAGTTGATTATTCTTTTTATAATAAAGTACCATTTTTTATTCGTCATATGGTAGCTAAAATATGTCAAAAATTACCACCTGTTAGAGGAATAAATTTTTTAGTTAGAAGAGGAATGACGTTAGAAGAAAATTACATTGGGGTTAATAAAGTTTGGAATGAAAACGAATTAAAAAAAATATTAAAAAAACCAATAACTTTAAAAAATCAAGATATTACTAAACCAGTATATGATGAATTTAAAGGAAAAAGTAATTTAATAAAAATGCAAGCCATTGATATTAATTTTTGGTTAATAAAAGATATTTTACAAAAAGCTGATCGAATGACTATGGCTAATTCAGTTGAAGGAAGAGTACCATTTATTGATAAAGAAGTATTTAAAGTTGCCTCTTCACTACCACTTGAATACAAAGTTACTAAAGAAAACACTAAGGTGGCTTTAAGAAGTGCGGCAAAAAAAGTTATTCCAACTGAAGCATATAAAAAGAAAAAATTAGGATTTCCTGTTCCTGTACGTGATTGGATGCGTGATGATGATTTATATAATATTATAAAAAATGCCTTTACTTCTGATGTTGCTAAAAAATATTTTAATACCGAAAAACTTTTAAAACTATTAGAACAACATAAAAATAATAAAAAAGATAACTATCGTAAAATATGGAATGTTTTTTGTTTTATAAGATGGTACCAAATTTTCTTTGAAAAGGAAGTGTAAACTTTCCTTTTTATTTTTTTCTAAAAAAGTAGAAAAAAGATAACTTTAATAGTAAAATAATATAGAAAACATATATTTAAGATAATGGGTGATAAAAATTATGAAAACAATACATTATTTATATACATCAATATTTTTCTTTTTTTGCTTTTTCTTTTTATCAATTTTTATAATAAATGGAAATACAATTTTTTTTGATGAACCATTTTACTATTGGTTACAAACTTTTCCTTTAGCCAATTTTTTCAAATTTTTTACAGATTTTGGTGATAAATTTTGGTTAGTAATTTTTTGCCTTATCGCATTTATTTTATTAAAAAATCGCAAAAAAAGAGAACTATTAATTGGTACAATGGTTGTTGAAGCAGTTTTAAATATTTTACTGAAATATTTTTTTAGTCGCGAAAGACCAAGTTTCCCACATTTAGTTACAGCTACTGGTTATTCATTTCCAAGTGGTCATATGATGGCATCAACGACATTTGCTTTTTTAATCATCTATTTTATTTGGGAAAGTAATTTAGCTAAAATATGGAAAATTATAATTACTATTGGCTTAATTTTATATGTCATTTTAATTGGCTTAAGTAGAATATATTTAGGAGTACACTATACAACAGATGTTTTAGGAGCATTTTGTATATCTCTATCTTTATTGTCTTTTTGCCTTTTTTTGTTTCGTTCTCTTAAATAGTTTTTCTCTTTTTAAAATTTGTAAATGGGGAAAAGCATTAATAAGACGCTTGTATAATATTTTTTTCGATTCTGTTACTTTTTGTTTAACAAGTTTTGTTATTCTTTCAGTATCATCTTTTTTTATAATCAATTTCTTTTGAATTTTTATATTCATTTTTTGAATTTCTAATATAGTTTTAGAAGAAATAATATTGTCAATTATAAAAATTATTAATAAAAAAATGGCAATAAAAATAGAAATGTTTAAAGGAATCTTATTAATAATAGCTAGAAAAAAGGGATTAGTTTTATACATTATAAACATTCCAAAAATCCCAAAAGGAATCATTGTTTCTAAACAAATTCTTCCATTAATATTAAATTTATAATTGGTATAATCCCACCATCTTGTATTATATATTTTTTCTAAAAAATAACTTGTAAAATATTCTAAAACTGAACAAATTAATATTATCATAATAAAAAGAGTAACTGGATCATCTAAATATTTATTTAAAAAAATAGTCATCGTAATAGCGCCAAAGCCATAGATTGGGCAATAAGGACCAATTAAAAAACCTCTGTTAACAAATTTGTGATCATTAACTAATTTACAAATTACTTCTAAACACCATCCTAAAAAAGAGTAAATAAAAAATAATAAAATATAAGATACTAACTGCATTATCTTTCCTTCTTTCAATTTAATTATAATTTATTTGTCAATAAACAGTCAACCTTGTTTTTTATTAAGAATTATTTTCCCTTTTATAGTGTATAATAGGTTTATGAAAGGTAGGCGGTTTTGATGAAAAAGAAAACAGCAGCAGCATTACTTGGTGGAGCAGCTATTGGAGCTGGATTAGGTATTTTGTTTGCCCCTAAAAGCGGGAAAGAAACTAGGGCTGATTTAAAAGTAAAAATTGATGATTTAATTGCAAAAGCAAAGGAAACAGATTTGGATGATGTAAAAGAATATGTTGTCCAAAAATCAGAAGAAATAGAAGCAGCTTTAAAAGATTTAGATAAAGAAAAAGTTTTTAAAATTGCTGAAAAAAAGGCACAAGAAATTCAAAAAAGTGCAAAAGAATTAGTTGATTATGTAAAAAAACAAGGAGAACCAGTTCTTCAAGATGCTGCCAATGCAGTTAGAGAAAAAGCTATAGATGTAACAAAATCAATTCTAAAAAAATTAGAAAAATAAATTAAATAGCTATATTCATTAATTGTAATAAAAATGATTTATAATAGATGTTGTTATAAATCATTTTTTTTGTTAAAATAAAGTAGTAAAAATAAGACTATGTGAGGGTGAAGAAATGATAGCTAAATTAAAAGAAAATAGAAAAGCAATAATTTTGTTAATAATGTTATTAATAGTAATATCTATAGGAATAAGCTATGCTTATTGGCGATATGCAGTAATGCAAACAAAAGAAAATAATCTAACAAGTAGTTGTTTAAGTATAAGTTTAACAAAAGAAAGTGACGCAATAAATTTAGAAAAAGCATATCCAATAACCGATGAAGAAGGAATGGATTTAACACCCTATACATTTACAATAAAAAATACATGTAATTCATTTATAAGTTATGAAGTTGCTTTAGGAATATTAGAAGAAAGTGATTTAAGTAGTAGTTATATAGCAGCTGTATTAAATACAAATGAAATAAAAAAATTAAATGAGTATCCAGAAACAGAGATAGATGGATATAAAGAAGGAAGATTGTTACAAACAGGAAGTTTGTCATATGAAGATGAAGAGACATATAGTTTAAGAATATGGATGGATGAAAGTGTAACAATCGATGATATTGAATCAATGAATAAAGCATTATATTCAAAAATAGTCGTAACAGCAACAGTAAAAAAATATAGTCCAGTAGAAGAAGGATTCACAACATTAGCTGATGCCATGTTAGTAAACGAATACCAATCAACAAGTTTAGAAAGTGCTAAAGAAAAAATAAGTAAAAAACAAGAACCAGATTTTACCAAGACTGCACCAATAATGGAATGGCAAGAAGATCATAGTCAAACAACAACGACAATAACATCAACAATGCCTCACCCAGACTTAGTAGGTCAAGGAGGAATATACAGTCAATTAACAAATGAAAATGTTTTACCGATGATAGGAACAGGATATACATTTGATAGTGTAACTGGAACATACACTTTAACAAATCCTCAAAACGTTGATCCAACAACACTTGATTATAGCCAACAAGACTATTATTATTGTAGATCATTTTTTATTACAGGACTTACAGATTTAATATCATTACTTCATGATGATTCCTGTATAAATTTGTATAAAATAACTAGTGCTACAAAACAAGAAAATAGCATTTTGGGAACAGGCGGAACAAAAATAAAGACATATATATATACAATGAGTGCATACAATTATAACCAAAATGAATTAGAAAGTGATAAATCAGATAAAGGGTTATATATAATGACAGATGATTATGGCACAAGTTATTATTACAGAGGAAATGTAAATAATAATTATGTATTATTTGGCGGATATTATTGGCGAATAATCAGATTAAATGGTAATGAAAGTGTCAGACTTCTATATGCAGGAACTAGTTCAACATCTTCGGGAAATGATCTAAATATGGAATTAACTGATGAAGAATTAGGCTATATAAATCAAAGATTTAGTATGTTTAATAAATTAAAGGAAAATCCAGGGTATGTCGGATATATGTATGGAAACACATTCAATAGTAGTTATGCTGAAACGCATGCTAATCAAAACGACTCAGAAATAAAAAAGTATTTAGATAGTTGGTATAAACAAAATATAGAAGATAAAGGATTAAGTGAATACATAGCTGATGCAGGTTTTTGCAATGATCGAAGTATATCAGCGTCAGAGAATAGTGGTAATGGTTATGATGAGAATCAATCAACATATTTTGCTGGATATCAAAGATATTATGAAACACAAGTGCCAATACTAACATGTCCAAATGTAAGTAATGACTTATTTACATTAAATGGGAATTCAATAGGAAATCATAATTTGTCATATCCAATAGGTTTAATGACAGTTGATGAATTAATGTTAGCTGGTTATTCAAATGGACTTTTAAATAAATTATCTTATGCTTATTCAGATTTTGCATTTAGAAGTATGTCTCCAAAACTTTATTATAGCGTTAATGCATCAGCTCATAATTTTATATGTATAAATGGGATGGTTGATAATGATTACGTAACAGGCAAGGAAGGAGTAAGAGGAGTCATAAATTTAAAAGGAAATGTTGAAATAAGTGGCGGTATAGGAACAAAAAACGATCCATTTGTAGTTAAAACAGTATAAATAAAAAAGAAAAGAGTGGTTTTATGAAAGAAAACTTAAGTTTTAAAAATATATTTAAAAGAGAAACGAAACTAGCGAGTTATATAATAATATGTTTAACAGTAGTTGTGTTAAGTTTATCATATGCCATGTTTTTTAAAATAGATGGAAATAGTAAAAATCAAGTAGTAGAAGCAGGAGATTTAGTATTTACTTATGAAAATTCTTCAGGGACAATAACAAGCAGTGAAAAAAGTATTTGTTTTACCCCAATGACAGTAGAAGAAAATAGTTTATATTTAGGAGAATGTGATTATAAGTTAAGTGTTAGAAACACAGGAAGTTTAAAAGGAAGTTATACAATAAGATTAATAGCTAATGAAGACAATACAATAGAAGATAGTAAAGTAAAAGTGGTACTAAGGCGTCAAGTTGGAGAAACATTAGAAGTAGTAAGTGGTTATGAAAATGGAAAAACATTAAGTGAATTAACAAATGGAACACTTATAAGTGAAGAAGAAATGGAAGTAAATAGTACAGAAGTATATAGTATAAGTATCATAATAGATGAAAGTTTAGTAACAG
>ERZ1643251.4758-NODE-4758-length-11562-cov-7.729817_pt1 | contig 11562 bp, 10 predicted proteins | sample MGYA00579261_ERZ1643251 | MGnify/ENA primary metagenome ERZ1643251 (study PRJEB29033, sample SAMEA4952267) | chicken gut metagenome | biome: Broiler Chicken; feature: Gastrointestinal Tract; material: Caecum | place: Ireland | collected 2018 | study: Broiler... | reverse complement strand
AAAAAAAAACGCCGTCCCCGCGTCCCGGCACTCGTCAACCGTGCTTGCCGGGGGGCCGTGACGGCTCCCGTGCCCCGTTCCGCCGGGCACTCACCAAAAACAATCGCCGTCCCCGCGTCCCGGCGCTCGTCAACCGTCTCTGCGGGGCCGCAATCCACCCTTCCGTGGGCGTTTAACTCACGGACATGCGTGTTTTCTCATTATTCAACCGCTTTTCATGGACAAAATCCCACAGCCGTGGGCGTTTGTCCCAAGCATCGCATTTTTTCTGAAAATGTCCAAAAAGCCCCTGTTGCCTTGCAGGGGCTTTTTGTTGCCTGTTTCACTTCTAAAATTCTGTTTTTCTTTTGTTTTCGGCTCTGTGAATGCGCAAACGCTATGCCTCTTCGTCCATCAGGCCCAGAATTACATCCGCACTTACACGGTAGAACCCGCATAATGTAATGAGATGGCGCAACGGCAGCTCATTGATTCCGTTTTCATACCGGGAATACACCTGCTGCGTGGTGCCCAGCACCAGCGCCACATCGGATTGCTTCAAATCCTGACCTTCACGCAATTCACGCAATTTTACATAATAAGGCTTCATTGGCATACACCCCTTGTGGGAAAAGATCAACGCGCATTCTTTATGTAAATATTATACGTGAAAACTTTTCCCAGTGCAAGCCAATCTACTATTTTTTTGCAGTTCTTGTCATTTACTCCCGTTCCAGAATCATCACCCGCACGCCGGGCAGCAGCTGGCTCAGCGTTTCGGCGATGCCGCAGGCCTGCCCGCCGCCGCCCATGATGACATGCCGCGCGCCGCAATCCGTCGCATAGTTGGCGATGGCCGTCACCGGCACATTGGAGGTCAGCACGCACATTTCCGCGCCCGCCTCACCCGACAGCGCATACAGGTAATCCAGCGCCTGCGCGTTGATGGCGGGCTCTCCGATCGGTGCCGCGTCGGGGTTGACCACATGCAGCACCTTGACCGGCCTCCCCTCGCGCAGGGCCAGATCGACCCCCTCGCGGATCAGCCGCGCACACGCATGCTGCATCGTCACCAGCACCAGAACCGGCTCCTTTTCCAAATCCACCCGCCTCCCATTCTTCCGTATCCCTCGCGCACCGGCACGCCTCGCACACGCATCCACACGCGCCCACAGCGCACCCTCGCACGCCGCGCAATCTCGCGGCAACCTCACGGCAACCTCACGCGCACTTCACACGCACTTCACGCACACCCTCGCGCACCGGCACGCCCCGCGCGCCCGCCTCACGCCTGCCAGATCCCGCTCACCATCTTGTCGTTGCTCTCCACCCTCACGCGGGTGCCGATAGGCAGCTGCGGCGCGGGCTTCTCGTCGTCGTAGTAAAACAGGCGGTCGTCCTCTTCCTCGCCGGAGCCAAGGTTGACCATCATCGCGTGGCACCACAGCCCGTCGCGCTCGCACAGTTCCGGGGAGAAGCGGGTCAGCACGCCCACGGTTTCGCGCTTGCGTCCATAAAGCATGCGTTCGACATGATGCAGGTAGTCCAGCGCGGGCTTGGCCCACACGCCGAACAGGAACAGAAACGCCCCGCCGCCCAGCACCGTGAGCACGGCCGTGGCCATCCACAGCGTATCGCTGCGCCGCATCCGGCCCACCACGAACAGCGTGATCCCCGCCGCCAGTCCGACGATCGCCGGCAACAGCGCCAGCCCCAGCCGCTTTTTCCACAGCCGGCGCGCCTGGTCCTCGTCCTCACGCGTGTACATGGTTTCGCCTCACTTTTCGTCCCGGGTGTGGATGTGCTGCATCAGCTTGATCGTCACGAAAAACAGCGTCAGCACCACAAACACGCCCGCCAGCCCGCACACCGTGGTGATGAGGCCCTTGGTCATCAGGCTCATGCCTGCAAGACTCGCATTCGTCATCGTCATGCCCTCCTTCTTACCAGATGCCGCCCAGCAGCATGCTCACCAGAGAGATCACCATACCGCCCGCCACGATGGAGCCCAGCTGGCCGGACACGTTGGCGCTGATGGACTGCATCAGGATAAAGTTGTAGGGGTCCTCCTCCTTGGCCATCTTCTGGATGACCCTGGCGCTCATGGGGAACGCGGAGATGCCCGCCGCGCCGACCATGGGGTTGATCTTCTTTTTGCGGAATACGTTGAGCAGCTTGGCAAACAGCACGCCGCCCGCCGTGTCGAACACGAAGGCGAACAGGCCCAGCGCCAGGATCAGCAGCGTGTCCACGCGCAGGAACTTGTCGGCCACCATCGTGCCGCCGATGGTGATGCCCAGCAGGATCGTGACCAGGTTGGCCAGCTCGTTCTGGGCGGTCTTGCTCAGGCGGTCCAGCACGCCGCACTCGCGGATGAGGTTGCCGAACATGAGGCTGCCCACCAGCGGCGCGCTCATCGGCACGATGATGCCCGCCACCGCCGTCACGATGATGGGGAACAGGATCAGGGCCAGCTTGCTGGCGCGCTCCTCGTTGTAATCCATGCGGATCATGCGTTCCTTTTTGGTGGTCAGCGCGCGGATGACGGGCGGCTGGATCACCGGCACCAGCGACATATAGCTGTAGGCGGCCACGCTGATGGGGGCCATGTAGTCCTTGAGGTTGAAGTGATTGGCCACGTAGAGGGTGGTGGGTCCGTCGGCGGCGCCGATGATGCCGATGGCGCTGGCCAGCCGCAGGATCAGGTTGTCATTGCCGGCGGTTTCGGGCAGCACTACGGGGATCAGCGCCAGCGACACCAGGAACGTGGCGAAGATGCCGAACTGCGCCGCCGCCCCGAAGAAGATCATCGAGGGGTCCTTGAGCAGGGGCGAAAAGTCGATCATCGCGCCCACGGCGATGAAGATGAGAATCGGGAACAGCTCGTTGGCGATGCCCGCGTTAAACAGCACGCTCAGAAACCCGTTTTCGCCCAGCACGCTGGCGGCGGCCTGCCCGCTCACCGCGTCGATCACGGGCGGCAGGTTGGCCAGAATCGCGCCAAAGCCGATGGGCAACAGCAGCGTCGGCTCATAGTCCTTTTTGATCGCCAGATAGATCAGCACCCCGGCGATGACAAACATCACCAGCGTTTTCAGCCCTTCCACGGAAAACAGATACGTGACTCCCGAAAACAGCTCACCCAGAATCAGCCCGATATCCAAGGCGGTTCCACCCCTTTTGTTGTTTTTCCTTTCCGGTTCGCATGGCCGCGAATCGGTCCTCATTATACCATCGCGGGCCGTCAAAGTCAAAGCGCCCCTGCTCCAAAACCGCTTTCTTGGCGCTCTCTTGACAGCGTGCGCGTGCCGTGCCTTTTTTGAGAAAAATATTCCATAGCCGTTGCAAATTTCCTTTTTCGATGTTACAATTATCAAGTAATTTCCAGTAATTTCATGACTATTCAACGTCTGGGGGTATTGTCATGCCTTTCCCGCGCAAACTGCTCTCCCTGCTGCTCGTCCTGCTGCTCCTGCCCGCCGCCGCGCTGGCGACCTCACCCGACGTGGTGAGAAACGCCACGACAGGCCGCGCCTACACGTCTCTTGCGGACGCCGTTTCCGCTGCCTCCGCCGGCAACACGCTTGAGCTGCTGGCCGACGTCAGCCTTTCCGCGCCGCTGACCATCGACAAGAGCCTCACGCTGAATTTCGGCGCGTATACTGTCAGGCCGGATTCCAGCTTTAATCAGTCCATTCTTGTCACCGTCAAGGCTCCGGTCACGCTCAAAGGCACGACCGGCGGTATCAACATTGCCGGCACTAAAGCAAAGTATTGTCTGGATGCCCGCAGCAGCCTCACCATCGAATCCGGCCGCTATCAGTCTGATGCCGCTGTCATTCAGGCCGTCGGCGCTCCCGTCACCATCACGGGCGGGGAGCTCCGCGGCGGCGTCACGACATCCACCCGCACCATCATCGCCTTCAATGCCCTTGCCGCCGGTGGCTCCAATGCCAAAAAAAGCGTCATCACCGTCGGGCAGGATGCCCGCATTTACAACAACACCGATGCCTGCGTCATGCTCTCCGGTTCCGATCTGATTGTGTCGGACAATGCCCTGCTGGAAGGCGTCTACGGTGTGGATGTTTTCAACTACAACAACAATGAGTCCGGCGCCGTTTCCTCCTCCGTCACCATGACGGGCGGCACCGTTACGGCGACGAAGTATTTTGCGCTTTCCGGCAACAACCTTCAGTCCGCCCAGTCCAATGTGGTCATCACCGGCGGTTCCCTTTTCGCCCCTGCAGACTGCACGGCCATCTACTGGCCGATGGAGGGCACCCTCACCATCGGCGGCAACGCGACCGTGACCGGCGGCACCGCCATCGAGGCCAAGATGGGCACCATCACCATCAAAGACCAGGCGGTCATCACCGGCACGGGCGACTGGAACGAAAACGAGCCCGGCAACGGCGGCTCCTCCCCTGAAGGCTCGGCCCTGTTGCTGTCGACGCAGTTGTACGGTCAAAATAACGGCCAGTTTATCGGTTCTCCCAACCTGACCGTCCAGCTCAGCGGCGGCCGCCTCGTGAGCGGGAAAGGCAATGCCGTCACCGTCTACAATACCGAGAAAAACGATGTTCCCGCCTCCCTGACCGTCACCGGCTCGCAGCTGGACGGCCAGCGCACCGGCCTGAAGATCATCTCCCCCAACAGCGCCGTTACCAACAGCTTCGTCAATCACGGCCTCACCTCCACCTCTGACAAGACCACCGTTTCCGTCACCGGCGGCGCGGCTGCCGCCATCGCGGGCAGCGACGGAAAGTCCGTCCTCTTCTATCCCACGCTGGACGCCGCCATCGCTGCCGCCACATCCGGCGAAGTGCTCGTCCTCTCCGACAACGGCCTGACGCCGGAAGTCCTCACCGACCCCGACATAAAGCTCACCGTAGCGCCCGGCGTGCAGCTTCGCGCAGTCTCCGGCGCGGACGGCTATACCCTCACCCAAACCCGCAACGCCGACGGCAGCATCACCTATGCCCTCGTTTCTTCTTCCGATGCGGGCAAGCTCTTGCCCCCCAGCGTGACCGCCTCCCTTTCCGGCGGTAAGCTCACCGCGACCGCCACTTCGCTCACGCAGGGCGCCACCTTCACCTACCAGTGGTATCTCGACGGCGCCCCCATTCCCGGCGCCACCGCCGCCACCTTCACCCCCACGCAGAAGGGCAGCTATTATGTGGAGGTACAGGCCGCCGTCACCATTCCCGCCACCGGTAAGGTCGTGCTCTCCCCTATCGCAAGGAGCGCCGCCGTGGCCTTTGATCCCTCGCCTGCACCCACGCCCACGCCCGCGCCTACAGCCTCTCCTACCGCAGCCCCCGCTCCCGCCGTCCCGCCCAAGACCGGCGACAGCATGCCCCTCGCGCTCTGCGCGCTGCTGGCGCTGCTCTCCCTCGCGGCCCTCACGGCCCTCGCCGCGCGCCGCCGCCGTCATGGCTGATCTCCCAACGCACCCCCGGCGGGCACAATCCGTGCCCGCCGTTTTTTTGCGCCTCCACGCCCGAAAAAAATTTCTTTTTTCCCTTGCACAGCAAAAACCCGCCGGGCCTTTCTCAGCCCGGCGGGTCATTCCCTCCATCGGTACGCCCTTTTCTCAGTACTCCGTTTTTCCCTCGATCTCCGTGTATGCCTCAAACAGCTCGAGGCAACTCTCCCGCTCGAACCCGCTCACCGTCAGCAGGTCGTTTTCCCCCGCCAGGTACTCGTAGAATACCTCGTCCCGGAAGCCGATTTCGTCCGAGTCCTCGCGCGTGCAGCCGTAGTACACCACGGGGATGTTGGCCCACAGCGTGGCCCCCAGGCACATGGGGCAGGGCTCGGCGGTGGTGTAGAGCTCGCATCCCGACAGGTCAAAGGTGCCCAGGTTCTTGCACGCGTCCCGGATGGCCTCCATCTCGCCGTGGCAGGTGGGGTCCTGATTGACCACCACGCGGTTGTGCCCGCGCCCGACGATCTCGCCGTCCTTGACGATCACCGTCCCGAACGGCCCGCCGTCCCCGGCCTCGATGCCCGCGTAGGCCTCCTCCAGCGCCGCCTGCATGAACGCCTCCTGCGGCCCGTCCGCCGCCCCGGCGACGGCCTCCGCGTCCGCCTCCGCGGCCATGGCCGCGCCCGCGAGCGCGCACGCCAACGCCAGTGCCAGTGCCAGTGCCAGTCCCGCCTTTGCGCGCCCGCGCGCCCGATTCCGTTTCTTCATGGTTTCGCCTCCTAAAAATCGTTGCATCCGCGTCACTTCATCCACTTGCGCGCGCTCACGGTCTGGGGCGCGATGCCGGGCATCATGGTGACGCTGCGGTTTTTAATGACGTTGAGCACCAGGCCGATGCCGGCCATGTTGGTCACCAGATTGCTGCCCCCATAGCTGAGGAAGGGCAGGGGGATGCCGGTCACGGGCATGAGGCCGGTGGTCATGCCCACGTTTTCAAACACGTGGAACAGCAGCATGGCCATCACGCCGATGATGACCATCTGGCCGAAGCGGTCCATGGTGTACCGCGCCAGATAGAGCATGCGCAGGATGATGAGCAGGTAGACCAGAATCACCAGCGCGCAGCCCACGAACCCGAAAGCCTCGCCGATGGTGGAGAAAATGAAGTCGGTCCAGTCCTCGGGCACGTAATCCAGCTGGCTGAACGCGCCCTGCACGAACATCCCGCGTCCGTTGAGGCCGCCGGAGCCGATGGCGATTTTGGAGTTGGTCACCTGATAGACGGCGCTTTCGTCCACCAGCGTGGGGTCGATGAAGCTGAGGATGCGTTCCAGGCGGTAGTTGTCCGCCCCGGTGGCCATCAGGTAGCCGTAGAGCAGCGCGAGGGCGGCGACGCCCAGGGCGATGGCGCCTCCCATGAGCTTGAGGCGCATGCCGCCGAAGTACATCATCACCCCGAAGAGGAAGATCATCACCAGCACGCTGCCCATCTCGCCCTGGGCCAGCGTGAGGGCCCAGGGGATGCCCATCAGCACGGCGACCTTGGCCGCGCCGCGCAGGTTGCCCATGGGGTCGGTTTCGGTTTCAAGGTATTTGGCGATCACGATGATGCAGGCCAGCTTCACAAATTCGGAGGGTTGGATCGTGTAGCCCCACAGCACGTCGATCCAGGCCTTCACGCCCGCGGCCTGACCGCCCAAAGCGACCAGCAGCAGCCCGCACGCCACGTAATAGAACAGCGTGCTTCGCCTGCGGATGAACTCGTAGGGGAAATAGGTAATCACGCCCACCACCACCGGGGAAATCAGGAAAAAGATGGCCTGACGCATCCCGTAGTAGGAGGCGACGATGTAGTTGAGCAGCGTGCCCTCCACCTCGGAGGACGTGCTGAACGTGGCCACGGCCACGGACAGCACCCCGAAGCCGGCCAGTCCGAAGACCATCAGGGCCAGCGGCAGGTCAAAATGCGCCCTCGACCGGCGCGATTCATTGAGCATCATCCCGTTTCTTCACCTCGATACCGTCCGGGATCTCGTAATAGGTCAGGGTTGTAGGGGGTCCTTCTGGCGGACGCCCCGGCGGATGATCCGGCGGACGCCCCGGCGGATGACCCGGCGGACGCCCCGGCGGACGCCCCGGCGGATGACCCGGCGACCGGTCCCGCGGACCGGGAGCCGCCGCCGCGCCCCTGCGCGGCAAGCCGCCGCCGCGCGCCTGCGCGGCAAGTTCCGCCACGCGCCCGCCCCTTCCGGCGGGCCGCGCCCGGTGCCCGCCGCGCGCCGCGTCCCTTTAGGGACGCGGCCGGCCCGCCACGGGTTCAAATCAAAAACATAGAAACTGCATCCATCCGCGTTTCTTGCGACCTCCGGCCGCTCGAAACGCTTGCATTCTGTGCTGCGGCACAGGACTTGGGGCGCTGCCCCAAACCCCGGCAGGGCGCGAAGGGAAGCGTCAGCCCAGTGGGCTGTTGCGCGCAGCGCAAAGCGACCCGCAGCGGGGCAGCGAAACCATGAGTGCGACCGTTAGGGAAGCGCGAATGATTGAGCAACCGTTACCCCCCTGCACCCCGCTCATTTATACCCCTATCCCGACATTCCTTCCCCGCTGCCACCAGTGCAGCTTTCGCTCCATCGTCGGCATCGGCACAAACTCGCCCAGAAACCGCTGGGCAATCCGCTCCATGGCCTGCTTCGCAGGTCCTTCCGTATCCATGAAGCTCTCATGCCGCGCAGCCGCGGCCAGCACGGCCCGGTCCTCCGGCACATACCCCAGCAGGGGTACGTCCAGCGCCGAGGCCACCGCCTGCGGGCTGTACATCTCCCCGCGCGCCACCATGTCCGGCCGCACGCGGTTCACCACCAGCATGGGCCGGGGCAGCCCCGCGGCTTCCGTCAGCGCGATGGCGCGCTCCGCGTCGCGCATGGCCACGTCGTCGGGCGTGGTCACCACCAGCGCATGGTCCGAGGCGGGCAGCAGCGCGCTCACCCCCGGCCCGAGGCCGGCGGGCGCGTCCAGCAGCACGTAGGCCATGCGCTTTTTCAATTTCTTGACAATGCGCTCCATCTCCCCGTGCCCCGCGTCGCCCGGCTGACCCTCCTGCGCGGCGGGCAGCAGCCACAGCGCGCCGTCCTCCGTGTGGCGAATCAGCGCGTATTTCAGCTTGCAGTCCTTGCGCGCCACGTCCAGCACGTCGTATACCACGCGGCTGTGCAGGTTCATCAGCATGTCAAGGCTGCGCAGGCCCAGGTCCGCGTCCACCAGACAGCAGGGCAGCCGCCTGCGCGCCAGCGCCATGCCCAGCGCCACGCTCACCGTGCTCTTGCCCACGCCGCCCTTGCCGGAAAGCACCGTCCATGCCTGACTCATGTTTCATCTCTCCCGCGCGCGTCACGGGGCCAGCTGGTTGCCGCCCGGGAACACGCTGTTTTGATTGTCGCGCAATGTTTTCTGGTCCATGTACCAGCCCACGAATTCGCGGGCCGCCATGCTGGCTTCGCCCCCGCTGAATCCACTGGGGATGAACACCACCACCGCGATTTCCGGCTCCGTCACCGTGGTCGGCACGCCGTTCACTATCTCGCTTTCATAGGGGGCGAGCATAACGAACCAGGCGTTGTTTTCAAGGTCGATGGTGGTAACCTCGGCGGTTCCCGTTTTCGCGCAGACCATGTTGCGGTAGGCCCAGCTGCGGAAGTACTTGGAGGCGGTACCGCTCTCGTCCACAACGCCCTTCATGCCTTCCAGAATGTAGGGCAGGTACTGCTCCGCGCCCTCGAACTCGTTGAACAGGCTGGGCGTGCGCTGGCTGACGATCTCGCCCTCGGGCGATGTGATGGAATCGACGATCATCAGGTTGTAGACCTTGCCGCCGTTGCCCAGCGCCGCGACGTAGCGGCTGACGGCGGCGGGCGTGACCACCGTGATGGACTGCCCGATGGCGACCTGCACGGTCTGGGCGGGGCCCCACTTGATGTCGTTGAGGTAGTTGTAGGTATCGCCGATGATGCTCTGGGTGTAGACCATCTCGCGCGTCATGTTGAGCTCCTCCATGAGAATGGGGCGCATGTAGAGCAGCCAGTCGCCCTGCGCGGTGTTGACGGCCATATCCATCAGGCGCTTGACGCAGCGGTCGAGGCGCTCGTCGTCGTAGGTGATGTTGCGGCTGGCGCCCTGGTTGCGCAGGTGGCGCTTGATGGAGTTAAACACGATGATGGGCACGGCGGTGTCCTGATAGGCCTCGCCCATGGCCTTGTCGGGGTCGTAGAGGCTGGTCTGGCAGCCCACGACGCTGCGCTGCTCGCCGGGCAGGTCGATGCCGGTCTTGTTGGTGAGGCCAAACTCGCTGGCATACTGGTACAGGCGGGTTTCGCCCAGGCGGTAGCCCAGCGTATAGAAGAAGTAGTTGCAGCTGTTGGACAGGCCATCGATGATGGTCTGGCTCTGGTGCTTGTAGCGCTGACCTTCGCTGATCCAGCACTTAGGCGCCTGACTTTCCACGTTGGTCACCAGCATGAACCGGCCCTCGTCGGATATGGTTTCATCAACGTAGAGCTCGCCCTCCAGCATCGCGCCCAGGGCGGATACCATCTTGAAGATGGAGCCGGGGGTGCCGCGGGCGTGGATGTTGTAGTTCATCAGCACGTTTCGGCTGTCGGAGAGGATGGCGCGGCTCTCCGGCCCGGCGGCGACGAGCGCGTTTAGATCAAAGGTCGGATAGTTGGCCATGGCCAGCACGCGGCCCTCCATGTCCACCACCATCATGGCGGCGCGCTCGGCCAGGGAGAGGGGATATTTGTCCCAGGAGCGGCTGAGGATGTCGTCGCGGTTTTTCTCCAGCCACGTCGCGTCCATCAGCTTTCCCTCCTGCACCGCGCGGGTGGAGGCCACGTTCTCGGCCAGCGCGCGCTCGGCCTGCTGCTGATAGCTGGCCACGATGGTCAGCTTTACGTTGTTGCCGTCCCCGGGCTCCGTGTAGCTCAGCTCGCGGGTCACCTTGCCCACGCTGTTGCGCTCCACCTCGCGGTAGCCCTGGCGCAGGTCGCTGTTCTGCGTCAGCCAGTCCTCCATGGAGGCCTCGATGCCGTCCACGCCGATGGTATCGGAGTACTTGTAGCCCTTCTCCTTGAGTTCCAGCCACTTTTCGGTGGAGGGGATGGCGCCCATGTAGCCGATCACCTGCGAGGCCAGCGTGCCGCGCGGGTAGACGCGCTTGGTGCCCATGGCGATCTCCATGCCCGGCAGCGTCATCGACCGGGTTTCGATCTCGATGACCGTTTCATAGGGCACGTCCTCGGCGATCACGATGGGCTGGCTGTTGAAGAGGTTCATCTGCATTTCGGAGTAGACGGCCATGACCTTGAGCATGGTTTCCTCATCCAGCACCATGTCCTCGACGTACGTCGCCGGATCGGAGCTGGCGGCCTTGCGCGCGTCGGCCTCCTCCTGGGTATTGGCGATCTTGTAGCGCTTCTTGAGCTGATTGAGGCAGCTTTCCGCCGTGGGATAGCCGGTGGCGCTCATGTTGGTCATGTAGTGGTTGCTGCGCCACTGGTTTTCGCGGGTCTGCAGGACCGAGTCGCTCACGCCGCTGCCGAAGTTGAAGATCCACTCATTCGTCTCCGGGTCGCGCTCGATCACGAAGTCGACGTCCAGCTCGTTGCCGTTGCGCTCGATGATCTCCACCGTCTCCACGATGCTCTGCGTCAGCTGGCGGTACTGCGCGGCGGAATTCTGGCTCGCGTCGCGGTAGAAGGTCACGTTGTAGATGTCCGCGTCACGGGCCAGAATGACCGCGTCCGCGTCGGTAATCATGCCGCGGCTGCCGCGCAGCGTGATGGTGGTGGTGCGGCTGCTCTCGGCGCTGTCCACATAGGTTTCGCTCTCCACCACCTGCAGGCGGAACACGCCCGTGAGCAGATAGGCGAACATGCCCAGCGTGATCACCAAAAATACCAGATAGCGGGCCCCCAGGTTGTACCCCTGACGGTCCCTGGGGTCCTTTGTGCGTCTGCGCATAATACACCTCCCTAACGGTCGCGGCGGAAAAGCTCGCCTGCGGCGGTCCAGGCTGCTGACAAAGTGTGGGGTGCAGGGGGATCATCGGTTGCTCAATCATTCGCGCTTCCCTAACGGTCGCGCTCATGGTTTCGCTGCCC
>ERZ1643251.4755-NODE-4755-length-11569-cov-8.910023_pt1 | contig 11569 bp, 11 predicted proteins | sample MGYA00579261_ERZ1643251 | MGnify/ENA primary metagenome ERZ1643251 (study PRJEB29033, sample SAMEA4952267) | chicken gut metagenome | biome: Broiler Chicken; feature: Gastrointestinal Tract; material: Caecum | place: Ireland | collected 2018 | study: Broiler... | reverse complement strand
TATCAATCACTTCAAAAATACGTTCGGCTGCCAGTGTATATCTCTGAATAAGTTCCAAGAAACCTTCTAAAAAATCTGATATAGCCAAAATATTATTACGATAATTAAAAATAACAATCATCGTAGCTACCTCAAGTTGTCCACTCATCAAAAAATAAATGCCACACAGAATAATAAAGAAATCTAATAAGTCACGAATATTACCATTCCAAAATACAAAATTACGTCTAGTCTTAGTATAATCATAACTAGCTTGATTTAAATCATTCACAATGTCATTAGCTTTGGATAAAAAACTAGTTTCCGCATTTAATATTTTAATATCTTTAGCTCCTCTGACCATCTCACTGACGAACCCAGAAGCAATTTCACTTTTTTCTCTTTCGAATCTTCTTTTTTTCTTAAGAACCTTTTGAGCATAAGCCTTAGACACAAACAAAATAATTAAGAAACCTAAATACAAGAGAAAAAGTGCTTTATTTAAAAAGAAAATACTAACCAAAACTCCAACAGCTGAGATAATATAAGTAACATAATCAATAATATTCATGAAAATTTCTGCAATAATACTAGTATCATTACTAATTCTTTCAATAAAAACCCCGCTAGAATGGGTATTTAAAGTTTCCGTAGTAAGTTTTAAGGTTTCTTCTGCAACTTCTAATTGGATATTTTTTCGAACCGAATAAAAGAAACGATTAATAAAAAAGTTATTCACATTCCGAACCAAATTTCTTGATAGCTCAACCACTAACACTGCTAGAGTAACCCAAAATAATTGTTGCCAAGCTTCATTGGTAAGTTCAATAATTTGTCTTGCTGTAAAAATCGGAGCTACAATTTGAATAGCGCATAAAACAATACAACCAAGAAAAAAGAAGAACAAATACTTTTTATCTTTTTTAGCATAAGGATAAGTTTTCTTTAAATAATACCATGTTTCTTTAAAATCTCTTTTCTTTTTCTTTTCACCCTTTTCCATATTCTTCACCTCGCGTTTGTATTGTATCAAAGTGTCAACTAAAAGAAAAGAATAAAAAAAAACAAAATAATATGTTATAATAGATATGTAAAATAAAAGGGGTGAATAGCATGGTAGCTTTTACAGACTTTTTAGCAAACAATTATTTATGGTTTTTAGTAGTATCATTGATACTTTTATTCGCGTTAATAGGATATTTTGTAGACCAAAGTGAACAAAAAAAAGGTGTTTCTATGTTCCAAAATAGAAAAGAAGATGAAAAAGATATTCACGACTTAGCCGCGATGGCTGGAGGCAAGACCTTAAATACAGCAGTAACAGACGCTGCAAAAATACGTACAGAAGTAGAACTTCCAAAAGCTGTAACATCAAATACAAATACAATTACAGATATGAGTGCTGGTCCATCGGCTGCTAGACCAATGGAAAATAACGTAACAAATTTTAATGTGCTTTCAAAATAATATATATAGATTAAACAGCAAAAATTTGTTATAATGAAAAAGCAGAAAAAGGAGCGTGTAATATGTCACTAGCTACACTATGGTCATTGTTTACCAAAATACTAGACATCTGCATTGTTTGGATTCTCTTTTATTTTGTATTAAAAAGTATCCGTAATAATGTAAAAATGATACTAATCGTCAAAGGTGTATTAATCATAATATTAATTGAAATACTTAGTAAAGTATTAAATTTATATACAGTAGGTTTAATTCTAGAATACGTTGTAGAGTGGGGACCTCTAGCAATTATCGTAATATTCCAACCAGAAATTAGAACGATGCTAGAAAATGTAGGCCGTACCCAACTTTTAGGACGTCATAAAGTATTAACGGTGGATGAACGTGAAAAAATGGTTAATGAAATCATGAAATCAATCGAATACTTAAAGAGAAATAGAATTGGTGCTTTAATCGTCATCGAAAGAGATGTTTCATTACAAGAATATATTAATCGTGCTACAAAAATTTATGCCGATATATCAAGCGAATTATTAAGCAACTTATTTTTCCCAAATAGTCCACTTCATGATGGAGGAGTCATTATTCAAGGCGATAGAATTACTTGTGCAGGTGCCGTATTTAAAACGAGTATGAACCCAAACATTAGTAAAAAGTTAGGAACTCGTCACAGAGCAGCATTAGGTGTATCGGAAGAATCAGATGCTCTAGCTTTAATAGTGTCTGAAGAAACTGGACGTATTAGCATTGCTGTCAGTGGTAAAATTGAATACAACTTAACTCTAGATGAATTTAGAATGAAATTAATGGATGAGTTAAAACCAAAAGCAGAAGTATTCTATGATTCTGACGCAACGACCGAAGAAAGTGAGGAAGATGCAAATGAATAAAATAGGACGAGCTTTAGGGCGTTTTTTCAAAAAATGTTACCAAATAATTGATAGCAAATTCGTAACACCAATTAGTCGTGCAATCTATTTTCTATTTGATAAATTAAAAAACAATCCAATTCATTTAGAAAAATTTGTGAGTCGACCAAAAGTGCTTGTGTATATTTCACTAGCTCTAGCGATTGTAACGTTCTTCTTAGTAGACTCTCAAGTAATTACCTTAGTAGAAACAGAAGCGGAAATTTTATCAAACGAACCGGTAAACGTGATTTATAATAAAGAAGCCTATGTGGTAGAAGGTCTTGTTGATAGTGCGGATATTATTTTAACAGGAAGAAAAAGTGCTTTATATCTAGCCAAACAATTAGGCAGTCATGAAGTCGTATTAGATTTATCCGATTATGAAGCAAGTGATACTCCAAGAAAAGTATGCTTATCATATAACCAAACGGTCGATAACATCAGTTATAAACTAGACCCAGCTTGTGTTACCGTGGTAATTAAGAAAAAAATCAGTGAACAAAAAAGTGTTTCTTATGAATTATTAAACGAAGACAAATTAAATGAACGTTTCTCAGTATCAGATGTAAGTCTTGGACAATCAGAAGTTGTAGTAAAAGGTAGTGAAGATGCTCTTTCACAAATAGCAACCATTAAAGCTTTAATCGATTTAAGTGATCCAAAATATAGTGAAGCAATTACCTACGATATCGATAACGTCCCACTTGTCGCATACGACTCAAATGGACAAGCTCTAGATAATGTAGAAATCGTTCCATCTACCATCAGTGCTAGTATTACATTCAGTACTTACAAAGCAACCGTACCAATTGAAGTATCAACAACTGGAGACTTAGTAGCAGGAAAAGCGATATCATCAATTACCATCAATGGTTCTTCAAGCTATAATGTCGATATTTATGGCGACAAAGAAGATATTGATAGAATTACCAGTGTTCCAGTAACAATTGATATTGATGGTCGTGGAAATGGTGGAGCTCAAACATATACGGCAACAATTAGCAAACCAACCGGTGTTCGTTCTATCAGTGAAGATGAAGTTAAAATTGTTGTGACATTTGGCGAAGAAAGACAAAAAACATTAGAAATTTCTAATATCAGAGCGAATAACCTTGGTAGTGGACTTACTGTAAATAGAACAGATGCAAATCCAATTTCTGTTCAAGTAGTAGGTGTACAGTCTGTAATCGACTCCATCACCGCAGAAAACATCTCTGCATACATTGACTTATCTGGTTATGGTACAGGAACTTATAACGTTGATGTAAAAATAGATTCGACAGACCCAAGAGTAAAATTTGTGGTATCAAGCCAAGTCGGTGTCGTTATAACAAACAGTTAAAAGTAGCTCTAGGCTACTTTTTTTCTAAAAGAAAGGGTGGATAACAATGTTAAAAGATTATCAAATAGCCGCACAAAATAAAATGGAGAATATTGAGAGTATTGCCCAAAAAATGAACCTAACAAAAGACCAAATAGAAAGATATGGAGACTATCGTGCCAAAATCAAAAATCCTTTATCCCAAAACCAAAAAGGAAAACTCATCTTAGTAACCTCTATAAATCCCACTCCTTATGGCGAAGGAAAAACAACTGTAGCCATTGGTCTATATGATGCCTTACGTAGGTTAAAAGTAAACTCCATGCTAACCCTTCGTGAGCCGTCGTTAGGTCCAGTGTTTGGAATAAAAGGAGGAGCCACTGGCGGAGGTTATGCCCAAGTTGTCCCAATGGAAGATATCAATCTTCATTTTAATGGAGATTTTCATGCTATTACCACTGCAAATAACCTAATTTCAGCAATGATAGATAACACCTTGTACCATGGAAACCCCTTAAATTTAAATCCCGAAGAGATCTACTTCACAAGAACCTTAGATTTAAATGACAGAGCCTTAAGAAATATTGTAATCGACAATTCCAAATATCAAAGAACTGAAAAATTTACCATCACGGCTGCTTCAGAAATTATGAGTACTCTCTGTATGGCAAAAGATATCTTTGATTTAAGAAAACGTTTGGACAATTTAATTATTGGAAAAAATTTAAAAGGAGAATACGTTTTTGTTCGTGATTTAAATATCGCAGGTTCTCTACTAGCTCTTTTAAAAGATGCAATAAAACCAAATATTGTTCAAACACTAGAAAAAAATCCAGTCCTAGTCCATGGGGGACCTTTCGCAAATATTGCCCCAGGATGTAATACAGTCTCTGCCCTAAATCATGCTCTAGCAATTTCAGACATCGTCATTACAGAAGCTGGGTTCGGGTTTGACCTTGGAGGCTTTAAATTTTTAGATATTGTGAGTCGAATGAATAATTTTAATGTAAACGGTATCGTCTTAGTCGTAACTCTAAAAGCATTAAAACACCATGGAAAAGAAAAAGATACCCCATTAGAACAGTTACGAGCTGGGCTAAAAAATCTTGAGGCTCATATCGAGAACTTAAAACGAACCGAAGTGCCATTTATTGTAACATTAAATAAATATATCGATGACAACGAAGAAGAAATTAGTATCTTAAAAGATTATGTAGAACAACAAGGATTATCATTTGTAAAGAACAGTGTCTATACCGATGGTGGAAAAGGTGCTTTAGATCTAGCAAAAGAAGTGTTAAAACTAAATGGTCAAAAAATACATTATTTCTATGGTTTAAAAGACTCACTAGAAAATAAAATTGAAAGTGTTTGTACAAAACTACTTCATGCTGGCACCGTAGAGTACAGTGAAATTGCCAAAAAGAAAATAAAAGACATAGACAAATATTTTAAAAATTTGCCCATTTGTATTGCAAAAACACAGTATTCTATAAGCGACCAAAAAGACTTACTTGGAAACCCTAGAGATTACACAGTAACAATAAAAGACTTAAGAATATATAATGGTGCTGGATTTATCACCGTATATTTAGGAGACATTATGACAATGCCGGGCTTACCAACCCATCCAGCCGCAGAACAAATTGATGTGGATAACGACCAAGTTATAAACATTTTTTAAGGAGCTTTACATGATCGACTATGAAAAAATAAATGAAGTTTTGTATCAATTAACTCATAGTAAAGAAACAGAGCAAGTAATGAACAATTTAAATGTAATAAAATACTTAGCTAAAATGATTCTAGAAAACACTCAAATACAAAGAATAGAAACCCAACCTACTTTTGTACCATTACAAGAATCATTACAAATCGCCATAGATTTCTTTCATGAGTTTAATCAAGATTATGAATATATATTTCACAATTTTTTGCAAGAAAGAAACACCTATCAAGGATATGAGGACATTGGTATGCGTTTTTATAAGATTCCGGAAGAAGTCAAAGGAACAAGCCGAGAACAGGCAAATAATAGCATGCTGTTTTTTGAAGGAAATATCAGGATTGACTATAGTGAAGAACCAATTGATGCCTATAGCATTGTTCACGAATCAATTCATAAGTTAAGTTTAGCAAAAGATAACATGACAAACTTTCAAAATTTATTTTATGAGGTTCCTTCTATTACTTGTGAATTTTTACTAACAGATTACTTATTAGAGAGAAAAAAATATCCCGAAAATGAAATAAAAATTTTAAAAAGTCATCGGTTCCAAGGTCTTATGACATATGCAGCCTATGATATGTGCCTAATCACGTTATTAGATATCTACCAGAAAAATGGCGTGGTAAATGAGCGGTTAATCAAAGAATATATAAGTAACTCCCTTTCTGAGTCCATAACTACTTGGCTTATTTCACAATGTATGAATGCGTTTTTACAAAGCATATTATCAGAGAGGCTATTATTATTCGATGCAGAAAGATATATAGTGGGTCTTGTATTGGCATGTTACATGCACCAAGAAATTTTGGATCATCCTAATAAAAAAGAAAAATTATTTCAATTAATTCACTTATTAGGAGAACCAAACTATCTTGAAAAAGAAACCTTTTTAAAATCTGAAAAATTAGGAATTCCTATGATTAAAGATGGCCAGCTATATATCGATGAAGAGATATTACAAAATCTATATCATAATTATAATAGAGAAATAGATAGTATTATAGATATAAGAAAAACAGAACCAAAAATCCCGTAAAAAAATCTCTCCAAACAGGAGAGTTTTTCTATTCAAAAGGGTGTGAGTCAATATGATGGAATAAAATACCAATACTAACAAGCCCACTAATACCCACTAATGAGTAAATAATTTTTGTCATAACAGAACCCGCTTCAAAGATAGCAGTTACCAGGTTAAAATCAAAAAGTCCAATTAATCCCCAGTTTATCGCACCTATTATGGCAAAAACTAAGCATACTTTGTATAAAATTTCCATTTTTACCATCCTTTCATTACTAGTATGAGAAAAAAATAAAAAGTTATTCATAAAAAATCAAATAAAAAATATAGTGTATTAGAAAAGGAATGTGGTGAAATTGAAAAAAATAATAGGACTCACCCTTGCCATATTATTGCTCGTAACAGGGTGTGGTGAAAAAAGTGGTGAAGATGTAGTAAAAAGTGTGTCCGATAAGGTAAGCGAAGCTTCTAGCTATAATTTAAAAGGCAACATGGAAATTTATGCTGACGAAGAAACATTTACTTACAGTATAGAAGTAGATTTCTTAAAAGACAACTTCTATAAAGTAAAGATGGTCAATCAAACAAATAATCATGAACAAATTATTTTACGAAACAGTGATGCAGTTTACGTGATAACACCGTCTCTAAACAAAAGCTTTAAATTCCAAAGTGAATGGCCAGAAAACTCTTCTCAAGCCTACATACTAGCGTCTATTCTAAGCGATATCAATAACGACTCTAATAAGACAATCGAAGAAGTAGATGGTTCATACGTAGTAAAATCAGTAGTAAACTATCCAAACAATCCAGACTTAACTTATCAAAAAACAACGATGGACAAAGATGGCAACTTAAAGAAAAATGAAATTTATAATAATAAAGATGAGTTAAAAATGAAAGTAACATTTACAAGCATTAATTACAAAGCAAGTCTAAAAGAAGATGATTTCTTATTAGAAGAATACATTACAAATGACACAGAAAATAATACCGAGACAAAAGAAGAAAATAATACAGAAAACAAAAAAGAAACAAATGAAACAGAAGAACAAAAGAAAGAAAATCAAACAGAAGAAAAGAAAGAAACGGATTGTGAAGGAGATGCTTGCAAACAAGAAGAAACAGACAATGGAGCATGTGAAGGAGATGCATGTACAGAAGAAACAGGTTCTATAGAAAATATCTTATATCCTTTATATGTACCTAGCAATACTTACCTATCCAGTAGTGATAAAGTCGATACCGATGTTGGCGATAGAATTATTCTAACATTCGCAGGTGACAAAAACTTTGTACTAGTAGAAGAAGCTGCAACCGTAGCAGAAGAGTTCGAAATTATCCCAGTTTATGGAGACCCATTAATCGTAAATGATATCATTGGAGCTCTAGGTGCAAATTCCTTATCATGGACAAAAGACAATATAAGCTACTACTTAACAGGAACGGACCTTTCAACAGAAGAATTACTAACGATTGGTGAAAGTATAGGATATAACAATCAAACAGTAAGTGTAGAAAAATAATTAAGAGTATGAAAGAATAAAATTTTCACAAAATATAATAAGAGGTGTCTTTATGAAACTACTATTTATATGCGTGAAGATTTTTTTTGCTAGAATTTTAGATGTAACCATCTCAACATTCCGTCAAAACATTATGTTAAAAGGAAAAATAGTTATTAGTACCATCTTAGCCTTTTTTGAAATATTAATATGGTTTTTAGTTGCTAGAGAAGCTCTAGTTATCGCGATAGATAGTATTTTCATTCCCATATCTTATAGTTTAGGATACGCGACCGGTACTTTGATTGGTGCAATATTATCCCAAAAACTAATAAAAGGAGTCATCGGTGTTCAAATAATTACCGATGAAGACAAAAAAGAATTAATTAATGCCTTAAAAATAAGAGGCTATAGTATCAGTGTTCTACATTTAGAATGCGGTTTTAATAGTGAACCAAAAGTAATGATTTTTATTGAAGTAAATCGTAAAAGTCTTAAAAAACTAGAAAAACTCATTTATAAAAACGACCCTGATGCCTTTGTAGTAATGAGCGATACCAAAAGAGTCTATAATGGAACCGTAAAATAGCATGGCATAAAAGTCTATGTAAAAAAATTGCAATTTAAAAAAACTTTATGTATAATGTTTACAGGTGATAAATATGGCAAAAGAGAAAATATCTTACAAAACAGAAGAACAAAAAGAAATCGCAAAATTTATACTAGTATTAGTAATCGTCATTGCCTTAATTGTTGCAGTATTCTTTTTAAGTAAAGTACTAATCAAACAAGAAGCAGAAGAAATAACATACCAAGCTGGCGAAATCGCTACGAATATTGCAATCGTTGGGACACTCTTAAACCAACCAGAAGATGACTACTATGTATTAGCTTATGATACAAATGGAACATATGCTTCTGCCTTTGTAACTTACGCAGAATACTATACATCAAGCAAAGAAAATCCTGTTAAGATTTACTATTTAGATTTATCAAGTGCTTTTAATAAAGATTATTATGTAACAGAAAACAGTAATCCAAAAGCAACTCAAATCAAAGATTTAAAAATGTTAGACGGAACATTAATAAGAGTAAAAAATGGTAAAATCACAGAATATACAGAAGGAATATCAAAGATTGCTGAAAAATTAAAAGTTGAGGAGTAAGAGCAAATAGTTCTACTCTTTTCATTTTAAAAAAAATATGATACCATTAATTAGAAACTAGGTGATAATTTGAAAAAAGAATATAATTTTAGTATTAAATCTACCATTATCATAGTTATTATAACTTCTGTTGTAACAAGTTTAGTTACAGGACTCATCCTATATAATAATAGTAAGATTTTAATTGGAAGCTCTAACTTACAAACCGATACAGCTTTACAAGAATTTTTACAGGTTTATTATGATTTAGAGGATGATTACTATACAGACATTGATAAAACAGAAATGATTGACCAAGCAATTGCGGCAATGCTAGATTACTTAGGAGAAGATTATTCTACCTATATGAATCAAGACGAAACAGCAGATTTAGAAAATCATCTAAGTGGACAATATGTTGGAATAGGTATTTCTATAACAAACGGCAATCAAATAGTAAAAGTATACGAAGATACCCCAGCAAGCAGAGTTGGACTAGAAGATAACGACGTAATAACAAGCATTAATGGAACTTCTACCGAAGGGCTAAATCAGAATGCCGTATCTGCCCTAATTAGTAAAACAGAAGAAAATACCATCGTGATAAATCGTGGAGGACAAACACATACATTCAAAGTAAAAGCGGAAACATTAAATAGTCCTCTAATTAGCGAAATATTTGAAGAGAATAACAAAAGAATTGGCTATATATTAATAGAGTCTTTTACAAATACCGTAGAAGAAGAATTTGCTAAAGCCCTTAATGACTTAGAAGCCCAAGGAATAGATAGCTTAATTATCGATGTACGTTCCAACACAGGCGGATACTTAAAAGGCGCTACTTCTATTGCTAGTATCTTCCTAGAAAAGGGAAAAACAATATATAGTTTAGAAGGAAAAGACTCGACAGATGTATATGTAGATGAGACCGATGAAAAAAGAGATTACAAAGTAGCTGTTTTAATAAACGATGGGTCAGCCAGTGCTAGTGAAGTTTTAGCAGCCGCTTTAAAAGAGAGCTATGGTGCTACCTTAATAGGAACAACTTCTTATGGAAAAGGTAAAGTACAGCTAACGAAAAACTTAGAGGATGGAAGTATGGTGAAATATACAACAGCTCGTTGGTTAACCCCAAGTGGGGAGTGTATCGACGAAATAGGTATAGATCCAGATTATTTAGTAAATTTAGAACAAGATGAAAATGGTGTATACAAAGACACCCAATTAGAAAAAGCCAAAGAATTACTAAGTCAGTAGTTCTTTTTTTCTGGTAAAAAGAAAAGAATTTATTCTTTATAAAATAGAATTTTTTTTGTATAATGTTTGCAAGAGAGCGGGAGATTATGAATTTAAAAAAAGGAGATAAATTAAAAATAGAATGTTATAAACATAATGGGTATTTAGATAGAACCAGTGACGAAGCAACAGTGATATACAACGATGAAGAAGTTTTAGTTGTCGCAAATAACCACACAACATTAACAGAACATAACGGGGAGTCCCATACAACAAACGAACCAGCAGTATTATTTTTTTTCAAACACAAATGGTTTAACGTAATAGGACAACTAAAAAAGAAAGGCTTATTTTACTATTGCAATATTGCTACGCCATTTATAATAGATGGTTATACCATTAAATATATTGATTATGATTTAGATTTACGAGTATTTCCGGATAAAAGTTTTAAAGTTCTAGATAGAAAAGAATATCGATATCATAAAAAAATGATGCGCTATAGTAAAGAACTAGACTATATTATAGAAAGTGCTTTAACAGAATTAATAGAATTAAAGAAAAAAGAAGTGGGGCCATTTCAAGAAAATCTAGTAGAGAAATACTATCAAATATATAAGGAATTAGAAAATGCTAGTGATTGAGAAAAAAATATCAATATAAGATAGAAAGTAAGAAAAAATAGATCTTCGGAAAGAATAAAATCCAAATAGGATTAAAAAACACCCGAATAAAAACCAAGATTATAGTAAATGAACTAAAAGATTTAAAGCCTTTTTAAGCCAAAAAAGGCCTTTTTTAATAAAAATCGCAAAAAATTCAAAAAAATTGCAATTTATGCTTGCATTTGCATATACTTTATTGTAGAATGTAAAACGTGTTGCAGAAATGCGACAAAAATCGAGGAAAAAGTTTTTCAAAAAAACGAAAAATAATACTTGATTTTACATTCAAGATAGTGTAAAATAATCCTCGTGCTTTTGGAAAGAGCAATCTTTCAAAAGATTATCAAAAACCTAGCTTTTTTTCTAGAAAAACTTAAAATAAGGAAAAAGAAAAAAAGTTTAAAAAAATGTCAAAAAAGTGTTGACAAAGCAAAAAGTTTTTGGTAAACTCATATTGCACTTGACAAAAGTGTGAATGAAAACGATCTTTGAAAACTAAGTAAAAAAGTCAATTTGAGTAGCTTAAGATTAAACTGATTAATAAAATTTTTATTGAGAGTTTGATCCTGGCTCAGGATGAACGCTGGCGGCAT
>ERZ1643251.4753-NODE-4753-length-11577-cov-6.983076_pt1 | contig 11577 bp, 13 predicted proteins | sample MGYA00579261_ERZ1643251 | MGnify/ENA primary metagenome ERZ1643251 (study PRJEB29033, sample SAMEA4952267) | chicken gut metagenome | biome: Broiler Chicken; feature: Gastrointestinal Tract; material: Caecum | place: Ireland | collected 2018 | study: Broiler... | reverse complement strand
TTGAATCTGTTTCATCATGTACCATAGCATAACTATTTAAAGTCTCTACTCCAGGTCCTGTTGGTCCTGTTGGTCCTTGAATTCCCTGTGGCCCTGTTGGTCCTGTAGCTCCCGTTGCTCCAGTTGGCCCTTGAATTCCCTGTGGCCCTGTTGGTCCTGTTACTCCTGTAGCTCCCGTTGCTCCAGTTGGACCTTGAATTCCTTGTGGCCCTGTTGGTCCTGTAGCTCCAGTTGCTCCCGTTGGCCCTTGAATTCCCTGTGGCCCTGTTGGTCCTGTTGGTCCTTGTCTACCAGTTGCACCAGTCGGCCCTGTCGGTCCTTTACAACCACATGGTCCCGTTGGTCCTGTTGGTCCGGTTGCACCTCTCTTTTTTAAACAATCAATTACTTTGCATAAACATTCATCTGAGTTGGTTTTATCTCTACAAAGCTGTTCTAAATCCCGTATATTTTCTTCGTTCATTTTTCTTCCTCCTTCCACAGTATCATATGAAGAAATGAAAAATGTTCGTGAGCAAATAACTATAAATATTTTAAAAATGACAAAATGTGTTTTTACCTCTAAGTCATATTTCTTATTAAAAATAAAAAAGTAGATCGAAATCTACTTTAATCCATTCAACACTAAAATCAAATATAAATTGGCTAGATAACTCAATTTATATCCAAACTTCAACGTCATTTCTTTCGTACTTAATGCTGTATCAACTAAATTCACAATCCAGCTTTCCGCATACTTCGGAATATGCACATCTAGAGGAAACATATGACAACGAATCATATCTTCTTCCATCATTGTCAAATCAAAATGTTTTTTTGCATTTTTCACTGCTTCTCCTGGATGTCCTGTCGTATAGAGTTTAACTTTATCTTTTACTGAATCAAAATCAGTTGTTCTCTCAATAAAGAAATCGTGTAATAATCCCCCTCGAGCTACTTCTACATAATTTAAATGCATTTTCTTTGCAACTCGATATGCATAATAAGAAACCTTTAAAGAGTGATCCAAACGATTACTATCATGGTGTTTAATATATCTTAATTTTTGAAACTCGCTATGTTCCAATATATCTTTTATAATTCGTTGATATTCAACGTCTTTTTTTATTTCGTTCATTTTTGTCACCTCAGACTAATACATTATATCACATTTTTATGTTTTGTTTCACTCTTTTTGTCATTCTTTATCACTTTTTTATCATCGAAAAAAACAATATACTCAAATATCCCTTGAAATATATTGTTTTTCTTAAACGTTAATTTATTGTCAATGCTTGATTCAACGGCTGGATTTGAATAAACGTATTACCATCATTTACTTCAATTTCATTTCCTGCTGTATCTTTATATACCGTTTGACTTTCTCGTGAATCTTTACTCCATGTAATAGGAATCGCATATCCATTTGTAATATAATACCCATTTCCTGTTCCTATATTATCTAAGTCTTGTCTTCCATAATTATCAAATGCACTATTTCCTACTTGCGCCACAATAATGTTTTTAGCTGTATATTGATTTCCCGTAACAGCATCTCTATGAGCTTCTCCATTCGTACTTCTCAAATACACTTTATTTTCACTGTCATATACGTAAGAAGTTGTCTGATAATTTGAATAACGAATCGTTACATTATTTGCAACTCCTGCCCCCTCTTTTTCTGACAAATTTACTTCATCGACATTATAATTTAACAATAAATCCTCAGTAGATGTCATCTTATATCCCTTCTTAGATGCCTCTTTTTTCAGATTTTCAGTCGATGTAAATACGTTATGCGGAGCATACCTTGTTTTATCTCTCCAATAAGCATCTGGAGCATTGGTGATTCCATTTAGATTATTGATATCTAACGATGCGATATCTCTTCTAGCACGTTCACTCCATCCATAATGAGCATAAATTGCATCATTTTCCATCGCATAGTCCAAATAGTAATGACGAGAACTTCGAACCGGTCCGATCAACGACACATCACGGTCCTTATATAGTGCCATAAGTCTTGTAATTCCACCCTCAGCAATAATTTCATATACAAGATAAGCCTCTTGTAATCCTGCGTGTGGAAGCGCCATTGCTTGATTATCAATCATAACAGCAATTGGTCTTTCATTAGAATCCTGATCGACAATTTTTAATTTTTTTTCTATCGTTGGAAGGGTTACTTTGAATCCAAATTTTCCTTTCAAATCTTCTGGTAAGAAATACCATCCACTGACACCAATGACAATCAGCGCACAAAAAAGCACCATTAACTTTCGAATTCTTTTCTTTCTACGTCTCCTTCTCATTACTACCACCTCTATTTTTATTATACCATCTAACGATATAGACTTCAAAAGAAGATATTTTTTCTATGTCCATCTCGTGTCAAGGAAAAAAAGTCTTGTCAATTCTATCCTATTTGGTATATAATATAGTTATGCCGAAATAGCTCAGTTGGTAGAGCAGCTGTCTCGTAATCAGCAGGTCGTAGGTTCGAGTCCTATTTTCGGCACCATGCGCTTATCCCTTCGAATAGTTCGAAGTTTATAACTAACCCAATCCTATAGTGATTGGTTTTTTCTTGCTTTTATAATCTCATCAATTTTGCATTCTTTTCTCCTTCGTGATACAATGAAGCTAGGGTGATCTTATGAAAAAATATTTAAAAGAATACGTTGCTGAGATAGATGCAAAACTTGCAAAACAAAAGAAATGGACCAAACCTGAAATAGATGAACATCTCATCAAAATTCAGTTCTTTCAACACGAACGAATTGTACATCTATTTGTAACATTGTTCTATGCTCTTTTCTTACTAGGCTTTCTCTTTCTAAGCTTGAGAGTACCTCTTTTCCTCATCGTCGTATTCCTTCTCGGTACCTTTTTAATCTTTTATGTTCTACATTATTTCTTTTTAGAAAATCACGTGCAATATCTTTATAAACAATATGATCAAATGCAAAAGAAAAAGGAAACTCCTCGTTAGTCTCCTTTTTTTGTTTGTTCTATCATTTCCCCCATCATTTCATAGGAAAGAGCTCCGATCATCTTACCGTAGATTTTACCATTTTTGTCAACCATATAAGTTGTCGGATAACTTGTCACTTGATAATTTGCTGTCACTTTGCCACGTTCATCAATTAAAATCGGAAAAGTAAGATGATGTTCTTTCTGAAATTTCTTCACATCCTTTTCTCCTTGTTTCCACGTAGGAGAAGATACGATACCATATATTTTAACATCTTTTTGATTGCGTCCATAAGATCGATACAACTTTTCTATATCTTTCACTTCCTCTTTACAAGGAATACATTCCATATCTAGAAAATTCAAAAAGATAGTGCTGCCTTTCATATTTTCCAAATGTCTCGTCGTTCCTTTCGTATCCTTCAACGAAAATTCATGTTCGAAGACTTCCACATTCCGATTCAAATAGTGATCTTCTACAGTCGATGGCTTTTTATTCCATGCGGTCACCATCATCATAGCACCAATTACAATTAAAATAATCCCGCCTAATTTTACAACCCCATCAAAAAACGTAGGCTTTCTGCGAAAATATTCTAACAAATGCGTTGCAAAAAAGCCAAGGATTAAAAAAGGAATTAAAAAACCAAGTGCATAGATCAAAATATATAAATTCCCTACAATCGCGCTGCTACTCGTCCCTGCTAGTAAAAGTACTGAAGATAACATGGGTCCAACACAAGGACTCCATGCAAACGAAAAGCAAAATCCCATTAAAAAGGCACTGAAATATCCTGTTTTCTTCCACTTTAAAGTATCTTGTAAATTATGATTTTGTTTTAACCAAGGAATGTGAATAATATCTAATTGAAAAAACCCGAATAACAATATAATACATCCACCGATTAACTGTAAAATAGACTGTTCCAAATTTAAAAAATTTCCAAGCCACAGCATCGATAAGCCAAGCAAGAAAAAGGCGGAAGAAATTCCTAATACAAAGAAAATCGTACGTATTATATAAGTTCCTTTTTTATTTTCATTGCCAGATAGATAACTCAAATAAAGTGGAATCAACGGAAAAATACAAGGTGAAAAAAATGAAAACATTCCCTCCAGAAACACTAATATAAAATTTATATGAACCATTTGCGATAATGCTTCTTGCATGTCATCACCTACCTTGATACAGTATAACATGAAAAAGTGTTGTTTCCAACACTTTAATGAAAAAAATGATTTTAGTAAAAAAATTGTTTTGCTTTCTTCTTCTCAAAAGTTCCAAGCACAATCATTTCAAATGCGAAAAACATATCAGATATACACGGATCAACAGAACTTTTTTGAGCTGCAATCCGCTTTAAAAACTCGTAAAAATAATCTACGTTTATATATCGACTCGAAATTCTTTTCGATTTTAAAAACTGTATGTAAGTATATATCATTCCGGCTATTTCTCTCATGTAATCGTAATTTCCTCTTATATACCCTATTCCATCCGCCGACGGAATGAATGGTGTAATCTCAGAAAGGCAATCAGAGTATTCTTGCTGCACATAGCGAGAAATTTCGCTTACATCTCGTTGATCACAAATAAGAACAACCGCGTCATTTTGATAATATTGACTCAACATCCCCTGGATATTTAGACAATGTTCTGTGATATAGCGAAATATTCCTTCATAGAATTTCCCATATGAACCCGTGCGTACAGAAAAATAAAGTCGACACGGATCGTCTATCGATTGCCTGGTTTCTTTTGGAACAATCGAAAACAATCTATGATTCTTACGTTCTTGCAGTGGGATCATGCAGTTTTCTATCTCTTGATCAAAAAATATTTCGATCTGTCCCGATCTCATTTTCTTTAAATTTTTAAGACGTACATTTTCTTCCTTCCGCAAAACTTCTCCCGGTTTACAATCTCGAAGTCCATCGTATCGAATCTTATGATAAATTTGCTTTCTCGTAACATTTCCAAAAGTCTCATTTTCCTCTCTCATTACTCGAAACAAATAATCAAGTGCTTCCCTTTGTGACATATAATCCCCTCCAAAGTATTTCATATCATATCATACTCTATTGTATAAGTACAGAAAAAAAGCATAGTTAATATGCCTTTATAATTAGAATATTAATTTCCCTTGATCTTTTTTAAAATTTCTTTTTTTATTTTACGAAATGAAACCCCTCTGATTTCTAAGTTGGGATATGCTTGTAATAACCGGCGATATAAATAAGGACTTTTTTCAAACATCGTCTTAATCTTTTTCGTCGATTCTTTTCGAGCATCAGCAATTAATTTTGTGATGACCGTAATAGCAGTCGTCGCTTTTTCTTGCACTCCTACTTTTAACTCGTCCGTCACGGCTTTGACGCGTTGCGTAATCTCTTCTGTATTATCCTCCGCCGTACGTGCAACAGTCTTTCTAAAACTTCCAATAATTGCAAATGAAACGATATTATCTAAAAGAAAAATTCCGACAAGTAATCCTGATAACCATATTTTAAGATTTCCAGGAATCGCATTTGTGACATTCAACAATAATGGATTGATATAACGAATTAATAAAACACCTGCAAACCCAAACAAAATCGCATTTTCTAAACACACTCGTCCATTCAAATGAAATAATTTATGAGAATAATCCCACCAACGTGCTTTAAATAGCTTCTCCATCAAATAGCTCGTTACATACTCTAATCCCGTACATAGTAAAGTAGAAGCTAAAAGTAACTGAAATGGAGAAGATTCCAACTCTCTCAAAAAAATAGTCATAAGAATCCCACCACTCCCATAGATAGGACAATATGGCCCTATAAAAAAGCCGCGATTAATAAATTTTCTTTTTTCAATTAACTGCAAAAACGATTCCATACACCATCCACAAAAAGAATAAATGAAGAATAAAAGTATCAAAGTTTCTACAGAATATGGCAAAACCTCTAACATACAACCACTCCGATCTATTATTTAATATAGGAAAATTAATATCGACAACGAAATGAAAAACGTTATGATATTATTACATAAATTCACAGCATCGTTATTTAACCAACGAATTCCACTTTGATATATTGTTTCATGCTTACAATGTATACGCTTCTCCGTCAACTTTTGACATATAAAACAGCGATACTTTACTTGAAATAAAGCCCCCAATAAACTATCTATAAAAGCTCCAAACCATCCACAAAATGTAACAATACCTAAACCTAGGATAGAAAAATCGAAACTCATTGTAATCAGAGCAATAGTAAGTGCTCCAACAAAAGAAGCTTGCAGTCCTAAAACAGAAACACCACCAGACATACCTCTTTCTACTACTTTACCAGTTCGTAAATCAAACGTTTTTCCTTTTGTCAAGACGCCAATTTCACTTGCCATACTATCGGCTAATGATGATGCCATGACAGATGCATACACCCAAAAGAATTTTTCATCTTTGAAAATTTCATATAGTAAAATGGCACCCGTTGCCACACCCACATTACAAAGAATCTGGATCGTATCTCGTCTACCATGTTTTTCGTTAGTAGAATCAAATATCTGTTCTTTTCTCCCAATGGAAACTTTATCTGCAACCAACGTGCCGATAAAAGTCATCGCCAAAACCAAAAAAGCAGGAATTCCACCGCAATAAGTAATAACGACAGAAGATAAGAATGCTATCAAAGTTGCAAAATAAGTCAACGCTTTTTTATAAATTGCAACAAGTGCAAGGAATGCACTCAACCCTAGACTAAACAATAATTCCATACATCAACATCCCTCCATAACTAATGAAGGAAACCCCAATTGGAACAAGTAAATTATCTAGGCCCTTCGTTCCTAACCATTCTAAGATCATACTCGCAATTCCTACCATACATACAAACGAAATATAAATAGGATAAGAATAAAAATAACAGAAAAATAGTGCTACAAACATAGAAATTAGACACATGCAAATACTACCGACGATTGTCTTCCCATTAGAAAATCGATATGAAGAAATCTTCTTTCCTATGATAGGGGCAACCCCATCTCCTAGTGCCATACAGAAAAAACCAATTCCAAAAGAGCACAAGAAGTTTTCGTTCATCAAAGATATGACAGCTAGTAAAAACATACTGAGTGCATAATAAACAGTACCTGGCGTCTCTTCTTTACCGCTACGTTCCATTATTTGAAATAATCCTTTTTTATAAGATATATAGTTTAATATAATAAAAAGGAACGGTGGAATACATGCATACCAAGTATTCCCTAAAAAATAATAAATGATAAAGAAACTGAAAGATACTCCAATATGGATCATCTTTCTAGAAATTTCTTTATTAGTATGAAACCGTTTCGAAACTAGTGCAGTCAATCCCATCACTAAGAAAATATACAAAAAAGTAAGAGAATATCCTAGCAATATCGTCATAACCCCACTCCTATCTAACATTATTATAACATAAATAAATTAAGATAAAAAAAGAAAAATCACCGAAGTGATTTAAAGAAATTTCGTCTGTAATACACGCCCTTCTAATGACTTTAACATCAACGACTTCTCAGTTAAAACGAGATAACTACGTTCAGACTCCTGTTTTGGAAGAGAAACACTTCCAGGGTTTGCAAAGATGATTTCATTCTGTTCTTTGATCCAGCCGGTATGCACATGTCCGTATATCATAATATCTATTTTCTTATTCGGAAGTCTTTTCATATCATAGTGATGTCCATGTGTAAAAAATATTCGTTTTCCAGCAAAATTCATCGTAATAGAACTATAAAACGGAAATTCAGATACCATCTCGTCTACCTCTGAATCACAATTTCCCTTTACAACTTCTAACTTCGATCTGAAAGTATTGAGTAAATTTGCTACTTTCTTTGGTGCATAATCTTTAGGTAGTGGATTACGTACACCATGATAATATAAATCCCCCAGTAATACAATTTTATCCGGTTTTTCCTTTTTGATTGCAGTTGCTAATTCTTTCGCATAATAAAATGAACCATGAATGTCACTTGCAATTAGTACCTTCATTGCCATCCCACCTATTCTATTTATAAGTATATCATATATCATTTCATTTTTCAACGACAAAAAAAGATGCTTGAAGCACCTTTTTCTATACTACTTATTCTCCTTCGATTTCTACATATTTCTTCTCTGGAAGTTCCTTCGTTTCTTCTTTCTTAGGAATTTCAAGTTTCAATGTTCCGTTCTTAAATGAAGCTTTGACATCTTCTGTTTCGATATTATCTCCTACATAAAAACTACGTGAACATTCTCCGAAATATCTTTCTCGACGGACGAATTTTCCATCTTCCTTCTCTTCGTTATCTTTGTTCATAGAAGCATGAATCGTCAAATATCCATCTTCAACATCTACCTTGATATCGTTCTTGTCGTATCCAGGTAAATCCACTTCGATAGAATAAGAATCCTTATTCTCTTTAATATCAGTTTTCATCACTTTGCTTTCGTTGTGATGAAAGAATGGATCACGAAACATATCTTCCAACAAATCAAACTCATTTCTTCTAGGTACCATCATCATATTATCTACTTCCTTTCCCCTTTTATGTGTTGCCTTAGGTAGCACATAATTATAATATATAATACCTGTGAGGAGATTCCCTATCTCCTACATTTTCATTATAGCACTCTATATTAGCAATGTCAAGTGGTGAGTGCTAATTTCGATTGGAAAATCATCTACAACCGTTTTAATGTTTTAACATATGCAAATTTAGTATCTTGATAATTTTCTAATTCAGAATATATTCTCTTAGCTTTCTTTGAAACTTTGTCAATTCTATTAATATGATTAGAACTATTCACTAGTGGAATTGTATTCCTTTTTTTAGCACAAAAAGATATATAAAAACCTGTAGGTTTAGCCTCTGTTCTAGTCACTGTTGTTGCACTCGCAAAAAGATTCCATGAAGAAAAATTATTAGCAAAAATATTTACAATATCCTTTTCTTGTTTTTCATATAAATCATTTAAAGTTATAAGTTTTTGAGCAACAGCCAACTTTACAATTTCCGAAACATATTTCATAACATATTTATCTTCATTTTTTTGCAATTCTTTTGCATAAACGGCAACCATCGATACAAAACAATCTGCTATATCCAGATTTTTAAAACCAAGCTCTGGATTACCATATTCGTTTGTTAAGACTATCAAATTGTCATATACATTTTTAATTTGATCTAACGAATGAGTATGAAGCCAAATATAACAAGTAGAAAGCACACCATCTAATCGATCAGTACATAATTGAGGAGAACTGTTTTCTAGTATAGGAAATTTTTCTAATTTAGTTAAATTATTTAAAGTAATACCATCTTCATTTAAATAAGACATCAATTCCTTATCATACTTTATAACATCTATAATCTCTTTTTCAGAAGATTCCTGATTTATATAATCACCAAAAACATAGTCTATACAATGTGCAAAACAAGGTGTTCCAACATCATGCAAAAGAGCAGCAATCGTTTGTATCTTATCATGAGTAAAATGCCATGTCATATGTGCAACAACTAAGCTATGATCAAATCTAGTATATAAAAATAATGGACTATATAACTTAGTATAATCGCAGCCACAAAAGTAAGTAACATTTTTAATTCTATTTAATGTTTTTGTATTTAAATATTTATCTATAAAATTAGGATAATCATTATCGATAAATAGATTTAAATAATTATCAATCATTATTTACCACCTGAATATATTATAACATCACTTTAAATATTTTCGACGTGCAAATGAATCATAATACTATATTTTGTTTTGAACTAATAATTAACCCTCTTATATATTTTGACAGTAATATTAAATCGCTTGTACAATCTTTTTGTAAAAAATAATCAATCATTTCTGATTGATTCTATATTTAAAGTCGTCTAGTCTGACTAATTCCCCTATGGTGCAAGTATCGTAGTAATCTATAACATTCTCTCAAAGACGATTGATATATAAAAATCTGGTAACTTTATCTAATTTTTGTGTTTGGAACCTTGCGTTTTTTCTAAACTATTAACATAATTCATGTGTTTTTTGTAATGATAATCGCTCAAATATACTCTGTCACCATCATAAACAACACCAGTACCATCAAAATATTCTTCTAATGGTTTAGCCATTTTTGTTTGATTAAATACTTTATGAGTTTTTTTACTCTTATCTGAATCTTTCCATTCATCATATTTAATTACATAATCTGCTATTTGATCCATTGGTAAATCCATATTCCAAGGTTCAGTCATTGGAACATAATTAGGATTTTCAACCTCATCGTAACAACCACAGCTTATTAGGTATTCTGGCAATGTAATATATGCTTCTCCATATGGAACATCTTGCATATGAAATTTTTGAGCTAATTCTAACAATCTTGCTTGGGCTTGGGCTCCAACACATTTTACTCCAAAGTTAACACATCCTTCATGGTAAGAAAATTTGATTATATCTTCTCCTTCTAATTGAGCAAAAATCCTTTTATTTTCATCTGATAAATTATCCAAAATAACTTCTATCCAACAAACTCCCTCGTTTAAATGATTACTAACCATAAATGTATAAATGTTTTTTTCCCATAACTCTTTACATGCAGGAACACATTCCTCAATTATAAATGTTCTAGGATTTTTTTCAACAGCTTCCATCGAACTATTCATAGTTTCATTCAATTCATCATTTATTGGAAGAAATCCTTTAGATAAAATTTCTTTTTTGTATTCTTCTTTTTCTTTTTCAATTTCTTCAGATGTTTTAATCCTATCAAATTTTGCTAAAAATTTTGCAACTTGATTATCTTGATCATTTTCATTAAATTTATTATTTTCCATAGTTTAACTCCTCTCATATTCATTGTATCATATTTCCATTTCAAATCATTCTTTTCTCTATCAAATCGTGACTTTGCTAAATTGATAGTAATAACCACTAACTAATATAAATTTATAGTGCTTAACTACTAGACACTACTTTTTTACATAGTTTAGGAACTGCTTCTTTTTTTCTTTTTAGTGTTTCTAATTTTCCACTTTCTAACTGCATCAAAAAATCTACAATTAAATTAGAATCATATAGAACTGTTAATATATTTACCGGAAGCATATCCAAATTGAAACAACAAGCATCAGAAGTCATAATAACTTCACCCATTATATTAAAACCTTCACTATTTAATGTATTGGAAGTAATCACAATATCTAGATTACGATTATTAAATTCTTGTTGTAAAAAACGGTCAAATCGATTAAGTTCAGATACTGTAATAAAGCTTTCTTGAAAAAAATGATTTTTTGATTTAATCAGTAATAATGCCACATATTCTTTTCCTAAAAAAAATGTTTTCATAAAACCTCCCATATAAAATAATTTATATATTTATTGTACTACATTCGGACAGTACATCCTATAGTTTATGCGATATTATAGCAATTTTTATAAGATGTAAATACTATATAGAAAGCGGCACCGCAACACCACTTCATAGTTTGATATTAAGGATGAATAATGATTAAAACTTATAATTTTCATCCTATTTTAAAATTTTTAATGACCTTAGTGAGATGATTAAATAAATTCTTCTTTAAAAATATTTCTTAACTTTTCTAATAGTCCC
>ERZ1643251.4748-NODE-4748-length-11586-cov-34.195300_pt1 | contig 11586 bp, 14 predicted proteins | sample MGYA00579261_ERZ1643251 | MGnify/ENA primary metagenome ERZ1643251 (study PRJEB29033, sample SAMEA4952267) | chicken gut metagenome | biome: Broiler Chicken; feature: Gastrointestinal Tract; material: Caecum | place: Ireland | collected 2018 | study: Broiler... | reverse complement strand
GCATAGCGCTGAGCTGTTTTTTTACCCACGCCTGGAAGTTGTCTAAAATATTCAATAAGCCTTTCAATTGGTTCGTCAAACATTTTACATACCTAAATTAGGCAACTTTGCCCTTTCGTCATCCTGAATTTTTCTTAGACAATCATTGCAAGCAGACACGATTAAATCTTCAAGCATCTCCACATCGTCAGGATCAACAACCTCTTTCTTTATCTTAACACTTTTTACAGTGCGATTGCCAAGCATGGTAATCTCTACCATACCTCCTCCTACTTGTGAAGAATACTCAGTGCTATCTATCTCCTCACGCGTTCTTTTCATGTCCTCTTGCATCTTTTGTGCCTGGCGCATAAGTTGTTGCATATTTCCACCGCCAAAGCCACCAAAATTATATCCCATATTTCTCTCCTTTTACCAAACATCGTTTGAATGCTTGTTATTCCAAAATTAATTTATCGCCAAAAAGTTTTGATAATTTCAAGATGTCTTTATCACGCATTTGATCTATACTTTCAAACTTAACAATCTCTACCTCTAAATTTAAGCCTTGCCACCTGAGAGCATTTTCAAGTTCCTTTTTGCCGTCCTCTAAAACACTTATCAAAAAATCGTCCGAGGTTTTAATAAAAAGCTTGTTGTTATCAATTTTAACATCCGTTATATCACCACACGCCACATACAAAGAGATTTTTTTATGCTCTTTTAGATATAAAACAATCTTTCCCCAAACATTTTTTGATGACAAAGAAGCCACATTCGGCTCAATTTTCAGTTTTTTTTTGCGTCCATACCCATCATAGCAGTAAGACAAGTGGTTTCAAGCAGAAGCCTTACTGAAAGAGTGTATCTAAGTTCATTTTCTGCCGATGAAAAGACTTGCATATACCTTATCAAATCTTTTTCATTGAAGCTATCTGCTTGCTCTTTAAAAGAAGCAAAAACATCATCAGGCAGATTTAAAATTTCATTAGCATTTTCACAAGTTTTAATAACAAGCAAGTTTCTAGCATGCTTTGAAACATCCTTAGAAAACACTGCTAGATTTTTCCCTTCCTTTTCCATTCGGTCAATCAGGGCTAAAATTCCGCCGACCTCTCTATCTCTTAAATAGTTAAAAAATTCTATATTTAACGAGTAGTCAGTTGTGCCAAGTATTCTCAAAGTTTCCTCTTTTGTTATTTTTTCTTGGCAATAGGAAGCTATTAAATCTGCGATAGACAGCGTGTCTCTCACGCTTCCCTCACCAGCGGTAGCAATAAGTTTTATACTTTCCTCATCACATTCAATTTTTTCAAGGTCAAAAATCTTTCTTAGATGTTTAACTAATTCCTTAACAGACACAAGCCTAAAATCAAAGCGAACACAACGCGACAGAATTGTTTGCGGAAGTTTATGCACCTCAGTAGTTGCCAAGATGAAAATTACATGTTTAGGTGGCTCTTCAAGTGTTTTTAAAAGTGCGTTAAAGGCGGAATCTGTCAGCATATGCACTTCGTCAATGATGTAAACTTTATATTTAACATCCACAGGCATGAACTTGACTTTTTCGCGAATTTCGCGTATGTCATCCACCTTATTATTGGAAGCCGCGTCCATTTCTATAATATTAATATCATTATCTTTTTGAAGTTTTAAGCAATTTTCACATTTTCCACACGGTGAACCATTAATAGGATTTAAACAGTTGACCGCGCGCGCAAAAATCTTTGCAATGCTAGTCTTTCCCGTTCCGCGCGTACCAGTAAAAAGATAGGCATGCCCAATATGTCCATTCATAATCTGATTTTCTAATGTCTTAGTAATATGTTCTTGTCCTATTACCTCATCAAAGGTTTTAGGTCTATATGTTCGATATAATGCCATGCGCTCTCCACTTTTTATATTTTACACCATATTTTTAATTTTTGCAATACAACACGATGCTATAAATCAATAATTTTCTCTTGCAATAACCGAGAAGTTGTCAACATCAAGACTAGCTCCACCAATTAAAGCACCGTCTAAACATGGAAGAGAGATGATTTTCTTATAATTATTTATATCAATACTTCCACCATAGACAATATTAATTTTTGTCTTATCATTATATAGATAAGCAATTTCCTTTCTAAGCACTCCCACCATTTTTTCAATATCCTTTAAAGTAGCAGTTTTGCCTGTACCTATCGCCCAAATAGGTTCATAGGCAATGATGACGCTTTCAAGCTCATTTTCGTATATTCCTTTGAGCGCATCATCAAGTTGTTTTTTTACAAACGCACAGGCGCCCTTTGCCTCGCGTGTAACTTTATCCTCGCCAATGCAAAGAATAACCTTTAAGCCTTGCGAAAGCGCCATTTTTATTTTTTTGTTTATTAATCTATCCGTCTCTTTAAATTTGCTTCTTCTCTCAGAATGTCCAATTATGCAATAAGTGACGCCAGCGTCTTTAAGCATGGAAGCGGAAATTTCCCCTGTGTTTTTCCCTGCCTCTACATCGGAAACATTTTGTGCGCCGATTTCAATTTTACTGCCGTCCAAAAATTGTTTTGCAATGCAAAAATGAGTATAAGGCGGACAAACTATTATCTTGTTCTTGCTCCCTGCCGTCTTTGTTGCAAGTTGCATTGAGTACGCTTTCATATCACTTGGTACTGTGTTCATTTTAAAATTGGAAATGATTATCTTTCTCATATCTCTCCTTAAAAAAACTAAATCTTTCTATCCTAAGTATAGCTATGTGATGCTAATTCAAATAAGTTGTATTTTAATAATTTCTAACTAATTTGCGTGCTTTACATTTGAATAAACATCTGTCTCACTCAAAATTGTTGCCTTGTAGTTAAAGAGTGTCAATCACCTCAATTGCAGGTAAAGTCTTGCCTTCCATAAGTTTCATACTTGCGCCTCCGCCAGTTGAAAGATGATCTATCTTATTCGCAAAGCCAAGCGTATTTATTGCGCCGACACTGTCACCACCTCCCACAATTGAGTATGCCGAACTTTTAGCAACAGCTTTTGCCACCATAAAGGTACCCATTTTAAAACGCTTATCTTCATATTTTCCAAGCGGGCCATTCCAAACAATCTGCCCTGCATGTTTTATTTCTTCTGCGAAAAGTTTAATTGTCTTCTTGCCGATATCAAGTCCTACCATGTCTGCATCAAGATTATTGGTTTTAATAACGCGGTCATATTTTAACGCTACATGGTCAACAGGAAGAACAACTTTCATACCAGCACCACGCGCTTCTTTTAAAATTTCTTTTGCCTCATCGACAAGTTCTAAATCGACTATCGACTTACCTATATTTATTCCCTCTGCAAGCAAGAATGTGTAAGCCATACCACCGCCAATCAGCACTGTATCTGCCTTTCCTATTATATTTTTAATTAACAGTAGTTTGTCCTTAACTTTTGCCCCTCCAAAGATAGCCACAAACGGTTTTTTTGGATTTTTAAATGCCTCTTCAAAAACATTAAGCTCTTTTTCAATCAAAAAGCCTATGGCATTTGGAAGTTTTAAAGCAACTCCATAGTTTGACGCATGCTTCCTATGAGCAACCCCAAATGCGTCATCGACATAAATGTCTGCGTAAGAAGCAAGCTCTTTAACAAATGTAGGATTATTTTCTTCTTCTCGCGGGTCAAAGCGCAAATTTTCAAGCACCAAAATATCTCCGCTTTTCATCTTTGCGATATCTCTTTTGACTTCGTCACCTACAACCTTTGGACAAAATTTTACCTTGTTTGGAAAATATTTCATAAGGCACACCGCCACAGGAAAAAGCGACAAAAACTTATCATAGCCCTTAGGACGCCCTAAGTGTGAGCAGATGATAAGCTTACAATTTTGGTCATTGAGATACTTTATCGTTGGAATAGAAGCGGTAATTCTGGTAGCATCCAAAATATCGCCATATTTATCGAGAGGAACATTAAAGTCACATCTAAGTAACACTCTTTTGTCTTGTATGTTTTTTAAATCTTTAATCGTTCTTTTCATAAAAAATATCCCCCGCAAGTATATAATACTACTTTTCAGAGGATTTTCAAAACAAAATTAAATATTTTTAGAAAAACATTCTTTTAAAATTTCAAGACATGCATCAATATCCTTGCAGGTGGCAAGAGTCATGCGAACAGTGCTTGCCGATGGTAAATCTTTTGCGTACCAAAGAAGATGCTTCCTTATGTATAGAGTGAGCCACTCTTCGTTGTAATACTTTCTAAGCGTTTCCACATGCTCTTTGACAACCTTATACTTATCAACCAGCACAGGCTGTCCTTCTTTTAGCTCTTTAAATATCCAAGGCGAACCAAGTGCACCACGCCCAATCATCACGCCGTCAACACCAGTTTCAAGCATTTTGTGGTATGAGTCAACATCCACAACATCGCCATTCCCAATTACTGGAATGTGAAGTTTCGCTTTTACCTCTGCTATCGCCTCATAGTCAGCCTCACCACTATAACCTTGTTCCACAGTACGCGCATGAAAAATGACATAGTCCGCACCACTATCTTCACACATCTTTGCAAAGTCGAGATAATTTTCTGAGTGATAGCCCTTTCTAAACTTAACTGAAAGTGGCTTTTCTGTCATTTCTCTGCAAGTTTCAATAATGTGACCTGCAAGATGTATACTGTCCATAAGAGCAGCGCCATCGCCATTTTTCAAAATCTTTGGAGCAGGACAGCCCATATTGATGTCAAATGCTGGAAATTTATCTAAGATTTCACTTTCAAATGCCTTAACCATAAACTCGCTCTCATGCCCAAAAATTTGTGCCACAACAAGTTTTTCATAAGGCGAAGTGATGGTCATCAAATTTGTCTTTTTAGGATTATGCACCATGGCACGCGTTGAAAGCATCTCGGTCACCGTGGCATCCGCACCGAACTTCACTGCCTGTTCTCTAAATCCAACATCACTCACTCCTGCCATAGGAGCAAGAAAGAGCGGACTTTCGCCAAAATCAACATTTCTTATCTTCATAACACACTCACTTTTAAATTTTTCTAAGCATATTTTAGCATACATTATATTAATTTTCAATAGTTTTTGCTTAAAAACACACAAAATTGATACATTTTTACAATAAAAAATAAAAAATAGCATACTTTTTCGCTATTTTTAATCTTATAAAAATTTTTTCAAACAATCACTCAAACGCATTTATGATATGATTGATTTCATCGCCTAAAATCTCGATAACATCAAAGCGGACATCGGCATAGTAGTTTTTGATGCTCAAAAGATAAAGCTCTGCCACTTTTCTAATTTTATATTGCTTTCTTCCGTCCACCGCCTCACATGGACGCCCAAAGGCAAGCGTGGCACGGCTTTTAACCTCCACAAAAACTAAGACATTTTTATCTTTCGCAATAATATCAATCTCGCCCAAACGATTACGATAGTTCGTGGCAACAATGACATAACCTTTATCTTTCAGATACTTCTCCGCATCAATTTCACCGATAGTTCCGCAGATTTTATTTAATTTTTTCATATTTTTCTCTTTTTTTGCGATTTTTTTGTATTTTTGAGATTTTTTATTGTTTTTTTTGCTTGTTTTTGATATTTTTTATTTGAAATTTATATTCACTTGATTTTTGGTTTTATAAAAAAATTAAATTAAATGTCTAGCAACTTTTAAATTTAAATGAGTTATATTTTTTTATTTTAATTATTAAAAATATTTTATCTTCTTTTTAATTTTATTTTTAATTTTTATAGCATAAAATTTAACCGATCAATCTAGTGTCATCTTGCCAAGTCTGCCCTTTCTGAAATCATCGACAAGCATATAGGAAGCGCGCTCCAAGTCGACTTCGCCACCAGCAAGCACAAATTTTCTAAATTTTGCAATGTCCAAAACAGTCTGGCAATTCGGATATCTCTTTTCAATATTTTGTGGATATTTTTCTTTAAGAAGTTTTAGTAAATCTTCCGCTAGACTATTAAACTCTAAAACTTCATCACGCACACTGCCAACATAGGCAAGTTTTTTCGCCACATTTTCATTTTCAATGTTTGGATAGAGCGTTCCAGGGGTATCAAATACCTCAACGCCGTCCCCAGCATTCAGCCACTGCCCACTCTTCGTCACACCCGCCTTGTTACCCGTGACCGCCTTTGCCTTTTTGCATAGATTATTGACCAGCGAACTTTTGCCACTATTTGGCACGCCCACAACCATACAACGAATTGTCGGCTTCACACCTTTCGCCCTATACTTTTCAACCTTTTTATATGCCAACTTCTTAATCTTGTCTAAGATTAAGGTGTTTTTTGGAAAGTTAGAATTATATAAAATATAGTCCTTATTTTCGCCCTTAAAATTTTCTTTTAAAAAGCCAACTCTCTTTTCATCGGCAATATCAATCTTATTTAATATGTAAAGCACCGGCTTATTTTCAGAGAGTTCATTAAGTTTTGGATTTAGCGAAGAGAGCGGAATGCGTGCGTCAAGCACATAAAGGACAACATCAACTTTTTTAAGTTCTTCCTTTATCTCTTTTAGTGCCTTATGCATATGTCCAGGAAACCAATTTATCTTCATACCCTCTCCAAATATTTTTATATTAATTTTCTAAACAAAAGAAAATTATTTAAAAAAATAATTAAAAAAATAAAAGAATACCTAAAAAATTAAGAAAAAATGCGAAAAAATTGATAAAAATATTATTTTTTCTTTTTTAGCAAATCTTTTCTTCTTTCTTTTGTGCGTTTTAGGCTTTGTTCATTTCTCCACTTTTCAATCTCTTGATGATTGCCAGAGAGTAATACCTCTGGAACATCTAAGCCCATGAATGAAGAGGGCCTAGTGTATTGCGGATATTCAAGTAGGTTGTTTGAAAAGCTTTCACTTTCCAAGCTTTCACGGCTTATCACACCATCAACTAAGCGCGAAATTGCATCGACCATCACCATACTCGGCAGTTCTCCGCCCGTCAATACAAAGTCGCCGAGAGAAATCTCTTCAATATTGAAAAGCTCGAAAATCCTTTCATCCACCCCTTCATAATGCCCGCAGATAAAGACAAGATGTTCTTCTTCGCTTAGTTCTTTTGCCATGTTTTGATTAAACACTTTGCCTTGTGGCGAAGGGAAAATAAGCTTACTGTTTCCACTTTGCACGCTTTTTATGGCGTAATATAGTGGTTCCACCTGCATAAGCATACCAGCCCCTCCACCAAAAGGGTAGTCGTCACATTTTTTATGCTTGTCCTTTGAAAACTCGCGAATATCAACAATATTTATCTCTAAAAGTTTTTTATCTACCGCTCTTTTGATTATGCTCTCTTTGACCGGTGCGAACATTTGAGGAAAAAGGGTTAAGATATCAATTTTCATAATCAGTCTTAGCCCCCTCATACTCCTTTCTTATCACATAGAATCTTTCGCCTTCATTCTTAAAGATATCGCCAACAAATGGCACTTGATAGATACGCTCGTCACCGTCTTTTATGACAATAACATCGTCAAAGCCGAAGTTGTCGACTCCTTGAATTTGCCCGACAAACTCTCCATTCTCGTCTAAAAGCTGTTCACCGATTAAATCATCAATAAGCACCGCATTTGACGGGATTTTATAGAATTCTTCCTTGTCGATGTAAACTTCCACATTGCGATAAAGTTCAGCAGTGTTTCTGTCAGGAATTTCCTTAAAAGTGGCATAGGCAAAGCCAAGGCGATAGGTGCATTTCAAAAGTTCCGCCTCTTTCTTGTTTAGATATAATTTATGTTTACCATTAAAAATCGCAGGGATATCAACAAGAGGAAGAATTTTCACTTCCCCCTTTATGCCCTGCGGTTTGACAATTTTTCCAACGCACAAAAATTCCATTTAGTCTCCAAACTTTACGAAAACTTTTTTATGTTCTTTTGCGCCGATAGATTTTATTATAGTTCTAATGGAGTTTGCCATTTTGCCATTTTTGCCTATCACCTTGCCGATGTCGCTTTCATCAACAACAACATTAAATGTGATTTGTTTTTCTTGCTCGTCCACGGTCACCTTAACCTTATCTTCATTTGTGACAAGAGTTTTAACCAAGAGTTCAAGTAATTTTTGCATTTATTTCTCCTTATTTATTTTCTTGACTAATAACGCCACTCTTAACCAAAATTGACTTTGCTGTTTCAGTTGGAAGAGCACCATTTTTTAGCCATTTTGTTGCCTTTTCATTATCAATTTTAATCTCAGCTGGATTTGCAAGTGGATTGTAAGTTCCTATAATGTCAATAAATTTTCCATCTCTAGGACTCTTAGAATCTGCAACGACAACACGATAGAATGGTGACTTTTTATCTCCAAGTCTTGTCAATCTAATTTTAACAGCCATTTTCTTTCTCCTTTTAATAAAATTCTTTTGCTTTTGTTCTAAAAATTCAAAAAATGCACTTAAAATTCAATTATTTTTAATTTTTTTGCTATTTTAATTCATTTTTTTACATTTTTAAAACTTTTATATATAAACTAACTTTCGTTAGAATATACCGAATAATAAATCAATTTTATTTTTAATTAATAATACTTTAAATAATTAAATTTTTTATTATTTTCCTATTTAAACTAAAATGAATAAATTAGAATTTTTTTAATAAACATTTAATTATTCAAAACCACTAAAACAATCCACGAAGCCCACGCTTGTTTTTGAGTTGTTTCATCATCTCTTTCGACTGCTCAAACTGCTTCAACAGTTGATTAACCTGCTGAATACTCGTTCCACTTCCGTCCGCAATACGCTTTCGCCTTGAAGCCTTGATGATATCTGGATTCAAACGCTCTTCCTTAGTCATACTCTGAATGATTGCCTTGTTGACAGCAAGTTGATTTTCGTCGATGTTGATACCTTTAAGTTTGTTTCCAACGCCCGGTATCATTCGCACGATATCGTTAAGACTTCCCATCTTTTTGAGATTTTCCATTTGCACAAGATAATCTTCAAAAGTAAAAGAGTTTTCACGGAATTTTTCTTCGAGTTTTCTTGCCTCTTCTTCGCTGACAGCCTCTTGTGCCTTTTCGATTAGTGATAACACATCTCCCATACCGAGTATTCGCGAGGCAATTCTGTCTGGATGGAACGGTTCGATATCTCCTATTTTTTCGCCAACACCTGAAAATTTGATTGGTTTGCCCGTGATAGCTTTGATGGAAAGCGCCGCACCGCCACGCGTGTCGCCGTCAAGTTTTGTGAGAATAACACCGCTGATGTCTAGGTCTTTATTAAAACTTTCACTTATCGTCACAGCGTCCTGACCTGTCATCGCATCAACAACCAAAAGTATTTCCTGAGGTTTAACCTCGCTTTTGATGTTTTTAAGTTCGTTCATCAATTCTTCGTTGATATGAAGTCTACCTGCTGTATCAATGATGACAACATCAAAGCCTTGCTTTTTTGCGTGTTCCACTGCTTGCTTTGCCGTCTTAACCGGATTTTGCGTACCTCTTTCAAACACCTCGCAATTTGCTTGTTTGCCCACAACTTGAAGTTGATTGATTGCAGCAGGTCTGTATATATCGCACGCCACAAGTAGTACTTTTCTGCCACTCTTTTTTAAATATGCGCCAAGTTTTCCGCACATTGTGGTTTTGCCAGCGCCTTGAAGCCCGCACATCATGATGACGGTTGGATTTGACGAAAGGTTGAGTTTCTGATCAGTGCTACTCATAAGAGCGGTGAGTTCGTCTTTAACAATCTTAATCACCATTTGCCCTGGCGTCAAACTTTTCATCACCTCTTCGCCAAGTGCCTTTTGTGAAACAGAATTGACGAAATTCTTAGCGACGATATAGTTCACATCGGCTTCTAAGAGTGCAATTCTAACTTCACGCATTGCCTCTTTGATTTCAAGTTCAGTGAGTTTCCCACGCTTTGTAAGCTTAGAAAAGATGTGATTGAATTTCTCTTGTAGGCTAGAAAATAATGCCATTAAATTTCTCCTATAATTTCTTCGACTTTTAATCTTATTTCTTTTAAATTGTTTATATTTCGTATTTCTTCAAGTTCTTTCAATATTTTTTCTTTTTTTTGGCAATTTTTAAGGTTATTTTCATAATAATCTAACTTTTCACACGATTTTGTTATGGCGTCTTTGACTGCCTGTCGCGATATTCCACGCTCCGCCGAAATCTCTGCAAGCGTCATATTGTAATCAAAATATAGACGCATTAAGTTTTGCCTATCCTCGCTGAGTAGCGCCGAATACTCTTCGAAGAGTTTGCCATATTTCACAAAATCATTAAGTTTTAACTTTGCCATAATTTCAACCTTTGTAAAGTGATTTTGCTTTACATTTTGTATTATATCATCTGAAACTTTATTTGTCAACACTTTTGCATAATTTTAGACTTAAATTTTCTTTCAAAAAGTTCGCTACAACCATTTTGATTTCAAATTAATTATTTAACAATATTAATTTCTAGTCTAAATAAGTCATTTAAACTTAAAACTCTTCCGTCTTTTACGGCAAAAGGTTGAGAATGTAATAATCGGCGAATTTGTAATATTTTGGCAGTAGATAAAACTTTCCGTCATCTTCCACAATCTCGCCTTCTTTTAAAAATTTTCTGTAACTTTCACTCTTTTGAATATCATAGCCTAATTTTTGAAGTATGGAAATGTCGACACCTAAATAGCAGCGAAGTCCAAGCATGATTCGCTCTTCAATTTCCATTTTCTTTGTGATTTTCTCTTCCTTATACTCGCGTTTGTAATAACCTTGGAGCATGTCAGCGTTTGCAATACGCCTACCTTTCAAAAAGGAATGCGCCGAAACACCAAAGCCGACATACTCGCCATAGTTCCAATAGTTTAGGTTGTGTTTGCTTTCATAGCCAGCAAGAGCAAAATTACTTACTTCATATTGCACAATTCCACGCTTTTTCAAGAATTTGACAAGTTTATCATAACTCTTTGTCACGCCTTTTTCGTCTAGCGGACGATATTTTTTATCTCGTACCTCAAAATAGAGTTTGGTATTTTCGTGCACTTCAAGCATATATGAAGAGATATGTTTAACTTTTAATTTAATTAATTTTTTTGCATATTTAACAACACTTTTCTCGCCACTTAGTCCTAAGATTAGGTCGGCGGAAATGTTGCCAAAATACTTTTTTATGAGTTTAAGTTTTTCTATTGCCTCTTCCTTGGTGTGAAGCCTGCCGATAGATTTGAGTGTTTTATTTGAAAGCGACTGCACGCCCACACTAATTCTATTTATGCCGACCTCCTTATACGCCCTCAACTTTTCTTCATCCACCGAATTTGGATTGACCTCGATTGTAATTTCAGCGTTTTCAACAATATCAAACTTCTCTCTAAGCTTAGAAAATATAGCAAAAATTTCGTCTTTCGTTAGAAGAGAGGGTGTGCCACCTCCAAGATAGACTGTTTTTACTTTTTTAGGCGTGGAAAAGTTTTCTATTTCATCTAATAACGAGTTGATGTACTTTTCTCGCTCTACTTTGCTTAAACAAAAAGAAACGAAAGCACAGTAACTGCACTTTCTTTCGCAAAATGGAATGTGAATATATATGGAAATAGAGTTCTTGTCAGTCGGAAATTCGAAAACATCAATATCCGCCATTCTTT
>ERZ1643251.4747-NODE-4747-length-11590-cov-30.158127_pt1 | contig 11590 bp, 10 predicted proteins | sample MGYA00579261_ERZ1643251 | MGnify/ENA primary metagenome ERZ1643251 (study PRJEB29033, sample SAMEA4952267) | chicken gut metagenome | biome: Broiler Chicken; feature: Gastrointestinal Tract; material: Caecum | place: Ireland | collected 2018 | study: Broiler... | reverse complement strand
TACCGCTGGGGCAGGCTCACCGTCGTGAGAAAGGACGGCAGGAGCTATGTTGCCTGCTTTGTCGCCGACGTCGAGGAAGCGCACGATCGCCTCATCGCCCTCATGCGCGAATGCACGGCGAAGGAGAGCGAATGAACATTCTGGCAGAGCGAAAAAAAGGAGCCCCGTTTGCGGCGCTCGGGCTGCTGTGCGCGGGGATCGTCGTCTTTGCGGCAGGAGTGTTCACCTTCGCCACGGGCGTTTTGGAAACTTCGCCGCACAATTCTCCCTTCCCGTATCTCCTGTTTGCGGCGGGCGGAGCGCTCCTTCTCGCGGGCGCCGTGATGCTCTTTCTCCTATTAAGAACGCCGAAGATCATCGCCGTTTTCAAGGAAGATCAGCTCGTATTCTGCGGCAGAGAGTATTCTCTTCGTGTGGTCGAGTGCGCCCGAAGCGGCAGCGCCCGCTTTGGCGTTTTCGGGCGGGGAAGGCTGACGCTCGTTCTCAAAGACGGGACGCGCGTTTCCGCTCTCTTTGTTGCAGAGGCGGAGAAGGCGGCGGAACAAATCAACGAACTTGCCCGTGCGGCGGCAACTGCGGCGCGGGAGGATGGGGGAGCGGCTTTCAAAGCTCCCGAACAAGAGGAATAAACATGGCTGATCTTTCGGTAAATGTGTGCGGGGTCACGCTCAAAAACCCCGTCATCCCCGCTTCCGGCACCTTCGGGTTCGGACGGGAATTCAACGAACTTTACGATATTTCCTGCCTGGGCGGCGTGGCGACCAAGGGCCTCACCTTAAAGCCCCGCCTCGGCAACCCCGTGCCGCGCATCGCGGAGGGGCGCAGCGTCATCCTGAACGCCGTCGGGCTGCAGAATCCGGGCGTCGATGCCTTCCTCGAACACGACCTTGCCTGGCTGAAGAGTAAAACGCGCGTCCTCGCCAATGTTGCGGGCAGCACCATCGAGGACTATGCTCAGATCTGCGCGCGGCTGGACGGGCTCGTCGATTTCGTCGAGCTCAATATCTCCTGCCCCAACGTAAAGTGCGGGGGCATGGCGTTCGGCATCCGCCCCGAGACCATCGCGGAGGTGACGCGCGCCGCCAAGAAGAGCCTTCCCAACACCCCCCTCATCGTCAAGCTTTCGCCCAACGTCGAGAGCATCGCACTCAATGCGCAGGCGGCGGAAAAGGGCGGGGCGGACTGCATCTCCCTCGTCAATACCTTCACGGGCATGGTCATCGACATCGAAAGAAGGAAGCCCCTGCTTGCCAACACGACGGGCGGCGTTTCGGGCGCGGGCATCAAGCCCATCGCCGTGCGCATGGTGTACGAGGCGAGCCATGCCGTGCATATCCCCGTCATCGGCATGGGCGGCATCTGCACCGCCGAGGACGCGGTGGAGTTCCTCATGGCGGGGGCCTCTGCCGTGCAGGTGGGCACGCACAACTTTACCGATACCTTCGCCTGCCCCAAGATCATCGCGGGGCTCAACGACTGGTGCGACCGCCACGGCGTTTCGCACGTTTCCGAGCTCACAGGCGCATTACAGTAAACAAAAAAGGAGAAATACATATGCTCAACTACAAACAGCGGTTCATCAAGTTCATGGTGGAAAACGAAGTGCTGCTCTTTGGCGACTTCACCTTAAAGAGCGGCAGGAGGGCGCCCTATTTCATCAACGCGGGCAAGTACCGCACGGGCACGCAGATCGCCCAGCTCGGCGAATATTATGCGGAGTGCTATTTGGAGCACGGCGTTTCGGTGAAGACGCTCGTCGGCCCCGCCTACAAGGGCATCCCGCTCGCCGTCGCGACCGCCATCGCCCTTGCCAAAAATCACGGCGTAGACGTCGGCTTCTGCTTCGACAGGAAGGAAGTCAAAGACCACGGCGAAGGCGGGCTCTTTGTCGGTGAGAAGCTTTGCGACGGCGACAAGGTGTGCATCATCGAGGACGTGATGACCTCGGGCAAGGCGCTGCGCGAAATTTTGCCCAAGCTCGAAGAAGAAGCGAAGGTGGACGTCGAAGCGATGATCATCTCCGTCGACCGCCAGGAGAAGGGCACGGGCGAAAAGTCCGCCGTCCGGGAAGCCTTCGACGAGTATGGCATCAAGGTGTATTCCATCGTCACGATGGAGGACATCATTGCCGCCATCGAGGAGGGCGTCATCGAAGGAAGAGAGTATCTTGCCGCCATGAAGGCGTACCGCGCCGAGTACGGCGCCTGATCGCGGTGCAAACAGCTGCTTTGAATGCGGGCTCTTCGGGGTCCGCTTTTTTGTGCAAAAAAATTCGCTTCCGCGGGCAAAAAAGTGGGAAAAAAGCGTTTAAGCGGGCGAAAATCACCTTATATTAGAAGTGAACGAAATCAAAAAGGCAAAGGGCGGTATGAGCAAAGAAGAAAAAAACATTCCCGTTTCCGAAGCGCAGGCAGACGCCGCGGAAGAGATGAAAGAGGCGGAAGCCATCGAGGAAACGGAAAATGCAGAACTTGCGGCGGCGATCAAGGCTTCGGAAGAGGCGAAGGCCGCTGCCGAGGAATACAAGCGCAAGTGGTATTCGGTGACCGCCGAGTACGACAACTATCGCAAGCGCACGGCATCGACCCGCGCCACGGCATATGCCGAGGGCAGGGCGGACGTCGTGGGGAAGCTCTTCCCCGTCGCGGATAATTTGGAGCGCGCGCTCTTGTCCTGCGGGGACGAGAAGACGCACAAGGGCATCGAGATGGTGCTGCAAGCCTTCCAAAAGATCTTAGAGGACGAGAAGATCGCGCCCATCGATCCCGTCGGGCAGCCCTTCGACCCCGAGAAGTGCGAGGCGATCATGGCGTCCGACCCCGAGGAAGGGGAGGAAAGCGGCATCGTCAAGCAGGTGTTCGTCAAGGGCTACGAACAGAACGGAAAAGTGCTGCGCTATGCGCAGGTGCTCGTCACAAAATAATTTCCGCTGCGCACGGCTTATGAGCCGAAGCGGGCGATCCTAATAATTCAGAGAGAGAAAAGGAGAGAACAGTTATGTCGAAAGTTATCGGTATCGATCTTGGTACTACCAATTCGTGTGTTGCAGTCATGGAGGGCGGCGAGCCCGTCGTGATCGCCAATGCGGAAGGTTCGCGCACCACGCCTTCCGTCGTCGCCTTCCAGAAGGACGGCACCCGTATCGTCGGTCAGGTCGCAAAGCGTCAGGCCGTTGCAAACCCCGACCGTACGGTCATCTCCATCAAGCGTGAGATGGGCTCCGACTACAAGGTGAAGATTGACGACAAGGCATATTCCCCTCAGGAAATTTCCGCAATGATCCTGAGCAAGCTCAAAGCGGATGCAGAGGCATACCTCGGCACGAAGGTGACGGACGCCGTCATCACCTGCCCCGCATACTTCACCGACTCCCAGCGTCAGGCGACCAAGGACGCGGGCAAGATCGCGGGATTGAACGTGCTTCGTATCATCAACGAGCCCACGGCGGCGGCGCTTGCCTACGGCCTCGATAAGGAGAAGGAAAACAGCAAGGTCATGATCTACGACCTCGGCGGCGGTACCTTCGATGTCTCCATCCTCGAAATTTCCGACGGCGTCTTCGAAGTGCTCGCGACCAACGGCAACAACCGTCTGGGCGGCGACGACTTCGATAAGAGACTGATGGACTACATGGTCGACGAGTTCAAGAAGAGCCACGGTGTCGATCTTTCCAAAGATAAGATGGCGATGCAGCGCTTGAAGGAAGCTGCCGAGAAGGCGAAGATCGAACTTTCCGGCATGACTTCGACTTCCGTCTCGCTGCCCTTCATCTCCATGACGGACGCGGGCCCCGCGCACCTCGAGATGGACATCACCCGCCAGAAGTTCGAAGCGCTTATCAGTGACCTTGTCGACAAGACCGCAGAACCCATGCGCCTTGCGATGAAGGATGCGGGGCTTTCCTACAACGATCTTGATAAAGTCATCCTCGTCGGCGGTTCCACCCGTGTGCCCGCCGTCGTCGAAAAGGTCAAGCAGATCTCGGGCAAGGAGCCCTTCAAGGGCATCAACCCCGACGAGTGCGTCGCCATCGGCGCTGCCATCCAGGGCGGCGTGCTGACGGGCGAAATTAAAGACGTGCTCCTTCTCGACGTCATGCCTCTTTCCCTCGGCATCGAGACGCTGGGCGGCGTGTTCACGAGGCTCATCGACAGAAATACGACCATCCCCGTCAAGAAGAGCCAGGTGTTCTCGACGGCTGCCGACAATCAGACGAGCGTCGAGATCCACATTTTGCAGGGCGAGCGTGAGTTCTGCCGCGACAACAAGACGCTCGGAAGATTCATGCTGACGGGCATCGCACCCGCGCCCCGCGGCATCCCGCAGATCGAAGTCACCTTCGACGTCGACGCCAACGGCATCGTGCACGTCGAGGCAAAGGACCTCGGCACGGGCAAGTCGACCGATATCACCATCACTTCTTCGACCAACCTTTCGGAAGACGAGATCAACAAGGCGGTCAAGGAAGCGGAGCAGTACGCCGAAGAGGACAAGAAGCGCAAGCAGAAGGTGGACAGCCGCAACAAGCTCGACGGGCTCATCTTCTCCGTCGAACAGACGCTCAAAGAAAACGGCGACAAGTTCTCGGACGAGGAGAAGGCTTCCCTCAACTCCGCCGTCGAAGAGGCGAAGAAGGAGCTCGACGCGGACGACGAAGAGCGCTTCAACGCCGCGTTCGAAAAGCTCTCGAACGCCGTGCAGCCCATCTTCCAGAAGATGTATCAGCAGAATGCGGCAAACGGCAACGGCGCGCCGAACGGCGAGCCTCAGGCGGGCGACGAAGAGTTCCACCAGTAAGGCACGCGGCGCGTTCCGCAAGGCATAAGCAAGTTGTTTAAGGGGCGGCGCTGCCGCCCCTTAACGGGCGATAAGAGGAACAGAGCATGGCAGAAAAAAAGAACTATTACGAAATTCTCGGCGTGAGCAAGAACGCGACGGAGGAGGAGATCAAGGCGGCGTATAAAAAGCTCGTCAAGCAGTATCACCCCGACCTTCACCCCAACGACAAGCTCGCCGCGGAGAAGTTCAAGGAGATCAACGAGGCGAACGAAGTGCTCTCCGATAAGCAGAAGCGCGCTGCCTACGACTATGAACAGGAGCATCCCGGCATGGGCGGCATGGGTGGCGCAGGCTTCGGCGGCTTCGGCGGTGGGGGCTTCGGCGACATTTTCGACAGCATCTTCCAGGGCTTCGGCGGCAATGCCTCCGTGCAGCGCGATACCTCGGGCGAGGACATCCAGCTCGAAATGCGCCTCTCCTTCATGGACGCCGCCAAGGGCTGCGTGAAGGAGATCGGCTATTCGCGCAACGAGCCCTGTCCCACCTGCGGCGGAACGGGCGCAAAGGGCGGTACGGCCTATAAGACGTGCTCCCGCTGCGGCGGCAAGGGTCAGGTCAGATTCTCGCAGGATACCATGTTCGGCCGCATGGTGCGTGTGGGCGCCTGCCCCGACTGCGGCGGCAAGGGCAAGATCATCACCGATAAATGCCCCGACTGCAAGGGCAAGGGGTATGTGCGGAAGGAGACGAAGGTCTCACTCTCCATCCCCGCGGGCGTCGACACCAATTCCTACATCCGCAAGCGCGGGTTCGGCCAGGCGAGCACGGAAGGGGGGCCGGCGGGCGATCTCATCGTCGTGTTCCGCGTCGAGCCGCACAAGATCTTCCGCCGCAAGAACATGGATCTTTACGTCGATCTTCCCATCCCCTTCGCGACGGCTTGCCTCGGCGGCACGGTGAGAGTGCCCACGATCGACGACGCCTTCGACTATCCCATCCCCGAAGGCACGCAGACGGGCACCACCTTCACCATCCGCGGCAAGGGCTTAAAGACGCGCAACGGCACGGGCAATCTCTATCTCAACGTCTTTGTCGAGGTGCCCACCCGCCTTTCGCGCGAGCAGAAGTGCAAAGTGGAGGAAGCGGGGGCTTCCTGCGACGTCAGACAGTACGACAAGGCGAAGAAGTATTCCGACGATATGTCCGCCCTCTACGGCACGGACGCCTACAAAAACTGAACTGTTTTTCGGGTCATCCGCCAAAAAGCGCGCCCAAAAAAAGAGGAGCTCTCTCAGAAGCGAGGGGGCTCCTTAAATTTTACGCTCCCTCTTGCAAACGGGCGGCGGACGTGTTACAATAGGGATAGGAGGGAAAGTATGTACTGTTTGCAGAGCCGCTGGAAATTGGAAAACGGGAAACTTCGCTACTTCGGTCTTCGGAACAAGGAACGGATGTTTTGCAATACCGTCCGCCTCACGAAAAAACAGCGGGCGGTCGTCTCCGCGCTCCCCAAAGAGCTGACCGACGAAGAAAAACACGTTTTGGGCGCGCTTTTGGGGGATGCCGTCGTTGAGGAAGGAAAACTTCGGCGCATCCCCGGGAGCCTCAATGAGGCGCGCTTCTGTACGTCGTGCTGCGCAAACGACTATATTTTGCCCGGCCTTGAATTTGACGGGGAGGGGCGCTGTCCCATGTGCCAGACGGAGGAGGAGACGAGAGGGCTCAGAAGCGTTCTGCCCCTCGTCGAAGAGATCAAGCCCTCCAAGCGCTCCCGCTTCGACGTCGCCCTCTTCTATACGGGCGGCAAAGATTCCACCTTCCTTCTCTATTATCTTTCTAAGGTCAAGGGGCTGCGCGTCCTTGCGCTCACCTGGGAGATCCCATTCCTCTCCGACTGCGCGAAGCAGAGCATCGAGGGGGCGAAAAAAGCCTTCCCCAAAGTGGAGTTCATCGTGCGCACCGTCGCCAAAGAGACGCTCGATAAAGTCTACCGCAAACTGTATTCGCTCATCGGCAGCACCTGCGCCTGCCCTTCGCTTGCCTATCTTCTCTTTTATCCCGAGCTCGTCGCAAACCGCGTGCCCTACTTCATGGCGGGCAACGAACCCGTGCAGATGCTCGCCCTCTATTACAATCACATGGCGCCCAAGATCGCCTATTCCTTTGCCGAGAACAAGCTCCTCACCTTTCTTTTCAACGTGTGGCGCGTCCTCACGCTGCACATGCCCCTTCGCCAGGGGCAGATCCAGACGCTGATGACGATGAAACAGCTCGCCTACGGCGATAACTTCTTCAAAAAACACAGCGGCCTGCAGGGCGAGCCCGTGCACAGCGTCGTCGAAGCCATCCACGCGGCGCCCGAGCTGCTGCCGCCCTTGAAGCGCGCCATAAGAAGCTCTTCGTGGACGGGAAATATCCCTGCCTTCGTGCATCTCGATATGGACAAAGCCTGCGGGGGGACTTACGACTGGAACCGCATCAAAGACATCCTCGTCAAGGAATGCGGCTGGTCGGCGCCCGCGTCGAAGGACAAGGCGCTGCACACGAGCTGCAAAATAGAGCGCTGCAAGGATCACACGCAGTTCGTGCGCTACTACAACTGCGAGAGCACGCTCATCCCCTTCAGCGCGCTGGAGATCTCCCTTTCGAGCAAGCGCTGCGGCAGACCGAAAGAGGAAGTCATCGCCGAGATGAAGGAGTGCCTCGGCTTCTCCCTCGAAGAGATCCCCGAATGCGCCCTGATGCGGGAAGAGATCGGGGCGGAGCAATGACGGACGTACGCTTTTTTACGGGGAGCGGCCATTCGGAAGCGATCGCCCGCGCCTGCGCCGGGGCAATGGGGGAGGTGGCGCTGCCGATGGGGGAGCCCCTTCGGGAGAACGCCGTGCTGCTGCTCGTCTTTCCCGTCTACTGCGAGCGCGTTCCCCCGCCCGTCGCCGCTTTTTTACGGACATGCGGGGCGGAGCGGGCGGCGTTTGTCGCTTGCTACGGCGGCATGAGCTATGGGCGCGCTCTGTACGACGCGAAAACGCTCTTTCGGGGTACGGCCGTCGCCGCGTCATATGTTCCTGCCGAGCACGCCTATACGAAGGACGGCTTTCCCTTTGACGAGGCGGCGCTCGCGCCTCTTTTCGAGAAGGTGCGCTCGGGCGAGAGCTCGCCCGCCGTCATCCCGAAGGGGAAGCGGCATGTTTTTTCGGGCGCGCCCGCGCTGAGGAGCCGTCTCGGCGTGAAACTCGTGCGTTCTTCGCGCTGCAGCGGGTGCGGCGTGTGCGAGCGCGCCTGCCCCATGCACGCCATGCGCGCGGGGAAGCCGGACAGCCGCTGCATCCGCTGTCTGCGGTGCGTGCGGGTCTGCCCCGAGGGAGCGCTCTCCTTTCGCCTGAGTCCACTTCTGAAGGCGTATCTGCGGCGGCGGAGAACGAACGAAACGCGGCTCTTCCTTTGAAAAAGATCCCCGCAGGGAATGTGCCCTGCGGGGAAACTTATTTGCATGCCGAACGAGCTTCGGCAGATCTTATGCCTTGGAGCGGATGTATTCATCCATCGCTTTTGCGGCGGTCTTGCCTGCGCCCATCGCGAGGATGACGGTCGCGGCGCCCGTCACGGCGTCGCCGCCCGCGTACACGCCGTCGAGCGACGTCTTTCCGTTCTCGTCGGCGACGATCTCTCCGCGCGGCTTGGTGTCGAGCCCCTGCGTCGTCTTTTTGAGGAGGGGGTTGGGCGAGGTGCCGAGCGCCATGATGACGCAGTCGACGTCCATCGTGAATTCGCTGCCCTTCTTTTCGATGGGGCGGCGGCGGCCCGAAGCGTCGGGTTCGCCCAACTCCATCTCGATGCATCTAAGTCCCACGACGTTGTCGTCGCCGTCCGCGAGCACTTCGACGGGATTGGTGAGGAGCTTGAAGACGATCTCCTCCTCCTTGGCGTGCTCCACTTCCTCGCGGCGGGCGGGAAGTTCCGCCTCCGAACGGCGGTAGACGATATACACGACGTCCGCTCCCAACCGCTTTGCCGAGCGCGCCGCGTCCATCGCGACGTTGCCGCCGCCCACGACGGCGACTTTCTTCGCGTGGAAGATGGGGGTCTCGCTGTCAGGTTCATACGCCTTCATGAGGTTGCTGCGGGTGAGGTATTCGTTGGCGGAGAAGACGCCTTTTGCGTTCTCCCCGGGGATGTTCATGAAGCGGGGAAGGCCCGCGCCCGTGCCGAGGAAGACGGCTTCGAAGCCGAACTCTTCTTTGAGCTCGTCGATGGTGAGCACCTTGCCGATGACCATGTCCGTCATCACCTTGACGCCGAGCGCTTTGAGGTTATCCACCTCCTTTTCGACGATGGCTTTGGGAAGACGGAATTCGGGGATGCCGTAGACGAGCACGCCGCCCGCAAGGTGCAGCGCTTCGAAGACGGTCACGTCGTAGCCGAGCTTTGCAAGATCGCCCGCGCAGGTGAGCCCCGCAGGGCCCGAGCCGACGATGGCGACCTTATGCCCGTTGGGCTGAGGCTTTGCGGGAGCCTGAGTCGCGTGGGAGTTGTGCCAGTCGGCGACGAAGCGCTCGAGCCTGCCGATGCCGACGGGCTCGCCCTTGATGCCGCGCGTGCACTTGCCTTCGCACTGCGTCTCCTGCGGGCACACTCTGCCGCAGACGGCGGGAAGGGAGGAGGTGCGGGCAATGACCTGATACGCCTCTTCGAATTTGCCCTCCGCGACGAGGGCGATAAATTCGGGGATGGCGACGTTGACGGGGCAGCCCGCAACGCAGGGTTGATTTTTACAATTCAAGCAGCGTTTTGCTTCATCGATCGCGGTCTCTGCGTCATAGCCGAGGGCGACTTCCTTGAAGTTTTTATTGCGGACGAGGGGATCCTGCGAGGGCATGGGGTGCTTCTTGGGATCCATATTGAACTTTGCCATCAGTTTGCCTCCTTCTTAAAGAGATTGCAGTGCTTTTCGCGCGCTTTTGCCTCAAACTCTGCATAAGTGCGCGAGCGCTTCATCGCCTCGTCGAAGTCGACGAGGTGGGCGTCGAAGTCGGGCCCGTCCACGCAGGCGAACTTGGTCTCCCCGCCCACGGTGAGGCGGCAGCCGCCGCACATGCCCGTGCCGTCGATCATGATGGGGTTCATCGAAGCGACGGTGGGGATATTGTATTCTTTGGTCGCAAGGGCGACGAATTTCATCATGATAAGCGGGCCGATCGTGATCACGCGATCAAATGTTTCGCCCGCTTCCAGCATGCGCTTTAAGGGGAGGGTGACGTTGCCCTTCTCGCCGTAGCTGCCGTCGTCCGTCATCATCACGAACTTGTCGGAAGCGGCGCGGAATTCGTCCTCCAAAATGACGAGATCCTTGCTTCTGAAGCCGACGATGGAGGTGACTTCGCAGCCCATTTCGTGCAGCTCTCTTACGACGGGCAGCGCGATGGCGCAGCCCACGCCGCCGCCCACGACGCACGCCTTTTTGATGCCTTCCACTTCGGTGGGGTTGCCCAAAGGCCCCACAAAGTCGGCGATGCACTCGCCTTCGTTGAGCGCGTTCAAGGTCATCGTCGCGCCGCCCACGACCTGGAAGATGATGGTAACGGCGCCCGTTTGCTTGTTGCAGCCCGCAACGGTGAGGGGGATGCGCTCTCCCCGCTCGTCCGCGCGGAGGATGATGAACTGCCCCGCGCGCGCCTTTCTTGCGACGAAGGGCGCCTCGATCTCCATCAGCGTGACGGTGGGATTGAGGCTTTTTTTCTTGAGAATGCGGTACATGGTTCCTCCCTGTAAACTCGGTCTTGACGCGTCGGAGCGCGCCGTTTTGCGCTCCTTCGCACCTTTTATTATAGAACGCAGTCCGCAAATTGTCAAGTTTCTGTTTTTGTTTTTCTTTTTGAAAAGTACGCCCGTTCCCTTGACAACGCGCCCCGTCTTTCCTATAATAAATGAGTCACGAAGTGAACAAAAACAAAGAATTGGAGAAAACGATCATGGCAATGGTAAAGATCGTCACCGATTCCAACAGCGGCATCACGCAGGCCGAGGCGGAAAGACTGGGAATTTCCGTCATCCCCATGCCGTTTGTCATCGATGGCGAGCAGTATTTCGAGGACATCGACCTCACGCAGGCACAATTTTACGAATATCTTGCAAAGGATGTTTCCGTTTCCACCTCGCAGCCTTCGACGGCGAGCGTCACGGAAGTGTGGGAACGCCTTCTTCAAGAGGGGTGCGACGTGGTGCATATCCCCATGTCGAGCGCCCTTTCCGAGAGCTGCCACACGGCGCAGCAGCTTGCAAAGGAGTACGGGGGCAGAGTGCAGGTCGTTGACAACCGCCGCATCTCCATCTCCTTGAAGCACAGCGTCTTCGACGCCCTCTCGCTTGCCGAGCGCGGCATGAGCGCCAAGGAGATCGCAAGAAAGATAGAAGCCTCCGCCGCGGACAGCAGCATCTATCTCACGCTCGATACGTTAAAGTATCTCAAAAAGGGCGGAAGGCTCACCCCTGCGGCAGCGCTCATCGGCACCATCCTGCGCGTCAAGCCCGTTTTGCAGATCCAGGGCGGCAAGCTCGACGCTTTCAAGAAGGTGCAGACCTTAAAGCAAGCCAAGCAGGCCATGACGGACGCTTTGAAGAGCGATCTTGCGACCCGCTTTGCAGACTTTGCGGCGGCAGGGCAGATGCGTATCTGCCTCGCGCACACCGCGCGGGAGGAGGAGATCAGAGCGTTCGAAGCGGAGCTTGCCGCCGTCTTCCCCAACATCCCCGTGAGCTTCTGCGATCCGCTCTCGTTGAGCATCGCCTGCCACGTCGGCCCCGGCGTCAT
>ERZ1643251.4741-NODE-4741-length-11600-cov-9.921524_pt1 | contig 11600 bp, 10 predicted proteins | sample MGYA00579261_ERZ1643251 | MGnify/ENA primary metagenome ERZ1643251 (study PRJEB29033, sample SAMEA4952267) | chicken gut metagenome | biome: Broiler Chicken; feature: Gastrointestinal Tract; material: Caecum | place: Ireland | collected 2018 | study: Broiler... | reverse complement strand
GTGGGAGGATGCCGGCTCAGATGCTTATCGGGAAGTGACGGGAGAAGAGTAGGAAAGCGGGATTAACTTCAAATCTTATGCATACAAAAGGGACTGCGCGGAAACAGAAATTTCCACACAGTCCCTTTTTTGAATGTCATTTCTATCCTTATGAGAGAGGGCTTCTTTTCATAACCGGACTCTTTCAGCAGCGACCGGCTTCCCGGTCTATCCGATTTCCCGGCCTGTTATTCCGCCGCCTCTTCCTCAGTTTCTTCCGCCTCTGCATCAGCAGCCGCTGCGCGGACTTCTGTAACAGTGACAACGGTCGTCTCCAGGTCCGTGCTCAGATCTACGTCTTTATCCTTTGCGATATCAAGGTCTTTCACGCGGATCGTGTCGCCGACTTTCAGGTCGCCGATATCCAGCTCGATCTTCTCGACCAGAGCGGCGGGCAGAGCTTTAAATTCTACTTCATGGAGCATCTGCTGCGGAACTCCCGCGGCCAGCTTGTCCGCATTTACCAGGTGGATCTCAGCGGATGAGTGTACCTTCTCCGTGCTGACCAGCGCCTGGAAATCAATCTCATCAACCCAGCCTTTGAGCGGGTTGTAATCTACTTCTTTGATCAGGGCGTCATAGGCTTCTCCCTCTACCTCGAGGCGTACCCTTCCGCCTTTGCCCTCGTCTTTGAGCAGGCGTTCCACAGCGCCTTTTTCCATCTTAAGAGGGATGGACTCCTTCATCTCGCGCCCGAAAAGATTGCCTGTAACAAATCCTTCGCGTCTAAGTTTTTTGGCTTTGATCGTCATGTCTCTTTTTTCAGCTTTTAAAGTATTCATTTATCTTTTCCTCCAATCACTGAATCACGCTTAGCAGCCTTCAACTTTGCCATAACAAAGAGGTTTTGTTAAGTGTATTTCCTTGCTACACTTATACTATAGCACCGTTGTCAAGGGGTGTTGAAAAAGTTCCCACAGTGCTGAAAAGTTCCTGCGGTGAAAAGTTCCTGCGGTTGACGCATTTTCCCGCGGCAGATATAATGGAACAAGGAAGATCAAGGAGGTTAATATAGATGAAACTTATGATCGCATCAGACATCCACGGCTCCGCCCTGTACTGCGGACAGATGCTCCGTGCATATGAGAGGGAAGGTGCGCAGCGGCTGCTCCTTCTCGGCGATATCCTGTACCACGGACCGAGGAATGACCTGCCGGAGGGATATGCGCCAAAGGAGGTCATTGCCATGCTCAATCCCCTGAAAGAGGACCTGCTCTGCGTGAGGGGGAACTGTGACACAGAGGTGGACCAGATGGTGCTGGATTTCCCCATCATGGCGGAATACTGCCTGCTGGAACTGCCCTGCACGGCTTCCCCGGGATCATCCGGGACGGAGGACGGAGATGCCGGGCGGCACGGCCTGCGGCTGACCACGGTATTTGCCACACACGGACACGTGTACAGCCCGCATCATCTCCCGCCGCTGAAAGACGGGGATATCCTGCTGAACGGGCATACACACATCCCGGCGTGCGAGGAGATCCTGGATATGAATGGCAGGACATGCCGATATCTAAACCCGGGGTCTGTGTCCATACCGAAAGAAGGCTCCGCCCACAGCTATATGGTCTGGGAGGACGGAGCATTTATCTGGAAAAATCTTGAGGGGGAGGAATACATGACATGGAAGACCGATTCGCGCTTCTGATCGACGCGGACAATGTGTCTGCAAAATATATCAAGCCCATACTGGACGAGCTGTCCAAGTACGGCAATGTGACATACAAGAGGATCTACGGAGACTGGACAAAGACGAACAATGCCAGCTGGAAGGAAGAACTCCTGCAGAATTCCATCACGCCGATCCAGCAGTTCAGCTATACGACGGGGAAAAACGCCACGGACTCCGCGATGATCATCGACGCCATGGACATGCTCTATACGAGCGAGCTGGAAGGATTCTGCCTGGTGTCCAGCGACAGCGACTTTACGAAGCTGGCGAGCCGGTTAAGGGAGAGCGGAAAGACAGTGATCGGCATGGGCGAGGACAAGACGCCGTCCCCCTTCCGCAAGGCGTGTGATATCTTTACCGTGCTTGAGCTCCTGCTCGAAGATAATACAGACAAGGACGAGAAGGAAGAAAAAGGGACACCCCATCAGCACCATGGGAAGGAACGGAAAAAGGACACTGCTGCGTCCAAGGAACAGATCGAGGAGGCTGTGGTCAAGATCATTACGGAGAACCAGAACAATGACAGGGAGACCGGGCTCGGGGAAGTCGGCAGCCGTCTGGTCAAGCTGTATCCGGATTTCGATGTGCGCCGTTACGGTTACAGCCTGCTGTCTAAATTCCTGGAGACCCTGCCCAAGCTGAAGCTCATCCAGGAAGGGACGAAAGTGTCAGTTACGCTCTACGAGGATAAGAGCAGGCAGGAGATGGTGGAGGAATATATCCTCCGGCAGATCCAGGCGAACGGGAGATACGGGATCTCTCTCGGTTCCCTGGGCAACCGGATCCGCGCCCGGTTCGGGAACTTCAAGGTAAGGGATTATGGTTTCTCCCAGTTCAAGCAGTATATCCAGAGCTTTCCGAATGTGCAGATCGTGGAGGGCGGAGAGCGGACAAGGGCCGTATATATGAGCGATGAATGAGAGTCATGACGAATGAGAGTCATGGATAGCAAATAAGTGAGAAAAAAGAAAAACATCCCGGCAGGCAGAGAGTGCCAGAAGGCCGGGAGGAGACAGCCGTATCAGCTCTGGGCTTCCGTAAAGGGAGACCGCGCTGGTACGGCTTTTTTGCGCAATAGTGACAAAAAGACCCTGCCCGCTGTAAAATTTTTGTAAATTCATCTGTCTTGTCACATGTAAAACCAGATGCTATAATGGGCACCATGAGTGGAAAAAGAGGTGTGCATATGACAGTCAGAGAAGAGATCGAACAGTTAAAAAAAGAGAAGGACGCAGTGATCCTGGCGCACTATTACGTGCCGCCTGAGGTGCAGGAGATTGCGGACTATATCGGGGATTCCTATTACCTGAGCAAAACAGCGGTGGGGCTAAGCCAGCAGACGATCGTGTTCTGCGGGGTGTCCTTCATGGGCGAGAGCGCGAAGATCCTGAACCCGGATAAAACGGTGCTTATGCCGGACCCGTGCGCGGACTGCGCCATGGCGCATATGGCGGACGCGGAGACGATCCGCCGCATGAGAGAGCGGTATGACGATCTGGCGGTGGTATGCTATATCAATTCCACGGCAGAGTTAAAGCGGTATTCTGACGTCTGTGTGACGTCCGCGAATGCAGTGGATATCGTGCGGGCGCTGCCGAACCGGGATATCTTCTTTATCCCGGACCGGAACCTGGCGCGGTTTGTGGCGGAGCAGGTGCCGGAGAAGCATTTTATCTTTAATGAAGGGTGCTGCCCGATCCATGAACAGATCTCCCCGGAAGAAGTTCAGAAGGCGAAGGCAGAGCATCCGGGCGCGGAAGTGCTGACCCACCCGGAATGCACGGAAGCGCTCTGCAGGATGTCAGACTATGTGGGCAGTACATCCGGTATTATCAGATACGCGGGAGAGAGCAGTGCGGAGGAGTTTATCGTGTGCACGGAAAACGGCGTCCGGTATGAACTGGAGAAGAGATATCCTCAGAAGAGATTTTATTTTACGCAGACAGAGCCCGTGTGCAGGGATATGAAGCTGATCACACTTGAAAAGGTGCTCCATGTGCTGAAGACCGGGGAAAATGAGATGGATGTCACCGGAAATGTCCGCAAGGAGGCGAAGAGGCCTCTGGCGCGGATGCTTGAACTGGCGGGAACAAAGCAGACAGCAGGGCCAGCCAGGGGATAACAGATGACCGCCCCGCGGAAGCCGGCGGGGACAGTGATTATAAGAAAAGAGGCAGTAAAGGATGGACACAGAAGAAAGAAAAGAATATGCGGATGTCGTGATCGCGGGGACCGGTGTGGCGGGGCTTTACAGCGCGCTGAACCTGCCGCGGGATAAAAAGATCATCATGATCACAAAGTCCGATGTGGAGAGCAGTGATTCTTTCCTCGCGCAGGGCGGGATCTGTGTGCTCAGAAATGAGGAAGATTACAGCAGTTATTTTGAAGACACGATGAGAGCCGGGCACTATGAGAACCGGAAGGAGTCCGTGGATATCATGATCCGGAGTTCCCAGTCCGTGATCCGGGACCTGATCGGATACGGTGTAGAGTTCCAGCGCGCGATGTCAGATACGGCAGGTGAGGATGAAAATAACGGGAATCTGAAAGATGGAGATCCCAAAGCCGGAGATCCGCCGGCCGGGAGCGGGCGGGAAGCGGAGCAGGATACAGAAAAAGAAGGGCTGCTCAGGGGCTATGCATTCACAAGAGAGGGAGCGCACTCAAGGCCGCGCATCCTTTTCCATGAGGATGTGACAGGAAAAGAGATCACAAGCAGGCTCCTCGCCCGGGTGCGTGAGCTTGATAACGTAGAGATCCGGGAGTATACTGCTATGATGGACATCATCGTCAGCAACGGCAGATGCAGGGGGATCATTGCGGAGGAGACGGAGAGAGACGCGGAGAGGGAAGCCACAGGGCAGGATCACGCCGGGCAGCCTTCTGCGCGGAAGCGGATCCGGATTTATGCCAAGGATACCATCCTCGCCACCGGCGGGATCGGAGGCAGGTATGAGCACTCCACGAATTTCCCGCATCTGACCGGGGACGCCCTGACGATCGCGGAGAAGCACGGCATCCGGCTGGAACATCTGGATTATGTACAGATCCATCCGACCACGCTGTATTCGAAGAAGCCGGGGCGGAGATTCCTGATCTCTGAGTCCGTGCGCGGAGAAGGCGCAGTCCTTCTCAATAAAGACGGCGAGCGGTTCGTCAACGAGCTCCTGCCCCGCGATGTGGTGACCGCGGCGATCCGGGAGCAGATGAAAAAGGACGGTACAGACCATGTCTGGCTGTCCATGGCAGGGATCGATAAGGAAAAGATCCTGAAGCATTTTCCGAATATTTACCGGCACTGTCTGGAAGAAGGGTATGACGTTACAAAGGAACCGATCCCGGTCGTCCCGGCGCAGCATTATTTTATGGGCGGCATCTGGGTGGACAGCGACAGCCGGACGTCCATGGAACATCTGTACGCCGCGGGGGAGACGAGCTGCAACGGCGTCCACGGCGCAAACCGTCTCGCCAGCAATTCACTCCTGGAGAGCCTTGTATTTGCCCGCAGGGCAGCGGATAAGATCTGCCGGGACAGGGGCTGGACGGCTTCGGATAAAGTACATTCAGGTGTGGAATATTCAGATACAGAACATTCAGATCCAGACACAGTACATGAAAGAGAGGATATAGCATGAATCAGATCACAATGACGCTCCAGGCGGACCACCTGATCCTGGAAGCGCTGAAGGAAGATATTTCAAGCGAGGATGTAAGCACGAATGCAGTGATGAAGGAAGCGGTCCGCGGGGAAGTGGACCTGATCTGCAAGGAGGACGGCATTGTCGCCGGGCTGGATGTGTTCCGGAGAGTATTCCAGCTCCTGGACAGCGGGACACAGGCGGAGTTTTACTGCAAGGATGGAGACGAAGTGAAGAAGGGGCAGCTCATGGGCAGAGTGTCCGGGGATATCCGGGTGCTCCTCTCAGGAGAGCGGGTGGCGCTCAACTTCCTCCAGAGGATGAGTGGCATCGCGTCGTATACCCATTCTGTGGCATCGCTCCTTGAAGGCACAGGGATCAGACTGCTGGATACAAGGAAGACGACGCCGAACATGAGGATCTTTGAGAAATACGCGGTCCGTGTGGGCGGCGGCTATAATCACAGGTACAATCTGTCTGACGGCGTACTGTTAAAGGACAATCACATCGGCGCGGCAGGCGGAGTCGCGCAGGCGGTCAGGATGGCGAAAGAGTACGCGCCTTTTGTGCGGAAGATCGAGGTCGAAGTGGAAAACCTGGACATGGTCCGGGAAGCAGTGGAAGCGGGCGCGGATATCATCATGCTTGACAATATGTCCCCGGAAGATATGAAGGAGGCTGTGCGCATTATTGACGGGCGTGCTGAGACAGAGTGCTCGGGCAATGTGACCAGAGAGAATATCGCCGGGCTTGCGGAGATCGGAGTGGATTATATCTCGAGCGGGGCGCTGACTCATTCTGCTCCCATACTTGACATTTCCATGAAAAACCTTCATGCTGTATAGAAGAGACGGAGAAGGACCGCGGCGTGATATGGATGATATGGATCCCGTGCCGGGAGCTGTATGCGGGTCCCGGATTCCGGAAGGAGGCAGACAGATGACAGGTTCCGAGAGAAGAGATGCGATCATAAAACAGATCAGGGAGAGCAGGACTCCTGTACCGGGGAAAAGCCTGGCAGCAGCCTATGACGTGAGCCGGCAGGTGATCGTGCAGGATATCGCGCTGATCCGGGCGGCAGGGTATGATATCATGGCTACAAACCGGGGGTATATCATCAATGAACCGGCTGTGGTCAGCCGGGTGTTCAAGGTAAAGCATACGGACGCGCAGGTGGAAGAGGAGCTCAACTCGATCGTAGACCTTGGCGGATGCGTGCGCAATGTCATGGTGAACCACAGGGTGTACGGCCACATGGAGGCGGAGCTGAATATCACTTCCAGGCGGAAGACAGCGGACTTTATCCGGGATCTGCGGAGCGGAAAGTCAAGCCCGCTGAAAAATATCACTTCAGGATATCATTATCACACTGTGGAAGCGGACAGCGAGGAGACGCTGGATCTGATCGGTGAAATGCTGAAGGAGAAGGGATTCCTCGTAGAAGAGAAAAAAGAAAGAGCGTGATGGGACGGGGGACACTGTAAGCGGCAGAATAGTATAAGCCGCGGACAGTGTCTTTTTCTTGCACGGAGTCTGCTTTTGTTTTACAATGATTAGAAAAAAGGCGGCCAGCCGGCTGCGGAATGGAGTTTATCTGTATGGATGAAATATTACGGCTTCTGCCGGAAATCCTGAATATAGATTTTATCCGCGGGACTATAAGTAATCCGCGGGACAAGGAGGGCATAATAAAGATCAGGGTGCGCCCTCTTGAAAAAAAGGGGGAGCTGTACTTTCAGCTCGAATCCTTCACAAAGACACAGGCGTTTCATGAAAATCTGACAGCCAAAGATGCGTGCCGGAAGATCGCGGGGTATATGGAGCGGTTCGGGCAGATGCAGATCGAGACTGTGAGGGAAGAGTGCACGGTGCTTGTGAGCAAAAAAGGGAAGGTCACGGTACGCCGGAAGAAGAGAAAGACGGAAGCCCGGCCTGCGGACCGCTCCCATAACCGGAAGAAACATTACATCCTGGAGGAGGGCGTGCCGGTCCCGTTCCTCAGAGACCTGGGAGTGATGACAGAGGACGGGAAGATCGTGCGGACGAAGACGGACAAATTCCGCCAGATCAACCGCTTCCTGGAATTTATCGAGGATATCCTCCCCAGGCTGGAGAAGGGGCGGGAGCTTACGATCCTGGATTTCGGATGCGGGAAATCCTATCTCACATTCGCCATGTACCACTATCTCCACGAGCTGAGAGGATATGACATCCGTATCATCGGGCTGGACCTGAAAAAAGATGTGATCGATCACTGCGGGAAGCTGGCGGAAAAGTACGGGTATGACAAGCTGACCTTCCTCGTGGGGGATATCGCGGACTATGACGGCGTGGACCGGGTAGATATGGTGGTCACGCTCCACGCCTGCGACACAGCCACGGACTACGCGCTGGCAAAAGCAGTGGGCTGGGGCGCGGAAGTGATCCTCTCTGTGCCGTGCTGCCAGCATGAGCTGAACGCGCAGTTTGCGGCCAGTGGCGGATGCGCCGAGGTCATGGCGCCGGTCATGGATTACGGGCTTTTGCGGGAGCGGTTTGCCGCGCTGGCCACAGACGGGCTCCGCGCGAAATATCTGGAGAGAGAAGGGTATGAGACCCAGGTGCTGGAGTTTATCGACATGGAGCACACGCCGAAAAATATCCTGCTGAGGGCAGTAAAGACGGGGAGAAAAGACGGAAGAGCAGCAGAAGAGATCAGAAAATGTATCGAGTTCCTGGGAGCAGCACCCACGCTGGGGAGACTTCTGGATCATAAAGGGGAGAATGAATAAGGATGAAAAGAAAGCTTATCAAAGCAGGTGTGCTGCTGGTCATATTTGCCGCGGCGCTTGTGGTCAGCAGTCTGGTGATAAACAGGGGGACCGGGGATGAGATCGTGGATATGGGGGCGCCGTCGCTTCCGAGGATCTCGTTTCTCCTGGATGGAAAAACAGTGAATACACTTTCCGGGTATACGGAGGAGATGGAGATCCCGTCCATGCGTGATACGATCATCCCTCTCGGGGAGGACGGGACCCTGACGATGGGGCTGGAAGAGGGGAGCGGCTCTGTCAGCGGCATCCGATATGAAGTGTACTCCATGGACGGCAGTGAGAAATATACAGAAGGGAAAGCAGAGCTCCCGGCTGAGGGCGAGACAGTATCCCTCAGGCTCGGCGATGTGCTGACAGAACCGCTGGAAGAGGCGGTGCTGAAAGTAATCCTCGATACGAATGCGGACCAGACGGTCAGCTATTATACGAGGATCATCCTGCCCGATGACCTGGCGGCGGCAGAGTGCCTTGCTTTTGCCCAGGATTTCCATGCAAAGGCCATCGCCGGAGATGAGTCGGCGGAGCTGGGGCTTTACCTCGAACCCGGCGAAGAGAGCGATAACACGACTTACCAGGTGGTAAATATCCATTCAGATATCACGCACATCCTCTGGGGAGACTTAAAGCCCCAGGTGCTGGGCGATGTGGAATGGGATATTAAGGAGTGCAATTCTGTGTACACTTCCCTGCTCGCCGAATACCAGGCGGCGTGCACGGATGACAGCGGGGAGAATAAACTGTACAATGTGACGGAATTTTTCCGCATCCGGTATGTGGAGGGAACAGTATACCTGCTGGATTATAACAGAGAACTGGAAAAGGTTTTTGACGGAGACGCGGAGTCCTTTGACAGCGCAGGCATCCTGTTCGGGATCGCGCCGGAGGATATCCAGTATGAAGAAAATAAAGATGGGACGGCCGCGGCCTTCGTACAGGCTGACAATCTCTGGCTGTTCGATCCGGAGAGAGCCGAGCTTACGGAAGTGTTCAGCTTTGACAGCAGGGAAGGAGCAGACGCGAGGAGCAGGAACCGGGACCATACTGTGCGCATGCTCAGCATGGACGACAAAGGGAATATCGCTTTTGCGGTCTGCGGATATATGAACCGTGGGATCCATGAGGGACAGGTGGGCACCGCGATCTATTATTTTGACAGAGAGCAGTCCATTGTGGAAGAAAAAGCCTTTATCTCCAGCGTGAAATCGCCCGCAGTGGCAGAGGAAGAGCTGGGGAAGATGGTATATTATTCTCAGGAGCAGGATGTGCTTTACATGCTGGCGGATGGGAAACTGTACCAGACAGAGCTCGGGGAAGAAGAGCAGACCGTGCTTGCGGAAGGGCTTACGGAAGATCAGTATGCCCTGTCAGAGGACGGCAGCAGGATCGCATACCAGACTCCGGCTGCTGAGGAGGGCGGAAATGCCGGGATACAGGTCCTGGATCTGCAGAGCGGCGAGGGATATACGGTGGAAGCCGCGGACGGCGAAACTGTACGTCCTCTCGGATTTGTAAACAGCGACTTTGTGTATGGGAAATCCCGTGCCGAAGATACCGGGGCATCTCCTGCCGGTGGAGAGATCACTCCGATGTACGAGGTGGAGATCCGCAGCTCGGGCAATAAGGAACAGGCGAAATATGCCTTTGCAGATCAGGGTCTGTATATCACAGATATTACGATTGAAGGAAACCTGCTTACCCTGAACCGGGTGCAGAAGGACGGAGAACGGTATGTCACGGCGCAGCCGGAGTATGTGACGAATAATGAAGAACGTCAGGACACAAAGCTGACACTGGAAACATATACCACAGACATTGCAGGGACAGAACTCCGTCTGACGTTTGCGGACGGGATAGAAGAGCGTGAACCTGAGGTGACAGGGGCGGATCTGGTCTCGGAGAGAGAGCCTCTGGAGCTTAGCATCGGAAGCGATGGGGATACGGAGAAGTTCTATGTATATGGCATGGGGCATCTTGCCGCTGTGTGCGAAAGCGCAGGAGACGCCGTGCAGAAGGCGGAACAGGTGTCAGGTGTCGTCGTATCCTCGGAGCAGGCATATGTCTGGGAAAAGGGCAACCGGGATCTGGTATACTCGACAGAGGCGGCCGCGTTTGCAAAAGAAGGGGATGAGACGTCCCTGGAAGCGTGCGAGAGGTATATGGAGCCCTATGACGCGCAGCGTGTGGATCTGACCGGATGCACCCTGGACCAGGTGCTGTATGTCGTCAACAGGGGATGCCCGCTGATCGCGCTTACCTCAGCGGACCACGCAGTGCTGATCACCGGATACAGCACGACAGATGTCACTTACATTGACCCGGACAGCGGCGCGGCGCATACCGTGGGGATCAATGAGATGGAAACAATGGCGCAGAGCGGCGGAAACGTGTTTATCGGATATATTCGATAAAAATCTGATAAAAAGCGGGACGCAGAGACGGTAAAAAGCGGGGCGCAGAGAGCGCTGAAAAAAACAACAGCCGGAGAGGGGATAGCACTTTCTCCGGCTGTTGTTTTGTGGTCGAGTTTTTTGTGATTCAGCTTTTATTTATGAGTTTTTATTTATGAGCTTTTATCTGTGATCCTTAATGCGCTGCCCTGCGGAAGATCAGTCCCTTATACCTGCTGAGCGCAGTGTGCAGGATCAGGCCGAGCACCGCACAGGAGATCACTTCCCCGATACCGACAGTCAGCATCATGAATGGGATCGGAAGCGGCACCATGTATCCGTACTTCAGCACAAAGGGCACGATGAGCATGTTTGCGATGATGGGCGGAAGAGGCGCCAGATATTTGCTCTTGTTCCGCAGTGTCCATGTAAATGCCGCTCCGATCAGGGTCGCAAGGCTTCCGAAAATAATATCCGGGAGAATGCATCCGCCGAGGATATTGCTGATGAGACATCCGATAAATAATCCTGGGATCGCGGCCGGGGTAAATACAGGAAGGATGGTCAGAGCCTCGGATAAACGGACCTGGACCTCTCCGTAAGCAAAAGGTGCGACAAGCAGTGTCACGACTACGTAGATCGCGGCGATCATCGCCGCCTGTGCCATGAAAAGCACATTGAGGTGTTTGAATACTTTCATTTTTCAATTCTCCTTTAGTTTTGTTTTACGAGTGGAAGGTCTCGAACACTCGGCACATTTTACGGCGGTGACCGCCGGCAGACCTTGAAAGACCTTGTTTTTAGACGGGTCTGCAACGTGGGATAGTATAACACGGCAGTACAGGAAAAGCAAGAAAATCGGTAGTTTTATTGAAGGGTAGAAAAATAACCTGAAAAAATATTGACAATTCCGATTTGCCATGGTATCGTAAACCACAAGTTAATACACTAAACCGATGAAGTGGAGATAACGGCGATCATGCCTTTACAGAGAGCCCGGGATGCTGAGAACCGGGTGAGAAACAAGTCGTCAAATGGACCGCTGAGGGCG
>ERZ1643251.4739-NODE-4739-length-11606-cov-7.535798_pt1 | contig 11606 bp, 12 predicted proteins | sample MGYA00579261_ERZ1643251 | MGnify/ENA primary metagenome ERZ1643251 (study PRJEB29033, sample SAMEA4952267) | chicken gut metagenome | biome: Broiler Chicken; feature: Gastrointestinal Tract; material: Caecum | place: Ireland | collected 2018 | study: Broiler... | reverse complement strand
TCAGTTTAACGGCCAGACGAAAACTCCGCTTACGCTGGGAGTTTTGCCGTTACTCCCCTAGCGAAGTAATTTCTTCGAAGAGTAACATTGATTGTTTTTAATTTGTTGACCTAACGGGCTCATTTGCCCTTCGGTCAAATTTCGCTTAACGGTCACAAAAATTTCTTTTAGCGACCAAACGCAAGTTCCATTTGCGTTTTATGGGGTCCCCGAAAATCTTTGATTTTTGGGGAAAGGAGAAACCGCGTAGCTTTTTTGACAGTTGCGATTAGCAACTTCTAGAGCGGAGCGTGTTTCGACGCGGTCGTTACTCCCCTAGCGAAGTGAACGCTTCGAAGAATAACAAAGATTTTTTGTTTCTTGATCTAACGGGCTCGTTTTCCGCATTAGACCACTACCCACCTGCGAGTGCTTTGTTAGATGCGCTTTTTAGCGGTGGCTGGGGTGCTAGGATTCGAACCTAGGAATGTGGGAGTCAGAGTCCCATGCCTTACCGCTTGGCGACACCCCATTGTGGGGTGAATGGAGGGAATCGAACCCTCGACCTCCAGAGCCACAATCTGGCGCTCTACCGACTAAGCTACATCCACCATGCTGGTGCGTCTGGCAGGATTCGAACCTGCGACCTCTGCCTTAGAAGGGCATTGCTCTATCCAGCTGAGCTACAAACGCTCATGGAGCGGGTGAAGGGAATCGGACCCTCGCAACCAGCTTGGAAGGCTGGGGCTCTACCACTGAGCTACACCCGCAAGACTTTTCCGTGACGAAATATATAGTAGCATAAGAAGTTTATAATGTCAAGGAAAAATAAAAAAAATATGGCTTAATTTAACATTTTTATTCGTGTTGACATTTTATATTTTGTTTGATAAAATTAAAGCGAGGTTTAAAATGAACATTTTTAAATTGGATTTTAGAGAACTTTATTTAGCCTTTGAAAATAACGAGCCAAGATTATGCGTTTATAATAACAATAGAAACAAAATTAGATTTTTAACTAGTAAAAGAATAAAATACCTTTCCGACGTGGAATTTGTATCCCCTATTGTTAAAATACTTGACGAAAATAATAAAAGTAAAACTGTGCAAACGTGCTCCTTAGACGAAATAATTAAAGGGAAAATTTCCGACGCACAGCCAGACGTAAGGCTTTTATGCTTAAAAGACGAACATTTTGCATACTTTAAAAAGCTTAAAAGTTACGGTAATCAGTACCCTGCTGCATACTTTATTAAATCGGAAGAGAAACTTGTAAAAGGATATAATAAAGAAAAGAAAAAATCCGCGAATAAAGAAGGAATTGAAACACGCGAATTTTTTGGATTTTAATTGTGGCTGCTCTTTGCCACAATTTTTTTGGGAGAGCTTTATGCAAAATATTTATGATAACAAAAAATTTTTTAACGAATACATAGAAATGCGCGATAAAGAAATAAACGCAAATAATTTAATAGAAAAGCCAATTTTTAAGTCACTTATCCCCTATTTTAAGGATAAAAAAGTGCTTGATATAGGTTGCGGTTTTGGCGACCTTTGCAGGCTTGCAGTAGAAGACGGCGCTAGAAAAGTTGTTGGCGTGGATATATCTAAAAATATGTTAGAAAAAGCCAAAGAAATAAATAGCGATAGTAAAATTACATATTTAAACAAACCTATGGAAAAGCTAAACGAAATAAATGAAAAATTTGACTTTGTTTTAAGCTCCCTAGCCTTTCACTATGTAGAAGATTTTTCAAAACTAATAAAAGATATTAAAAATTTGCTTGTTCCCGGCGGATATTTAATCTTTTCCCAAGAACATCCAGTAGAAACGGCCTTTATGCCGCCACAAAACAAAAATATTGATAAAAAAATTGATATTGAAGGAAAAAGATACTATCTTTTAAGCGATTACAACAACGTTGGCAAAAGAAGCGTACGTTGGAACGTGGACGGCGTTATAAAATATCATAGAAATTTTAGCGTAATTATAAATAGCCTAGCTGAAAACGGCTTTTTTATAGAAAAGCTTATAGATAGCTACGCAGACGAAGAAGCAATAAAGCTTGAACCAAAATACAAATATCAAAATGATAGGCCTTACTTTTTATTTATAAAAGCTAAGCTACTATAAAAAATCTCATTTGGGATACACCCAAATGAGATTTTTCTTATAATAATATGCAGATTATTCCGCCCTTACCTTCGTTTACAATTCTACTTAACGTCTTTCTCATTTTACGCTGTGCTTCCATTGGCATTAGCGTTAGTTTTGAATGAATGCCGTCCGATACCATAGAATGAAGAGTTCTTCCAAACATCTTTGTTTCCCAAATTGTTTCAGGATTATTTTCAAATTCCGTTGTAAGATATTGCACAAGGTCTTTGCCCTGCTGCTCTGTTCCAACAAGCGGACTAACTTCTGTTTCAACATCTACACGCATTATGTGAAGGCTTGGAGCTGACGCGCGAAGCTTAACCCCAAAACGTGAGCCCTGTTTAACAATTTGTGGGTCTTCAAGAGTCATATCTTCAATGGTAGGGTTGACAATTCCATAGCCTGTTTCTTCAACTTCGCGAAGCGCTTCTTCAAGTTTATCGTACTCACGTTTAGCATGAGCAAGGTCTTTAATGTAACTAACAAGTTCGTAGTCGTCCTTAATTTCAGTACCACACTGGTTAGATAGCACTTTATAGAAAAGTTGCTGCTTAGGTTCAACGTCAAAGTAAACGCAACCTTCGCCCATTTTTATACTGCCAACGGATACAGGATTAAAGTTTTCGTCTTGGGCAAACGCAACCGTTGTTTTATCTATTTGACCAATTTTAGTTACGTCTTCACCGAACTTTTTAATTTCTGAAATTATGCTAGTAATAATTGGGTCGTCGTAAGGAAGAGCTTGAAGCCACTCTGGCATTTTAACTTTTAAGGATTTTATTGGGAATTCAAGAAGTATTTTTTCAAAAATCTCGTCTATATCCTGTTCTTTCAAGTCTATTACGTCAATTGGAAGCACGGGAACTTCATATTTCTTTTCTAGGTTATCTTTAAGTTTTTTCGTGTCTTCGCTATCTGGGTTTTCCGTGTTGAGCACAATAACAAAGGGTTTATTTTGAACCTTTAATTCAGAAACTACCCTTTCTTCTGCTTCAACGTAGTTCTCTCTTGGTATGCCTGTAAAGCTTCCGTCCGTAGTTAAAACTACGCCAATTGTTGAATGGTCTTCTATAACTTTCTTAGTACCCATTTCTGCGGCTTCTTCAAAAGGAATTTCTTCTTCACTCCACGGAGTTTTAACAAAACGTGGTCTATCTTCTTCTTCGTGTCCCATTGCGCCTTCTACTAAATACCCAACGCAATCTATCATTCTAACCTTCATGTCTACGTTGCCCGCAACGCTAATTTTAATTGCTTCGTTGGGTACGAATTTGGGCTGCGTTGTCATGATAGTTTTACCTTCTGCACTTTGTGGGAGTTCGTCTATGGCGCGTTCTTTGACATGTTTATTCTTTATATTTGGCACAACTAAGCTTTGCATGAACTTTGTTATAAACGTAGATTTACCACATCTAACCGGCCCTACAACGCCTACGTAAACGTCGCCATTAGTTCTTTCCTTTATATCTTCATATATTTTGTATGTTTCCATATATTATTCCCCCTTTGTGGCTAATGTAATTTATGAGGGGAACTTTATATTTAGAACAAAAAAACCTTGAATTTTTCAAGGCTTAATTTAATTTCATTTTTTATACTTTTGCTATATCAAAGGTTAATGATATTCCTGTATCAATAGCATTATCATTATTTGGAACTGTTATATCTATACGGAGAGTAATTGATGTAGGAGTTGTTCCTGTAGGAGCTGATATTTGAATTGGAATGTTAGATGGCTGATTAAATGTATAGTCAGAAACTGTTGATCCATCAACTTTTTTTGCAGTTACTTGCAAGTTACTTCCACCACCTGTTTGCTCACCTGTTGTATTAAACGAATATGATGGAGTAAATTGAATAGCATATTTAGAATAATTATAAATTGTAACTTCATATCTAACTGTTGGTTTAGCTAGGTATAATATTACTTCACTTGCTTGCCACTCTGTAATGCTACCACTTTCTGTTTTAAAACCATTTGGGTCTACATCTGAACCATCTGGAAACCCATCTGCATTTGCAGTAAAGTTTTTAATTTGTTCTAAAGTAAATCCAGTGCCTGTAAGTTCTCCAAAAGAACTTTCATCATTAGTATTACCTTGATAAGTTCTAATAGAAATACCAGCATATGCATTAGTTGGAGTGAAATTTAGTGTTGACGTTGTAGTAAATTTAATAGTTGCACTAGCATAAATGCCTGTTATTAGAAGACACAAGCATAGAGTACATGCAGCAAGTGATAACAAAACTTTACCACGTTTTTTCATGATTCCCTCCTAGTTACTCTTAAAATTCTAAATTAGTATAACACATATTCGTCAAAATAAAAAATAATTTTCAACTTTTTTTCTTTTTTTTGCCAAGTTTTTTTAGCGAGCTGATTAAGTTAACCTTATTTTCCTTACCAATAAGCAGTCTAAATACATTGGACCTATGCATAAAGAAGGTTAAAAAGAATAGAACAAATAGTAAAAGCGCTATCGTCATATCTCCGCGAAAACGGAAAGCTTCAATTATTGTTAGTGCCGTTATAAAAATGAAGCTGGCAATAGAAGCATAATCGAAAATACAAAGATATATAAATGCAACTACAAAGAATATTAACACGGCAATTGGCCTTGCAACTGCAAAAACGCCAAGCACGCAAGCCACGCCTTTGCCACCTTTAAACTTGTAAAACACTGGGAAGCAGTGACCAACAACGGCAGAAAGCCCGCCAACGTAAAGCCCAACGTACGCCGCGTTGCTGCCGTCGCCGCCAAACAAGAAGTAGCCAACAAGTGCTGGAATTACGCCCTTTAATGCATCTAGAACAAGGGTTAATGCTCCCGCTTTAAAGCCATAAGTTCTAAGCATGTTCATAGTTCCAGGGTTACCACTGCCCGACTTTGTTATATCTCCGTGCATAACGTTTTTGGAAAGAATTCTAGCAAAGTTCACAGAGCCTAAAAGATAGGAACAAACTATTAAAAGAATATATTTTAAAGCTATCATTCTTCCTCCTCTCTAGATTTCACCACTAGCTTTATTGGAGTGCCGGAAAAATCTACACTATTTCTTAAATAATTTTCAAGATATCTTAAATAAGAATAGTGAATTATAGTGCCGTCGTTTACAAATAGCACGAAGGTTGGCGGGTTTGTGTCCGCTTGCGTAATATATTTAATTTTTAACCTTTTACCCTTTCTAAAAGGCGGCTCGTTGGCAATAATTGCACTTTGAATAATTTCGTTTAACGCGCCCGTTGGAATGCGTCTTGAATTGTTTTCCATTACCTTTTCAACTTCGGGCATAATTTCATTAAAACGCTTGCCGGTTAAAGCGGAAATGTAAAGCGTTCTAAAATAGCTCATAAATTTTAGTTTTTCATCTAAATCTTTTTGATATCTTAAAATGGTCTTATCGTCCTTTTCAACTAAATCCCACTTGTTCATTATAATTATGCTTGGCTTGTTCTCTTCATGAACGTATCCGGCAATTCTAACGTCTTGCTCGGAAATTTCTTCACTGGCATTAAAAACAATAAGCACAATATCCGCACGCTTGATTGCGTCCATAGAACGAATTACGGAATAGCTTTCTATACTCTCATTCTCAACTGCTCTTTTGCGCCTAAGACCTGCCGTGTCTATAATGGTATAATCCTTTCCGTTATATTTAAAGTTTGAATCGATAGCGTCGCGAGTTGTGCCAGCAACGTCGCTAACTACCACCCTATCTTCGCCAAGAATTCTATTCACAATAGAGCTCTTACCAGCGTTTGGTCTGCCCACTACGGCAATTTTAATAGATTTATCTTCTTCCACTGATGTAGGCTCTGGAAAATGTTTTACAACTTCGTCTAAAATTTCTCCAAGCCCTTTTGCTTGAAGCGTAGACATAGGATAAGGCTCGCCTAAGCCAAGAGAATAAAAATCATACGTCTTTTGAACGTCGAAGGTGTCTAGTTTATTTACAGCAAGAACTATTGGCTTTCTAGATTTTCTTAAAAATGAAGCCACTTCTTCGTCGTTTCTAGTAACGCCGGCATTGCCGTCTACAATAAATATAACCACGTCGGCAAGCTCTACTGCAATTTCCGCTTGCATAAAGATATTTTTTTGAAATATATCTTCACTAGCCGAGTCTAAGCCGCCCGTGTCTACAAGCGTGAACTTATGCCCGCACCATTCTGCGTCTGCGTAAACCCTGTCTCTTGTAACGCCAGGCGTTGGGTCTACAATGCTAATTCTTTTGCCCACGATATAGTTAAAAAACGTGCTTTTGCCCACGTTTGGTCTACCAACAATAGCTACAAGAGGTTTTTTCATGTTTACTCCGTTTAACTATGTTAGTGTAGCACATAAAAAATTATTTTTCAATCGTTTTAAGCCTTTCAAGCTTTTTTTCGTAGCGCGTACGCTTATTTTTAACGTAAAGCCCATATATACCCTCGCAGATTAAGGAAGTTAAAGTGGAAATTATAAGCGCGGTTAAAATTTCTTGACTTCCAAGAACTAAAATTTCGCCGGAAAATTTTATTTGGTAAAATATAACTTGCCCAAGGTTTATGCCAAATAAAAGTGAAAGATAGCTTATAGAGCTACGCCTGCAAATTAAATAAGTTACAAGCCCAAGCACTATACTGAGTGGCATATATGGCTTAATGAGTGAATATTCAAACATAGAAAAATCTATTAAGTTATACACAAGCACAGCCGTTATAGTAAGAAGCACACTAACAATAAAGGAAGAAACTCGCCTTTTACTTTTAAGTTTTGGAAGAAGCTTTAAGCTAATAACAATTGGAACAATAAAGCCAGCTATACTTAAAGAAATGTTGTTAATTTTTATATTTGGAACAAATAATAAAAGAAGTAGCACTAATAAAAATGCGCTTACAACAAAGTGGTTAATTTTTAACTTTTTATAAACAAAACTACCCACGTTAAATAGCGATAAAATTATAAGAACGCCAAGCAAAATAAAAATAAAATCCATAAAATCTCCTTTTTTCTATTTTGCTTTAAAAATAAAAAATTATGAAATTTTTATGGATTTTTACATTTTTTTATAGTTTTTTTACAACTTTTTGCATTTATAGCCGCAAATTTTGCATTTATCTTTACTTTTTAAGTGTTTAACTATATAAATAATGGATGCAGAAATAATTACAATTCCAATTAAAATAATTATTAAATACACAGCTCCAAAGCTAGCCACAAGGTTATATAAATTGTAAACTAAGAAAGATAAAACATAGGCAATGCAAAGCTCTATAATTATGGAAATAACCGTCCATTTAGTGCCGATTTCTTTATTTAAAACACTCATAGTTGCAATGCACGGCATATAGATTAAGCAGAACACCATATAGCTAAGTGCAGACGCCGGCGTAAAGAAAACGGCAGACGCAGGGTTTAATATAGAAGACTGAACTTGCTCCGTCATAGAGCCAGAGCTTACGTCTATTCCGTTAAATATTGCTATGCTAGAAACAATAACTTCCTTAGCAACAAGCCCGGCAATTAAGGCAGACGTTGCACCCCAGTTCCCAAAGCCAAGCGGAATGAAGATTGGCGCTAAAATTCGCCCAAAAGTTTCAAGCATGCTTACTTTATTTGTGCCAGCCACATATTCAAAGGAAAAACTAAAACTTCCAAGTAGCCAAATAATTATATTCATGGCAAAAATTACTGAGCCAATCCGTACAATAAACTGCTTTAAGTTATCCCCTATTATATTCAAAATTCTTTTAAAGCTGGGAACTCTATATGGCGGAAATTCTAAAATAAAGGATTGATTTTTACTTTTTAGTGCAGTTTTTTCTAAAATCATGCTAAGAATTATTGCCACCACTACACCAAGAAGATAAAGGCAAAACACAACAAGCAAGTTCGCCGTGCCAAAGAAAGCTCCGCCAAGCACGGCATATATTGGAAGCTTAGCACTACAACTCATGTAAGGCGTAAGCATTGCAGTTTTAATTTTGGAGTTCTTATCTTCCATGTTTCTAGCAGTTAGCGTAGCAGTAGCGCTACAACCAAAGCCCATTAAAAGTGTGTATACACTTTTGCCGGAAAGCCCAAGCTTTTTAAAGATGTCTTCAAAGGAAAAAGCAAGCCTTGCTAAGTATCCGCTATCTTCAAGAATAGAGAGAAAGAAAAATAGTAACACCACTTGTGGCAAAAATGAAAGTATACTTCCAATGCCTGCTATAATTCCGTTTTCAATAAGTCCAATTACCCACGGCACGTTACATACGCTAGATATAAAATTAACTAAACTTTTTCCTACCACATTTTGAATAAAATCTGAAAGTAACCCGGAAAAATACGCGCCCACAGAAAAGAAAGTCAAATAAAAAATAAGCGCCATAATTCCTAAAAAAATAGGAATACTTAAAAACCTATTTAAAATTAACTTATCTAATTTACTTTCGCCGTAAGCAGTATTTTTTAATCTTTTTATGCAATGTTCAGAAATACAAGATATATAGTTATATCTTATTTTTGCAATTTTTTGAATATTTTCACTATTTATTTCAATATTTTTTGAATTAAAACTGCATTTTTCAGTAATTTTTTCGTCTTTTTCTAAAATTTTAATAGTGTAAAAATCTAATTTTTCTTTTTCTAAATTATTTAAATTATTTTTTATTTTATTATATTCCGGAATTTTTTGTATTTCTTTTAAATATGACGGCGGATTTTTAGCGCCTTGCTTGTCCGCCATATTTTTTATTACAAGTTTTAATTCATTTATATCTTTTTTCTTACTTGGGTTAAATAGAAAAACCTCCACGCCAAGTTCCCTTTTAAGCTTGTACACGTCAACTTCGTTAAAAGGCTTTTTTGTGCCCATTGTGTTTATGGCAAGAAGCACATTTGCTTTAAGCTCCAAAAGTCCTAATGTTAAATATAAATTTCTTTGAAGGTTATTTAGGTCGCATATGTTTATTATAAGTTTGTCCGAATTATTTAAAATATAGTCAACCGCCACCTGCTCTTCAAAACTTAGTGCGGTTAAGGAATATATTCCCGGAAGGTCCACAAGTTCAAAATCTTCCCCACCTGCATTAAATTTTTTTCGCTTTTCTTCCACAGTAACGCCGTGCCAATTGCCAATATGCTCGTTACTTTTAGTTAAGCTATTAAAAAGCGTAGTTTTGCCTGTGTTCGGATTTCCAATTAAAAGTATCTCTTTCATTAAATCACCTTCTTAACTTCTATAATTTTAGCAATGTTGTCACGAAAGGAAAGCGTGTAGCCGTTTAAGCTTATAAGCAGCGTTTTGCCTAAAAAAGATTTTTTAAGCACGCTTATCTCCGTGCCTTCCACAATTCCAAGGTCACCAAGCCGCCTTAACATATTTAAACCTAAATCTTCGTGAATCTTCACAACTTTAAACTTTGTGTTTAAGTTTGCAGCCTTTAAGGAAAGATAACTTTCTTTTATATCGCACTTCATATTAAATAGATATGTTGAAGTTCTTTTTCATATTCTAAAAAAATAAAAAAACTTGAAAAATGTCGAAAAATATGTTCTTATAGCAAAAATGTGGCATATATTAAATAAAAAAAGATAAAAGGAAATTTCCCGTGCAAGAATGTTCTTTTTTAGAGCTTAGGTGTAAAGAAGTTGTAAACGTTGTAGACGGAAGACGTCTTGGTCACGTCACAGACGTAGTTTTTGACCTTCAAACTGCAAAAATTACAGGCTTAGTAGTTCCAGGAAATAAAAGTTTTTGGAACGTTTTTAAAAATGGCACGGAACTATTTATCCCCTTCACACAGATTTGCAAAATTGGCGACGACACCATTTTAGTAGAGCTATACAGCACTTCTCCCACAACTAACACGTGCGTTTTCCCAAATAAACAATAAAAAAATGCTTGGAAAATTTTAAAATTTGTTGTATAATAATGCCAAGGAGAAATATTTTAATGAAATGTTTATTTTGTGGCTGTGAAAATAGTAAAGTGTTAGATTCTCGTTCTACGGAAGAAACAAACTCTATAAGAAGGCGCCGCGAGTGCCTTGGTTGCGGAAAAAGGTTCACAACGTACGAGACCATAGAAACAACGCCAATTTTAGTTATTAAAAACGACGGTTCTAGGCAACCTTTTGATATTATGAAAATTAAAAGCGGTATAATAAAGGCCTGCGAAAAACGCCCTGTAAGCCTTAACCAAATAGACCAAATTTGTATGGATATCGACAGGCAAATTCAAAACTCGCTAGTGCAAGAAATATCTTCAAAAGAGATTGGCGAAATGGTTATGGAAAAATTAAAGCCAATAGACCAAGTTGCATACGTACGCTTTGCTTCTGTTTATAGGCAATTCCAAGACGCAACAAACTTCATACACTTTTTAAATGAAAATATCGACGATAAAAAATAAATAAAATTAAAAAATATATCCAAGGAAAATTCCTTGGATATATTTTTGTTTTAAAGAAATTCATTGAAAAGAAATTTAATTTTTCGCTAGGACTTTTATTAAATTAAATTTTTCACTCTTAAAATCTTAAAGCGCCATTAAGAGATTTTTATTAAATTGTTTAAAATTAAGCTTAAACTCTTGAGAAAGCAAAATCAAATTTAACTGTTCCGCCTTTTAATGAAGCAGCAACATTATTTAATGTAAGTGTGTAAGTAACTATAACAGAATCACCACCTGCTATATTATTAAGAGCAGTTGCTTGACCTGCAACAGCTTGTGCCTCACCATCTTTGGTTTGATATGAAACTGTATAATCAGCTACATTTGATGTAGAATTACCAGCTGCATCTTCAACTATATCAGTTGGGATAGTTGGTGTAATTACAACTTTTAAACCAGCTCCGCCTTCTGCAAGTGGATTTTCAATTGTGAACACGTATGTTATAACTTGTCCACCAGATTTTGCTGATTCTTCAACAAAATTAATGTTACCAATTGTCCACGTATTAGAAGAAAAACCTTCTCCTGTACCAGTGAAATCATCACTTGATGCAGCATCTGTTGTTTCGTAGTTCTTTACAGTTATAGTTTTAGCGGCAGCTAAATCTCCACCTGAAACTGTTCCTGTAAAATCAACGTATGTTGAAGTAGCGCCGAACTTAACCGTAGACGTTACAGATAAACTAACGTTGTTAGCTGCAAGAACACCAATTGTCATCATGCAGATAGCAAGTGCAAGTGAACCAATGGTTGCAAATAGTTTGAATTTCTTCTTCATTTTTTCCTCCTTAAAAATTTCTTTTAAAATTAAATTTGAAAAGCCCTTTTATTTTGCAAGTCCTAATTACAAAATAAACTCTTTTCTTCAAACATATGGCTTTTTAAGTATTTGTAAAGTCCTAAAATCAAAACTTATATAAAGCCTTCGTTTGACTCGCCTTTTACCCCCCCCCGCAGCGTCGAGAATCGCTCCGCTAGGCGAGTTACTATTCGTAACTACGCTTGTCGCTCCGCGTTCTCTCCTTCTCCCCAAAAATTAAAAATT
>ERZ1643251.4738-NODE-4738-length-11608-cov-4.594131_pt1 | contig 11608 bp, 10 predicted proteins | sample MGYA00579261_ERZ1643251 | MGnify/ENA primary metagenome ERZ1643251 (study PRJEB29033, sample SAMEA4952267) | chicken gut metagenome | biome: Broiler Chicken; feature: Gastrointestinal Tract; material: Caecum | place: Ireland | collected 2018 | study: Broiler... | reverse complement strand
GCAAAGAAAGGAAAGTACCGGGGAGATGTTCTGGACGCCCTGCCAAAGTGCCAGATGGCAGAAAAAATCGATGAAGTAGAGGACTTTATCCGAAGCCGGAAAGTGGAGCGTTACTACAGCTGATAACATCCGTGGTGTTGTTGGTTCTGCCCAGATCTGGACAGAAAATAAGACAAAAAGTTTAGTGGTATTTCAGGAGCGGTTTTGACCGAATTGGTGGTATTTGTGATAGCTTTATCGGCATGAGTTGGGTATACTGTGTATAGCGTTAGAGGAAAGGAAGTGAGCAGGAATGAGACGATATGAACTGGAAAAAGAAAGAGAGGGTTCCACCGTTTATTTCTTTATCAGAGATGTGGAAACACTGGATATCGTCCTGCTTCCAACCAAATATCTGATGCACAAGATACGGAGTAAATGTTCACCGAATACGGTGCGGCGCTCCGCACTTGCAATCCTGTACTATCTGGAATACATCCATGAAAAGAAAAAGGAATTGACAGACGTATATCAAATGCCTTATGTTGAACAGACAAATCACTTTATGGAATTTTTATACTGGCTGAAAGCCGGGAAGCATACCAGAGATAAAAATCACAGATCTCCAAACAATGGAACCTGCAACGCATACTTAAGAGATGTGTTCAGGTTCTATCTTTTTATAGAAGAAGAGTACCAGCAGTTCGGGGAGCTGAAAGTCCTGTCCTATAATTATTTTGTAGCCGTGGATGCAGTAGGCGTAAAGAAAAGCATACGATCAAAGAGTTTCAAAGGCTATTTAAAAGAGGAAGAGCATAAGGCGAGAGCAGCAAAGAAAGATGAAATTGTGGAAATCTTGAAAGCGTGTACCAATATAAGAGATCGGCTTCTCATGCTGCTTCTGGCAGAGACAGGCTACCGAATCGGTGAGATCTTAGGAATTGATTACAGTAAGGACATTGATTATCAGAACCACATAATCCGGGTATATTTCCGTGAGGACAATGAAAATGGAGCGAGAGCAAAGAATGCAGAATACCGAAGTGCGAAGATCAGCAAAGATACCTTCGGCTTTTTAAATCTGTATATCGCAGAGTACCGAAAACTACTTCAGCACCAGACAAGCCTGTTTGTGAATATTTCCGGGGATAATATCGGAAAACCAATGAACGTGGAAGCAGTATACTCCATGCTAAAAAGAATGGATAAGAAAACAGGGATTAAGATCACGCCTCATATGCTCCGGCATTACTTTGGAAATGAGCGGAGAAAAGCAGGATGGTCGCTGGAACTGATACAGCTGGCCTATGGACACCGCCACATCCAGACAACCATCAATTATCTGGACATTGTGGATGATGAACTGCTGGATGCCAGCCAGGAATTCTACGAGAAACACTCCTCCCTGTATGGGATTGAGGAATTGCTATAGGAGGTGGTTTTTATGCCTGCGTTTTTACAGTCTTTTATAGAGGCAGAACAAGAACGGAGCAGGCGGATTGAGCAGCTACGAAAAGAAATCCGGGAGTTTGCAAAAGAGGAAGCAGGAAGTTCCATTACAGAACAGATTCTGCTGTTTCTGGCAGATGAGATGGTAGAACATCTTTCGGAAATAGATTATGAACTGCGAATGAAATTTGAATTATACATAACACCGCTGATAAAGCGAAATTACATTTACCGATATACCGGAACGTTCGACCGGATACGGCAGGCGTACATCCGGGAACGGATGAAAACTCCGGCTGGACAGAGGGAATGTGAATGGAAATATAAAAATGAAATACTTTTTGTTCCATACCACTCAGATCCTGTAATCGTAAAGAGTGTGGAAACGGTACGGTGTCGGAGCAACATGGTCTGGAATTTTAAAGCGGCAGCCAGTGAGAAACTGAAACGTCAGATTTTTACCGTGCTGGAATATATTCTGAAGAATTATGAAATTTCCAGACTGAGGGAATATAAACTGACCGGGCTACAGCTTTTTTACGAATTTTGCATCCGGGAGCAGATTACAGATATCCAGCTTCTGGAGCTGGAACAGGAAACAGCATTTCAGGACTACCTGAAGCAGAAAGTCGAGAAAGAGCAACGGCGAAAACGACTGAAGAGCATTGTGGAAACTGCCCGTAAAGTGATTTTTATAGAAACTGATGAAACAAGATGGGATGCTACCATCTGGTATTTAGAGCGGTTTCGTATTGCCAAAGAAAGAATAAACCAGAGTGACAGTATAGAAAAAATATCATTTCAGGAAGTTCTACAGCCCAAGAATCGATTGCTGCTTCAGGAATATATGAAGTACGAAATTGGAATCGGAGAACTGGCGCTCAGTACGGTGTACGAAAGATTCCGAACCATTCGAAATTTTTTGCAGGAGATCAGCGAACTGGAAGTTACCAAGTGTGATGCCAGCCTGATTGATGTATATTTAAAGAATTTGCAGAATGGTGCTATGGGAGCAAAGACATTTAATACCAATGTTTCGGGAATACAGTTTTTTATGAAATTTCTGGAAGTAAAGGGGTATATAAAAAAGGTTCCGTTTTATGCATCGTATTACTTGGAAAAACAGATCCCAGTCCACCATGACAGAAGTGTGGAAGAGGATGTGTATATGGAAATTATCCAAAACCTCTCACAGTTTCCTGAACACCTGAGAATGATGTTTTTACATCTCTGGTGTGTGGGACTCCGGATCAGTGAGGTCTGCACCTTAAAAGGGGATGCGTATTATATCCAGAATGGTGACTGCTGGATGAAGGTCTACCAGGTGAAAATGAAAAATTATAAAAGGGTTCCCATTCCGGTAACATTGTATCGTCTGATGCAGGTTTATCTGAAAAAGCACCCTACCAAAAAAGAAGCATACATTTTTCGGAATCGGAAAGGTGGAGCATTTTCCAAAAGCACCTTCATGGGGCAGATGAAAAAATACTGCTCCCAGATAGGCATACAGAATGGAGAATATATTTTTAAGTCTCATGATTACCGACATACCGTAGCAACCAATTTTTATGAGCATGGCGTATCAATCCAAAGCATCCGGGACTATCTGGGACATACGTTTGAGGAAATGACCATGCAGTATATAGATTATATGCCAAGAAAAATTGCTAAAGAAAATGACGCATACTTTGAGGAAGAGGAAAACAGCCTGCTTGCCTGTATGCAGAAAGGAGAGAAGCATGGATAATAAACTAAAATTCCAACAACTGGAATGTTATAAGCTGGCTACCGATGAGCAAAAGGAAAAGCTGAATAAGGAACAATATTTTGATCTGGATAAACTGCCGGGAAACCAGCTTCAGACAGAATTTGTCGAATACATTTACTACCGTGGAACGCAGGTATCCATCCTGACCATAAAAAGGGAAAGGCATTATTTTAACAGCTTATGTGAATTTTTTCAGAAGTCATCCCATCAGGAAAACAGCCTGCTTGACAGAGAAAAAGACTTCTGGATAAAGCAGTTGAAAATGTGGATGATACAAAACGGTAGGGCTTTGACGAAGCATAAAGTGACGAACATTCAGACTGAATCGGTGGAAAAAGCTGCCCTGATCCGGTATTTTGAAAGCCTTCTGGAATTTACACTGGACCGATCAGAAACCAATGAGCTGGCAAAGGATATCTGGCATCTGGAAAGGCTTCCGCTTATCCTGCGGACAAATCCGATTGTCAACCATAAGACACTAAATTTCAGAGGAATCCGGCAACCAGATATTCGGGAAGAAGTAAAAAAAGCAATTTACCATCATCTGAAAACCGAAGCCCTTGGCAGTATAAAACGTGAACTGTCCGCAATGAATAAATTTTCAAAGTATTTGGATGAAAAGCATTCCAAGATCAGCACCTGCGAAGAGATTGACCGGGAGATCATAGAACAATTTTTAATCAACATCAAGGTAGAATCAAACGGAGGGAATGGCATCCGGGATGACCTGCTAAAGCTTCGAAATGTGCTGGAAACAATCGGAAAAATTTATGATTTTCCACATCTTACAAAACTGTTTTTAAAATCTGATTTTCCGCCAGAACGGAAAGCAGAATTCAAATCTTATTCGGACAGTGAGCTGAAAAGACTGAATGCCCAGATTGTAAAAATGGAAGAGCAGATAGCAAGGGCAATGATCATCCACCAGATGCTTGGAACCAGAATTTCCGACACGCTGACCTTGCGGAAAGACTGCCTTTATAAACATGACCGTCAGGATATGATTATCATATACCAGCCGAAAACAAGAAGATATGAAAAACCGATCAGCCGGGAGCTGGCACAGCTGATTGGAAAGGCAGTCAGTTATGCAAATGAGCATTATCCTGAAAGCATTTATATCTTTGCGGACGAGAACAAACCGGAGAGACCAATCAGTTACCAAACCTTGCAGGATAAAGTGCTTCGAATGATCTATGAAAAAGATATCCGGGATGACAGCGGAAACTTATTCGGATTTGGAACGCATATGTTCCGGCACTGCTATGGGGTAAAATTAACGGAACTCCATGTGGATGACTGGACGATAGCGAAGCTCCTGGGACATAAGGGAGTACGAAGTGTCCAATATTACCGAAAAATGAGCAATCAGCGGATGGCAGATGAAACAAGAGAAGTTAGAAATTTTATGTCACAGATTATACTGGCAAGTCTGGACGGATGGGGAGAAGAATATGAGCAAATACGACAAGATGCTGGAATTGAATAAAAGAAAGAGCGAAGAAAAAGTGGAACGGGCAGTCCTGACAATACGGACAATGGTGTTGGAGAGAGAAAAGGTGTCCGTACCAGCACTGATGCAAAAGACTGGTTTATCTAGAGGATTCTTTTACAAGAATCCGATTGTAAGAGGTGAGATTGATGCAGCAATGGAACAGCAGGCTGGTATGGTGGATCCAAGGAGAAACATTATCAGTCAGGCGATGGAAGCGGAAATGAATCTGCTCCGGCAACAGCTACAGAAACTGAAAAGCGAAAATGAGAATCTAATAAAGGAAAACCAGAAGTTAAAAAAAGCACTATCCAAGAAAGAGTTGAATCTTATCAAACAGATTTAAGCTATATCATAATGCAAAGTAGGTCTGCCAGAATACAGCAGATTTGTTTTGCATTGTGATATAGAAACAGATTATGCTTAAAAGGCATTAAGCAACCCATAATAATAGGTATTGGACATAGAAAGCAATATGGGAGTATGATGATACCGATAAGAAATAGAGTGTACCTGAAATGCAAACTGTCACAGAAAAATTATGAACTTTATGTAAAAAGTTGCAAAATCTATTGACCTAGAGCTTACTTCAGGTTGTATCATAAAATAAAAAGAGCAAGGAGGAATTTTTTATGGATATCGAACAGATGAAAAAAGACTTAGGTGGAGGTAACGTATTTCCAATCGGTGAAGAAAACGTAGCATTCGCAAAGTATTTTACAGGTGAATGCTATTTGAATATGCTTACAACAGAGAGAGTACCAGTTGGTCTGGTTACTTTCGCTCCGGGAACAATCAATGCATACCACATCCATCATAAAGGTGGACAGATCCTTCTGGTTACTGGTGGAAGAGGATGGTACCAGGAAGAAGGAAAACCAGCTCGTGAATTGAAAGCTGGAGATGTAGTAAATATTTCACCAGAAGTAAAACACTGGCACGGGGCAGCGAAAGACAGCTGGTTCCAGCATCTGGCTGTTGAAGTTCCAGCAGAGGGAGCTTCCAACGAATGGCTGGAGTTTTTACCGGAAGAAGAGTATAACAAATTACCATAAATAAGAAAGATGGAGGTTTGATATCATGGCAAAGATCACACAGATAGCAGGAAGAAATGCTCTGGGAACATTTGCACCAGATTTTGCACATTTTAACGATGACATTCTTTTCGGAGAGAACTGGAATAACGAAGATATTGATTTAAAAACAAGAAGTATCATCACAGTTGTAGCACTGATGGCACAGGGAATCACAGATTCCTCTTTGAAATTCCATTTACAGAATGCAAAGGATCATGGGGTAACACAGAAAGAGATCGCAGCAATCATCACTCACGTAGCATTCTATGCAGGCTGGCCAAAAGGCTGGGCAGTCTTTAATCTTGCAAAAGAGGTTTGGAATGAGGACGAAGCAGAGAAATAACCTGGCAGAAACTGCTCGTCATGAAAGGGTCGCACAAAACACAGACGTGTATGCCGTTAAAGCCCGTAACTATAAGGGATTGCGGAGGGGTAGTCCAGTTTTATGCCGTAATAATTGGCACATTCATCATGCCAAAAGCGGAGGAGGACAGATTTTGATCTGTACCGCCGGAAGCGGATGGTATCAGGAGGAAGGCAAGGAGGCGGTGAGTCTGGAGCCGGGTATGGTGATTACGATTCCGCCGGAAGTGAAGCATTGGCATGGAGCCAAAGCGGACAGCTGGTTTTCTCATATTGCAATGGAGGTTCCCGGAGAAGACACCTCCAATGAGTGGCTGGAAGAGGTGGATGAAAAGGCATATTCCGGCTTGGAGTAACGATTGCAAATCATGTTGATTAAGAGGGCTTTTACGGCGGACATCCTGCATAGAGGGTTTGTCTGGCCGCCGCAAGCCCGCTGGGAATTGCGGCGCCTCTGTGCATGTACGGCGCGATTCCCATTGCATCACCCTTTTTGACTGTTTAGCGCTTTATATTGTGTCGGAGAAATTCCTTCTCTTTTCTGAAAGCATTGTGTGAAATAGCTGGCGGAGCTGAAGCCCAACGCCTCAGCAATCTGTCGCACCGTGTTTTCTGTGGTGGACAGCAGAAATTTTGCCTGTTCAAATCTTTTGTCAAGCATGTAATTAATGGGCGTGACTCCGTAAATACGGTGGAAATTGCGTATAATACTGTATTTGTTAAGCCCTATTTTGTCAGCAAGCATATCCAGATTCACTTCTTTTGTAAAATTATCATTAATATACTGCCTGATCCAATGAATATTGTGATCTGTAGCCTTTGGCGCGCTGGATGAGTCAGAGGCGTGGCAAAGATCCGAAAAACGGGATATGTATGATAAAAGCAAATCCAGAATATTGCTGCAGATTTGCCGGTATCCATTGGGCTTATTTTTGAGCTCAGAAACCAGAGCAGCCAGAAGCGGCAGAAGCAAATATCGCATCTGACTGAAATCTCCCATGTAGTATCCGCAGGACAGATTGGAAAACAAAAAGCTGATGTTGCTTATTCCCATAACCATGTACTCAAGAGGCGCTTCGGGAGAGCTTGACTCGGCATGTATCACAGCTGGATTAATGATAATAAAAGTATTGCCCGTTATGGTGAACGTCTCGTCACGGACAGAAAACTGTCCCCGCCCGTCTACACAGAAAAACAATTCCGTACATTCATGGGAATGGCGCGCGCCGTTCCAATCCCTCTCAAATTTAAAAGGAGAAACGTATAAAAGCTTATGGGAATTACCAAAACAAATGGAATCCTTTAATTCATACAGTTCGTACATAAGTAATTTGTCCTTTCCGGCGTCGATTCGGCCAAAACTATAGAAATATTGTCGAAAACTATAAAAGCTGCAATATATATAACTACATTGCAAATATAACATATTTCAAATCCCGGCTCAAGCAGGTAAACTGAAATTGTCTTAAAGAAATGGGTGAGGAGCTAAGATACTTCCGCAGAAGGAAAGGGTGTGCCAGGTGGAAAGCAAAATCGTATATTATGTCAGTGATAAATCGGGAAATGATGCAAATGCCGGAACGGAGCGTGACAAACCGCTGCGGTCGCTGGAAGCGGCAGGATGCAGAAATTTAAAGCCGGGAGATGAAATCAGACTGGAGCGCGGGTCGGTTTTCAGAAATCAAAGCCTGCATTTAATCAATCAAAGGGGCACGAAGGATTCTCCCATTGTAATCGGATGCTATGGCGAGGGAAAGCGTCCAACAATAGAGGCTCAGGGTACTGGCCTTTGGTATCAGAATTATCAAACGGCCCTGGATTCCCCGTACCACACCTGGAAGGGCTATGTCTCTTCGGCTGTTCTTCTTTATGACTGCGAATATATTACGGTGGAGGGGCTTGAGATAACGAATAACCCAGACATTACAGGTGAGATTTACAATCAGGCGGACAAGATGAACCGAACGGGCGTCGCAGTAGTGGTGCAGAATATGGGAACCGCCAGGGACATTGAATTGTCGAATCTTTACATACATCATGTGAAGGGGAACGTGTATGACAAGCATCTGAATAACGGAGGCATTTATTGCACGGCCTTAAAGCCTCAGAGAGCCGGAGCTCCCATTGCCCGCTATGATGGGCTTTACATACATCACTGCGTAGTGGAAGACTGCAGCCGCTGGGGGATTGCGGCAGGCTATACATATACCAATGCCTTTTTTTCAGGAGCGAGGCTTTCTGAAGAAACGGTTGAAAAATATGGACATACGAAAGTTGTTTTGGAACACAATTTTGTTAGAAGAATCGGCGGTGATGGAATTACTCCCATGTACTGTCTGGCGCCTCTGGTTCAGTTTAATGTGGCGGCGGACACGGCAAATGAAATAAATGACAAGGTTTATACCCTTGCGGGAGAACGGGGAGGAAAAACGGCTGCTGCCATCTGGCCCTGGAAGTGTAAGGACGCGCTGCTGCAGTATAATGAAGCCTACCATACCTGCGATAACCAGGATGGGCAGGCATGGGATGCGGATTCCGGCGATGGAACCATCTATCAGTATAATTACAGCCATAATAACGCCGGGGGCTGTGTGATGTTCTGTGAGACTGAAAGCGTAAACAATGTATTCCGCCATAACATCAGCATGCTGGACAAGGGGGGAGTAATCAATCCGGCAAAAAATCCGGACGCCCATATTTATCACAACACTTTTGTGTTGGCTCCGGGAGTGCCTTTTATTCGGGACAATATGTCGGGGGGCCATATGCTGGTGGAAAAAAATATTATATATAACAGTGGAGAGGAACCGGCGGAGGGAGACTGGCATCATCAGACAGAATATGCAGAATACAGAGGCAATCTCTATTATAATTTCAAGGATATTCCCCCGGAGGATGAGGAGGCTGTTGTAAAAACAGTCGGCGACAGGGTTTTGGAGGCGCCTCTGGAGGGACCGAGAGAGACGGAGGGTAAAATTCACTCCCGGGAGCGGTTTTTGGGATTTAAGCCCGTGGGGAACTGCATGGAAGGGCGTGATTCCATGGGTGCCAGCTTGAGTTCTTTCAGAGAGAAGCAATAAATCAGGTTTTTACACATTGGAAGGGTTTTATAGCTCCAAAGATGTGCAACAAATAATAAAAAGGCGTGTATAAAAAACGCCGAAGAAAGAGAGGAAATCATATGAAAAAGAAGACGCTGACATGTATGGCTGCATGCGTATCCTTAATGACTCTGCTCTTAAGCGGCTGCAGCAATTCCGCACCGTCGGATACTTCCGCTTCAGGAGCGGGGACGGAAAGTACCGGCGCTGGGGCGGCAGAAGAGACCTCCGTGCAGGAGACGGGAGGTGCAGACTCGGATGTGGAGCTGACCTACTGGTCCATGTGGACCTCCACAGAAGGACAGGCGAAGATTATCCAGGAAGCGGCCGACGCATATGAGGCTGCCACAGGAATCCACATCAATATTGAGTGGAAGGGCAGAGATGTAAAAACGCTCATCGGACCTGCTTTGGATGCCGGGGAAAAAATTGACTTTTTTGACACAGATTACATGATTCTTCTGGAGCAGAACGGAAAGTATCTGGCCGACCTGACGGAGATGGCTGCGGCTGCCGGCTATGAAGAGCATGTGATGCCTATTTTGCTGGAAAACGCAAAGATATTCGGAGGCGGTGTATTAAAGGCCATGCCTTATCAGCCCTATACCACAGGAGTATGGTATGACAAGGCTATGTTTGAAGCAGCGGGCATTACCAAGACACCGGAGACCTTTGATGAGCTGCTTGAGGTATGCCAGCAGCTGAAAGATTATGGCGTAAATCCCATGACCTGTAACTCAGATGGCGTTACGCTGCTTTACGGCTATCAGCTTGCCCGCTACATAGGCCAGGACAAAGTGATTGAAACACTGGATAATGCCGACTGGGCAAATGTGCCGGAGGCAAAACAGGCGGCGGATGACATTTACACATTGTTTGAGAGAGGATATATGTCTCCCTATGCGCCTGCCAATTATCCGGAAGGACAGAATGAAATTGGCTTTGGGGAAAGCTGCATGATTTTAAATGCGTCCTGGATTCCAAATGAAATCAATCAGAATACGGGAGCCACTGTGGACTGGGGCTTCTTCCCCTGGCCCAGCGTGGAAAATGGTGTGGATGGACCTGAGGCTTCCATGGTTGGAGGACAGGGCTTTGGCATTGTTGACGCCAGCGAGCATAAGCAGGAGGCGTTTGATTTTCTGCTGACAGTTGTCACCGGAGAATATGACAGCAAGATGGCAGAGGCGGTTTCTTCCATTCCTGCGGACACGGCAAATACAGTTTGGCCGGAAGCGGTAAGCGGCGCGGAACCTTATTTCAAGCAGATGACTAAGACTTATGAGTGGGCTGTGGGACTTGAAAATAATTCCGACTACAAAGATTTTGTACAGGATAACCTGATTAAGCTCACAAAGCTTGAGCTGGACGGCCAGGGATTCATCGATGCAATGTCCACCCTGAAGTAAATCGTTATCGGGCGCGGGGACATCAAAACCTTTTGACAGACAGCCGGCCGTCTGCAGCATATATGCTTCCTGACGGAGGAAAAAAGACAGGGGGAGGCCCGTTTGGAGTTCGGGTTTCCCCCTGCCGTATCCAAGACTGATTACACAGCATGATGGGAGCATAGCGGAAAGGAGAGAAATTTTGAAAAAGAACAAAAAAATGATTATATGCTTTTTAACTCCTGCACTGCTTTTTTTCCTGTTGACCTTTTTGTATCCCATTTGCAGAACGGTTCTGATGAGCTTTTTTTCTGTAGAGGCGGTAAATGACCCCATGAGCTTATGGGAATTTGTGGGCATATCCAATTTTGTGGATTTGATGAACACTTCTATTTTTCAGGTTTCTATGATGAATATGCTTAAGATCTGGCTGCTTGGGGGAGTAATCGTGCTTGGAATATCCCTTTTGTTTGCGGCGATACTTACCAGCGGTGTGGTTGGAAAAAGCATTTACAGGGCAATCATCTACATTCCCAACATCATCAATGCCGTGGCCATGTCCACCATGTGGATCAACTATGTTTATAACAAACGGTTCGGACTGCTGCATACATTTTTTGAGGCCATTGGAGCTCATGAGCTGGCCATGACGGATTATATGAATGGAAGCATCAAGTTTTATTCCCTTCTGGCTGCGTTCTGCTTCGGATCAGTTGGGTATTATATGCTGATATTTATGAGCGGCATAGAGCAGATTCCACAGGATATTTTTGAGTCTGCCACGATTGATGGAGCCAATAAGATACGCCAGTTTAAAAGCATTACTCTGCCTCTGCTTAAGGGGGTGTTTAAAACCTGTGTTACATTTTGGACTGTAAACGTAGTAGGATTTTTTGTATGGAGTCAGATGTGGAGCGCGCCTTTAAGCAGCGAGCTGTCAACCATTACCCCCTTTGTGTATATGTATAATATAACCTTTGGTACAGTGGGAA
>ERZ1643251.4737-NODE-4737-length-11608-cov-15.890418_pt1 | contig 11608 bp, 12 predicted proteins | sample MGYA00579261_ERZ1643251 | MGnify/ENA primary metagenome ERZ1643251 (study PRJEB29033, sample SAMEA4952267) | chicken gut metagenome | biome: Broiler Chicken; feature: Gastrointestinal Tract; material: Caecum | place: Ireland | collected 2018 | study: Broiler... | reverse complement strand
GTTTTTATTTTGTCTATAATTTATTTAGATTCCCACAACTTTTATGCAAGAACCAGAATAATTAGCCAAAATACGTGTATCCTCTTCATAAGAGTCCTTATTTAATACACCTACATAATTAGGATTCTCTATAGATCTCCACTTACCATTTTTCTTAATAAACTCTTTAGCTAGTTTCTTTCTTTCAAGTACTTCAACAACCTTAGCAGTCATTTTCCCACTGTCTTCGCAAATCTCTACACCAATACAATCACCCGCAAAAGCTCCATTAAGCTTATGCCCACGAAGAAAAAACTTCTTACCATGATAATAAAAATAATACTGCTGATTCGAAGAATCCTTTTCTAACCGAGTCTTAATAATATACTTAGCCAAACACTCACTCTTCTTGACAAGCTTTTTAATAATCCCTGTATCATAATGCTTCTTAGTGCACCGAAAAGAATTTAACAAAACAAAAACATAATCGCCTTCTAAAGCTCCAAGATTCCGAACATCTTCCTTATCCAATAAAACCTTCATATGATTTTTCAACTCAACATAATAATTTTTCTTATTTGATTTTTTTAAAACACCAAATTTCAAAACAGAATCTTCAATCACATAAACATACGAATCTTCTTCACCATAAACGATGCCTTTTTCTTCTAGCCCATTTAAAATCTTACGCATCTCATCCTTTTCAACAACATTAAACTTTTTTTGAAGTTCCCAAACTTTCCAAAAGTTTCCAGTTCTTTTTAAAAACTCCTCTACTTGCTTTTCTAAACCCATTTTTCCTCCAATACAAAAAAGGACAGTTTTTCCAAACCATCCTCCATTGCTCAATAATCTATAACGAAATAACCCGAATCTCACTGATTTCAAATTAATCGTATCATGTCTAAAAAGAGATTGCAAGTAATTGTGGTCAAAAAGTTTTAATCTAAAAAATACTTTAACTTTACTCTTTTTAAAAGGGCTAAAACAAAACTCAAAAACATAGCTATTCCAATAAGCAAAAGCTGCTCGCCTATTGGAATCATAACCAAAGAAATGCGCGCATACTTTTTAAATAAATAAAAAGCGCCTAAACTAAATACAAGCATCAACACATAAGCAACTAGATTAAAAAGGACTAGGAAGAAAAAATTATAACCTTTCATTTGCCACTTCTTAGCTCCATAAAGCAAGAACACTTGATTTTTCATTTCATTATCCGACAACATATTGGAATAAATAATCACCAATGCACCTAAGAAAAGAACGCCTAAAAAAAGTAATGCATAATTCAACCTTTTCACTCTAGAACTATCAGACACAGGCATACCAAGACGCCGAATAACAACTTCTTCATCATTAATCTTATTTTGAAGTTCCTCTGTCAGAAGTTCAATACGCTCAGGTTCGATATGTTTCAAACGATAAAAATAAAGATAATCTTGATTCATTTGAATTTCTTCTAGCTTACTAGACGAAACATAAAAAGCACATTGATCACTCTCATAATACTTTTGGATATCAAACGAGTAAGCCTTTTGATTCACCGAATTTATTCCTACAAAAGAACTTCCTATATAATTCTCATAAGGATTTTCATCCGTCAAGAAAATTTGATAAGGCACGATAGTCATATTTCCCGTTAACTCTTCAGAAGGAAAAACAGCAAAATAATTATAATCCTCTAAGCCAAAAGAATTAATACAATTTGTAAAAGAAGAATCTTCAAAAGAAAGAAGAACACCAGAAGAAACCTGCATTTTTTTTTCGGTAAAAGCATCAGACACATCATAAGGACTAACAATATCAATATAAGCTCTATCATAAAAACTATTCAAAACTAAATCGTTATAATATTTTCTCAAACACAAAAGCAAAAACAAAGAAAGAAAAATAAACATAACAACAACCACATATATCTTCGTCGTCTTTCTCCGCAAAATACTCTTCAAAAATAGTTTCACATAAACCACCTCACCTATTCAAAAACTCATAAGACTTTTGTCTTCCAAAATAAAACCATACAAAAAAACATTGAACATAAAAAAGGTAAAAATAAACTCAAGAAAATACTCATGGCTAGTATTGAAAAGCGAAAATATAACTGCATTCCCAGAATAAGGAAAGCTTCTCTAAATAAATTATTTGCTAAAATGACAACAAAGCAATACAGAAGAATAGCTAGAACAAAAGAAATTAGAAAAAGAATTGTTATTTCGATATTTTTTTCATAAACAATGTCCTTCTTTTGATATCCAAGACTCGTTCGCAATTGATAATCTTTTAAGTTTGAAAGAATATATTTATAAGAATAATTAAAGACAACCATAAAAGAAGTAAACACTGAAACAATTAAAATTAAACAAGCAATTAATTGATTATCTGCATAAAAAGATGGTTCATGATAAGCTCCTCTTTCTACACGATAACCACGGTTATTTAACAAATCGACAATTTCCTGATAATTATCACCATCATCAATCACAATCCAATTTTGATCGCTTTCATCTATATCCCCATAAAGTTTTTGCACAATTTTAGTTTTATCTTGTTGTGTAATATAGCAAACACTGCCCAAATTTCTTGATAAAGTATTGTCGTAAAAACCTATGATTTTAAATTTTTGATGATAATTTTCACCAGTCTCTTCACCACTATCACTTATCATAGAAGAATAGGAAATTAAAGTAACTTCTTTATTTAAATATTCTTTCACATTTAAATATCCTTTTTCAGTTTTAAAAGCATCTTCACCATCAGGAAAAAAATAATATGGACAAATCATCGTTCCTGTTTCTTCATCACTTAAATTATCACCTAATATTACATCCGGAGCAATTCCATAACTACCTAATATAAGTTCTATACTCCCACTATATCCTTGCGCGATAAAATCATCAGTATGCATGTTGGTATATAAATACTTTGGAAAAGTAATTACTAAAACATGAGGATTTTCTTTAAGTTCTTTTCTTGTCTCTTCATCCAAGGATTTGTATGGTATAATTGTCCGAAAACTAACATTGAGTTTTTTATCAGTTTCTACCTGTAAATTTAAATTATCAGCAATCATAAAAGCACACAACGTTATTGCAAAGCAGACCATTAAAACCATAACCAAAAAGTAATTTTTCTTATTTCGAAGTGTTCTTTTTAAGCTTAGCCAAAACACATCACTCACCTCACCTATTTAAAAATTTATAAGACCTTTGTCTTCCAAAATAAAACCATATAAAAAACATAGATAATAAGAAAGGCAAGATAATTCCTACAAAAACACTTAAAGCTAAAACAGATAACCGAAAATAAAGCCGTATGCCAAGTACTCCATAATAATCTACCAAAATTAATTTAGCTACCCAACTTCCAATACCAAATAGAAAAATGCCTATAATAATAGCTAATATAACTATAATCGTTAGCTCAGTAATCTTTTCTATAACAATATCTTTCTTCTGATACCCTAAACTTATTCTTAACTGATAGTCTTTCAAATTAGAAAGAATATGCTTATAAACAAAGTTTAGCACAATCATGAATGACGCAAATACAGAAACAATAATAATCAAACGAACAGTTAAATACCAATCAGCAATTGTATTTTCATTAAAATAAGCATCTCGAAAACCATCATTACCATGTTTCTGCAAGATACTAATAATTTCATCATAAGAATTGGTGTCATCCATCACAATCCAATTAGACTGATTTTGCATTATCTCGGAAGTATTATACCCTAAATTATTAACTATTTCTTGTTTATCATCATAAGTGATATAACATGCACCACCACTTGTTACAGTCGAAGTATTATCATAAAACCCAATAATTTTAAAAGTTTGATCAAATCTCTTTGTAATCTCCTGTCCATTTTCATCAATATCACTATGATTATAATAAATATGCACATCTTTATTTAAATAATCTTTAGGATTTAAAGCACCCTTCTCTTGAATATTTTCATAAGTTAACCTTTCTCCAGGATAAAAATAATAAGGACAAATCATCATTCCTGTTTTATCTTCTGTAAGATTTTCTCCTAGAATAACAGGTGGAACAATTCCGTCAATACCAAGATTTAATTCTAAATTTCCAAAATAACCTAAATCTTTAAAATCGTCAGTATAAACATAGGAATATAATTGGAAGCGATTTGTAACAGTTACAACATGTTCATTAGCTTCTAATTCCTCTCTTGTCTCTGCATCCAGATTATTTTCGGCAATAACAATTCGAAATTCTAATTCATTATAAAAAGAATCCTTTATATAACTTGTAATATTATCATGAATTACAAAAGAAACAGCCGTAATAACAAAACAAATCATTATAACCATAACCAAAAAGTAATTCTTCTTATTCCGAAGCGTTCTTTTTAAGCTAAGATTTAACCTTTGCATTCTCCACCTCTAAAAGACCATCTTCAATTCTTAACACAACATCAGCATAAGGAAAAATATCCATACTGTGACTTACTACAATAATCCCTTTTCCTTGATTAGACAATTCTTTCAACTTTTCAAAAATAATTTTTTCATTTTTTCGATCTAAATTACCAGTCGGTTCATCCGCCAAAATATATTTAGGATCATTAACCATTGCTCTAGCTATAGCCACCCTCTGTTGTTCTCCACCAGATAATTCTTTAGGAAAATGATTAGCACGATTTAAAAGTCCTACACTATCTAATATAGACAAAGCAAGTTCTTTTTTATCACCTTGAATTTTTTTGTTTACAACCATAGGAACCATAACATTTTCATAAGCTTTTAAATAAGGGTCTAAAAAATAATCTTGAAAAACAAAGCCAATCTTTTCCCTTCTTAAAAGAGCAAGTTCAGTTTCATTCATTCCTTGAACATCACGTCCATCAATTAAATACTTACCTTCTTGAAAGTCCAAGAGTAACCCAAGTATTTTTATTAAAGTAGACTTTCCACCACCACTATGGCCAATAATTGCATAAAACTTACCAGGTTCAAATTCATAACTTACCTTATCTAAAACCACAATATTTTCTTTCTTTTTCACAAACGTTTTAGAAACATTCTCTAACTTTAAACTCACAACATTACCTCCAATATTATTAACAAAATTATATCATGAAAAGAAAAAACTGTGATGAAAAACATCACAGTTTTCCTACGTAGCACTATACAAACGTATCTCAACTCTACCGGCATTATCTGTTCCCTGAATAGAAGTATGATAACTATTTGCTGTATTAAGTTCAGTAAACTTAAACATGTAAGTAGCATTTACTTGATTCATAGATAGACTTCGACTATCCTTATATTGGCCTTTACCACCGTTAACATGCTCATAAAGAGTATAAGTTACATTCACTGGATAAGCAGAATTATCTCTTTCAAGAAGTTTAGTATTAACACCAAGACCAGTTGAGTTATAGTAGGTATTTGCTGTATAAGCAGCCGGAATATCAGATGAAACTCTATAAACATAAGTATTACTTGCTGCAGATACAATGGCAATACCAACAACAGCAACAAGAGATAAACAAGAAAGTATAGACAAAACATTTAAAACTCTTTTCACACTTTACCTCCTTCCTAACAACCAGAAGATTACTCCTTTATTGCATCTTCATTATAACAGGAAGAAATAAATCCCTTACACTACCTAACAGGCGAACTTTGAATATCTAATAGTTCATCTAATGAAATTTCTAATATTTTACAAATTTTATATAGATGATCTAAACTAGGTACAGCAACACCTCTTTCCCATTTTGAAACGGACTTACCGTTAATCTCCAAAAGAGCACCCAACTCTTCTTGGGTAAATCCTTTTTTCAAACGTGCTATCTGAATTCTCTGACCTAACACTTCTCCCGAGTTTTGCAGTTTATTTTTTCAAACCATCCTTTTAAGTCAGGCTTCAACTAGCTTTGTTTTGTCAAGCATTTGATATTTTTATGTTGTGCACCTGTATGCACCTATGATATAATTGTACTTGAAAGTAGTGATAACAATGTTTTTAAAAGTGACACCTACTAGAAGTGGAAAAATATTTTTGTCCTTTGTCCAAGGTTATCGAGATGAAAGTGGGAAATCAAGACAAAAAACAATTAAAAATATTGGATGGCTTAATGAATTAAAAAAGCAATATTCAGATCCCATTTCTCATTTTAGAGAAGTTGCCAAACAAAATAAAATAGAAGACATAACTGAATATACGATTAAAAATATGGATTCTAAACTCATTGACGAAAATGATAACCCTAAAAATCTTGGCTATGTTGTTTTAAAAAAAGTTTATAATGAATTAGGCATTGCTTCACTATTAAAACAAGTACAAAAAAAGTCTAAAATTGAGTTTGATTTAAATGACATCTTATCTCTTTTAGTCTATATGAGAATACTAAAACCAGGTAGCAAAAAGGAGGCTTTTGAAAATAAAAAATTGCTTTTTGAAAGGTATGATTTTTCGCTAGATGATGTGTATAGAAGTCTAACTTATCTTAATCCTCTTCAAGAAGAGATTCAAAAAGCGATTTGGGAAAACACTAAAGATACCTACCACAGAGACACTTCTAACTGTTACTATGACTGCACAAACTATTATTTTGAAATCGAATATAACGATGAAGATACCTACGAATTAGACTATGAAGGAAATATAATAAAGGATGAAACCGGTAACCCTGTTATCAAAGACAAAGGTTTAAGAAAAAGAGGACCCGAGAAAAATAAAAGACCTGATCCTATTGTTGAGATGGGTCTTCTAATGGATGCTACTGGTATTCCTCTTTCTTATAATCTTTTCCCTGGTAATGAATCTGAAAAGAAATCACTAATCCCTATCCTAAATCGAACGAGACATCAATTTGGTCTAGATAGAACTATCGTAGTTGCAGATCGTGGTTTAAACACATCTGAAAATGTCATTCACATATCTGGTACATCATTAGAACAAGCAAAAAAATTAAACGGTTATGTTTATGGTCAGTCAGTAAGAGGAGCAGATGAAGAATTTAAAGCTTGGGTATTACAGCAAGATTATCAAACAGATATTCTTCATGATAAAGATGGCAACGAAATTAAATTTATTCATAAATCCAGAATCTATCCTAAAAAAATGAAAGTTGTAAGAGAGGATAAAGGAAAGACCAAATCTGGTAATGATAAAATTCAGTACATTACAGTTGACCAGAAACAAATGGTTTATTATTCACAGAAATATGCAGATAAACAAAAAAGAGATCGAGAAAAAATAATAGCCAAAGCCAATGACTTAATTGCTCATCCTGACAAGTACTCAAAAGCTACTTCTTATGGTGTCGCTGGGTATGTTAACAATTTAAAATTTGTAAAATCTACCGGTGAAATAGCAGATACCAATTCTCTATCTATCAACCAAGAACGAATCGATGAAGAAGCAAAATATGATGGTTACTACTCTATTGTTACTTCAGAAGAACACCTTTCTGATTTAGAAATAAGAAATATATACAGAGGGTTATCAAAAATCGAAGAAACATTTAAAGTAACTAAATCTGGTTTAGAAACTAGGCCTGTTTGGGTATCCAGAAAGGATCACATTGAATCACATTTTTTAACTTGTTTTATTGCTTTAGTTCTTGTTAGATTGTTAGAGAAAAAACTAGAAAACAAATATTCATTCGAAAAGATTATTGATTCCATAAGAAACTATACAAGTTGTCATATTGAACATGATATCTATTTACAAAGTTTCAAAAATGATGTCATCGCTTCTTGCGAAGAAACTTTTTGTATCAATTTATCTAAAAAATTCCGAACTTTATCTGAAATCAGAAAAATTTAAAATTTTCTTAAAATAAATTTTGGTGCACAACATTTTAAAAATGCGCGAGCTCTTTATCTATCGTAGCTCGCACGTTTTTGCTGCAAAAGTAAAGATAACAGGAAGAAATAAATCCCTTACACTACCTAACAGGCGAACTTTGAATATCTAATAGTTCATCTAATGAAATTTCTAATATTTTACAAATTTTATATAGATGATCTAAACTAGGTACAGCAACACCTCTTTCCCATTTTGAAACGGACTTACCGTTAATCTCCAAAAGAGCACCCAACTCTTCTTGGGTAAATCCTTTTTTCAAACGTGCTATCTGAATTCTCTGACCTAACACTTCTCTTTTCTCTTTAGACATATATACTCCTAATTCTAAACCGCGATATCTACGCCATTCATTCCGTCATAAACATTTCGAGCATTGCCATAGAACAAAAAGACATTACCAAAGCCACCAGCACCAATTGTGTACTGTGTACTAACAAACTGTGTGGTATTTGAAATTGCATGTTGATAACTTCCGTAAATTGTACCACCGAGGTCCGTATAGAAAGTCATAGTTGCAATAAGATTGTTAGCATTTGGTAAAACAAAAGAATAAGCAAAACCATTAGCTAAAACTTTAGGATTTACATAACTTTGATTGTTACCATTACCACTTACGATTAAATTGCCGGTATTTTTTATAGATACATTATCTAAACGCACACCCATAAGATCATAGCTTTTAACAAAAGGTGTTCCAAGCCATTCATTTTTTAAAGTAACTAAACATTGACTGGTACAAGCCTTGGTTATAGTCAATCTTCTTAAATTACTCTCTATAGAGCTTGAACGTGTTAAATAATCACTTAAAACACTTTTACTTTCAATACTAGCATGAATCAAGTTTAAGTTTTTTATTTTTGCTAGCTCTTCAAACGTAACATTCTCTTGATAACCATCCCAATACATTTTAGAAAAAAATTCATATTCCTCATAGGTTAAAATTACTCCGTTATCATTTTGAAAAAAAACTTCTTGTGCCGAAACTTGCAGACAAAATGTACAACCAAAAACACCTAAAAATAAAAGCAAAAATTTCTTTTTCATTTCTTCCCTCCTTCTACAAGAAGAGTATCGCGAAAAGAAAAAAAAGAAAAGTGAATTTGATTCACGTTCTCTTCAAACTCACTCTTTATCGTAAAAATTTATTTGCAAAATTTATCTCAAAATTGTTTAAAATTGTATCTGCATTACTACAATCACCGCTATAACAAAAAAGTTCAGAATCCTTAATTTCAAAGAAAGTATTATCCTTTTCATTACTTCTATAAGAAAAATATTTTTCACCATAAGAATAATACACATTCTCATAACTAACATTAAATATGTGTGTATCAATATCATAGTTACATAAAACATTTTGATTACTATAATAACAAACCGAATCATCACATTGAAAAGTATTAGCAATCTTTTCAGGAATCACAACATTCTTCTGTTCACTATTTTGCGTTCCAATCACATTTTCCTTAGAAAAAAACAAATTATCATTTGTATAAATTAAATAAAACTGCAAAAATATTTTTTCATCATTTATCATTATATATAATTTATCTTGAGAACGAATAAACTCATCATAATCTAAAAAAGATTGGTACCCATAAATATCTGTAATTGTCTGATTTGGATCACCTTTATAAACAAGTTCATCATCATAATAGATCGAAATAGTATCCACTTCAGGTTTGATATTACCAATTTTAAAATATAATCTTCCTTTAGAAACCATAATGAGACCATCGGAAATAGAATAATTCTCTGAGTTACCCCAAAAACTATATACTCGCACACTACGATAATTTTGAAAAAAATAATTTAACCCAAAAAGAAATAAGAAAAGTAATATAAAAATTAGTAGAATAACTATCAAAACTTTTAATTTATGCTGATATTGATATTGACTCTTTAAAAAATCTAAAAAAGTCATCTGAACTGCTTTTTTGTTGTGCGTATTCATTTTTGTTCCAGCAAACATTTCCTCAATAGTTACATGAAAAACTTTACAAAGATTTTCTAGATTATCAATATCCGGAATACTTTTTCCATTTTCCCATTTATTCACACTTGTTCGATCAACGTAAACTTTAGCAGCTAATTGTTCCTGAGTCCACTGATTTTCAACGCGAAGTTTTCGAATAAAATCTCCTAAATTTTTAGCCAATGTCCTCACCTCAAACTCCACAATTATCTTTTAAAGTTAAAGGAATTTGATAATAAACAATTTCACCATCTTCCTTTGTCGCGTGAATTTCCATTTGAAGTCCATTTTCTAAATACATTTTACACTCATCTGAATAATGATCAATGTGAAAAGAAACATTTTGTAAAAACTCTTCTAACGTAATCGCCCCATCATCATAAGTATACCTAGACACTTCTTCTTTTGTCTTTCCATCCATTTCATATAATACACACTCAATGGTAGTATAACGATTTTGATCATCGCCACCGCAATAAGTAACATTTGAAATATAAATAGAAGTTTTTTGATTATCATAAGCCATACTACCATACAAATTAAAATTATCACAATTACTAGACAACGTTTTAAACTGAAAAACATCTTGATCTTTTTTAAAGAAAAAGAAACCTAAAACAACCAAAAGAACAATTAAAACCAAAATACCCCCACCAATAAGCCATTTATAAGACTTTTTCTTTGATATACTACCCTCTAACAAGTCATTTAAATCAACTTGAAAATCTTCACACATCTGCTTTAAAATGCTAATATCAGGAATATTCTTACCATTTTCCCATTTGCTTACGGCCTGATAAGTCACCCCATACTTTAAAGCGAACTCAGCCTGAGTCAAATGATTTTCCTTTCGTATCTTTTTAATAAATTCCGCAACCTTCTCCTGATTCATAAAGCACTCCTTTTTGATTGTTTAATCATACCAAAATTTCTCTTAAGAGTCCAATCTTTAACTCATAAGCTTACTATCTCCCGTTTTATAATCAATTTCAATACCTTCTTCTACGTTATAAACAAAGACATGAAAAGAAACCCCTTCTCCATTGTCTTCCACTGAATAAGCCTCCATCTGAACTCCCGTAGCCACCAAATTTTCTCCTTCAAAAATAGGAGTTACCCGATATAAAACATGATTTTTTGTTTCTTCAACATAATCTGCTACTTCTTGCTCAAAAGGAAGCATTCCCTTTGTATTCATCGATCTTGTACAAGTAATTAAATTTTCTTCATTTGCATTTTCACCTGTTAACTGATACCCAATTAAATGACAGCGATTATATAAATACTTTCCATCCACAATATCATATTTCACTGTATGCCAACCAGATGGTTTAACAGAACCAATACTTCCTCTTTCCTCAGTAGGCATAAGATCAACACCAATATTAGCATACGCAACCCCACAACGTCCAAGCACGTCCAGCTCACTATAACGCTCAAAAGACTCTGTCGTATAATCACTTTCCGAAAACGAAGGAACATTATTATTTAAATAAACATAACTTTGTCCCGAATACGCTGGAATATTATCTAAAGTATAACTATAATTAACCTCATTATTACTCCAAGCAAAACTAAAATCGTCATAAAAGATTGAACTAATTAAACTGAAACTTAAAAAAACAATAATACAAATCTGTCCAAAATACGAACGTTGTTTCTTCTTTCTTTTTCTTCTTTTTGCCATAACTACACTCCTAAAAAAATTATACAAAAAAATTATTAAAAAGGAAATAGGTCAAGAAAAATTCCCAGGTCAAAAACATGAAAAAAAAGAAAACAGTTTATAAACCAGTATAATTGCAG
>ERZ1643251.4733-NODE-4733-length-11614-cov-4.788736_pt1 | contig 11614 bp, 13 predicted proteins | sample MGYA00579261_ERZ1643251 | MGnify/ENA primary metagenome ERZ1643251 (study PRJEB29033, sample SAMEA4952267) | chicken gut metagenome | biome: Broiler Chicken; feature: Gastrointestinal Tract; material: Caecum | place: Ireland | collected 2018 | study: Broiler... | reverse complement strand
TGATTTGACAATTGATAATCTTACAGTAGAATCAAATAAAGATCGTCTAGATCATCAAACAGAACAAAAAACTAATAATGTAATTAATGCAATTATGCCATTTGATATTGAAAATTGTGTGAAGTTTCAAGCAAATTTCTTAAAAGGATATACTTCAGAAAAACGCGATGTCAATGTTGATGATATTAGAAATTTAGTTACCTTACAATCTCGTGATATTGCTCGTTTTGCTGCAAATGAATCCCTAAAACTCTATAATCGCGGTGTTTGTTGGAAAACACAAGATTTACAGGTAATTGGTCAAAGTTGGAAAGCTGCCTATTTACCTGTTTGGTTATATAGTTATCAACAAAAAAAGGGAAACAAAAGTGTTATCCATTATGTTGCAGTCAATGCTCGAACAAAAGAAACAATGGGTAGTATTCCAATTAATATAAGAAGACTATTCTTAGTATCCTTTTTAATTGAAGTCCTTTGTTTATTCTCAATGAATTATGTAGAAGTTGATGGAGATTTTTTATTAGTCATTCCGGGAATTGCTTATTACTTAATTATGTATGCAAGATATCGTAACAAGAATGCACGTCATCATTATGAATTAGAAACAAAAAAAGAAATAAAGAATTTAAGAAAAGTAGATCAGTATTTAAAACGACGTACAGGATTAAGCAATGCTTATATTATTGGTCAAAACAATACAATGGTTCAGGGGACAACATTAGAAAATAGCACTTGGGACGATATTTCTCAAAAACTGATGAAATAATAAGGATTATTACTAAATATTTAAGTATGCGAAGGCATACTTTTTCTTTTATTTTCAATTCTTTTATTGTATAATGAAAAAGGTGATATAAATGTTTGAAAGTTTAGGAGATCGTTTACAAACAGCGATACATAAAATAAAAGGATATGGAAAAATTACAGAACAAAATATCGATGAAATTGCTCGTGAGATTCGTCTTGCCTTACTAGAAGCTGACGTAAACTATCAAGTAGTAAAAGAATTCATTAAAAATGTAAAAGAAAAAGCCCTTGGAGAAGAAGTACAGAAAAGTTTAAAACCAAGTGAATTATTTGTAAAAATTGTAAAAGATGAATTAGTAGAATTACTTGGTGGAGATAAAGTTGATTTAAATATTCAAGGAAATCCTGCAACATTAATGCTAGTAGGATTACAAGGTAGTGGTAAAACAACGACAATTGGAAAACTCGCCAATTTACTTCGTAAAAAATACAAGAAAAAACCATTATTAGTAGCTTGTGATGTCTATCGTCCTGCTGCCATTGATCAATTAAAACAACTAGGAAAAGAACTAAATATCGAAGTATATTCTGAAGGAAAAGGAAATCCAGTAGAAATATCTAAAAATGCGATCCAATATGCCAAAGAAAATCACTTCGACTATGTTTTAATCGATACTGCTGGACGTTTACATATCGACGATGAATTAATGAATGAACTTGAAAATATTGAAAACGAAGTTCATCCAGATGAAGTACTACTAGTGATTGATAGTATGATGGGACAAGATGCCATTCATGTCATTACAACCTTCCATGAAAGATTAAAGCTCACGGGAGCAATTCTTACAAAACTGGATGGAGATACGAGAGGTGGTGTTGCACTTTCTATTCGTCATTTAACACATGTACCAATTAAATTTGTCGGTGTTAGTGAGAAAATGGATGGGTTAGAAGAATTCTATCCAGATCGTATGGCAAGTCGTATTTTAGGTATGGGAGATATCATGAGTATGTTAGAAAAAGCAGAAAGTGTAATCGATGAAGAAGAAGCTATGAATGCAGCTAAAAAGATGGGAAAAGGAACCTTTGACTTAGAAGACTTCTTATCTACAATGAGACAAATTAAAAAATTAGGACCACTTGAAAATCTATTAAAAATGTTACCAGGTGCTTCTAAAATGGGATTAAAGAATGTCAAAGTAGATCCAAAGGATATGGCACATTTAGAAGCAATTATTCTATCTATGACACCATATGAGAGAAGACACCCAGAAGTATTAAAAGCAAGTCGTAAGAAAAGAATTGCAAATGGTAGTGGAAGAAGTGTAGAAGAAGTAAATCGTTTGGTAAATCAGTTTGAACAAATGAAGAAAATGATGAAACAGATGAAAAACGGAAACATGAAAATGCCTTTTTAAGGGGATTGTATGAAAGTAAAGAGTACTGAAAAAATTCATTTTATTAAAAATGAAAAAAATTATACCAATTTAATTGAATTATGGTTTCCAATTGAATCACGTGATGAAGATATTGCAATACGAGCTATCTTACCAAGATTATTATTTTATACAAGTGAAAAATATCCCGCTGAATATTTAATAGAACGAGAATATATGCGTAATTACATGTTAAAAACTTCTTCTGGAGTAGAACAAGTAGGAAATCAACTATTATATTCTTTTCGTTTAGTAATTCCTCAAAAGAAAAATATAAAAGATTTTAATATTGAAAAAGCAATTCAATTTTTCTTAGATACCATTTACCATCCATATATTAATGCAAATGGTTTTGTAAAATTTGAAGAAGAAAGAAATTATTTAAAAAAGAGAATGGAACATATCCGTAAATCAAAAGTTGATTCTACAATCGAAGAAGTTTTTGAAATATTAGATGAAGACGGTAGTTTAATTGATTCTTTATATCATCATCAAGAACAATTAGAAGGTTTAAAGAATCAAGATGTATACCATTATTATCAAAAGATGGTAAATACCTATCGACCATTTATTTTCTTATATGGAAATGAAGAGTTGTTAGAAGCATCTAACCTGTTAGAAAAATTTTATAAAGATTTTACACCAGCTCAAATTCCTTTCAAAAAAGTAAATCATTTCTTAACATTACATCCATCTGTAAAAACAGTGGAAAAAGAAAAACCATATCGTGAGTCTATTTTGTGTATGGCATATAAAGTGAAAGATATGAAAGAAGAAGACTGTGTTTTTTTAAAGTTGTTAGCCAATATCATAGATTCTAATGTATCACGTATTTTAAATGAAAAGTTAAGAAATCAAGAGAAATTAGTTTATTGGGCAACAGCTAGTTCTTATTCTAAATATGGATTTCTAGGAATCGGTTGTGGAATATATAAAGATAATTTACAAATTACTATCAATAAGACAGAAGAAATGTTTAAGGAATTAAATGATTATGAGACAATTGCCAAAGCATTATCTTTATTAAAAGAACGCGATGATTGTGAATTACTTCGTATTTTAGATCATGTTTATGATGAATATGATCAGTATGTGACCAAATATTTTGGTGTAGAAGAAACAAATACTGAATTGATGAAACGTTTTCAACAAATCACACCAGATCAAGTACTCGCATTCTTACCTCGATTAAAGCTAGATCTGATTTATTTTGCAAAGGGGGTAGAAGATGCAGACTAATATCAAATCTTATCAATTAGAAAATGGACTGACTGTTTATTTCTATCCTGATTGCACAAAACATTCTGTTATCGTAAATTTAATTGTTAATTTTGGTGGAAAAGATACAGATGTTATGATAGATGGAAATTATTATCATCTTAAAGATGGAATGGCTCATTTATTAGAACATTATACAATTGAACAAAATCAATATGGAAATCTTATCTCATTACTTACGAAAAAATTTATGTATACAAACGGTGTAACAAATCGTTTATATACACGTTATTATTTTGATGCTGTAAAATATATCGATGAAGGATTAGAAAGTTTAATTAAAGGAATTCATCAACCAATTTTTTCAGAACAAAATCTAGAAATTACGAAACATGCAATACGTGAAGAAATTAGAGGAACTCAAGATTCTATTGGTCGTAGACTGAGTACTTTGGAAACAGATCAATTATTTCACAATCGTTCTTATCGTAGTACCATTGGTACAATTTCTGATATTGATAGTATGACAATTAAAGATGTAGAAAAAGTATACCGTGCTTTTTATCAACCATCCAATGAAATTATAGTAGTTGCTGGAAACTTCAAAGAAAAGGAAATGTTAGAGAAAATTACTGCCCTATATCATGAACTTTCATTTGAATCACATACTATCAAAAGAGTATTAACCGAAGAACCGTCTACTGTAAGAAATAAAAAAGCAGTTCTAAACTTTCCAACAGCAAGACCAATCTTTGAACTATCTTTTAAAATTCCAGTTGGTCATTTAACAGGAGAACAAAAACTGAAGTTGGATTGGTATATGTCCATTTTCTTTGAAATGAATTTTAGTATCTTATCGTCAATTGTAAAAAAATTAAAAGATAGAAAAGTAATCGATAAAAATTTAGTTCTATCATCTAATTTCTTTGATGATTATCTTATTGTAAAAATAGGTTCTTATACAAATAAAAAAGAAGAATTGGAAAAAGAAATTTTTGAAACATTAAAACATCCACGATTAGATGCGGACGTATATGAATTATCAATTCGAGAAAAGAAATTAAAAGTATCACTACGACCAGAGAAATTAAGCGAAGTTATAGACCCATTTATAGATAATTTAATGTATTTTGATTATCCTTATTTAGATAGTGTTGCTTATTTAGATACTTTATCTATTCAAGAATATCAAGAAATGATTGGAAAACTCGATTTTTCAAATTTTGTTAAAACCGAAGTAATCGATAAAGATATAGATAGAGAACAAGAAGAACAACCAGAATTTGTTGCCAATTGATACCCTTGTGGGTATCTTTTTTGTTATAATAAATTAGGAGGTGCGTATGGAAGTTGTAAAAGAAAAAAGTGATATTTCAAATTTAGTAGATAATCAAATTTATGGTGATATTGAATTAAACAATGCTCAAATTGAATGGAAAGGAACCGGTAATGTTTTATACTGTGTTGGTAAGATTCAGTTAGAGAATTGTAAAATTCGTTTTACGGGTAATCATTCATTAATTTATTTTGATGAGAATTTATATCCGTTTTCAATTAACATTCGAGTTGGAAATGATTCTGTATTTTATTTAGGAAAAGGTTGTTTTTTAAACAAGACTTCTCATATGTATGCTACAGAAAGAAAAAATATATTGATAGGAAATCAATGTTTACTTTCCTTTGATTGTTATTTTAGAACAGCAGATCCGCATTTAATTTATGATGTGAAAACCAAAAAGAGATTGAACTACAGTAAAAGTATTTTAATTGGAGATCATGTATGGATTGGTCAAAATGCATTACTTTTAAAAAATACAGTAATTGGTTCAGGAACTATTATCGGTGGAAATTCTGTTGTGAGTGGGAAAAAACTTTCATCTAACACGATATATGCTGGAAATTCTGTAAAAAAAAGAAAAAGTGGAGTCTTTTATAAAAATCCTATGTCAACACATGACTATGATTTAGAAAAAGAAAAAAATAGTGAAATATTTGACAGTGATGATTATTGTTATGAACAAGATGAACATACTGTTGATTTAGAACAAATCGATAAACAGTTACAACAGCTTCATACAGTTTCTGAAAAAATAGAATATATTCAAAAAGAATTAACAAATTATCAATATAAAAATCGTTTTTTCATAGAATAACACATCTATTGTGTTTTTCTTTTTTCTCATGACAAATTCCTTATACAAATTTATTTATTTCTCATATGATAAATTAGGTAAGGGGGATTAAAATGTTTAGAAATCAATGTTGTGGACGAAATCAAATGATGGGTATGGGTCAACCTATGATGCCTATGGGAGGCAATCAATGTGGATGTCCAATTGTAGAACCAACTATTACAAAATGTGTAGAAAAAGAATTCTGTCATGAAGTACCACACGTATGTCCAATTCATACACACGTCATTAATCGTCATATTTACAGACACACTTATTCACCACAATTTACTTGTTCAGAAGAGAATCAAGTAGTAAACTTAGATTGTGGAAAATGTAGTCAATTTATGTAAAAGGAGTTTTCTCCTTTTTTATTGTCTTAAAATGTGAATTCTATTGACAATAGTATAAACAATGTATATACTATAAATAAAGGAGCTGATGATATGGAAACAAGAATTTGTAAGTGGGGAAATTCGGATGGAATTAGAATTCCTAGTAGCATTTTAAAAGCGTTAAACATTAAAACAAATGACATTTTAAATATTGAACAACAAGACGATAAAATCATTATTACTGTTCCAAAGAAAAAGAAAATATCACTGAAAGATAGATTTGCAACCTATCAAGGAGAAAACTTAGCCAAAGATTTTTCCTGGGATGAAAATATTGGAAAGGAAATATGGTAATGAGATATATTCCTAAGCAAGGCGATGTTGTTTTTGTAGATTTAAATCCAATTAAGGGACATGAACCATCGGGGTTTAGACCTGCAGTGGTTATTAGTAATAATGTATTTAATGAGAATACAAAAATGGTTATAGTTTGTCCCATTACATCCAATTGTAAAGTGTTTCCGACTCATTATTGTTTAGAAGATACAAAATCTATACAAGGCTCAGTTTTATGTGAACATGTGAGAAGTATAGGTTATGAAATGAGAAATTTGAAGTTTGTAGAAAGACTAAGTGATAATGATTTAATCAGTGTCATGGCATTATTGAATGCTTGTATAGAAGAATAAACATATTCAATATATAGTCTTATGAAAAAAGAAAAGACAAAAAAGGAGGTGTAGTCGAGTTTTTTCACTCGACGTATCATGAATCAATATATTTGTACGAATCGTAGTTTATCCTATCAAGAACATGTTCAATCTATTTTAGAAGAGAAAGAGAAACAAATCAAAGATTTTTTTCAGGTTCCTGAAGAGGAAAGCTTTTCTTTTCAAATTTATATTTATGATACCATTGAAGATTTAGTGAATGGATTACATCAGAGAGGATTTTCTAACTTTCCTAGTTATATGTGTGCATGTCAAAAAGATGAAGATAATTCATTAAATTTTTTTGAACCAAAAGATTATCCTAATGAACATGAATGGAGTAAGAAAGAATATGACAAAGTAATCTTTCATGAAGAGATACATGCAATTCAATATGCAATATATGGAACACAACCTGAATGGTTAACAGAAGGGATTGCTGTATATCTTGATGGAACTTATCAAAAAGGCATTAAATATTTATTAGAAAATTATATTGATTTGGAGCATCTTCCAAGTATGTATGAATTAGAATATGAATTTGGAATGCACGAATATGATAGTTATGATTATGCCTATCTTATGGTTTGTTATTTAATAGAGAAGATGGGAAAAGATAAATTTTTAATTGCCATAAAATCAAAAGAAAATATAGAGTTATTGAGTGAAGACTTAGTATTAAAATCGGTAAATTATTTTTGTAATAAATATCATTGCAATATAGAATCAGATCATTTAATTGAGTCTACTTATAATTCTAATAACTCACTTGTTTAGAAGAAAAGCAAGTAGTGAATTTAGATCAATATTGTTACTTTAACTATTGCAAATTCATGGAAATATTGCAATAATATAACCAAGAGGTGTGATATGAGTATTTTGACGAGTGCTAGTAGTTCATCCGTTTATAGAGGATATGAATACAATAAACAAAAAAGAGTGGAAAAAGTTCAACAATTAAATGATTATGAATATGAGGGATATGTACAAGGAAGTTTAAAGACCCCTTATTATGTAAAAATTAATATAAAGCACCCCCGCAAGTCTTATTGTGATTGTCCTCATGCGAATGGAAATATTGTTTGTAAACATATGACTGCTTTATATTTTTCATTATTTCCAGAAGAAGTAGAAGATTATGAATGCTGGCTTAATAATGATTACGAAGAAGACGATGAAGATAACTATTATGATTATTACGAGGATGAATATGAGGATGAAGAGTATGATAAATTTGAAAAGCCAATATTTTTTGATAACGTTTTAGAAGAATATGTTGATGATTTAAGCAAAGATGAAATGAGAGATATTCTATTGACGGAATTTCATCATGACGAAGAGCGAACATACAACCTTTATTTAAAAAAGAATTATCAGAAATATTTAGGAAAAAATCAAAGTGAGTTTTCTTTCTTAAATAAAATAAATACAAAATTGAATGAACGAACAGAATATTATAATTATAACTATCAAGATTATAACTGTGAAATCCTAAGTTCTTATGAAAAAAGAAAAATTGCTGAATTATATAAAAATCCAGCATTACAGTTACAACTTGATCAGATACTTGTAAATGAAAAATTAGCTGTTTATTCTGATTACCAATGGTTTGTGAAACGTTATAAAACTAGTAAAACGAAGGAAGAAATTAATGAATTTAGCAATTTATTAGAACAATATTTAAATAGTTTAAAACATTATAGTATTAAAAATAATACGCCAAAAGCAAATGTTTTGATTGCAATGTATTTATTAAATGATTTTACAATAGATGAAAGTGCACAGTCTATATTAAAAAATGCAAAGTATTCAGAATATGTTGATTATGTGGTTGAAAATAGTGATGATGTGTTGTTATTATATGAAATATTTATGAAATTAATTCAAAAAAAACATTTTATCAATAAAGAATATATCCCTACTGTATTACATAGTTTCATAAGATTCATTAATATCAGTGATGATGCTGATATATATATTAATTATTTCTTATATTGCTTCTTATGTTGGGGAGATTCTAATTATTTAGATTTATTAAGCCATTGTATTCAGAAAGATCAAATACTTCATATGGTTGAAAGTAAAACAAAAAATATATTTTTATTAGCAAAACTTTATCGTTATTGTGGAAAAGTAGATAAGTTATGGAATTTATTAATAAATAGTCATTATCAGTATTTGTTGTCAGAAAATATAGATGTATTAAGAGATAAATACAATGAACAATTATATAATCATTTTATAAACGAATTTTATACAATTTTAAAAGAAGGTAAAAAAAGAGAGGTTTATTATAAAGCAAGTGTAAATATAGTGGCAATTTCAAAGTTAAATAATGGATCTGAGTATGTACAAAAAATTATTGCAGATTTAAAAAAATCGTCTTATCAAAAATGTTCTGCATTATTCGATGAAATAAATGATGCTCTAACAAGAAGTAATAATATGGTGTAATATTTTGTTATTTTTATATAAAGAGGTGAAAGTATGAAGCATAATATGAGATTAAATCATGATCCATTTGTTTTAATTGAAGAGGGAAGTAAAACAATTGAGTTAAGATTAAATGATGAGAAAAGAAGTAAAATAAAAGTAGGCGATATGATTGTATTTGAAGATAGAACAACAGGAAAAGAATTAAATGTTAAAGTCATTGCGTTACATCCATATGATAACTTTGCAACACTATATCAATATTTTAGTCCCGTTGCGATGGGATATCGTGAAGGAGAAAAAGTCGATCCTAAAGATATGGAAGAATATTATTCAAAAGAAGAACAAGATAAATATGGTGTATTAGGAATTGAAGTGAAAGTAATAAAATAAAGAACCAATTACATTTGAATTGGTCCTTTTTTGTATTCATCTTCCCATAATTGTTTTTGTTCTTTTAAAGGAAATGGTAATGAGTAACAGGAAGTAATTCTTTGTTCTAAAAGCAGCATGTTACTATTTCCTTTGGAATATGTTGTAATAAGAGGAATTGTTAATTCCTTTTTTATCTGATTTAAATATTTTTTTCCCAAGTCAGAAAATCCTAAAACTCTAATATATTCAGGTTGCTTCATCTCATTTGCTTCTTTTTTTGTAAAATTACATAAAATATGAGTCAACATTCTTTGAATACGATTATAAGTATATCTTTTTGTTTTTAATAATTGAATGAGTTCTTGATAAGATTCCGCTTTTATAATTGCTTTTTGAATTCTTGTTTTCATCCCTTCATCGACAGTTTGAAATTTTTCCAACTCGTTCCAATGAATAAGAATTTGATATTTTAAATAAGGATAGTACTGTTCATTTGTAAGAATTGGTGTTTTAATGATTACTTTATTAGGAACATATTGTGTAATATCTTTATTTTCTAATAATAATTTACGAATACTTTCCGCACTTGTAATATGATTATGAGATAAATTATGATAATCATTCGTTCGTTGAATGGAAATAGGAGTAATATTCGCATGTTGTTTTTTAATTTCGCGGATATAAGAAAGTGCTAATGTGTCATTTGGTAGTCGAATTTCTTTTCCAGTAATCTTTTTTAGAGCATTAGATAAAGCAGTCGGATAATTTTTTCCTAGGTCCATCTCTTGTTTAACAAGTTGTTGATATTCTGGATGTTTTAATTGAATTTCTGCAAAAGTAGTGAACATTTCAATATCATTCGTTTCACTTCCAAAGACAATTTTATCTACTTTTAATTCTTTTAATAAAGAAATAGATCCATGGGCGAAATAGTCTGCACTTTGTGTTGCGAAAGGAAAGGGGAGTTCTATTACGAGATCTGCACCATAAGTAAGCGCAATTTCTGTCTTCTGCCATTTATTTAAAATACTGACTTCTCCGCGTTCTAAAAAATTTCCTCCTAAAATAATAACGAGTGGTTCATTTGGAAACATCTTTTTTGATTTTTGAACGAGATATAAATGACCATTATGAAACGGATTAAACTCTGCAACAATACCAACTGCCATAAAATCACCTCGCCAATACTATAACATGAAACAAAATATTTGTCATTTTTATATTTTTTTGCTATAATCAAAGTCCGTGAACAGAAAAGTAATTTGCAATTTTCTAATCTTTTTAGTATAATGGAGTGCGTGGGTGGTAAAGTATGAATATTGATTTTACAAAATTAAAAAGCCATATGGTATCAGAGATTCCATTTGATCAAGAAGTTCATATTCCTGAAGAATGGTTGAGTCAATCTGATTTATTAGATTTAAAACAAGTTCATGTAACAGGTAGATTGTACTTAGATGCCATGGATGAATTTGCACTGAGTATAAAGATAAGTGGAATTATGGTATTACCATGTGCGATTACTTTAAAACCAGTTGATGTTCCATTTGAAACTACTGTGGATGATTCATTGCAAAATCTATGTGAAGAAATGGATGAAACATTAAAAAAATCAGAAAATAGTATTGATATTTTACCAATTATATGGGAAAATATATTGATAGAAATTCCCATGAGAGTTGTAAGTGAAGGTGCTGAAGAATTATCACTACATGGTGATGGCTGGGAACTTATAACAGAGGAGAAACCAAAACAAGAAATCAATCCTGAATTGGAGAAATTGAAAGATTTACTATAAGAAAGAGGTGAATTTAGATGAAATTAGAAATTCAATTATTTGCAGTACCATTTAGAAAAACAAGTAAAACAAGAAAAAGAATGCGTCGTACGCATTATAAAATTTCTGCAAATGAAATGACAACATGTCCAAAATGTGGCGCTACAATTAAACCTCATAGAGTTTGTAAAAATTGTGGAACTTATAAAGGAAAAGAAGTTGTATCAATGAATAAGGAAGAAGAATAATCTTCTTTTTTTGTTTCAATTATTGTATGTGTGTGTTATACTTGATATAAAGAAAGTAGCGTGGTGCATATGATGGAAGTTGTATTAGTTAGCAAGAAGTTACCATGGAGGGGGGGTATTTAGGTAATAGATACCAAATACGCTCATGTATTTTAGATAAAATA
>ERZ1643251.4732-NODE-4732-length-11615-cov-30.718858_pt1 | contig 11615 bp, 13 predicted proteins | sample MGYA00579261_ERZ1643251 | MGnify/ENA primary metagenome ERZ1643251 (study PRJEB29033, sample SAMEA4952267) | chicken gut metagenome | biome: Broiler Chicken; feature: Gastrointestinal Tract; material: Caecum | place: Ireland | collected 2018 | study: Broiler... | reverse complement strand
TCTTTTTATTGAAAAAAATTTTAAAATAAGATATAATGATAGTAGGTGATATGTGATGTATTTTTTAATAGAAGCTTGTCAACATCCTGATATACTTAGAGTTATATATTTTGGAAGGTTGTTTTTAGATATTATATTTACAATTTTACCAATTGCTTTAATTGTGATGTTGATGATTGATTTTAGTAAGGCTGTTGTTTTATCTGATGATAATAATAAAAGTACTAAATTAGTAGGTAAAAGAATCATTTATTGTATTTTGGCATTTATAACGCCGTGGGTAATTGAAGTTTTTATGCTTTTTCTAACTAGATTGGGCTTTGCTGTTAATTATATTGATTGTTGGAATAATGCTAATTCTACAGATATAGCATATTATCAAAAGATTAAAGATGAGCTTGATGCTTCTAGATTAGAGGAGAGAATTGCATATTGGGAAGAGAATTATGAGAAAAGTAAAAATAATTCTGGTAGTGCCTCCTCCGAAAGTTCACTCAATGATGCAGCAGATGCGCTAATTGAACTTGCTAGGGGTGAAATTGGACATGTTGGAGGATCAAAATATAGTGGGTTAGATGATAGTGTACCTTGGTGTGCTTACTTTGTTATTTGGGCTTTAGAACATACGAAAATAGATAATGGTAATTCTATTTTGGATGTTATTGAAAAGGAAGGGAGTGTCGTTTCTAAAGGTGTTGCGGGGGGAACAATGCTTAATTTTGATAAGGCTACAAATTTGGAGTTTCATTACTCAAAGTTTTATGGTGGTAATTATACTCCTAAAAGAGGCGATATAATCTATTTTCGATGGGGGGCTCCTGATTGGGATAAAAAAATAAATGGTAGTATGTATGATCAAGTTAGCCATGTTGGAATAGTTGATTATGTTGAAGATTCTGGAGTAATACATACTATTGAAGGAAACTATGGAAGTGGTGGTAGTGCAAGCAATAAAGTTGGTACCCGCCCGAACTTTTCTGTAATCAACTCTAGCATTATGGGGTATGGTTCATGGTATAAAGAAAAAAGAAGTCCAAGCGGAGGATCTGGCAATTGGGAAATGGAAATAAACTAAGAGGTGAAAAATGAAAAGGATAATTTTGATTGTATTACCAATTCTATTTTTATCAGGATGCACAATAAATTATAATTTAGAGTTTAAAAACAATAAGTTTATTGAAATCATCGATGGAGCCGTTTCCAATGACGAATTAAGTTTAGAAGAAGGAGAAAAGACAGATGTAAATATAAATTACTATAATTTATATATTGAAGAGAACCCTCTTATTGATAATAATGAAGAAGTATATGACAAACAAATAACGGATGTAGCTGATGGTAAGAAATTTGTTTTTAATTATGAATATGATGATAATTATAATAAATCTAAAGCAATCAATTATTGTTTTGAAGATAAAATATTTGAAGAAGATGAAGACTTTTATTATATAAAATTGGGAGGAAAATTTGGATGTCTATATTCTGATGAAATAAATATTAATCTCAAGAGTGATAAAGCTATTTTAGATGCTAATGCTGATTCTATAAAGAATAATACTTATACTTGGATTATTAATCAAGAAAACAAAGATAATGTCGATATAACATTATCAATATCTAAAAATGTTTATGTTAATAAAGAAAATAATAAATTTGAAGTGAGTACTTTTCAGATAATTGCTTTCGTAATTTTAATTGTTTTGTCGTTGATAACCTATCTATTATATAAAAAGAAAAATAGTAGTACTATTTGATAATCTCTTAAAGATACGTTATTTTCTACGATCATATAAAATAAAAATTAGAATTGTAGGATTTATTATTTGAAATGAGATAATACTTTTAGAGACTGCTTTATCCAAAATATTGGCAGTCTTTTTTGAAAGGTTATCAGATATAAATATAAATTTTTTTATATCCTTAATTTTTGGTTTTATTTAGATAATATTTTTATGGAGAAAGAAGTATTATACAAAAGGATGTTTCACATTAATTGTAATGTTAGATAGAAATATTTAGTGATACTTTGTTTTATTGACTGCAGATGGTAATTGTGTTACAATAAAAGTGTATTTTAAGGGATGTGGTTTAATGAAGAGTGGTTTTGTTAGCATTGTTGGAAGACCAAATGTTGGGAAGAGTACTTTATTAAATAGTATTTTGGGAAAACGTGTGGCAATAACTTCTGATAAGCCTCAGACTACAAGAAATATGATTCAAGGTATTTATACTGATAGTGAAAGTCAAATGGTATTTATTGATACTCCAGGTATTCATAAACCTAAAAATAAATTAGGAAGAGTACTAAATAAGCAAGCATATTTTACAATAGATGATGTTGATATTGTTATTATGGTTGTTGATGTTTCTGAAAAAATAGGATCTGGAGATAAGTTTATTATAGAAATTTTAAGAAGAATTACTAAACCAGTTTTTTTAGTCATCAATAAGATCGATAAATTGCCTAAAGAACAGATATTGGGGAAAATAGATGAATATCGAATGTTATATGATTTTTCAGAAATTATTCCTGTTTCAGCGCGAAAAAAAGATAATATTGAAAGATTACTTCTAGTACTAAAGAAATATCTTCCTGATAATATAAAATACTATAGTGATGATACAATTACTAATAGTAGCGCATCTTTTCTTGTCTCTGAGTTTGTTCGTGAGAAAATTTTAGATTTAACTGAAGAAGAGATTCCCCATTCGGTTACTTGTGTAACAGAAAGCATAATTGAAGAGAATGATATTTTGAGTATATCTGTATTAATAATTGTCGATAGAGAAAATTTAAAGAAAATTATTATTGGTAAAAATGGAAATATGATTAAAGAAATAGGAATAAGAGCACGAAAAGATATTGAAGAATACTTTCATAAAAAAGTTTATTTAGACTTGTATGTAAAGGTTATTTCTAAGTGGCGCGATAAAGAAAAATTTTTAAATATGATTGGATATAGAGATTTTTTGAATAAATAATACTAAAAAGTAACAATATATAACTAGGGTGATAAAATGAACAAAGAAGATCTTTGGTTATTATTTAAAAAGACAGGAAAAATAGAGTATTATTTAAAATATAAAGATCTCTCTAAAGAAAGGGATTAATATGTATAAGAAAATAGAGGGTATTATAGTTAATGAATATCCTTTTGAAGAAGCTAGTAAGATAATAAATATTTTTACAGCGGAAGGAATAGTTGGTGTTATAGCAAAAGGCTCTAAAAGAATAAAGAGTCCTTTTTTTGGAGTAACTAGTAAGTTTAATTATGGTATATTTAATATTATTTATAAAGAAAATGGTCTTTCAAAATTAGTTGATACAGAGATTATAAAAGATTATCGAAGTATAAAAAAAAATATTAAAAAGATTGGCTTTGTAACTTATATTACTGAACTTACGGTGCAAGTATATCGTCATGAAAGTAATAGAAATATTTATGATTTATATATGGCGAGTTTAGATAAGATAAATGAAGATTATGATCCCGCTATTGTGACTAGTATTTTAGAATTAAAATTACTTGATTATTTAGGCGTTAAACCAATTCTTGATGAATGTTATTCTTGTCGGCAGAAAGCTAACATTGTTACAATATCGAGTTACCGAGGTGGTCTTATTTGTAAAAATTGCTATCGAAATGAAAAAATTGTTTCAACTAAAACAATTAATTTAATTAGAATGCTTTACTATGTGGATATTGCTAAAATTACTAAACTTGACATTTCAAAAGAAGTGAAAAGTGAAATCGAAGAATTTATAAATGATTACTATAATCGATATTCGGGAATATATTTAAAAAGTAAAATATTATTAGAGAGTATTAAATAGGATATATTAGAGGTGATTTTGTGACTTCTTTAAAGTATATTTTGATACCTATGGCGGTAATTATTTTGTCACAGACTTTGAAATTTATTATTTATTTTATAAGATCAGGGAAGATAGATATAATTAGGTTTTTGGATGGGATGGGAGGAATGCCAAGTTCACATTCTAGTTTTGTTACTAGTATAACAACTCTGATATATTTAAATTATGGATTATTTTCCCCTTTGTTTGCTATTTGTTTAGTTTTTTCTTTAGTTACTATATATGATGCAATGGGCATAAGATATGAGAGCGGCAAACAGGCTCAAGTACTTAATAAGATTACGAAAGGAAACTTGAAGGAAAGTTTAGGTCATAAACCAATTGAAGTTTTGGTTGGAGTGATATTTGGTATTGTTATGGCTGTTATATTTGATATGGTAATATAAAAATAACAGTTCATATTTTTAATATTTAAGATTAATTTATTTAGAACTGTTACTTTTGATAATAGTTATTAATTTGGCCATCCTATATAGCCATTTGTTTATTATTAAGTCATAATTTCCTAAATACTCATATACTCTACCACCAAAACCTAGTTTGAAGTTGGCAGTACTGCTATTGATAGTACTTATTTTACCAAAATTGAATATCTTGTAGCCAGATTCAAGATGCTTTTTAATTATTTCCCATTTTATTAAGTGTGAAGAGTAAAAACTTGCTAATTCTTTATTATAGCCTTCTTCTAAGAAATATATTTCTCTATTGTTTTTTATAATAACAATAGCACCCATGAGAATTTCTTTAGAATATTTACTATAGATATTTGTGGCTTTAATTATTTCGTTATTGTATGTGGTTATAAGTTGATCAGATAACATCTTCTTTCTAATAAATGATATACTTTTTTTAATATTGATATTTTGCATAATACTATTTAATTTATCATTTTTTAGTTCTTCTTCTTTTAACAAGAAACGATAATTATTTATATATTGTTCAGGATTTAATTTGGCTAAATATATTTCAGCTTTATTATTTTTAGTGGTGAAGCTAGCAAGATATTTTTTTATTTTTTCAATTGAAGATGCAGGGAGCAAGCTTGTGAGGATGTCTATATTATTACTTTTATCTTGATAGATAGAAATTGAGCGACGAAGTGCAACTTTGATATTCTTTTTAGTATTTTGATTGAACATTTTGTATGTTTCTTCGGGTGTTTTTTCTGTTTCTAGTACTACTTTTTTATGAGTATTTTTTTCAGATTTGGTATATCCTAACTCGTCTAATAGTTTAATGGTGTTTGTATCGAAATATAATAGTTCGCCATTTTTGGCAAAAATTTTGTATATTGAATTATTGTTTAAAGTTAAATAAATAAATTTTCTTTTTTTCAATTCTTCTTTAAGTATAGTTGTAAAATTTCTAAATAACTCTTCGTTTTCATAGTCAATAAGAAAACCACCGGGTATATAACCAATTTTAAATTTACCAAAGGGCTTAATTAAGATGAGAGTAGCGGCCATCAAAGTGCTATTTTCTTCGTTTATGAAACCTAAAAATAAGCTTTCATAGTTTGGCTTGGTCTTTGCAAATTCAACTGTTTGGAAGTAATTTCTTGAACTATGTAGGGCAGAATAGTTTTTAAATTGTGTTTCAGTTAGTTCAATTATTTTCATATTCTTCCTCCTCTTATAAAATTATAGCATATTTGAAATTAAAATGAAAGTAAAAAGTTTTAATATTGTTGCGCCAAATTTAAAATTATGATATACTGAATATATAAATAAAATAGAGAGAGTGATAAGATGAGTTTACGCAAGAAAGAATTAGCTTGTCTAGATGCATATTTTCGAGCAGCTAATTATTTATCAGTAGGTCAGCTTTATTTACTTGATAATCCTTTACTTAAAGAACCATTAAAATGGGAACATATTAAGAAAAAAATAGTCGGACACTGGGGGACAGTACCTGGTCAAAATTTTATTTATACACATTTGAATAGGATTATTAAGAATAACAATTTGAATATGATGTATATTTCTGGTCCTGGCCATGGTGGTAATTCATTTATTGCAAATGTTTATTTAGAAGGCACTTATAGTGAATTCTATCCAGATATATCAGAAAATGAAATGGGAATGAAAAAACTTTTTAAACAATTTTCTTTTCCTGGTGGTGTTTCATCACATGTGTCACCTGAAGTACCTGGAAGTATTAATGAGGGGGGAGAATTAGGGTACAGTTTGGCTCATGCTTTTGGAGCTGTTTTTGATAATCCTGATTTGATAGCTACTTGTGTTATTGGTGATGGCGAGTTTGAAACAGGGCCATTGGCTACTAGTTTACATTCTAATAAGTTTTTAAATCCTAAAGTTGATGGAGCTGTATTGCCAATTATTCATTTAAATGGTTATAAAATAAGTAATCCTACTATTCTTTCAAGAATTAGTGAAGATGAACTAGCCTCATTACTTTGGGGATATGGGTGGAAACCATATTTAGTAGCGGCACCTACAAAAATGGAATTGCATCAAAAGATGGCTAAAACTTTGGACATAATAATTAAGGAAATAAAAAGGATTCAGGATAGAGCTCGAAATAAGGAAGTAACAGAGTATGTAAGATGGCCTTTAATTGTTCTTAAGACGCCTAAAGGATGGACAGGGCCTAAATTTGTTGATGGTAAAAAAATCGAGGGCACTTTTCGTAGTCATCAAGTACCATTGACAATGGATAGTCAGGAGCATTTGAATTTATTAGAAAAATGGCTTAAAAGTTACAAACCAGAAGAACTTTTTGATAATAATGGGACACTTAAATCTTATATTAGAGAAATAATCCCACAGGGAAAATATCGAATGGGAGCTAATGTCTGTGCTAATGGTGGACTTCTTCTTAAAGAATTAAAAATTCCTGATTTTAGAAAATATGCTGTAGACGTTAAAAGACCAGGATGTGTAGAAAAGGAAGATATGCGCGTACTTGGAACTTTTATTAGGGATATTATAAAAGAAAACCCTAGCAACTTTCGTGGTTTTGGTCCTGATGAGACAATGAGTAATAGATTATCGTCAGTATTTGATGTTACTAATAGATCTTGGTATGCTAAAATAAAGGATAATGATGAATATTTAAGTCATGATGGTAGAATTATGGATGCGTATCTTAGTGAACACGTCTGTGAGGGGTGGCTCGAGGGTTATTTACTTACAGGACGGCATGGTTTTTTTGCTAGTTATGAAGCATTTATTCGAATTGTCGATTCGATGGCTAGTCAGCATGCTAAATGGTTAAAAGTTTCTAAAGAGCTTTCGTGGCGTAAAGATATCGCCTCATTAAATTATATTTTGAGTTCTAATGTTTGGCAACAAGACCATAATGGGTATACTCATCAAGATCCTGGTTTTATTGATCATTTAGCTAATAAGAAAGCCGATATTGTAAGAATTTATTTACCACCTGATTCAAATTGTCTTCTTTCCTGTTTTGACCATATAATTAGAACAAAAAATTATATTAATGTCATTGTAGCTTCCAAACATAATAGACCGCAGTGGCTTAGCATGGAAGAAGCTATTACTCACTGCGCTAATGGGCTCGGACGTTGGGAATTTGTTAGTAATGATAAGACAGGAGTAGATGTTATTTTGGTTAGTGCTGGTGATGCTCCGACTCTTGAAAATATTGCAGCCGTATCGATTTTAAGAAAGTATTTACCAGATATAAGAGTACGATTTATTAATGTTGTCGATCTTATGAAATTGCAGCCTAGTAGTAGGCATCCACACGGGATATCCGATACGGAATACAATAAGTTATTTACTATTGATAAACCTATTATTTTCAACTATCATGGCTATCCTACTTTGATACATGAACTTACTTATGAAAGAGTTAATAAGAATTTATCGGTTCATGGTTATATAGAAGAGGGAACTATTACAACTGCTTTTGATATGCGTGTGAAAAATAAAATAGATCGTTATCATATCGTCATAGATATTATTAGACATATTGACATTGGTAAATCGAAAGAAGGAAAAAAGATAATTAAAATAATGGAAGAAAAACTTAAATATCATGACGAATACATAAAAGAGTACGGAATTGATATGGAAGAAATTAGAAATTTCAAATGGGAGTAGGTGATTTTAATGGAAAAATTGAAAGAAGAATACGATCGTTATTTTGAGTTATTAAAAGCTCGTGAATTTTTTTTGAATATTCTTCTTACTGCTAAAGTAGAAAATAAGGAATATAAAGAAAAAGTAAAAAAAGTTGAAGAGGAATTGGCTCATTACGATACTGTTCTAATTGAAAAATTTGGTAAATATTTAAAAACTGGAGATCAAGAACTTAAAGATTTTTTTAGTAGTAAAGTTACGACTTTAAAAGTAGGTTATACACGTGTTAATGTTAGAAAAAAAGCAAAAGAAGAACATACTTCTACTAATGGTTCTGTTGATCCCAATGTATCGGTAGAAAGTAGTAATGGCCTGCCACCTCTACCTCCTGATTGGAAGGAGTATCGAAAAGTGGATCAAAATTATGAACCGATGATTGATTCACATGATGCTTTTATTCAGCTTATGGAAAGAAAAAAGGTTCAAATTATACCTTTAGTGGAGGTATCGTTTTCTCGTAGACCCCAAAGAATTAAAAAGAAAATTAAAGTCAAGACTGTAAAGAAAGAAGAGCTATCTAAAAAGAGAAAAAAGTTAGCCAATCTTGATAAAAACCTTCTCTTATTTCATGAAAAAGCTTCTTATCAAATTGTAGGTCATGATGTTAATTTTCGCGATAATACTTGCCATAAGATTAATGAAAAACATGGTAGAGTTTGTGGCATACCTAAATCATCAGCTAGAGAAATTAAAAACCTTTTTGTAAATGAAGAAGAGCGTAAAGAATTAAAAAACCAAATTTCTGAAGTGAAAGTAAGAAAACGTGCACTTAAAGGGACTAATAAAGGTTATGTTATGATGGGAATGTTGACGACAGGGATAGTTATTATAATTGCTGCAACAATATTTATGATAATTAATAACGCTTTAAATCATTAGGAGGGTAAGATGCAAAATTTTAATGTTGTTAATGAAAATAGTGAATTTAAAATGGGAAGTGCTATATCGGTTTTTAAACTTCCTAATGACGAAAGAAAAATTCTTCTTTTTTCGGTAGAGGAACTTGACGATAGTGATGATGCTAGTTTACAAGTTGCGTATTTAAATACCGATGAAGAAGGGTATGATTATTTAGTTCCTATTGATAATAGCGATACTTTTAAAAAAGCTATGATGGTTGTAAAGGATATAATGAGGGGGGGTAAATAATGAATAACTTTAAGATTGTTAATGAAGATGGCATCGAGGAAGAAGCAGAGATACTTACGGCATTTTCTTATAATGATAATAAGTATGTTCTCTATACAATTGATGAAAATGAAGAAAATGCCAGTATTTTAGTATCAAAACTTATAAGTGATCAGCATGAACAAGAAAAAGTTTCTCTTGTTGATATCGATGACGATATTGAAAGAGAAAAAGTTAAAAAGATTGCAGAAGAAATTTTAGATGGTTTGAAATGATAAAAAACAATTATTCTACATGAATTATTTTCTTTTAGCATATTTTATTTTATTATAATTATTATGTCGGATGCTATTTTACAAAAAGATAATAAAACGATTGACAAAATATTGAGAATTATGATAAAATATATATGCTTTTATGAAACGGCGAGATAGCTCAGTTGGTTAGAGCATTCGGTTCATACCCGAAGGGTCGAGGGTTCGAATCCCCCTCTCGCTACCAAGAGGAATTCTGCTCGAACTTTTATAGTTTCGAGTTTGATAAATAACTAATTCAGAAATGGATTAGTTTTTTTGTTATTAAAAACTATCCTAAAAGAAAGGATGGTATTATGGTAAATATTATTAAAGAAGAATTGCCTATTGAAGAACACTTGCGAAAGAAATTAGAACTGATATGTGAGTTTGCTAAAACAACACCAACAATTATTAATGGAAATATAAGGAAGATAGATAGAACTAATTTAACTTATATTGAGCCAAATAGAATTATTATAAAAAATAAAACTTTCTTAATATTTAATTATTCTAACGAAGTCTTTATTGAAAATTTATCTAATAAAATCAAATTATCTGAATTAGAAGATTATTTAAAAACTATCTAAATACTATTTATACCATAATCAGGGAATTGACAAATCTTAAAAAAATGATATTATATATAACCAATGAAAGAGGTATTCTCTAGAAATGGAGGTACACCGATGATAAAAATCAAAGATAGAATTAAAATATATAATATTGATTTTAATGAGGAGTCAGTAGTATTTAGACTTTACTAGATACTATTGTCTCCTCTTTTTTAGTAAAAGGAGTTGAAGTATATGAAAGATGAAGAAAGAATATGTGGTTTATATTTAAGAGTATCTACTGAAGATCAAGCCAAAGAAGGATTTAGTTTACCAGAGCAAAAAGAAAGATTAGAGGCACTTTGTAAGTTTAAAGGTTATAAGATATATGATTATTATACTGATGCTGGAATAAGTGCTAAAACAGGAAATCATAGACCAGAGTTTGATAGATTAATTGATGATGCTAAAAACGGCAAAATAAACACTGTTATTGCTTTAAAACTAGATAGACTATCAAGAAGTATATATGACTGGGAAAACTTACTTAAAACCTCTGAAAAATATGGATTTGATTTAGTATGTGCTAATGATGATATTAATACAACAACAGCTAATGGAAAAATGGTAACTAGAATTATGATGTCAGTTTCACAAAACGAAATAGAAAGAACAAGTGAAAGAACCAAAGTTGGTATGGTAGGAGCAATTAAACAAGGTCATATTCCAGCAGTTTGTCCTATTGGTTTTAAAAGAGTTGATAAAAAACTAGTTCCAGATCCATTAACAAAAGATATAGTTATAAGAATATTTAATTTATATTTTGAAGGTAATTCTTATAGCACTATTGCAAATATCTATAACAAAGAAAAAATACAAGGTAAAACAAATTGGAAAGATACAAGAATACTAAAGATTTTATCTAATGAATTATATAAAGGAGATTATGTATCAGGCAAAACAATAAATAAACCTGTATATTATGAAAATGTAGTTGAGCCATTAGTTAGTAAAGAACTATGGGAAAATTGCCAAGCACAAAGAAAGAAAAATCAAAAGAACTACATGAGAACTCAAACTTATATCTTCTTACAAAAATTAAGATGTCCTAAATGTGGAAGAATTCTTGCTGGTGGTGCTACTCATAAGATTAAATATGATAAATGGTATTTCTATTATAGATGTGAGGATTGTAAAAATAATATTAAAGAAGAAACTATTGAAAATTCGGTTAAAACACTACTATCAGATATATTAGAATATGATAATGTTGTTAATGAATTTTTCTTACCAGTATTAAAGTCCAAATTAGATAATCCAAAACAAGAATTAGAAAAAGAGTTAAAATCATTAAATAATAAAAAAGGTAGAATTAGAAAAGCATATATTGATTCAATATTTACAGAAGAAGAATATAGAAGTGAATTGGAATTAATAGAAAATCAAATTAAAGATATTAATTCTAAGTTATTAGAAAATTCACAAGCCGAACAATTAAACTTTACTACTGAAGATATATTACTTAAAAGAGATATGGATTTTATTAACAAAGTTAAATTACCAATTTCTTATTATGCATTTAATGATAATTGGGATTTATTAGATCGAGATGATAAAGCAGATATAATTATGAGAT
>ERZ1643251.4730-NODE-4730-length-11616-cov-16.520803_pt1 | contig 11616 bp, 9 predicted proteins | sample MGYA00579261_ERZ1643251 | MGnify/ENA primary metagenome ERZ1643251 (study PRJEB29033, sample SAMEA4952267) | chicken gut metagenome | biome: Broiler Chicken; feature: Gastrointestinal Tract; material: Caecum | place: Ireland | collected 2018 | study: Broiler... | reverse complement strand
GGTTCCAGCGGGCGGCTGATAGCCGCCCCTACGGGTGCGGTGTGGTTAGGGAGGTGGATCCCTGGATCCATCTAACGCAACAAAATAAAAATTTTGTTGCGTTCATAGGGGAGGTGTGCTATCATAGAGCCATCCAAGGCCGCTTTGGCAGATCTGGGAGGTTTTCTAATTTATGATCCGCTATGCCGACTGTCCGCAGATCTTAAAGGACTTTTTATCTTACCATGAAACCATCAAAGGCCAATCGGCCAAGACCATTCAGGAATACTATCTGGATCTTCGGATGTTCCTGCGGTTTATGGTGCTGGTCAAGCGTGAAATGCCGTACGACACCGATTTGAATACCATCGAGATCAAGGATGTGAATCTGGCCTTCATCGAGACCATCTCTGTTTCGGATATTTTCGACTTTTTATCCTATCTCGCCAACGACCGCATTCCCGACCAGCGGGAGCATGCCGATCCCGGCATCGGCTCTGCGGCACGCGCCAGGAAGCTCTCGTCCATCAAGTCCTTCTATAAATATCTCACCCATTCCAAGCAGCTGGACGTGAACCCGGTGCAGGACATGGAGTTTCCCAAAATCCGCAAGTCCTTGCCCCGGTATCTCACCCTGGAGCAATGCACCAGCCTGTTAAAGGCCGTGGATGGCCCCAACGCCAAGCGGGACTACGCCATTTTGATGCTCTTTCTCAACTGCGGGATTCGCCGGGCGGAGTTAGTGGGATTAAACCTCACCGACGTCTATGAAGACCGGATTCGCGTCGTGGGCAAGGGCAACAAGGAGCGCATCGTCTACATGGGCGCCGCCTGCAAGGCCGCCATCGACGCGTACCTCCCTGAACGCAACAAAATGGTGCTCACCGACAACCGGGCGCTCTTCGGCTCCCGGGACAAAAACCGCATCAGCGTCACCGCCGTCCACCGGCTGGTGAAGAAGCATCTGCTGGCCGCCGGGCTGGACGCCTCGCAGTTTTCCGCCCACAAGCTCCGCCACACCGCCGCCACGCTGATGCTCTCCCACGGCGTGGATGTGAAAACCGTCCAGGAGGTGCTGGGGCACGAAAACCTCAACACCACCCAGATCTACACCCACATCGAAAGCACCGAGCTGAAAATCGCCGCCGAGGCCAATCCCCTCTCCAAGATCAAAAAGTAGCGCCTCTCCCCTTCCCTAAAAATCGCAAAAACGCCGTCTCTTTGTGGAAAGAGGCGGCGTTTTCTATGAAAATTATGCGCGGGGATGGTACTTATGGTATACCGACTTGAGGTTTTGCTTGACCAGCTGGGCGTAGATCTGGGTGGAGGAAATGTCGCTGTGGCCAAGCATTTCCTGGATGGAGCGAAGATCGGCGCCGTTTTCCAAGAGGTGCGCCGCGAAGCTGTGGCGCAGGGTGTGGGGTGTGATGTCCTTGTCGATCTGCGCCTTCTCCTGGTAGTATTTGATGAGTTTCCAGAACCCCTGGCGGGACATGCGCTCCCCGGAGACATTCACAAAGAGCGAAGGCTCCATGGGATCGGCCACCATCTTGGGGCGGACATCCTGGATATAGTCGCTGAGCGCCTTGACGGCCGCGGGATAGAGCGGAATGATCCGCACCTTGCCGCCGGAGTCGCAGCGGATGAAGCCGCCGGGCAGGTTCACATCGGTGAGGTTTAAGTTGATGAGCTCGCTGACGCGAATGCCGGTGGCATAGAGCAGCTCCAGCATGGCCTTATCCCGGTAGCCCTTGAGATCGGTGCACTTGGGCTGCTCCAATAGCAGCTCCACCTCTTTGCCGGTGAGGATTTGCGGCAGCTTCTTTTCCGCCTTCTCCACGTGGATGTTGGCCACGGGATTGGAGTCCTTCTTCCCCCGGGAGACGGCGTAGTTATAAAAGCTCTTGAGCGAAGCGACACAGCGGGAGATGGTGGCGGCAGACTTGCCCTTCTCGTGAAGCGCGTCCATATAGTTGCTCACGCAGGACTGATCCACGTCCAGCACCTGGAGGCACAGCTCCTGCAGGTACGCGACGAACTGATGGAGATCCCGCATGTACGATGCCACCGTGTTGCCGGAGGCGTGCTTGGTTTCTACCAGGAAATCCTCGTATTCTTCTAAAATCTCAGCCATAGTCTTATCCTCTTGTGGGTGCAATTCCCGCCTGAATGGGGCTCAGGCGCAGGTGCCCTGGGCTTCGTGCATGGAATAGACCCAGCGGCAGAAAAAATAAAAAAGCGGCAATAGAATGAAACCGCGAAATACCACAAATTCGGGCGACAGCCCACTGATAAAGCATGCCGAGAAGGAATAAGCCATCAGGCAGCCGCGAAGAAATATGAGAATGGGCAGCAGCCGGTGGCCGAAGGGAAACATCCCCACCGCCAGCACCACCGCCACCGGGCGCAATAGCAGCAGCAAAAGCGCTCCGCCGGAGAGGTTCCCGGCGCCGGAGAGCGCGGCACAGTATGCCGCCAGCCAGGCGCTGTCGCTGCGCTGGAGGCAGCGGAACAAGAACACACCACATATGGCGCCCAGGAAAAAGAAAAGGAAAAAGACAATACCAAATACGGTATTCTTGCATTTATGCTGCTGCAATGTCATCACGCTCCCATGGGGAGCTTATGTAGGCCGGAAAAACAGTAGTACAAATAATTTCCAGAGCTTTGGATTATTTCTACCGCCGTCTTCCATCAAGTGTAGATAATATATAGCAATTCTCTCTGAAATTCAAGGGAAATTGGGAAATTCAGAAATTTTTGTTAATTATGACAAATATTATGTCAATTCATTTATGTTAACTTAGAAACCAAGGGCACGGAAAGCCTGCTGGAAAATCAGCCCCGCACACAATATTTGGTGTGGTGGGGCTGATTTCTCTCCCAAATATAGAAACTGCATCTCATCCTGCATTTTGCCGTTAGTTCGTAAATAATATTTACGTTCCAGCAAAATGACGGCATTCCTTCACCTTCTTGTACGGCGCGGCGTTTTGCTGGCTAAAAGTCCTGCCCCCGCAGCGGCCACAGCCAGGGCAGCCAGGCGCAGATCCAGCGCCACCGCCTCCTGGGGCGCCGCCCACTGGCGCAGGAGAAAGAGCGCCGCCACATAGACTGCGCCCATGCCCAGGGCGATGAGCAGCTTCTGCTGCCGCTGCGGCCGCACCGTATAGTAGCAGGCGGCAAACAGGCTCAGCGCCGAGAGGATCGGCGCGGCGGTCTTGGCGCCCTCCAGCGGGATCTTCTCCCCCAGGGTCAGCAGCGACAGAAGGCCGCAGCAAAGCGCGCTGACGGCCAGGGCGGCAAGAATGGCGATCAGTCCCCGCTTCCAGGGGATGGGTTCATGTTTTTGTCTCATGGCGTGTCCCTCCTTGCCACACTCTATGCGCCCAGGGGCAAAAAAATCCCCGCGCCGCAAGGGAAAGTGCGGTGCGGGAGATTTTCCTGTTTATTATTCCGGCATGGTGCAGAGCATCTTGGCTACCTGCGCCCGGGTGACATTTCCCTGGGGCTGGAGCTTGCCGCCGGAGCCGTCGATGACGCCCAGTTCCACCATGGCGGTGATGGCGGGCTTTGCCCAGCTGGAGACGCTGTCAGCATCCGAGAACCGGGACAATGCGTCAGAGTCCGATTCCAGCTGCGCGGTGCGTGCCAGAATGGTCATGGCCTCCTCCCGGGTGATGGTGGCGGTGGGATTGGCGCGGCGGTTTTCTCCGCTGCCGCTGCCGGTGAAGTAGCCCAGGGTATAGGCCGCCTTCACATCCTGGAGCGCCCAGGCGGAGATCTTGTCGGTGTCGGCAAAGGGCAGCTCAACGTCGGCATACTGCGCGCTGTCCACGCCCAGCCAGCGGATGAGCGACGCCACAAACTCCTGCCGGGTCATGGAATCGTCAGGGCGATACACCATCTCGCCATCTTCATTCTTCGAGCCCTGGAGCACGCCCTCCAGATAGAGCTTGGTGATATAGTCCTTGGCCCAGTGCGTCTTGGTGTCCACGAAGGGATTGCCCTTGACCTCCACAGGGATGGTCACCGACGTTTCGCCGCAGGTCACGGTGAGCTCGCCGGTGGCGTTATCCTCCCCGGCGGTGAGGACGCCATTTTCATCCACCGTGCCCACCGCGGGGGTGAGGCTCCAGGTGAAGGAGGTGTCCTGGGCGGAGATGTCCGTGCCGAGGTAGGTGGCCTGGGCGGTGAGGTCAACGCTGGTTCCGTTCTCCATCACCAGCTTATCAAGCGTCTTGCCGTCGTCCTGACGGCTCAAGGTGATGCTCGAGGGTGACTCCACCACCAGCACCGATACGCTGGTCTGGAGGCCGCCGGCGCTGGCACGCACCGTGGCGGTACCGGCGCTGCCCGCGGTGAAGGTGCTGCCCTCCAGGGCGCCGCCGGTGGCCGTGAGGCTCACGCTGCTGGGAACCGTGGCGGCCATGTAGTTCCGATCCACGGCCTTGACAGTCATCTCCACCTGGCCGCCGGGGAGCACCGCGGCGTCATAGGGATAGAGATAGAGCTGGGCAGCCACCCCGGCCGACTTGGTGGGACGGACGAAGAAGAGATAGTTGGCGCACTCGCGCTGCTTGCCGTCGGAGGGATTGTTGACGGTGGTGAAGGTGGTGTCGCCGGGCTGGGTGACGCCGATGCAGGTGGAGCCGCCGCCGTCCAAGTTGATGGCCGTGACGCATCCCAGCTCCGCCAGCCGCTCGGCCAGCTCCTCCAGGGTCATGCCGTTGGAGCCATGCCCCTTGTCCACGGTGTAGCAGATCACGTCGCCGTTTTTAAGAAGTCCCAGCGCCGTTCTGGCCACCTGCTTCTTGGCCGTGTCCAGCGTGAAGCCGGAGAGCGCCCTGCCATTTTCCACCAGCAGCTCTCCGCCGCCCACGGCATAGAGAACGTCCTCCCAGCCGGAGGAGACGGTGGTGGTGATGGTGACCGTGTCGCCCACCTTCATGCTCTTTGCGTTTTGGAGGGCGGTCTTGTAGTCGGTGTCCATGGCGATTCCCAAGAGGAAGCCGTCCTCGGGGATGTCCGCCAGGGTTTCATTCTCCACCACGTCCACGACCTTTGCCTCCACGGTGGAGCTGGTGGTGAGCTCCGTTTCCGCGGCCTCCAGCACCAGATAATAGCCCTTCAGGCTGTTCTTGGTCACATAGTCGTAGTCCTGGGAGTAGAGGCAGAAGCCGTTGGACTTACTGAGGGCTTTATTATAGTTGAGATCCGTGGTACCGCCGGCGTAGGTGAGCTTCATGGTGAGCTCCGGGACGCCGATGGTGACGCTGCCATCTTCCAAGATGCCCACGGTGGTCACGTTGCCGCTGGTGCGAAGGACGCCGTCGGTGACCAGCATGCCGTAGGGAATGCCGGTGGACATATCAAAGAACGAGGCGTTGATGGCGCCCACGGCGGTATAGCCCTTCTTGGAGAGGTAAGACTGTATGTAATCCATGGTGCTGCGGCCATAGAGGGTGTCGCCGTAGACCACCAGAGGCGTCACGTCGCCGCCGGGGGTGTAGGTGAGCACCTGCTCCTTGGCGCCGTCGCCCTGGTCGAGATACGCGCCGGTGAGGGTGAGGTCGCCGGACAATTGGAGGGACGCCTCATGCAGCACGCCGCTGCCGGCTGCACCGGCGCTTCCCACCAGCAGTCCCAGCACCAGCAGCGCCGAGATTGCTCCGATTTTCAGTCGTTTCATGGTGAAGCTCCTTTTTCTCTTGAGAGATTTGCGTCGAAGCGCGTTACCATGTTACCATCATTTCGCCTCCTTGTAAAGGAGCCTTTTCCATTCCATCCGGCGGTAAACTGTGGTATACTAGGGAAAAGTACATCCCGCCCCGGCGGGGAGAGGAGCCACTATGCCAAGCCTTGTCTCTTCGGTTTTGCGCGAGCAAATCCGCCTGATGAAACCCATCCTCACCAAGACCTCCATCCAGACCTCCCGCAATCTCCAGGAAGCCCTGGGAGAGCTGGGCGCCAAGACCGTGGCCGCCAAGGTGCAGCGGCAGGACTTTCAGCTGGAGGACTTCCCCGCCTGCTGGCTCACCCCCGCCGAGACCACCCTGGAGGATCCGCGGGTGCTGCTCTATCTCCACGGCGGCGGGTATGTGGCAGGCTCCATCCGCTATGCCGCGGGGTTTGCCGGGGTCATCGCCGCCAAGACCGGCGTGCGGACGCTGTGCATCGCCTACCGCCTGGCGCCGGAGCACCCCTTCCCTGCCGCCCTGGACGACGCCATGACCGCCTACCAATATCTCCTGGGGCAGGGCTATCACGGCTCGGACATCACCCTCATCGGAGAATCCGCCGGGGGCGGGCTCATCCTCTCGCTGTGCCTGCTGCTCAAAGCCCAGGGCATTCCCCTGCCCGCCAGGCTGGTGGCCATCTCGCCGTGGACGGATCTCACCTTGAGCGGCGAGAGCATGGAGGAAAACCGGGAGGTGGATATCTCCCTCACCAAGTCCGAGCTTGCCGCCTATGCCGCTTGCTACGCCCCGGAGCAGGCGGCGATGTCGCTGGTGTCTCCTCTGTGGGGAGACCTCACGGGGCTTCCGCCCTGCGCCATCTACGTGGGCGGGGACGAAATTCTCCTCGACGATTCCCGCCGGCTCTGCGCGCGGCTCCTGGATGCCGGGGTGCCCGCCACAATCTCCATCGAGCCGGGGATGTGGCACGCGTACTTACTCTACGGCGTGCCCGAGGCCAACGCCGCCTGGCGGGAAATCAAAACGCTGCTGGAGGAATGACTATGCCCGATGAACTGCTTCGCCGGGGCTGGATGCGCCTGGACAATGCCGCGAAGATCTACCCCGCCGCCATGCGCCGCAGCTGGACGGCGCTCTTCCGCTTCTCGGCCAACCTCACCGAGGCGGTGGATCCAGTGGTCTTGCAGCAGGCGGTGAACGCCGTGACGCGGCGGTTTCCCGCCTTTGCCGTGCGGCTCAAGCGGGGCGTGTTCTGGTTTTACCTCCAGCACACCGACCGCGCCCCCACCATCCAGCAGGACGTGCAAAACCCCTGCGTGCCCATGGACTTGAAGGACAACGACCGCTTCCTCTTCCGGGTGCGCTATTATGAAAGCCGCATCGCCTGCGAGTACTTCCACGTGCTCACCGACGGCACCGGCGGGCTTCTCTTTTTAAAGACCCTGGTGGCCGAATACCTGAGGCTTAAATACGGCGCGGCCATTCCCCGGGGCAGCGGCCTTTTGGACTGCGACGAGCCGCCCCGGCCGGAGGAGCTGGAGGACGCCTTTTTGCGCTACGCCCGGCCGGAGACGCTTCCCCGGGCGGAGAAGGCCGCCTACCACGTCCGCGGCACCGACGAGCCGCCGGACGTCATCCACGTCATCACCGGCATGTGCCCGGTGGCAGAGCTAAAGGAGAAGGCGCGCTCCTACGGCGTGTCGGTGACCGAATACCTCACCGCCGTGCTCCTCCTCTGCCTCGACGAGATGCAGCGGCGCAGGGTGCGTAAGACACGCCGCCTCAAGCCGGTGAAGGTCTGCGTGCCGGTGAACCTTCGCAGCTTCTTCCCCAGCGAGACCGTGCGCAACTTCGCCCTTTATGTAAACCCCGGCATGGAGCCCCGGCTGGGGCACTACACCATGGAGGAGCTCACCAACATCGTCCACTGCCAGATGGCCTTGGAGGCCACGGAGAAAAACCTCTGCGCCCGGTTTTCCCAGAACGTCCACTCGGAGCAGAGCATCGCCCTCAGGCTGGTGCCGCTGTTTCTCAAAAACCTGGTGATGCGGCTGGTATTCCACCAGGTGGGCGACCGAATCACCTCCACGTGCCTGAGTAACCTGGGACTGGTGCGGCTGCCCCAGGAAATGGCGCAGTACGTCACCCGCATGGACATGATGCTCGGCCCCTTGTCGGAAAACCGCGTGGTGCTGGCGGCGCTCTCCTACCAGGGAAGCGCCCACCTCACCTTCACCAGCACCATCCGCGAGACCGACCTGCCCAGGGCGTTTTTCCGCTACCTGGTGCGGGCGGGCATCCATGTGAAGGTGGAGAGCAACAACCCCGCCGAAGGAAAGGAGTAACGGCAATGTCCTATTGTGTCAACTGCGGCGTGGAGCTGTCTCCCAGCGAGCGCCGGTGCCCCTTGTGCGGCACGGAGGTAATCAACCCCCGGGAGCCCTGGCAGGAGCCGGCGGTGCGGCCTTACCCCCACCAGGCCGAGCGGATGCTCCGCCGGGTGGATCGGCAGTTTGCCGCGGCGCTCCTTGCTGTGGTGCTGGCCATCCCCATTCTCGTCACCATGCTCTGCGATCTTCTCCCCGACGGCCAGCTCTCGTGGTCGTTCTACGTCTTCGGCGCCCTCACCATGCTCATGGTGTGGGTTCTCCCGCCCCTGGCCGCCAGCCGCTACCATCGGCTGCGGTTTTTGGCGCTTGACGGCGCGGCGGCGTGCCTGTACCTGTGGGGCATCGCCCACTTCTCCGGCGGAAACTGGTTTTTGCCCCTGGGGCTTCCCCTGGCTGCCGGAAGCACAGGCGCCCTTTTGCTTCTGGTCTACCTCTTCCGCCAGCGCTGGGGCAGGGATCCCCTCAACCGAATCGCCCTGCTGCTGCTCCTGGCCGGCGCCCTGGCCATGGGCGTGGAGCTGGTGGTGGATCTCTATTTGGGATCGGTGCAGTTTCAGTGGGCGCCCTATGTGCTCATCTCCTGCTGGGTTTTGGCCGCGGCAGCGCGGCTGGTGGCCAGACGGCAGAAAATTCGGGAGGAAATTGCAAAACGCCTCTTTTATTAAAGGATTCCTTGGGCACAAGGGCAAAATTTTCCCAGCCCGGGGGAAAGTTCACAGAATATCCTTTTTTTAAGGGGCAGTTTATGATATAATCCAGCTGTTTGATTTTCAATCGCGGAAAGGTTTGACGCACATGGGACTTATCAATAAACTCTTCGGCACCCGTTCCCAGCGGGAAATCAAGAAATTCATGCCGCAGGTGGACGCCGTCATGGCGCTGGAGGACGAATACCGCCAGCTCTCCGACGAGGCGCTCAAGGCCAAGACTGCGGATTTCAAGGCGCGCCTTCAAAACGGCGAAACCCTGGACGATATCCTGGTGGAGGCCTTTGCCACCTGTCGGGAGGCGGCCGACCGGGTGCTGGGCATGCGCCCCTACCGGGTGCAGGTCATCGGCGGCATCGTGCTCCATCAGGGACGCATTGCCGAGATGAAGACCGGTGAAGGCAAGACGTTGGTTGCCATTCTGCCGGCCTACTTAAATGCCCTCTCGGGCAAGGGCGTGCACATCGTCACCGTCAACGACTACCTGGCCAAGCGCGATTCCGAGTGGATGGGCAAGGTCTACCGCTACCTGGGGCTCTCCGTGGGTCTCATCATCCACGGCCTCTCCGCCGCCCAGCGCCGGGAAGCCTATGCCGCCGACATCACCTACTGCACCAACAACGAGCTGGGCTTTGACTACCTCCGGGACAACATGGCCATCTACAAGCAGGAGATGGTGCAGCGGGGTCACAACTTCGTCATCGTCGACGAGGTGGACTCCATCCTCATCGACGAGGCCAGAACGCCCCTCATCATCTCCGGCCAGGGCGAGGCGTCCACCAAGCTCTATGAGATGGCGGACTTCTTCGTCTCCCGGCTCAAGAAGATGGTCTTCGCCTCCACCGACGAGAAGGAGGAGCAGGATCAGTATGACTGCGACTATATCGTCGATGAGAAGGCGCGCACCGTCTCCCTCACGGCCAAGGGCATCGCCAAGGCCGAGGAGTACTTCCAGGTGGAAAACCTCTCCGACCCGGAGAACACCACCCTGGCGCACCACATCAACCAGGCCATGAAAGCCCGGGGTCTCATGAAGCGGGACATCGACTACGTGGTCAAGGACGGCCAGGTCATCATCGTCGACGAGTTCACCGGCCGCTTGATGTACGGCCGCCGGTATAACGAGGGACTCCACCAGGCCATTGAGGCCAAGGAAGGCGTCACCGTGGCCAACGAGAGCAAGACCCTGGCCACCATCACCTTCCAGAATTTCTTTCGGCTTTACGCCAAGCTCTCCGGCATGACCGGCACCGCCCTCACCGAGGCCGAGGAGTTCATGGGCATCTACGACCTGGACGTCATCGAGATTCCCACCAACAAGCCCGTGGCGCGTATCGACCACCCCGACGTGGTCTACAAGACCGAGGCCGGCAAGTTCCGCGCCGTCATCCGGCAGATTAAAGCGTGCCACGAGAAGGGACAGCCCGTGCTGGTGGGCACCATCTCCATTGAAAAGTCGGAAATCCTGAGCAAGATGCTCAAGAAGGAGGGCGTGCCCCACAACGTCCTCAACGCCAAGCACCATGAGAAGGAGGCCGAGATCGTCGCCCAGGCCGGTAAGCTGGGCGCCGTGACCATCGCCACCAACATGGCAGGCCGTGGTACCGACATCATGCTCGGCGGCAACGCCGAATACCTGGCGCTCAACGACCTTCGCAAGAGCGGCATGGCCGAGGAGCTCATCGTGGAGGCCAACGCCTACTCCGAGACCGAGAATCCCGAGATTCTCGCAGCGCGGCGCGCCTATCAGGAGGCCTACGAGAAGCACAAGGCCGAGATCAGCAAGGAGGCCGAGCAGGTGCGCGCCGCCGGCGGCCTGTTCATCGTGGGCACCGAGCGCCACGAGTCCCGCCGCATTGATAACCAGCTCCGCGGCCGTGCCGGCCGCCAGGGCGACCCCGGCGAAACCCGATTCTACCTCTCGCTGGAGGACGACGTCATGCGCCTCTTCGGCTCTGACCGGATCAAGGGCATGATGGAGACCATGGGGCTCGACGAGGACACGCCCATCGACGCCAAGATCCTCTCCGGCGCCATCGAAAACGCCCAGAAGAACGTGGAGAGCCGCAACTACCAGACCCGAAAGAACGTCCTCGAATACGACGACGTGATGAACACCCAGCGTAAGGTCATCTACGGCCAGAGAAGCCAGGTGCTCGAGGGCGAGGATCTCCAGCAACAGGTGGCGCACATGATGGAGGTGGTCGCCGAGCGCAATGTGAACGCCGCCTTCGGCGAGCAGCCGCACATCTCCCGCAGCGACTTTTTGAGCCTTCTTTCCCACTTCGATGGAATCTGCTTCCCCAAGGGCGCGTGGAGCTACACCGACGAGGCGCTCAGCACCCTCACCAAGGAGCAGGCCGCGGCGGATCTCCTGGCCATCATGAAGACCTACTATCAGAAGAAGGAAGCCGCCCTCACCTCCCCCGTGATGCGGGAGCTCGAGCGCGTGGTGACCCTCCGGGTGGTGGACGAATACTGGATGGATCACCTGGACGCCATGACAGACCTGCGCCAGGGCATCGGCCTGCGCGCCTACGGCCAGAACGACCCCGTGGTGGAGTACAAGCGCGAGGGCTACGAGATGTTCGAGAACATGATCGACTCCATCCGGGAGGAGATCGTGCGGCGGATGTTCCTGGTGCAGGTGAAGCCTCAGACCGAGATCAAGCGCGAGAAGGTGGCCAAGGTCACCAGCGAGGGCGGCGCCGGGGACAAGACCGTCAAGCGCCAGCCCCAGGTGCGCAAGGCCAAGGTCGGCCGCAACGACCCCTGCCCCTGCGGCAGCGGCAAGAAGTACAAGAACTGCTGCCTGGACAAGGATCTGGCCGGGAAATAATC
>ERZ1643251.4729-NODE-4729-length-11616-cov-105.626589_pt1 | contig 11616 bp, 14 predicted proteins | sample MGYA00579261_ERZ1643251 | MGnify/ENA primary metagenome ERZ1643251 (study PRJEB29033, sample SAMEA4952267) | chicken gut metagenome | biome: Broiler Chicken; feature: Gastrointestinal Tract; material: Caecum | place: Ireland | collected 2018 | study: Broiler... | reverse complement strand
ATATGTCAGTTCAGAATACAAAGAAATCAACCGCCTATTGTGTTTGAATCTGTAGCAACACTAGGAAATAAAGACCGTGGAGGTTTTGGTTCAACAGGAGGAAAATAAGTATGAAAGATATGTTAGACTACACTGGATTTTTGTGCGAACTAGAAGAATTATCAAAGCGTTACAACATATCAATTTCCCATGAGGATGAATACGGCTCGTTTATTCTGCATAAATATAACGATAAAGATATTGATTGGATTTATGAGGCTGAGAGGGAATAATATGTTTAGGGTAATTGTAGAAAACAGAAACAAAAACGTTAGTAAAACATATACTCATATTCTGAGCGTGAATACTAACGGAGGAATGATATACAATCTTGTTGACGAAAACATGAATCGTTATAAGATTAAACTTGAAAACGGTTACGCAATTCACTTGTTGAGGGAGGTTAGCTAAAATGAAAATTGAAGATGTATTTAGCGTTGTATCAGATTCACAGAACATCGTTATAAGGTATGAAAGACCTTCAATGCTGTGTGCTAAAAAGGGAGTTGTTGATAAAATTGAGGGAAATAAAAACTTCTTAAGAAAAACATTGATAGATAAAGAAGCATTAAAAATAATGGAGATTTACCCTATAAATGACGATTTAGTTGTGAGAGTTGAATTATAATTAAGCATAAAAAAGACACCAGTATGAGCATACACTACATACTGGTGTCTTTTTTATATATCTTTAACCATACAACACTTACCCCGGCTAGCAAGACCAGCTTCTATCCCAGCGTCATAATTTCAGACGTGCAACCCGGGTATAGATAATAAATGAAAGCATGGTAGATACCTTTAATAGCTCAAAGCAGTCAAGACAGCTTCTTTACATCTCAGGTCTTTAAACCTGAAACACCCTCTTTCAAATAACACTCTAAGGTTAGACAGAAAGAAGTCATTTCTTTTTAACATCACATAATTAATGTTATGGTCTTCTGTTGTTACAGTTATTCTGGTTCTGAAAGTCCTGTCCGCTTTATCATCACAGTAGATAATACCAAGTTCAGAATATTCCTTGACACCATAGTCAACCCCATGATATCTAAGTGTACAGATATATCTGCTGTTTCCGACAGGTCTGTCAATAAATGCTTTGCTGTCATTCAGGTACACAGCTTCGCTGGAATAAGCAACATAGTCATTACCAGCAAAGGCACGATTGAAACCGCTTTCTTTCTGAGCAACAGAAGCAGATTCATTGAATCCCTGTTCAAGAACAAAACCGTCACCTCTTAAAAATTTCGTATCATCTTTCAGTCTGTTGCTGATTCCCATAGCAACATAGTAAGGGTTTATGATACTAACCGGATTGCTCATCATATATACGGGTACATATCTAACCTGTTTTCCCTGGCCTCTGGCAACAGAGGTATGAAGACTGATAAACTTCTTAACTTCATCAGGGCAGTAGTGGTTAGTCTCACTCTGAAATTCATCAAATAGCATGATATCTACATCACTAAACAAGTGACTATACTTTTTAATTTGGTCAGCACCGTTCAGTGCAAACCCATAACCGCAACTCACATCATTTAAGAACAGTTCATGAAACAAACCGCTTGCTCTTCTCTTAGTTGTCATTTCATATCCGTTAAAGAACAAACTTCCAATATCTTTATAGAACTTGTCACAGATATCGTCAAGTTCATAGTTGAAACGATAAGTCAACCCAAATTTTTTCTGATATTTCAAAAATTTATTTACTGCTAATCTACCAAAATATGTTGTCTTTCCGCCAGTACGGTTTGATGTGCACATGAATATCTCAGGTGTCTTACCATTGATATCTTTCATTGACAACAGTTTAGTTCCGTCATAATAACTCATTTCTTCACCTCTATTTAATTATAACATAAATTTTGAAATAAAACAAGTTTTATATTATATTTCATAAATATTGTATTAAAACAATTTTTGTGTTATAATCTATTTTAGAAGGGAGGGAAAGAAGATAGCAATTTATCAGGTAGTAATTGCGTTAGTATTTAACGCACTGGACATGGTAACGGGTATTATTGCAGGTGTGAAAAACAAAGACATTCAGAGTTCTAAACTGCGTGACGGTTTATTCAAAAAAGTAGGTTTTATTTTTTGTTACTTACTTGCCTGGCTAATCGACACACAGGGAAATTCAATCGGTCTTAGCATCGGTGTTTCATTACTTCCTATTATAGTACTTTATGTGGTACTCACAGAAATAACATCAATCGTTGAAAATATTTGCAAGATTAATACAGACCTTGTCCCGGAAAAGCTCAAAGATTTATTTCACTTAACAGGAGGTGGAAGTGAATGAATGAAGAACTTAAAGGTGTAGAAGAAACAACACCAGAAGAGTTAGCAGCTGGAATGGAGAGTGATAAGTAATGTCAATCTTCAATGGTGTAGCGGGTAGAAGAGCAGAAAAACCGTTAGGGGTGTGCTATCATAATGACGCAGGAGGTAACAGTTGCAACAAAGCGCACTATGAAAACTGGTTACCGGGTATAAATCCTGCCAACGGTTTTGCTCATTTGTATGTATGCTCAGACGGAGAAGTTCAGGCAGAAGATTTAGACTACAAGGCATGGCACTGTGGAAACAGTTATGGGAACACCAATTTTATTTCGGTTGAAATCTGTCAGTCAATGGGAGATGAGGCTCAGTTCTTAAAAAATGAACAGAGAGCCTTTGATTTAACAGCAGAATGGTTTAAAGCTTATGGTCTTACACCAGACAGAAACACTGTTAGAATACACAAACAGTTCTCAGCTACAGCTTGTCCACACAGGTCTGTAGAACTGCATGGTGATGGAACAGCATTGCAGGATTATATCATATCTGAACTGAACAAAAGGATTAACGCTGTTGTAGATGTAAGGGAGGTGAACAGAATGATGTGCTTCTATAAAGTGAAAGGAAGCAATGATGTATACTGGTTCAACGGAAAAGAAGTTAGGAAACTGACGCACCCAGACCAGATTGTGATTCTGAACAGAATATATAAAGACTGCTATGGAAAGGAAATGCCTTCTTACATCTTTGAAACGTCAGCACCATATCACATCAGGCTGATTCAGGCTTGTAATGGTGCTGTACAGAAGTAATGCCAGATATTAACAAGGCATATTCATGGTGTATACAAACGTGTAACGCACCAAATATCGGCTATTCGCAGGATTATAGAAATCAACAGACAGTGGGTGGAATCACTTATTACGATTGTAGTTCACTAATGAACTATGCCTTGTTAAACGGAGGTTTTCAAACCCCCTCATACGCTCCAAACTATAATGCGTTCACCACATACACAATGCCACAGGCTTTGCTGGACTTAGGTTTTCGTGAGGTTGATTCTCATGATGTATGGTTGCCCGGAGATATCGCCCTATCCAGCGGTCATACAGAAATGGTGTACCAGACAGTTGGTGTTGGTGGTGGAATATGCATGGGTGCGCACACTTCAAACGCACCACTTGACTATCAGGTCAGTATTGGTTCTAGCTCAGGAAACCAGGACTATGTATCAACATACAGCCGTTTCCCAAGACTGTTTAGATACGGCGAAGGTGGTGCTAGTGGTTATGGTTATAGTATGTACATTATATCCGCAATCGCTGGTAACTGGTGGCAGGAATCAGGTATCAACCCTGGAATTTATGAAAGTCTTAAAGTTGTAGATTTAAAAGACAATAACGTTTACGGCGGTTACGGTTTAGGTCAGTGGACTAATGCTCCCCAGTATGGTACTTACCGAAGAACCGCACTCGCTGAATGGTTAGAAGACAATGGATACCCGTATGATTCCCCCAACGGGCAGTTTGAATTTCTAATATATGAAAACGTATGGTATTCTACAGGAGCTGCCGCTATGTATGACAATCTACAGGACTTTCTAAACTCGACAAGTACAGACCTATACGAATTAACAGGAGCTTTCCTAAGAGGGTGGGAAGGTATTTACACAACTACTCAGCACCAGCAAAGGTATGAGTATGCGCAACGTGTGTTTGACTATATACAAGCTAATGCAAACAACACAGCCATAGATAGCTGGTATATAGGTAACTTCTATTGCACGGACGAGCAAAAGCTAAATAATGCTGTAATGCTATATCGCATGATAACAGCGGGAGGTGGCGGCGGTGGTAAGCCGTCACACAGAAGGAAGAAAAAACCAATATGGCTATGGCTTAGGTATTATTGATAAGAGGTAAACAAAATGGCTGTAAAAAGTAGAGAAGAATTATTAAACAGTTTGTCAGCAATAATTGGCGAAGAGCCAGACAATAACGGTATCGCTTTTATGGAAGATTTAACCGACACCGTTACAGATTTTGAAGAGAGAACAAAAGAAGACTGGAAGACAAAATACGAAGAAAACGACAAAGCATGGAAAAAGAAATACACAGAACGTTTTATGAAGGGCAGCAACAACGCTTCTCAGGATGAAGACCCAGATGAACCTGACGAAGAGGATAAGCGACCCAGAACTTTTGAAGAATTATTTAAAACGGAGGATTAATTTTATGGCACACAGAATTGCAGTTTCAACGCTCAATGCTTCAACGATTGACATTTTAAATGTCATTCGCCAGAACGCAACAGCAGATTATCAGGCAAGTGTCCCTGAAATCACTAGGTCAAGTGATATTCCTAGAGTCGGCGAAATTATCTATGGAACACCAGCTTTCGCTAACCAGTTTTTAAATGCTCTGGTTAACCGTATTGCAATGGTAAGAATTACCAGTGCAACATTTAACAACCCTTATTCCCGGCTGAAAAAAGGTTATCTGGAATACGGTGAATCTATTGAAGAAATCTTTGTAAAAATCGCAAACGTTGTAGAGTTCAACCCTGAGAAAGCGGCAAGCCGGGAGCTGAAAAGAACACTTCCTGACGTACAGAGCGCTTTCCATGTGATGAACTGGAGAGTCATGTACCCTATCACGATTCAGGACCAGGATTTAAAGCAGGCATTTCTGAACACAGAAGGGGTAAGCAATCTGATTGCTGATATCGTAAATCAGGTATACACAGCCGCAGAGTATGACGAGTTCCTTCTGTTCAAGTATTTGCTGATTAAATCTATCAGTAAAGGCTCTTTCTATCCAGTTCCTATTGGTGACGGTACAAACCTGTCTGCCGCCGCTAAAGCTTTCAGAGGTACTTCTAACAAGCTGACATTTATGTCAGGTAAGTACAATGAGAGAGGTGTAAAAACTGTTACACCGAGAAACCGCCAGATTATTTTTATGGATGCTCAGTTTAACGCTGATTTTGATGTTGATGTATTAGCCGCCGCTTTCAACATGGAAAAGGCTGATTTCATGGGTAGCCTGTTCCTGATTGATGATTGGACTTCCTTTGACAATGAGAGATTCGCTACTATCCGTGCAAACAGTGACGGGGTTGAAGAGGTAACAAGTGATGAGCTTAACTCGCTTGATGAGGTAAAGGCTATTATCGTTGATGAGAACTGGTTTCAGGTTTATGATAACCTTGCTCGTATGACTGAGACTTATGTTTCCAGTGGATTGTACTGGAATTACTTCTACCATACATGGAAGACTGTTTCTTACAGCCCGTTCAGCAATGCTGTTGTGTTCTGCCTGGATACGGCTACAACTACTCTCCCTGAATCTCTTACTGTTCAGGTGGTTAGCAAGGATACTTCTGATGAGGCTACTACAATGGCTTTAGCAGTTAATATTACAGAGCCTACTCTTGAACCTATGGACGTACAGTTCCAGCAGACACAGGCACTTACTCAGGCTGGTATTGGAGTACAGCCGTATGGAGCGATTCTTATTCCTGCTAGTCAGGCTGAAACTCAAATTACACTTGTGGTTGACATTCAGGGTACTAAGTACACTGGTGCAACTACTATTACTACAACTTCTGCTGTAGGAACTAAGGTAACTTTGAATAAAGGTTGATGAAGGGAGGACGGGGCGGATTAATTGTCCGCCCTTATGATTAATATGAGTCAAGTTCAATATCCAAATGATAGAGTAGATATTACAGGAACTGAACACCCAACAGTTGGTGAAAATATAAGGAATGGTTCAAAAAAAATAACTTTTAATTCTCAAGATGAAAGGAACGATGCTATTAATGCTTTAGGAATATCTCAAACAAGTTTAAAACTTTTTATCCTTAATATGTTTACAGGTAGTGAAGGTGTTTGGGGTGGAGTTGGCGCAACAGGATTTAGTGAAGATGATAAACAAAAAATTAAAAACTGGTTAGATTCTTAATGGGGTGTTATAATGTATATAGAACCTAGCACAAATATAAAACTTTTACACAACGTTCCGCTTGATACAACATATGACCACACAATCTATTTTGAAGACACCGTATCCCAGTTCAACTATTTCTCAAATCTTACTAAGTATGAGCTTACCTCTTATTCTTATCAGAGAGTAAGAAGAGGTTATGCTAGGGTTGGTATTGTGGCAGACAACTTGTATGACTGTAATTACATGATGTTCAGGAACACAAATTTTGGACAGAAGTGGTTCTATGCTTTCATTAAGTCTGTGGAGTATATCAACAATGAGTGTTCAGAGATTCAGTTTGAGATTGATGTTATGCAGACATGGTTGTTTGATTTTACTCTTGACCAGTGCTTTATTGAGCGAAACCATACAGTGACAGACGTTCCGGGACAGAACATTACTCCTGAACCTGTTGAATGTGGAGAATATGTTCTAAACGGTGAATACTCACACCCAGCAGATATAGATGAACTTTGTGTAGTTGTTGGAACTATTGACACTGATGGTAATACAGTGTCTGGCAAAAACTATGGTGGGATATATGGCGGTTTATCTCTAAGAGCGTTCTACTATGACGACACACAGGGAATAAACGATTATCTTGCAACTTTTGTTCAAAAAATGGACAATGTAGTTACAATATACACAATGCCTGTTGCGTTTCTTCCTGGTGCAGACCTTACAGGAGGATATGATATCCCAGATATTAGCGGTGTAAACCTCAGAAAAATTGTGGAACTTGAACCCATTAAAGCAGGTGACCAAATTGACCACCACTTACCAAAAAACAATAAGTTATATACTTACCCATATAACTACTTACACGTTGACAACGCAAGCGGTGAATCTTTGTCTTTACGGTATGAGTTTTTTGACGGAAACACTCCTAGATTAAAAATTTATGGTTCAATCACTCAGCCAGTGAAAGCCGTGTGTTATCCTGCTGGCTACAAAAATGTGCCTAAAGTCGAAATACAAGGGGGTGAGGAAGAGTATGGAGCTTTAAACACTGAAAGCTTATCTCTCACAAATTACCCTCTGTGTAGTTGGAACGTGGATAGTTTTCAAGCATGGATTGCACAGAACGCTTTACCTATAGCGACTTCACTTATCGGTACAGCTATCGGAGCTGGTGCTATGTTCATACCGGGTATTGGCGCTGGCATTGCTGGAGTAGGTGTTGCTACAACAACTGCTTTAGCTCCTCAGTATCTTCACTCTAATATTCCTATGAGTGGTGGGGGTTCAGGTGTTGAGCCGTTAGTACAGCAAAATGCTATCAATAATATTACCGGACTTCTTACTCAGGGGTATAAAGCTAGTATAGCCGCTGATGTAATGAAGGGTAGTATCAACACTGGCAACGTAAACTGTAGTTCCAGAAGACAAGATTTCTGGATAGGTAGAATGTCAATTACTCAGCAGTATGCTGAAATGATTGACGATTTCTTCACACGTTATGGGTATGCTATACACGCAATCGGTGTTCCTAACATTAGTTCAAGACCACATTGGAACTATATTAAGACCGTTGGGTGTACTGTGAGTGGTAGTGTTCCTTGTGACGATATGAGAAAAATATGCCAGATATTTGATGGCGGTATTACATTCTGGAAAAACGGAAATGAAATTGGCAACTACAGTCTTGACAATTCTCCAAGCTAGGAGGTGATAGAGTGGGGAGAAAAAGAACTAATTTCAGTCAGTCTGCTAAGGCTAATAACTATACGTTTTATCAGTATAGAAGCAGGCTGAAAGAATTAAGTTTGAGTATGTTTCAGTGGAACAATGTTCCGGATACTATTGATGTGAGGTATTTGGAATTACAGTTGTATGAAAATGGGTCTGCAATCTGGTTCAGAGATGAGGTTATTGGTGACTTAGCTTTATCAGTTGCTTTTACCGGAGCTTATGATGTTTATGGGAATCCGCTTAACAGAAGGGCTTACAGTAGGTATAACGGTTACTCACACGACTTAACATTAGGTGATTCTGTTGTTATCTGGAATAACTATTTAAGGTTGCCGAGTTGCGCTGACATTAATATGTATGCCAGAAGATTGAGTGAGATTGACCGGATTATTGATGTGAATATTAGAGCGCAGAAAACACCAGTGCTGGTACAGGGAAATGAACAACAGAGGTTAACATTATTGAATCTGTATAAAGAGTATGATGGTAATTCACCTGTTATCTTTGGAGACAAGAATCTTGACATCAACGCTCTGAAAGCTATCAAGACAGACGCTCCATATATCTCTGACAAGTTATATGAACTGAAAACTCAGATATGGAATGAAGCTTTGACTTACTTAGGTATCAGTAATGTCAATATCGTTAAGAAAGAACGTATGATTACTGATGAGGTGCAGAGAAATCAGGGTGGAACAGTAAGCAGTAGGTATTCTAGGTTGGAAATGAGAAGGAAAGCCGCTGACGAAATTAATAAGATGTTTGGTCTTAATATCTCTGTAGATTACAGAGAAGATTTAGACCTGTACGATACTACAGAAGGTGAACCAGAACCGGAAGGGGGTGAACCTAGTGAGTAAGTATACAACAGAGGTTAGGTTTATCTGTGAGACAGAAGCGGGACTGACTGAAAGTGTAGGTTGTAGTAAGGTTGATGAGGTGCTGGATAAAAGCTGGAACAAGATTTTTGATTCAGGTGACTGGGATATTTATGATGAGGAATATCGACCTATTCTTTGTAAGAAAATCTTGAAACACTTTTACACTAGAGAGATTGGTGCTGAAACTGCTGGACTTTGGAAGTTGTGGTTAAATCAGAGAATGGCAGAGATTATGTCGTATTATAATCAGTTATATAAGAGTACGCTTTTGGAGTTTAATCCATTGTATGATACGGATTATAAAACTGAGGGGAACAGGAAGACTGATGAAGGTGAACAGACTGATAGAGAGACTAACAGTGATTATACCAGAACTGATAAGTTACAGAACATGAGGACTGACAATTTAAAGTCACAGAGAACTGACAATCTTAACTCTACAAGAACTGATAACTTACAACAGGTTAGGAATGATAACTTACAACAGGTCAGGAATGATAACTTACATGAAAATACAACCGGCACAAGATATGACCTATATAGTGACACGCCGCAGGGAGCGTTAACAGGTGTTGAAAACGAAACTTACCTCACAAACGCTAGGAAAGTTACTGATAATGCTAACAAAGATAATACCGGAACACAGACAACAGACAACACAGGTACACAAACAACCAATAATACTGGAACACAGGTTTTAGACAATACAGGTACACAAACCGTTGATAACACTGGCACTCAGACTGTAGAAAATACTGGCACTGTCAATAACAAAGGGAGTGACACAGAAAACTCTAAAAGAGTGCTTAATAATACTCAGGATTATGCTGAGCACGTTATCGGAAAAAGAGGAACACAGAGTTACGCAAAAATGATAATGGAGTTGAGGGATTCTTTTATTAATATTGATATGATGATAATTGACGAACTTAACGACTTATTTTTTAACTTATGGTAGGAGGTAAATATGAACAATATAAAACCGTTTAGATTCTGGTGTCAAAAAGTTTTACCTTTAGTTTATGACGATTCATTAAGTTATTATGAATTACTCTGCAAAGTAGTAAATAAATTAAATGAGGTTATAACAAATGAAAATGAATTAAACGAAGCCTTCCAGCAGTTGAAAGAGTGGGTTGAAAATTATTTTAGCTCCCACGACTTTCAGGAAATGGTAAATAATAAGCTAGACGAAATGGCAAAAGACGGCACACTTGCTAGCTTAATTAACGAAGTAATTTTTGGTGAATTAAATCAAAAAGTAGATACTAACGCTAATAATATTAGTGCTATTGATGATAGAATAAATAATGTAGGTAATTTTAAAGACATACTTAAACAGGGTGGTAAAAGTATTTTGTTTATCGGTGACTCTGTTGGTGCTGGTTTTGGGTGGTGGACAAATGGAGAAACCAGTACAGATAGGGGTGGTAGAGAAGGTGTTATGCAAGTATGGAAAGATTTATACCCAAATAATACTTATGTAAATACTTGCCTTAATGGGTGTTGTTTAGGTAGCAATGGTGCTGGTAGTGATTTACCACAAATAAAAAATCAAGTACCTACACAGGCTTATGATTATGTATTTATTTTTTGTGGTATAAATGATGTGTTAGAGTTTGAAAAACAAGTTGGCACTTCTAATATTGTAGGCGATATTCCTGTGCTACTTGAGCCTATGAGTGCTAATACGTGGGATACCGCATATAACGCTTTATATTCCTTGCTTGCTTCACTTAGACAGTTAAACCCATTAAATAGCAATGTTTATTTCTGCGTTGAGCCTACAACTGATTATAATTATTTTAAGTATATTTCAGTATTTAAAATTTATAAAAAGATTGTAAAAAATTTTGGATATAAAATTCTGGATTTATATGACATATTTGCTAGAAATAATATAACTAATTGTGGACATTATTTTTATGATAATATTCACCCAAATGAGTATGGGTATAGGTACTTATCTAACGCAATGTTAAGCATGATTGATAGAGAAGTATGCCAAAGAAATAGTGATGCACTTGATAGTGATGTTATTAACATATACAGTGCTAATATTAAAAACTTAGGAACTGAAGCAGATAATGATTTTGTATCATATAAAAGATTTTGTTTAAATGCTGTACCAGATATTGTTAGAAATTTTGGTGATTATTATATTAATAAATGTGTAACATTAACCGCTGGAAATAATAACTTCATTCCAGTAAAAATTGAGCATTCATATGGTGAAGCCTGGTATGTAACATTTTTACCTACTAAAACGTTTAGATTTCCTTGTAGATTTAAATATTCTGGAGGGATAACAGAATCAGAAGATGATGTGTTCATGTCCCCCACAAGTAATTTAGCTAGTGCGTACAAAATTACTAGAATTTGTGACATTCCTATTTCTGGTATTTTTTATGGTTCAATATCACAATATACTGACCTTCCTAGTAAGTGGACTGGAACATTATTATGTACTATCATTGCACACGTTAATATACAAGTAGCGGCTGACCAGCCAACAGGATATGTTGGTTATAAATGGATTGAAGTTGTACCATATGGAAGTACAGAGAGATTCTACTGTAGGTGGATAAAAAATAACTATAACAGTGATGCACTAATTGATTACTTTACAGATACAAGTTTACAAGAATATCATGAATAATATGTTAAAGAGAACAGTACAAGGCTGTTCTCTTTTTAAGTAAAATGGGAACCGGGTTTGAGATGAATGGGAACCG
>ERZ1643251.4728-NODE-4728-length-11618-cov-9.086396_pt1 | contig 11618 bp, 7 predicted proteins | sample MGYA00579261_ERZ1643251 | MGnify/ENA primary metagenome ERZ1643251 (study PRJEB29033, sample SAMEA4952267) | chicken gut metagenome | biome: Broiler Chicken; feature: Gastrointestinal Tract; material: Caecum | place: Ireland | collected 2018 | study: Broiler... | reverse complement strand
ACAAAAATTTACATTTTCAAAAATAAATTGTCTACTTTTTCTTGACTCATGCAAATTTTTCGTAAATTTTTTACTTAACTTCTCGGTTTCATACTAATGAGAAGTTACTTCTGAGCTTTAAAGGGGAAAAAGAATAAATAAAAAAATAACCTTCTTCGTCAAAGAAAAATAACATTTATCACTTTATTATAAAAAAACGATACTTATCACCATGAGACTTTGAATCCTTCTTTTTACTAAATCTCCTACTTTCTTTGTCTAATCTATTGGCATAAATCTCATTTCTATTCTAAATAGAATTATTTATCAAAAAAAAGAAAAACAAAATTGCCAAATAAGAAAACTTCTGATACACTTATAAATATAATAGGAGTGATTGTAGTGTATAGTGAAGTATCATATAAAAAAAGAAGTCTAGGACTTTTCCTATTGGCTATTTTTACTATATGTATTGGATTAATTGTCCAAAAATTTTTAACCATAGATAAACTTTTATTCTTAAATGTTGAAATCGTTGTCATTTTTTTTGTCATGATACTTCCCATGATAATTCTAAATTATAAAAACCACCCTTTCTCTTTGGGAAAAACGGTAGTATTCAGCATCTTATACTTAATTGCGTTATCTTTTCTTCTTCCAATATATGTTAATTATCGAATGTTAGGAAAACTTGCCATACCACCGCAATTAGTTCAATTAGTTCTAGAATCTATTTTTCAAATTCAAACAGTAATTTCTATCATTGGTTTTTGTATTTCTCAATATTGTCTACATAATATCAGTTGGATGATTGTTAATGAAATTCATCTTGACCACCCGATCATTTATTTTATCCTTTTCACTATTCTATTTTTAATAGGAATCAGTCTCTATTATATTCAACCATTACTTTTCTTAGGAATCATTTTTGCCTTATTTTATTTTCAAAATTTATTCCACAACCTAGGTCAAAAAAGAAAAGACATGATTGTTAGACATTTCACCACAACCCTTTTCATCATCGCAAGTATCTATATCATTGGCTTAGTAATGGGATATATGGAAAGTAAGGATTTTCTTCAACTAGTAAATATTTCTATTACGGATTACTTCTTACAAAAAGAAAATTTAATTGTTATTCTTGTAGTTACTGGTCTTTATACTATACCTGATATATTCGCTTGTCTAATAGGAAAACCATTATTTCAAAATAAAAGTTTCTTTAAAAATCATCAACTAATCTCTTATCTTTTCTACTTAATCATTTACCTTATTATTTTAATACCAGCCATTTATTTTCTCTTAGAAAAATTACAAGAGATTTTAAAAATAACACTAATTTAATTAAAAAAGAAGAAAACCCATCTAGTCTTCTTCTTTTTAATTCTTCTTTTGATCTTCTTTGTCCTTGTCTTTATCGTTTTCTTCTTTTGGTAGTGCTTGTTTTCTAGAGAAATTAAGTCTTCCCTTCTTATCCACGCCTAAGCATTTAACGATGATTTCGTCACCCAAACCAACGACATCAGTCACTTGTTTTACTCGTTTGTGATCAAGTTCTGAAATATGTACTAATCCTTCACAACCTGGCCAAACTTGCACAAAACAACCAAAGTCTTCGATTTTAACAACCTTAGCAGGATAAATCTTGCCTTCTTCTACTTCACGAACGATATCTAAAATCATATCACGTGTTGTCTCAATTACCTGCTTATCAGAGTGATAAATCATTACTCTTCCATCATCTTCTAAATCCACTTTAACCGCATTCATATCGGTAACAGACGTAACATGAGAAGCATCACAGATAATTTTCGTAATCATCTCGCCACCCTTACCGATAACATCTTTGATTTTTTCCGGTTTAATCATAAACGTCAACATCTTAGGTGCGTATTGACTAACTTCTTTACGAGGTTCTGGAATTTCGTTAGCCATAACATCTAAAATTTCCATTCTAGCAACCTTAGCTTGGGCTAGAGCTTCTTTTAAGATTTCTTTGGTAATTCCTTTGATTTTAATATCCATCTGTAAAGCACAGATTCCTTCCCTAGTTCCAGCTACTTTAAAGTCCATATCTCCTAAATGGTCTTCCATACCTTGAATGTCCGTTAAAATCGTATAATCATCTCCAGCTGTGATTAAGCCCATCGCAATACCCGCAACTGGAGCTTTAATTGGAACACCAGCAGCCATTAAACTCATACATCCGGCACAAATAGTTGCTTGACTACTACTACCATTAGATTCTAACACCTCAGAAACAACTCTGACTGTATAAGGGAATTCTTCTTCACTTGGCATTACTTGAAGTAGCGCTCTTTCCCCTAAAGCACCATGTCCAATTTCTCTTCTACCTGGAGCACCATAACGTCCCGTTTCACCTACGGAAAAAGCAGGGAAATTATAATGAAGCATGAATCGTTTTTCCGTTTCCATATCTAAGCCATCTAAAATCTGATGTTCCCCTAAGGCTCCTAAAGTAGTAACCGCTAATGCTTGAGTTTCTCCACGAGTAAATAAAGCCGATCCATGTGTTCTTGGTAATAAGTCAATCGCTGTAGATAATGGACGAATCTGAGTCATACTTCTACCATCCGCACGGGTCTTTTCTTTAACGACAATCTGTCTAAAAATTTCATATTCAATTTCTTCTAATACAAGTTTTACTTTAGTAATTAACGTAAGTAAATCTTTTTCCTTTAACAGTTCTTCATTTTCTGTTGTATATTTCGTAACAATTTCCTCTTTAACCGCATCAATTGCCTCATACTTTTCTTGTTTACCAGGTATACGAAGGGCCTCATTTAAACGAGCTTCTGCTAAAGAACGAACTTCTTCTCTAAGACTAGCTTCGATTTCAAGTGTCTCATAGTCCATCTTTTCAACACCAATTTCGGCGATAATCTCTTCTTGAAAAGCAACTAATTCTTTGATTGCTTCATGACCAAACATCAATGCATCTAACATTAAATCTTCTGATACCTGTTTAGCACCCGCTTCGACCATATTGATGGCTTCTTTCGTACCAGCTACCGTTAAATCCAAGTCAGAAACTTCTAATTCACTAGGTGTCGGATTAATAATAAATTCTCCATTAACATGTCCTACTTTAACTCCCGCAATAGGTCCTCCAAAAGGAATCTTACTGATCGATGTAGCTAAACTAGAACCAAACATTGCGGTAAGTTCTGGAGAATAATCAGGGTCAACGGATAAAACCGTATTGACTACCTGTACCTCATTTTTAAAATCCTCTGGGAATAACGGTCTCATCGGACGATCGATCATTCTAGCTGCCAAAGTGGCGTTTTCCGTAGGTCTTCCCTCACGTTTAATAAAACCGCCTGGAATCTTTCCTACTGAATATAACTTTTCATTATATAAAACCATCAAAGGAAAAAAATCAGACAATACATTTGCATTTTTATTAACCACAACCGTAGATAAAACAACGGTATCCCCATAACGTACCCAAACCGCACCATCTGCTTGTTTCGCAACCATTCCGTGTTCTACTACTAATTTTTTTCCACGAAAATCTAATTCAAATACTTTCTTCATCACACATCACCTTCTTAAATACTATAATTTTTTCACTATTTTTTTTACTGTTTCTTCAAATTCCAAACGTACTCTATCCGGATCGCGAACCTGAAAATCAAGTTCGATGTCTAGTAGTGGAATATCTGGTTTAATTTTCTCTAAATTAGGAATTAGCGCAGGAATCTCATAAGCCAATAAATCGCTATCAATCATATCAACCATTCTCTGATAATGAGAATCGGGAACTTCTAATCCAAAATGATGATGAATACTTTCCATTAATCGTCCTTCCATTTCTAAGTAACCCGGTAAAAGTTTCTTAACTGGAGTTGGTACATCAGATAAATATGCTTCTGATGCATCGTGCAACAATAAATACAGTTGTGCTTTTTCGTCATAATAAAACTCACGACTTAATCGATAAGCATTTAACGAATGTTGCGCTACACTATAAAAAGTAACCGTTCCTCCAGAATATCTACAAAGTTGTGATAACGGATGAGATATATCCTCTAAAACAATTTCTTCAATACTAGGACAATCCAAATGAATTAAATGTCCTGACCAAGTTAACATTTCCCCACGATTTAAACCCATATAAATTCCTCCTCAAAATTAAAATAGACACTAAAAATAAGTGCCTATTTTCTTAATCCTAATTGTTTAACAATCTCACGATAACGTTGAACATCTTTCTTAGCTAAATAATTCAACATATTTCTTCTTTGTCCAACTTTCTTTAAAAGACCACGACGTGAATGATAATCATGTGTATGTTCCTTTAAATGTTCAGTTAAAACGTTAATTTCTTCTGTAAGAATTGCGATCTGAACTTCAGCAGAACCTGTATCTTTTTCATTTCTTGCATATTTTTTAACAAGTTCTTGCTTTTTCTCTGATGTTAAAGCCATTTTTATTCCTCCTTCGTTCTATTTGCCTAAACCAAGCTACGGTCGGAATAACTCCGTATCCCAGAAAAGGTACATGTATAATATACTAAAAAATATTAGAAAAAGCAAGTATTTTTTATTTTTGGCGATAACGATACATTATTCTCGTATCCACATTTGTAGAATCATTAGCAGTAATTACGGAATCTTGCCATGCACTACAAGCCCCATATCGATAGAAATAATATGTAGTTTGAGTACCAGTTTTCTCTTTATAAGTTAAAGTCCAATCTGTTTCAGTTACATTTTTAATTAATGATTGATGGACTTCACCATGAGAATGTTCCGTCCTAGTTGTGCCTTCTTTCGATGTATTAATATAACTACAAACAGCATTATATCCTTTTCTGTGCAATGTATACCCTGATGGGCAAGTTAAATTCTGATCTGGAAGAGTAATTGTATAACTTCCATCACTTTCAACCTTATCACAATGATAAGCACCGTAAGTTACAAGTTTACACTTTTGATTCGTAATCACAATATTAGAGTTATTTTTATAGGTATTTAATTGAGATTGACCACTAACCGTTGCGGTCCTTTCAGTACTGTAAACAACTTCCTGTCTAGTATCATAAAGAGTCCATCCCGACATTGTAGATGAAGTTGAAGTCGTTGTTTCTTTAACTTGATAACAATATTGCGTTTTAGTTTCAATTTGATACTGAGAAGAATTCACATTACTAGGTAATGCATCTACCCACTCTGACCAACTAGACTCAGTAGAAGATACTGGAGAATCATTTGTAGAACTATTATTGTTACTGTTATTGTTATTGTTAGTATTGTTGTTATTACTATTACTATTACTATTACTATTACTATTACTGTTACTATTAGAATTATTAGATGAATTATTATTACTAGAAGAATCTTTGTTTCCTTCTTGACTAGTTTCTTCTTCAGGACCTTTACTAACAACAATTTCTACTACACTACCTTGAGAAACTTCATCATTAACAGGTATATTTTGCTTAATAATTGTTCCTGCTGCTTGTTCAGAATATTCCTCTTTAACAATTACTTTTAATCCTAACTCTTCTAATTTCTTAGTTGCTTCTTCTACATTAGATTCAACTACAGAAATCATTTCTACTTTTTCATTAGAAACATAAGTTTTTAATGTCACTATGGTGCCTTCTTCTACTTCTTCATCAACAACATCTTGTTCAAAAACTTTTCCAACATCATCTAAATTATCCGTCGTTTCTTCTTCGATTTCTACCTCTAAGGATAACCCTTCCAACTTTTTCTTAGCTACATCAATATCTTCCCCAACAACATTAGGAACCAAAATAAGTTCTACCTTTTCTTCAGTATCTGGCTCTGTTTTTTTCTGTTCAAAAATATCAGTACAGAAGAATAAATAACAACCAACCGCTATAATAAGCAAAAGAAATAACAAAATAAGCAAAAGAAGCTTCTTCTTTTTCGATTTCTTTTCTTGACTAGAGACACTCTCCTCTGATTTAGAAACATTCATTTCTTCACTAATCTTTTCATTAGCTCCAGCTTCAATATTCAAAGTATCATTAGCTATTAATTTTTGGCCACATCCTACGCAAAATGCAGAAGATAATTCATTCTTAGTACCACAAGCAGAACAAACAATACCATCCTCTTCGATTTCGCTAACAACTTCTTCCTCATCAGGTATTTTTGATTCCGAAGATTGATCTATAGTTTCTTCTCGCGAAGAATCATCATCATTTTCATTTTCTTCTATATCAATCGTTGTTTTTTCTTCTTTATCACTATCAATAGAAGACTTTTCTTCGTAAAATTTTTCTTCTTGTGACATATCTTCATCCACAGAATCATCATCAATTGTTTGTTCATCAATAGAAAAATCTATTTCCTGATCTGAAGATACTTCTTCTGAAGAATCATCTACGGTTTCCTCTTTTTCCTCAACTGAATTTACTTCTACTTGAGAATCTGTTTCTTCTTCTGATTCAGTTTCGTTTTCTTCCTCTTCATCAAGTAATTTCTGACCACATCCAATACAGAACAAAGAAGATAAAGGATTCTCTGTCTGACAATATACACAAACACGCACATATTCCTCTTCATCACCATCATTAGAAACTTCTTCTTCCGATTCAGAATCTACTTGCCTGCTTTCCTCATTCTCTTCATCAATTAGTTTTCGACCACATCCAATACAGAACAAAGAAGATAAGGGATTTTCTGTTTGACAATATCCACAAATACGAACATATTCATCCTCTTCACTATCATCAAAAGACTCCTCTTCATCTTCACTTTCTTCATCTTGATCAGAAACTTCTTCCTCATCAGACGTTACTTCATCCGAAGACTCATCTACAGTTTCCTCTTCAGATGAATCCACTTCTACTTGAGAATCCGTTTCTTCTGATTCAGTTTCAGTTTCTTTCTCTTCGTCATCTACTATTAATCGTTTTCCACAACTTTCACAAAATAAAGACGACAATTCATTCCTAGTACCACAGGAAGGACAGACAAGTACCTCCTCTTCATTCTCTTCTTCTTGATCAGAATCTTCTTCCTCATCAGACGTTACTTCTTCCGCAGACTTATCTACAGTTTCCTCTTCAGATGAATCCACTTCTACTTGAGAATCCGTTTCTTCTGATTCAGTTTCAATTTCTTTCTCTTCGTCATCTACTATTAATCGTTTTCCACAACCTTCACAAAATAAAGAAGATGAATCATTCTTAGTACCGCAGGAAGAACAAACAAGTACCTCTTTTTCTTTCTCCTCATTTTGACCAGATGCTTCTTCATGTTGGTCATTCACCTCGTCCATAGAACGATTACTAAAATCAAATTTTTCACCACAATTTACACAAAACTTTGTCGCTGTATGAACAATATATCCACAATTAGGACAAGTATATTCTAATTTTTTTCCACACTTTTCGCAAAATAAAGATTCCTCCTGGTTGAAAGAACCACAATAAAAACATTTCTTTTTACTCATTGGCCACTCCCTCTTACTACAATTAGTATAACATTTTATGATAATATTTTCAATTTATTACAATAGTTCCAGCTAAAAAGAGCGATGCATTTTATGATACAATTCTTCAATAACAAGCGAAAATATCTTCCAAAAGGCTCATCACTTTACCGAAAAAAAAGATGTCCATAAGACACCTTTTACTGCGTAACCTTTTCAATATCAAATTGAACATAAATTCCATTTAAGGAATAAACTTCCCCAGAATTTTCTTTACTTTCCATAGAAACAGCTAATGTTTCTTCCTGGATTAACTCTTTAAAATCATGAATAGCTTCTTCAAACTCATCATTTGCCTGATAGAAAATATGAATTCGATCTGTAATCTCAAAATCTTTTGTTTTACGTAAATTTTGAACTTTACTAATTAATTCTCTAACAACACCCTCATGAAGCAATTCTTCTGTTAACGTAGTATTTAAAACAATGAATTGATTTCCTTCATGAGAAGCATTGAATCCTTCCTTAGAGGAAATACGAATCTCTACCATTTCGGGAACAACTTCCACTTCTTCATGATCAATTTCCATTTTAATAGAACCATTATCATTTAATGTCGCAATATCTTCATCAGATAAAGTCGTTAACTTTTGTTGAAACTCTTTAATATGAGGGCCAAACATTTTTCCACAAATCTTAAAGTTTGGTTTTACTTCAAAGTTCATATAAACCGATAAATCAGAAGCAAAAGTAACTGTTTTTACGTTTAACTCTTCTTTAATTAATTGAACCAAGTCGCCAATTAACACTTCATTTTTTCCATCCAAGATTACCTCACTAAGTGGTTGACGTACTTTTATCTTAACCTCTTCACGAGCATTACGACCAAGTGAAATCAATTCTCTAACTAAGTCCATTTTCTTTTCAATTGTCTCTTGAATCATCTTTTTATCATACTGTGGATAATCCGCTAAATGAACAGATTCCTCACCAGTCAAGTTAACATAAATTTCATCAGCTACAAAAGGAACAATTGGAGCGATTAATAAACAAACACCTACTAATACTTCGTAAGTCGTCTGATAAACTGCTTTTTTACTAGTTGTCATTTCACTTTCCCAGAATCTTCTTCTGTTTCTTCTGATATACCAATTCGATAAATCTTCATTGACAAAATAATTAATCAACTTCACCGCTTTATTCAAATCATATTCATCCATCGCATTCGTCACATAATGAACAAGCTTATGATATTTAGACAATAACCATTTATCAATTTCATCTAAATCCTTGTATTTTACTTTAAATTCTCTAGGATCGATATGATCAGTATTTGCATATAATTGGAAGAAAGTATAAGTATTTTTCAACGTATTAAAGAATTTTGATTGTACTTCTTTGATACCATCCTCATCAAACTTTAAAGGTGTCCAAACTGGAGATGCATATAACATATACCATCTAGTCGCATCAGCGCCATACTTTTCTAAAATCGAGAATGGTTCAACCGCATTACCTTTAGATTTATGCATCTTTTGTCCATACTTATCTAAAAGTAAATCATTAACAAGTACATTCTTATAAGGACTACATCCCATCACAAAAGTAGAAATAACAATTAAGGAGTAGAACCATCCTCTTGTTTGATCAATTCCTTCACTGATAAAATCAGCTGGAAATTGAGTATTAAACAATTCCTTATTCTCAAAAGGATAATGATATTGGGCAAAAGGCATAGAACCACTATCAAACCAACAGTCAATTACATCCTTAACTCGACTCATTTTTTTACCACAAACAGGGCACTTAATATGAATATCATCAACATAAGGGCGATGTAGTTCGATAGATTCATCAATTTTTTCAATTGCTTTTTCTACTAATTCACTTCTTGAGCCAATCATCTCATCGTGTCCACAGCTACAACGCCATAATGGAATTGGGGTACCCCAATAACGATTTCTAGAAATTGCCCAATCATTCATCGTATCTAACCAATTGCCGAAGCGCTTTTCACCAACATATTCTGGAAACCAATGTACAGTTTTATTGGCAGCGATAATCTTATCCTTTAAAGCTGTTGTTTTAATATAAAGACTAGGTTTTGAATAATAGACAAGTGGAGTTTTACAACGCCAACAATGTGGATAATTATGTTCCATTTTCTGTTTCTTAAATAACTTATCTTCACTCGCTAAATACTTAATGATTTCTAATTCCAAGTCAGAATCAACAACAAGTCTACCTTTCCAAGGCCCATCCGTATAACAACCATTCTCATCAACAGGATTTAAAACCGGTAAATCATACTTTAATCCAACCTCATAGTCATCTTGACCAAAAGCAGGAGCAATATGAACGATACCTGTTCCATCTTCCATCGTAACATAATCGGCACAAGTAATATAAAAAGCCTTCTTATTTACTTTCAAGAATGGTAAAAACTGTTCATATTCACGATACTCTAAATCTTTACCAAGATACTCTTCAACTACTTCAAAATCATCCCCTAGTACTTGATGAGCTAACTTTTCCGCAACGATAAAGTAATGTCCACGTGACAAACATTTGACATATTTTTCCTGAGGATTGACACAAGCAGCGACATTACTAATTAACGTCCAAGGGGTTGTTGTCCAAATTAATAAATAAGTATTTTCTTCATCCTTTAACTTAAAAGGTACAGTAACGGTATTAACACTAATCTCTTTATACCCTTGCGCTACTTCATGAGAAGCAAGTCCTGTACCACAACGAGGACAATAAGGTAATATCTTTAATCCATCATAAATATATCCCTCATCAAAGAACTTCTTTAAAATCCACCATTCCGTCTCAATATAATCATTCTGATAGGTAATATACGGATCTTCTAAATCGATAAACTGGCCCATTTTGTTGGTAAAATCACGAAAAGCCTTTTCGTTTTTCCAAACCGACTCACGACATTTTTCATTAAATTCTTTGATACCATACTTCTCAATATCATTCTTTCCTGAAAAACCAAGTTCCTTTTCTACTTGAACTTCAACCGGTAATCCATGAGTATCCCAACCTACTTTACGAATTACCTTATATCCCTGCATAGTTTTATATTTACAAACTGAATCTTTTAATAACTTCGCTAACATATGATGAATACCTGGCATTCCATTAGCAGTAGCTGGACCATCATAGAATACAAAATACTTGTCACGGTTATCAATAGATTTCTGTAAGATATGATCATCTAAAAAGTGCTGCATTCTTTCTTCTTCCGCAACATGAATTTTTTCTTTTGATAACTCTTTAAACATAATTATTTCTCCTCAAAACACAAATTTTTTATTTTATCTAAATCAACACCATAATGACGATAGATACTATCGACATCTAATGTCGTTATCTGATTATCACTAAATCCTAACTTTTTCACTACTTCAATCACCGCTAGCGCATTGTCCCCTTCAAATTCTACGAAAGTAGGAATAAGTGGCCAAGAATCAATATCGATTTCTACACCATCTAATAAGTAGCGTATTCGCTTATTCTCTTGATAACTTCTTTCCTGATATCCTAACTCTTTTAATATAGAATAAGTTGTATCAAAATCAGAAACAACAATTTCAAGTTCTTTCGTTCCATCAATGTTAAGCGACTCAATATGCTTAATCGTAAGCGTGGCTTCTTTTCCATTCGTACGAAGACGAAGCCATTTTCCCGTTTGTTTCGGTTTTAAATCATAAACATATCTTTGTTGAAAATAGGTATCGACATAAGTTGCCCCATTTTCTTTTAATAAAGAAAGAAACGAATCAACATCAACATCTAACACCCTAACTTCATTTTCTGCTTTCATTTCATCACCCCGATCAATAAAAAAAGGTTCTCCATCATAAGGACGAAGAAACCCGTGGTACCACCTTAATTGATAAGTAAAACTTATCCACTTTACTCTTGATAACGGAACTTTTCCGGCTTTATCTTATCCACAAAGCACAAAACTTGAAAGTGATCCAAATAAACTGTTTCTTATCCCTTCTCACCTAATAGGACTCTCTGTTAAGAAAATTTGCTTATTCCGTCTTTCGCACTTGTTTTCAATATGTATTAATATAACACAGTTAAAACGAATGTGCAAGATCTTTAGAAAAAGTTCAAAATACTAATTGTGAAAAATTAGTGAAAATGTCTCTATTTAAAAAATGAATAATTAGTGAAAA
>ERZ1643251.4723-NODE-4723-length-11628-cov-4.799447_pt1 | contig 11628 bp, 6 predicted proteins | sample MGYA00579261_ERZ1643251 | MGnify/ENA primary metagenome ERZ1643251 (study PRJEB29033, sample SAMEA4952267) | chicken gut metagenome | biome: Broiler Chicken; feature: Gastrointestinal Tract; material: Caecum | place: Ireland | collected 2018 | study: Broiler... | reverse complement strand
GAATTATATGAGGATTTTCGGCTGTACGATCCGGAAGTTTTGTATTATCCGGCGAAAGATCTGATCTTCTATCAGGTGGATATCAGCGGAAACCTGCTGACCAGAGAACGGATCCGTGTCATCCAGGCGATTCTGGAACGGAAAAATCTGACGGTCGTCACCAGCACCGGCGGCTGTATGGACAAACTGATCCCGCTGGAACTTTTTTTGGAACACTGTATCCATCTGAAAAATGACAGTGAACTGGATCTGGAACAAATGAAAAAGGAACTGGTGCGCCTGGGCTATGAAAGAGAAGCGCAGGTGGAAAGCTGCGGCCAGTTTTCCATCCGCGGAGGTATTCTCGATATCTTTCCGCTGACGGAGGAGAATCCGTGGCGCATTGAACTGTGGGGGGATGAGATTGATTCCATCCGCAGTTTCGATGTGGAAAGCCAGCGTTCCATTGAAAATCTGGAAGAGATCACCATCTATCCTGCGACGGAAATGCTGCTGACAGAGAAGGCTCTGGAACGGGGAAAGAAGGCAATCGAAAAAGAGGCGAAACGCCAGAGCAAGTATTTCCGTGATCAGATGCTCACCGAGGAAGGCGCCCGGGTGACGCAGAATGCAAAGGAGATCTGTTCCATGCTGGACAGCGGGATGGATTTCACGGGAGCGGAACAGTATCTCAGCTATTTTTATCCTGATACTGTGTCATTTCTCGACTATTTTCCTGAGGATACCCGTATTTTTCTGGACGAGCCGAACCGGATCCTGGAATGTGCGGATGCGCTCACGACGGAATTTCGTGAGAGCATGAGCCATCGTCTTGAAAAAGGCTATCTTCTGCCGGGTCAGGCGGAACTGATGGACGAGGTGGGAACGCTGTGCGCCAGACTGAACCGTAGAAACTGCGTGGCGTTCTGCCTGTTGGATCTGCAGAGAAACCAGTGGAAGATTACCGGAGAGTATTCGGTCACGGTAAAATCCGTCAATCCGTACAACAATCAGTTCCCGGTGCTGGTCAAGGATCTGAAGTCCTGGAAACACGCCGGCTATCAGATGATCCTGGTATGTCCTTCACGCACAAGAGCGCAGCGTATGGCGGAGGATCTGAGGGAAGAGGAACTTCCGGCATTTTACAGCGAGGATCCGGAACGCGTGCTGAAGCCCGGGGAGATCATGCTGATCCATGGAAATGTCCGCCGTGGTTTCGAATATCCGATGCAGAAGTTTGTACTTATCACAGAGTCGGATATTTTCGGAAAAGAGCGGAGAAAAGCAAGGAAGAAATCTCAGTATACCGGTCAGAAGATCCAGAACTTTTCAGAACTGTCCATTGGAGATTATGTGGTTCACGAAAATCACGGACTTGGTATCTACAAAGGAATTGAAAAGATCGAAGTAGACCGGGTGATGAAGGATTATGTCAAAATTGAATATGCGGGCGGAAGCAGCCTGTACGTTCTGGCGACGCAGATGGACGCCCTTCAGAAATATGCGTCGGCGGATGCCGCCAAGCAGCCGAAGCTGAACCGCCTTGGCGGTCAGGAATGGAACAAGACCAAGACAAGGGTGCGCGGAGCGGTCAAAAATATCGCGAAGGATCTGGTGAAACTGTATGCGGCGCGTCAGGCGACAGAAGGTTATCAGTATGGACCGGATACGGTATGGCAGAGAGAATTTGAGGAAATGTTCCCCTTCGAGGAGACGGACGATCAGCTTGCCGCCATCGAAGCCACGAAAAAAGATATGGAGAGCCATAAGATCATGGACCGCCTGGTCTGCGGAGATGTAGGCTTTGGCAAGACGGAGGTGGCGATCCGGGCGGCGTTCAAGGCGGTGCAGGAAAACAAGCAGGTGGTTTATCTGGTGCCGACTACGATCCTGGCACAGCAGCATTACAACACATTCGTTGAACGGATGAAAGATTTTCCGGTGCGCGTGGATCTGATGTGCCGGTTCCGGACGGCGGCTCAGCAGAAAAAGACATTGACGGATCTGAAAAAGGGACTGGTGGATATCGTGATCGGAACCCACCGGGTACTGTCCAAGGATGTGGTCTTCAAGGATCTGGGCCTTCTGATCATCGACGAAGAGCAGCGATTCGGCGTGGCGCACAAGGAAAAGATCAAGCAGATGAAGGAAAACGTGGATGTCCTGACGCTGACGGCGACGCCAATCCCCCGTACCATGCACATGAGTCTGATCGGAATCCGGGATATAAGCGTTTTGGAAGAAGCGCCCAACGAGAGAATCCCGATCCAGACTTTTGTCTGTGAGTACAACGAAGAGATGGTGCGCGAGGCGATCAACCGGGAACTGGCACGGGGCGGACAGGTCTACTATGTCTACAACCGGGTGCAGACCATCGTGGAGATGACCAACATGATCGCAAAGCTTGTGCCGGACGCCAATGTGGCATTCGCTCATGGGCAGATGAAGGAGCGGGAGCTGGAAAAGATCATGTACGGATTTATCAACGGCGAGATTGACGTGCTGGTGTCCACAACCATCATTGAGACGGGACTGGATATTTCCAATGTCAATACCATGATCATTCACGACGCGGACCAGATGGGGCTTTCCCAGCTCTATCAGCTGCGCGGGCGTGTCGGCCGTTCCAATCGGACGTCCTATGCCTTCCTGATGTACCGCCGCAACAAAATGCTGAAGGAAGTTGCGGAAAAACGTCTGCATGCCATCCGGGAATTTACCGAGCTGGGCAGCGGATTTAAGATTGCCATGCGGGATCTGGAGATCCGCGGGGCAGGAAATCTGCTTGGAGCGGAGCAGTCCGGCCATATGGAATCGGTAGGATATGATCTGTACTGCAAGATGCTCAGCGAGGCGGTACAGGAGGCGAAAGGAATCGAAGTGGCGGAAGACTTTGAGACGACCATCGACATGAGCATTGACGCCTATCTTCCGGACAGCTATATCAGCAACGAGGCTCTGAAGCTGGATACCTACAAGAGGATCGCCGCCATCGAGAACAGCGCGGAATATGACGATATGCTGGAAGAACTTCTGGACCGATTCGGAGAACCGCCGAGAACCGTACAGAATCTGCTGGCAGTGGCGAATCTGAAGGCACTTGCCCATAAGGCGTGGATCACGGAGATCAAGCAGATGCAGGAAACGGTGCGGATCACGATGCATGAGAGGGCAAAACTGGATGTGAACGGAATCCCGGGGGTACTGGAACGCTTCCGGGAAGAGTTGAATTTCAAGATGGAAAAGCCCGCCTATTTCGTGTTCCGGCCAAGGAAACGGAATACAAAAGAAAAGATCAATTATTTCGAACGGACGAAGGAAGTTGTGGAAGCGCTGTATGAACTGGTTCCGAAAGACGATGCGCAGGAGACGGAACGAAACAGTTCTGCTGGCTGAATTGCTGCGGATTGTTGTAATCGTTCCGCCAATGGAACGGTTACGAATTGCAGCGATTTCGCTGGTGGAATGTTTGCGGCAGAACAGTGGGCGAAAAAAACGGGTGGACAGAAATGGAAGAAAACAGACTCTATATCAGTGAAGAGAAAACAGAATATCGCATGCTTCCCATGAATGGAAGGGACAGTCAGGGGAATTTCTATGAAGCGGATGCCCTCAGCCTGAGAAAGAACGGGAAGAGATTTCTGCCCGTGATGGGAGAATTTCATTTTTCCAGATATGAGCCGGAGGACTGGGAAGAGGAGCTGCTGAAAATAAAGGCAGGCGGTGTGACGATCGTGGCGACTTATGTGTTATGGATTCACCACGAAGAAGGGCAGGGCGAGTGGGATTTTTCCGGATGCAGGAATCTGAGGAAATTCCTCGAACTTTGCCGGAAGACCGGACTTCAGGTCTGGCTGCGCATCGGTCCCTGGGCGCACGGAGAATGCAGGAACGGAGGATTTCCGGACTGGGTGGTCAGGGATACCAGATGGAAGGTGCGGACCAATGATCCTGCGTATCTGAAGCTGGTTGAGACCTTTTACCGCAAGATCGGGGAGCAGGCGAAGGGAATGATGTGCAGGGACGGAGGACCAGTCATCGGCATTCAGCTGGAAAACGAATATGGCCACTGCGGCGGCCCCTCGGACCGGGAAGAAGGCATGGCACATATGCGCATACTGAAGCGAATGGCATCGGAAGCCGCCCTGTCGGCGTAGAAGTTCCCCGGTGTCACAGCCGCCCGCCGCACCCACACATCCGCCGCGCCCGGTTTCGTCCCCATAATTTGAAGATTTTGTGAAAAAAGTTGCCCTCCCCGGCGAAAAAGGGTATAATTGATTCGAATGTCATGCAGGAACATGCAAAAAAATACCGATACAAAGCGGTACGGGAGGTAAAGAGATAAATATGAAAAGAACAAGTGCAAAGGTCATCTGCGGAGTGCTTACCGCTGCGATGGCTGCGACCGGACTCACCGCCTGCGGGGACAGCACCGTTGTGGACGGAACCCAGACAGCGCTGGTGATCAACGATGAAGAAATAAATCTTGGAAAGGCAAACTTCATGCTGCGCTATCAGCAGGCAACCATGGCAAGCTATTATGAGACCATGAGTTCCATGCTGGGCCAGGAGTATTCCCTGTCTTTCGACGCATTGTCGGATGAGAGCGATGAGGACAGCCCGACCGTGGGAGAAAATCTGAAAGAGGATGCCCTGACTTCCATCGAGCAGGCATTCCTGATGAGACAGCATGCGTCAGAATATGACGTGGCTCTGACGGACGAAGAAGTACAGGGAGCAAAAGATGCAGCGGCAGCTTTTGTGGAAGACAATGACGCGGAGACGTTGACCAAGCTTGGCGTGACGCAGGAGGATATTGAGGATGTAATGCAAGTGTATGCGATTCAGTCGAAAATGTATGACCCGATGATCGCGGATGTGGATACAGAGGTCAGTGACGAGGAAGCGCAGCAGTCCAGTATCAGTTATGTGCAGGTATCAACGGAAGGCACGGAAACCGATGAAAACGGTGAGACTGTGGAACTGACGGATGAAGAGAAAGCAGAGAAAAAAGAGATCGCGCAGACCTTTCTGGATCGGCTGAATGCTTCTGAAGATCCGGCAACGGCAGATTTTTCCGATCTGCGGACAGAGATTAACGATGAGCTGAATGCTCAGAGAAGAGCCGAGGAAGCTGCTGCGGACACCGCAGAGGATGGAACCGATGCTGCAGAAGACGGTACCGATGAAATATATCTGACTGCATCCGAAACTACCTTTGGCGCGGATGACGAGGATTTGGACGAAGCGTTGAAAGAAGCGGCTCAGACCCTCAGCGACGGTCAGGTTTATGCGGAAGTGATCGAAGGCGAAAACGCATATTATGTCGTGCGTATGAACAGTGTTCTGGATCGTGAAGCAACGGACAGCCAGAAAGAAACCATCGTGCAGGAGCGCCAGGCTGAAGCATACAGCAACCAGCTGGACACCTGGGTGGAAGAGAGCGATATTTCCGTGAAGAGAGCATGGAATAAATTGGAAGTCACAGATTATGATCTGTATACCATGACAGTGGATACTTCTGAAGAGAGCACAGATGGTACAACAGACAGCACATCTGATTCTGAAAGCAGTACAGAGGGAACAGACAGCACATCTGCAGAAAGCAGCGCAGAGGGAACAGACAGCACATCTGCAGAAAGCAGTGCAGAGAACACAGACAGTACAACGGAAAGCACCGCAGATACCGACAGCAGCTCGGAAAGTACAGCGGAATAACAAGCTCTGGGACAGGTACAGAAAGATACCTGTCCGATTGCTAAACAGCATCCATGGAGGAGACTAAATGACAAAAGAAGCGTTTGCAAAGCTGGCCGGTGCAGGAGTGATCCTGCTGGACGGCGCAACTGGTTCCAATCTGACAAAGGCGGGAATGCCGAAAGGAATCAGTACCGAGATATGGACATTGGAACACGCGGACATTTTGATCGGACTGCAGAAAGCGTATCTTGCGGCAGGAAGCCAGATTATCTATGCTCCGACTTTTTCCGCAAACCGGATCAGCCTTTCCAATTTCGGATACCAGGACCGGGTGGAAGAACTGAACACACGTCTGGCAGCACTGTCAAAAGAGGCAGTGGGAAATGGAAACGGATGGATCGCGGGAGACATCACCACCACCGGAAAGATGATGGAACCCAAGGGAGAGCTCACTTATGAAGAGCTTTATGACGCTTATGCGGAACAGATCACAGCGCTGGCAAACGCAGGCGTGGATCTTCTGGTGGCGGAGACTATGATGTGTGTGGACGAAACCTGCGTGGTTCTGGACGCGGCGGCGGCTGTCTGCGACCTGCCGGTGATGTGCAGCCTGACGCTGGAAGCTGACGGTTCGGCACTGTTTGGCGGCAATGCAGTGGAAGCGGTGGAAACCCTCCAGGAGATGGGAGCGGCGGCGGTCGGACTTAACTGTTCCGTTGGTCCGGATCAGCTGGAAGCCGTGGTACGGAGTATGGCAAAGGTGGCGAGAGTGCCGGTCATCGCAAAGCCAAATGCAGGTCTTCCGGTCATCACTCCCACCGGTGAGGCAGTCTACAGTATGAACGCGGAAGATTATGCGCGGCATATGAAAGTTCTCGTAGACGCGGGAGCCGGAGTGATCGGCGGATGCTGCGGCACGACGCCGGAGTATATCCGGCTGCTGGCGGAGATGCTGGAGCGTGCAGATTGCAGGAATGAATTTTCAAACACGCTCTAGCACAAATAAAAGAAGTGAACGAAGACAGGGGACATGTGTGGGCGTCTGCCCATACATGTCCCCTGTTCGAGTTTTGATTACAGTCTTGCGTCAAACAATCCGCAGAAGCTGTCGATCGGATCTACCGCCGTAAACGCTTCCGGTCCTGCCATCAGCTTGTCAACCAGAGCGTCAAAGGTGGAGGAATCCGCGTCATAGGTATTGATATAGGTGCGTGCCTGCGGGATATCCGCCAGCATCGTCGGCTGTCCGCATCCTACGACCACTACCGGAAGTTCAAAGACATACCACGGAATTTCTCCGCCGCCCTTGGACATACCGAAGCTCGGTCTTCCGCTGGAAACGTCACACAGAGTGATGACCATGTCCATATCTTTGACGAAATCAGCGATCGCGTTCTTTCCTGCAAAATAGAGATTGATATCCGGTTTCTCTCCGGCTTCTATTTTTTTCTTCATGGCATCGAGAGGACTTTCGTAGATAAATGCGTCAAATCCTTTCGCGCAGAGCTTTTCTTTCAGCAGTTCCGCCGGGTTCTTCTTGCCGCCCATGCCCATGGCCTTCATCAGGAAGGACATTCCGCTTTCCGCGCCTTTGACATGTACGATCATGATTCTCTTATAACGCTGCGGAGTGACAGGAAGCACATCCTGGTCTTTGTATTTTACCAGGGTGATACAGTCGTCGCTGATCGCTTTCTGCATTTCCTTATATTCTTCCTTGCCAAGCGTCTGTTCCACAGCTTTCGGCTGCGGTACCAGATCCTCTTTTTCCTTCTTGTTCAGGCCAAGATGAGCTTTCAGGCCGAGGATACGCGTCAGGGCTTCGGTCATACGCTCTTCGCTGATGGTTCCGTTTCTGTAAGCATTCAGCATGGTCTGATAATCTTCGTCCGGGTCGTTGAAGAACAGGAACATATCACATCCCGCATTGATGGTCAGAGGAAGCATTTCCGAACGTTTCATACGGTTGGTCATGCCGACCATATGGGAAGCGTCTGTGACAACCATTCCGTTGAAGCCCAGCTTCTCGCGGAGCAGGCCTTTCATGATTTCCGGACTCAGGGTTGCCGGCATCATATCGTCGTCTTTCAGATCCGGATTGATGGCTCTTGCGTATTCCGGCAGCATGATATGTCCTGCCATGATCGCGTCCAGGCCATTGTCGATCAGGGTCTTGTAAACCATTCCGTAAGTCTTGTCCCACTCTTCCACGGTGAAGTAGTTGACGTTGTTGGAAAGATGCGCGTCACGGAAATCCTGTCCGTTGCCCGGGAAATGTTTTGCGGCACATGCGAAGCCCGGGATCGTGTGGGCGCCTTTCAGATAAGCGGCGCTCATCTTGGCGACACGTTCCGGATCGTTTCCGAATGCACGGCTGATGATCTCTGTGTTTTCCCAGTTATAGGCGATATCGCAGACCGGTGCGAAAGCCATATTGCATCCGATGGAAGCGGCCTCTTCGTTGGACATTTTTCCGAGGGCAAAAGCATATTCTTCCTTGTCGGTCGCAGCGATCTTTACGCCGGAGCCGATGGTTGTTCCGTCCGCGCAGGCACCGTTTCCGCCGGACTCTGTGTTGCAGGCGATAAATACCGGGATCTTCGCGTATTTCTGGAGTTTACGGTTCTGTTCCTGGATCGCCTTGCCGGGAGCCGGATTGTAACGGCAGCCGCCCAGGTGATATTTCTCCATCAGTTCTTTCAGATATTCTTCATCATGAGAAGCAGTCAGCTGGAAAAAAAGCTGTCCGACTTTCTCTTCATCGCTCATTCCTGCGATCGTGTCTTCCACCCATTTGCAGTCCTCGTCGGACAGATAGTATGGGTTTGCTTTCAGATTTACCATATCTGGTCTCCTTTCCTGCGGAAATTTCCGCAACAGCACTTTCTTACTTTTAGTATAACAAAGTTCTCTCAGCGGCTGTTAGAATAATTTTGTCCAGTTGCGGCAAAATTTTATCACGAAAGAACAGATTCGCCGATTGCCCTGGCGATGGCTGTGATATCACTCTGTCCGGTAAATTCAAACACAACCTTTCCGACCCCGCTGAGATAAATTTCCAGTTCGCTGTCGAGATCCAGGACACCGGAAGTCTCGATGGAAAAGAGCTGGATCTTTGAGTAGGGCAGGGAAGTGAAATCTTTTTTCTTTCCGGTCACACCCTGTACGTTGACGGCGATCGCCCGCTTGTTGGTGAAGATTACGAAGTCGCGGATCGCCTGGTATTCCCCGAGAAATTCCTCACCGGAAACAAAAAGCGGGGCGATCAGTTTTTCGTTCTGAAACCGACCGGTATTTCTCAGTTTGAAAATGTCTCCGTTTTGAAAATCAATCATTTGGTTTTACCTCCGTATTTATTCCCGCGGGCAACGAGCCAAGCGGACATGCTTGCATGTCCATTTGGCGACTGCCGCGAGGGTCAAATACCCCGCAGCTCTGCTGCGCTACAAGTTTGATGCCCCGTAGCTTGCTGCGGGGTCTTTGACTAAATTTGCAATGCAGATCTGCAGATCATTAAAAATTCCAACCGGAGCGGAATCTGTGAAAGAAAACTGATGGAAATCTTCTGAGTCACCAAACAAATATGCCTGTACCGTTTCGCGCGAAGGATCTACGATCCAGTATTCCCGGACGCCTGCTGTGCGGTATTTAAACAGTTTTGTCAGATAATCCATACGCTGGCTGCCAGGGGAGACGATCTCAATGATCCAGTTCGGCGCGCCGCTGCACCCTTTGTCCGTGAGTTTGTCTGTATCGCAGATTACGCTGATGTCCGGTTCCACATAGTTTTTTTCATCTGCATTCAGGAAAACGGCAAACGGTGCAGGATAGATTTCGCAGGAACCTTTTTTGGATTTTATGTGGTTTCCAATTACCTGTGTCAATTCGGACACCAGTTTCTGATGGATTCTGTTTGGCGGAGCCATCATATACATGGTTCCGCCAATCAATTCTGCTCTCTGGCCGTCGGGCAGAGAATAAATATCTTCTGTGGTATAGGACTGCTTATTCGGTGATGCCATAGAAACACCTTCTTTCCTGAGATAATTCCTGAGAGATGCTGTACGGGGAATCTTTTGATCAGCAGCAGCAGAAACAACATTGATGAACGGTTTACTGAAATCTTTTAATATAGTAATTATTGTATCTGAATTATGTGCGCGAAGCAACAGGAACTTGTCAGAAGCAAAAATGGCGACACACCGAAGTGCATCGCCATTTTTTAATGAGGGGGGAGATAGTGAGTGGTTAATCAACTATCTGTAATACAGTATAAGAAAAAAATGTGTTGAAAGTATGTCCATTTTCTAAAAGAATCAGAAATTCTATAAAATCAGAATTTATAAAATCTCCAAAATCTGTCGAAAGGTGCCATCACAGTTTTTTCCGGTAAAGGATCCGGATGGAATTCAATACACAGATCATTGCCACACCGGTGTCCGCGAATACTGCCATCCACATGTTGGCAAATCCGGCAAGGCCAAGGACCATGACCAGTGCCTTGATCACAAGAGCGAACACGACGTTCTGCCTTGCAATCCGGAGGGAGGTGTGGGCGATCTCCAGCGCTTTTGGAACCGCATCCAGCTGTGAGGTCATAAAGACCACATCCGCAGCCTCAATTGCCGCGTCCGCGCCGCTTCCCATCGCTGCGCCTACATCTGCGCCTGCCAGTACGGGAGCGTCATTGATGCCGTCTCCCACAAACATGACAGCGCCGTGTGCTGCGCGGATCTCTTTCAGGGTTTCCAGTTTGTCCTGAGGAAGCAGGCGGGCATGGACTTCGTCGATGCCGGTTGCTTTTGCCACAGCGTCCGCATTTTCCTGGGCATCGCCGGTCAGCATCGCGGTGACAATGTCTTTGGAACGGATTGCGGAGATTGCGTCTGCCGCTTCCGGCTTGATCGTATCCGCAATGACGAGATGACCGATGAATGTGCCGTTCAGCGCAGCAAAAACTTCTGTACCGTAGTTAAGGGCTGCTGCGTTCACCGGTACATGGAACTGATCCATCAGCTTCCGGTTTCCGCAGAGCACCTCGCCCTGGGGCAGGGCGGCACGGATCCCGTGGCCGGCGATTTCTTCCACCTCGGACGGTGTGTCCAGGGAAATCTGTTTGTCTCTTGCCGCCGCCAGAATGCTCTGGGCAATCGGATGTGTGGAATTCTGTTCACAGGATGCACAGAGAGCCAGCAGAGTGTCGTCATCCGTTCCGTTTGCGGGAACGGCTTCCTGCAGCTTGAAATTTCCCTGGGTGATCGTTCCGGTCTTATCCATGACAACGGCGCGGACATTTTTCATAGCTTCCAGGGAAATTCCGCCTTTGAAGAGAATGCCCCGTTTGCTTCCGGCGCCGATTCCGGAGAAGAACGCCAGCGGCACACTCAATACCAGGGCGCATGGGCAGCTGATGACCAGGAAGGTGATCGCGGTGTAGATCCAGTGATTCCAGTCGCCGGTCACCAGTGATGGTACGATCGCGGTCAGCACGGCGAGAAGAACAACGACCGGGGTATAAACCCTTGCGAAACGTGCGATAAAACGCTCAATCTGCGGCTTGCTTGCAGCGGCATTTTCCACAGAATCCAGGATCTTTGTCACCATGGATTCGTCCAGTGCTTTTTCAACTTTCATTTTCAACAGCCCGGAGGTGTTGATGCAGCCGGACACAACAGAATCCCCGGCTTTTACTGTGACAGGTACAGGTTCTCCGGTTACCGGTGACGTGTGGATGCGGCTTTCGCCTTCAACGACGGTTCCGTCAAGGGGAATACGGTCACCCGGACGGATCTGGAGGATATCTCCGATTTCGGCATCCTCCGCAGGGATCACATGCGTATGGCTGCCGTGTACTTTGGTCACGACTTCCGGGCGCATATCCACCGCATCCATGATCTGGGAACGGCTCCGTTCCACAGCGATTTCCTCAAACAGTTCGCCGACACGGTA
>ERZ1643251.4722-NODE-4722-length-11629-cov-4.365215_pt1 | contig 11629 bp, 7 predicted proteins | sample MGYA00579261_ERZ1643251 | MGnify/ENA primary metagenome ERZ1643251 (study PRJEB29033, sample SAMEA4952267) | chicken gut metagenome | biome: Broiler Chicken; feature: Gastrointestinal Tract; material: Caecum | place: Ireland | collected 2018 | study: Broiler... | reverse complement strand
CTCGATGTATGGAATGCGGCGTTCCCTTTTGCCAGGCGGGAATGATGATCAGTGATATGGTCAGCGGCTGTCCTTTGCACAATTTGGTGCCGGAATGGAATGATCTTGTATATACAGGAAACTGGAGGCAGGCTTATTCCCGCTTAAAGAAAACGAATAATTTTCCCGAGTTTACATCCCGGGTATGCCCGGCGCTGTGTGAGGCGGCGTGTACCTGTGGGCTGAACGGGGATCCGGTCTCCTCTAAGGAGAATGAATATGCGATTATAGAAAACGCTTATGAGGAAGGATATGCTGCGGCAGAACCTCCCAAGGTACGCACCGGAAAAAAGGTGGCTGTTATAGGTAGCGGTCCATCGGGACTTGCAGCGGCAGACCAGCTCAACAGGCGGGGACATTTCGTCACGGTCTTTGAACGGTCGGACCGCATCGGCGGGCTTTTGATGTACGGCATTCCCAATATGAAGCTGGAAAAACGGATTGTGGATAGAAAGCGAAGGATCATGGAGGAGGAAGGTGTTGTATTCAAAACCGGGGTGGATGTGGGAAAGGATCTTAAGGCATCCGCACTTTTGCAGGAATTTGACAGGGTGATACTTGCCTGCGGGGCTTCCAACCCCAGAGACATCAACGCCCCGGGAAGGGATGCAAAGGGTATTTACTTTGCGGTGGATTTTCTCAAGGCGAATACGAAAAGTTTTCTGGACTCCCATTTCGAGGATGGGGCATATGTGGACACAAAGGGGAAAAACGTGGTGATCATCGGCGGCGGAGATACAGGAAACGATTGCGTTGGAACGGCAGTAAGGCATGGCGCAAAATCTGTGATCCAGATAGAAATGATGCCAAAGGCGCCTGATAAAAGGACGGAGAGTAATCCCTGGCCCGAATGGCCCAGGGTCTGCAAGACGGATTACGGACAGGAGGAGGCGATCGCGGTTTACGGCCATGATCCCCGTATTTATGAGTCCACAGTCAAGGAATTTTTAAAGGATAAAAACGGAAATTTAAAGGCGGTAAAAGTTGTAAAGCTCTCCTGGGAAAAGGAGCAGGAGAGCGGACGTATGAAAATGCGGGAGGCGCCGGGAAGTGAACAGGTGCTGGACGCAGATATTGTTCTGATTGCCGCAGGCTTTCTGGGAGCTCAGAAATATGTGGCGGAGGCCTTTGGCGTAGAGCTGAATGAGCGAACAAATGTGAAAACCCCCTTCGGCGCATATCGGACCAGCCAGGAAAAGGTGTTTGTCACAGGGGATATGCGCAGGGGACAGTCTCTGGTGGTCTGGGCCATCCGCGAGGGGAGAGAGGCGGCCAGGGCTGTGGATGAAAGTCTTATGGGATATTCCAACCTGGTGGTGCAATAAAGGTGCAATCCTTCGCTTTGCCGTTGCATTGACGGGCTTCTTTTTGGGAAGGATGTTTCCTGTGATGGGAGAACTGATTTTATGGGCTTTTGCTGTTGGGAGGACAACGTCTGCATAAGCCTTTTTCTGCGGCGCGGTATAGGAATATGATAAGGAGATCTTCCCATAACCTGAAAAAGAGTGTAAAATGGTAGCCACAGTGGATTTGATAAAGCGGACAGGAAGGTATAATCATGGAGAAAAAGCAAAAAGATGTGAGCAAATCCAGAATGGCAAATTTAGAGCTTCTGCGGTGCATTGCCATGATGATGGTGGTGGCCCTGCATTATCTCGGAAAGGGAGAGCTTCTCGGCGATTTGACCGAAAGCTCCATGGGCGGCCCAGGGATTGCCGGGTGGGTGATTGAGTCCTTCTGTATCGTGGCGGTGAATCTGTATATGCTGATCAGCGGATACTTTTTAACTCAGTCGTCCTTTAAGATAAGCAGACTGTTGGGACTGTGGCTTCAGGTGTGGATTTACTCCGCGGGGATAGGCATTTTTGCTGCGCTGACGGGGATTCTTCCGGCAGGCGAGGCGGACACCCATTATTTCCTGTCGATTCTGTTTCCCATATCAATGGATCATTACTGGTTTTTAACAGTTTATCTTTTTCTTTATGCGGCTCTGCCCGTCATTGGTATGGGGGTCCGTAAAATGACGAAGGGGCAGATGCAGGCTGCGCTGGGAACCCTGCTTTTCCTTTTTTGCCTGCTAAAATCCGTGCTGCCCTTCCGGCTGGAAACAGATGGACAGGGATATGATTTCATCTGGTATCTGTGTGTGTTTCTTACGGCCGCCTATATTCGCCGGTTTGGGATTCCTTTTCTGGAAAAAAAGAGCAGAAGCGTATGTCTGTACGCTGCAAGCTGCCTGGGGATTCTGACGGAGCTGTTTGTCCTGCGCCAGGTGTACCTGCGGACGGGAAGCCTTGGCCTGATCCTGAAAATTCCGACAGAATACAATCATATTTTCCCGTTTCTTGCTTCTGTGGGGCTGTTCTGCCTGTTTCTGCAGCTCAAGGTGTCGGGAAGGACGGCCCGGGCTGCGGTGAGGATTGGCCCTTATACCCTTGGGGTTTATCTGCTTCATGAGAATATGGGAATCAGATATGCCTGGCAGTCCTGGCTGGGAGCAGATCGGATTTCGTCTGCGGTGAGTCTGGCAGGGTATACTGTTTTTGCCGTGGCGACGGTGTTTGCCTTCGGTATTTTGCTGGATGCTTTTCGGGAATTTTTGACCGGCGCAGTTTTGAAAGGAATTGGAAGGACAGCGCCCGGCAGAGTGATGTCTTCCCAGATCAGCAGACTGGATAGGAGGTTTTTGTGAGAGAAACAGGAAAGACCAAAGAAGCGGCAAAGGCAGGGGACAGAAGAGGCATAAAGGAAAGGGAAAAGGCTGCAGGAATCATTTTCATTATCATTCTTGCCTTTTATCCTCTGCGCCATATTACCTGGGGACTGGACTTGTGGGACATGGGATATAATTATGCGAACTTTCAGTATATGGGACTTGAGCACATGGACTCCATGTGGCTGTTTTCCACTTATTTTGCCAATGTTTTGGGGAATCTGTTGACAAAGCTTCCCTTTGCGGACGGGCTGGCGGGCATGAACTTTTATACAGGATTGTTTGTGAGCTTTCTGGCGGTGGCAGGGTATGTATTCTGCACGAAAAAGCTGGGTGTTTCCCCGCTTATGGCATTTTTGGGAGAGATGGTTGCTGTTAGCCTCTGCTGGTGCCCCACTGCCCTTTTATATAATTATCTGACCTACGTATTGTTTCTGGCGTGTGTGTGCTTTCTGTACGAAGGACTGACCGGACAGAAGAGAGGGTATCTTGCGGCTGCCGGTATCTGTCTTGGCACCAATGTATTTGTCCGTTTTTCCAATTTGCCCGAGGCGGCCATGATTCTGGCTGTTTGGGCTTATGCAGTGATTGACGGCAGGGAAAAAGGGCAGAAGAAACAGCAGATTATTCGAAGAACCGCTCTGGATACACTCTGGTGCTTTCTGGGATATGTGGCTTCCCTGGCGGTATTTTTGGGATACATTCATGTGCGGTACGGACTTGACGCTTATACTGAGGGGATCAGGCGCCTGTTTGCCATGACGGACAATGCTGCGGATTATAAAGCATCTTCCATGATTATGGGACTCGTTACAATTTATACGGAAAATCTTTACTGGGTTGTTAGAATAGGCATGATTGCGGCTGTGGGGTTGATTTTCTTTGGAATGCTGCATTTTTCTACAGAGAGGCTTGATATAATAAAACGAAATCCGAGACTGTCCAGCTTTCTTAAGGCGAGCGGGAGGGTTCTCTGGGCTCTGGCCGCCGCCGCCATGCTTGGCTGGCTGTATTACAGAGGATTCTGCTCCTTGCAGTTTTACAGCTATGACTCCATACTGAGGCCGGGCGTCTTGTTTTTGATGCTTGCCATGTTTATTGGAGCGGTCCGGATTTTTCACAGGAGCTGTTCCCCCCAGGAAAAGCTGATCAGCGGTATGCTGATTCTGATGGTGCTGCTCACTTCCATTGGGAGCAATAACGGTGTATACCCCAGCCTGAATAATCTGTTTCTGGCGGCTCCCTATACCTTCTGGCAGTGCGGTCGATTTATTAAAAGCCACAGCGTCATTCGAAGAAAGCAGCTTGTGATTTCCACTGAGCCGTTAAAATGGCTGCTTGGAGCTTTTCTTGCCATGTTCTTGTTTCAGACCCTTCTATTTGGCGTCTGCTTTGTGTTTGCGGAGGCAACTGGGGTACGGGATGTCAGCGCCAGGGTGGATAACAATGAGGTGCTTCGGGGGATAAGGATGAGTCCGGAGCGTGCGGAATGGATGAGCTCTGTTACCTCATATGTGCAGGAAAATGGGCTGCAGGGCAGGGAGGTGATTCTGTACGGACAGATTCCGGCTCTGTCCTACTATCTGCAGATGCCCTCGGCCTTTAATCCCTGGCCGGATCTGCGTTCCTATGGTGCGGAGGTTATGAAGCAGGCGCTTTCTGAGGTGGAAGGCCGCCCTGTGATCATAATGGAGAGAGAGTATGCCGGATACATTGAAGAGGGGAATCAGGGGCTTGTGGATCTGGGGCTGACGGAAAAAAGGATTGGAGAGATTGAAGGAGACGAAAAGTTGGAGCTGCTGATGGAGTACATGGAGGAAAATGGGTATCAACGAACCTTTTCTAATGAAAAGTTCAGCATATGGGAGTAATTGTCATGAAGCAAAAGGGACCGCAGCTTATAAAAGCTGCAGTCCCTTTTTTTCGGCCTCCTGCATAACCGATTCAGGCCAGAGAGAGCACTGTACTTCACCGATGTGAGCTTTTCTTAAGAAAAACATGCAGATGCGGGACTGGCCGATTCCGCCTCCGATGGTGTAGGGAAGTTCTTCATTGATTACCGCTTGGTGGAAAGGAAGCGATGCCCGTTCCATGCACCCGGATTTATCGAGCTGGGAAAGCAGGGCCTCTTTATCCACCCGGATGCCCATGCTGGAAAGCTCCAGGGCAATATCCAAAACAGGATAATAAACTACAATATCCGCATTGAGGCTCCAATCATCGTAATCCGGAGCGCGGCCATCGTGCGGAATACCGCTTTCCAGCAAATCTCCAATCTGCATAATACATACAGCCCCCTTGGCTTTTGCTATGTAGTATTCTCTTTCTTTGGGAGAATAGTCAGGAAACATTTCCTCCAGTTCTCTGGTGGTAATAAAGAAAATATCCTGGGGGAGAATTTCCTCAATATAATCAAACTGTATGGACATATATTTTTCCGTTTTGCGCAACACCTTGTAGACTGTGCGGACGGCATCCTTCAGGGTATCCAGGCTTCGGTCCTCTTTGGAGATAATCTTTTCCCAGTCCCATTGATCCACATAGACGGAATGGATATTGTCGGTCTCTTCATCCCTGCGTATGGCGCTCATATCTGTATAGAGGCCCTCTCCCGCGGAAAAGCCGTATCTTTTTAAGGCGTAGCGTTTCCATTTGGCAAGGGACTGAACAATCTCCGCTTCCCTTCCATTCTGATACTTGATATCAAAGGTGACGGGGCGCTCCACACCGTTTAAATTGTCGTTTAAACCGGAGGAGGGATCTACGAACAGAGGAGCGGATACTCTCAGAAGATGCAGACGCTCTGCAAGCAGAGTCTGAAAGAAATCCTTCACTGTTTTAATGGCAATCTGAGTCTGATACAGATTCAGCTGCGAGTGGTAATTAGGCGGTAAAAATAAATTTGACATAAGATTGTTTCCTGCTTTCCTGATGGCATAATTTAACTTACTCTATTATTTAACTGCTTTTTCGCCGGTTTTGCAAGTGCTTTTTTACAGAGAAATATCTTGCCAAAATCGAACATATGTGCTATTCTGGTAAAAGAACAAGTGTTTGCACGGAGGAAGCGGTAATGGAATATCTGAGTGCGGGGCAGGAGAGAACCCTGATGGATAAGCTGGCAATTCTGGCGGATGCGGCCAAGTATGATGTGGCCTGTACTTCCAGCGGCGTTGACAGGAAGGGCAACGGCGTTTCTATGGGGAACTGCGTGGCCAGCGGCATCTGCCACAGCTTCAGCAGCGATGGGAGATGCATTTCACTTTTGAAGATTCTTTTGACAAACGAATGTATTTATGACTGTAAGTATTGCAGGAACCGCTGCACAAACGATATTCCCAGAGCAACTTTTACTCCTGCAGAGATCTGTACGCTTACCATGGAGTTTTACCGGAGAAATTATATTGAAGGATTGTTTTTAAGCTCCGGCATATTGCAAAGTCCTACGCTTACCATGGAATTGCTTTACCGCACCATATGGCTGCTGCGTAACCGCTGCCGGTTTAACGGGTATATTCACGTCAAGGCGATTCCGGGGGCGGATGAAGAGCTTATACGCCGTCTGGGCTATCTTGTGGACAGAATGAGCGTCAATTTGGAGCTGCCCACAGCGGAAGGATTGCGTACGCTGGCGCCCAACAAGCACCGCAAGAATATTCTCGCTCCCATGCGGCTGATACAAAATGGGATTCATGCAAATCAGAACGAGCTGGCGGTTTACCGCAGCGCCCCCAGGTTTGTGGGCGGAGGACAGTCAACTCAAATGATTATCGGAGCAACTCCGGAAAGCGACTATCAGATTCTGAATGTGGCGCAGAGCCTGTATGAGAAATTTGAGCTTAAGAGAGTGTTTTACTCGGCTTTCGTGAAGGTAAACGAGGACAAGAGCCTTCCCGCTCTGCCGGGAGGGCCGCCGCTTCTGCGGGAGCACCGGTTGTACCAGGCGGATTGGCTGCTCCGCTTTTACGGCTTCCGGGCGGAGGAGCTTTTGGACGAGAAGCGTCCTTTTTTCAACGTCATGCTTGATCCCAAGGAGGATTGGGCGGTACGCCATCTGGAGCAATTTCCCGTAGAGATTAACAGGGCGCCGTATGAAAACCTGCTGCGAGTACCGGGAATCGGCGTAAAAAGCGCTCAGAGAATTATAGCAGCCCGCAGAAAGGCAAAGCTCAGCTTTACCGATTTAAGGAAAATAGGAGTGGTATTAAAGAGAGCCGTCTATTTTATTACCTGCTGTGGAAAGACAATGTATCCGCTGAAAATGGATGAGGATTATATTGTACGGAATCTGACGGATACAAAGGACCGTATCAGGTTTGGGAGCGATGGCATGAGCTACCGGCAGATGTCGCTTTTTGACGATGAAATGTTTATGCGCCCTGTAAAAGCGCAGGAAAGGCTGCAGACAGCATGGGGGCAGCTCTGAACCGTATTTTATGAAGGAGAAGAGGAATTGTATGACGGTATATCAATGTGAGGATTCTCTGGAAGGAATTTTTACGGCAATTTATAATGCGTATCAGGACGGACGCAGTCCGGAAGACACGCGGATTACTGTGAATGGGGAGCTTTTTTTGTTTGCCCGGTATGTGACGGTGGATGCAGAGGGAGAGAAGACCCTGAAGGTAATGAACACTTTGAAGGTAAGATTTGGAGAGGATGACTATCTGAGGCTCTGTCTTGCCCTTTCGTCCTCACATGAAGAAAAGGCGCAGGCTGTCTATCAGACTGTGGCTTTGGGGCTTGTGGAAAAATGTTCCAGAGGACATTTGTTTGACGATCTTGGCAATCAATGGATCCATCTTGCATTTACACTGGCCAGAGCCGCCCAAAATGAGAATCATCACCTGAGAGGCTTTCTTCGGTTTCGGGAATTAAAAAGCGGTCTTCTTTTTGCTGTAATGGGTCCCAAAAATAATTTGCTTACATTTTTGATGCCGCATTTTTCCGACAGACTGCCTGGAGAAAACTTTATCATTTACGATGAAATCAGGGGGCTTTTCGGCGTACATCCGGCAGGAGGACAATGGTATGTGGTGCGAAAGGATGAAGCGGCGAAGAAACCTGAGCACAGGGAACTGTCGGCAAGGGAAGATGAATATCAGGAACTGTTCCGCTGTTTCTGTCATAAATTAGCTGTGAAGGAACGGGAAAATAAAAAACTGCAGCAAAATATGCTTCCTCTCAGATTCCAAGAATATATGATAGAATTTGAGTAAAATCCACTAAATTACAATACCTTTGTTTATTGCAGTAAAGCGCTGTGTGTGCAAAACATACAAAACATGATTTTTATTTTTTGCGTTAACAGGCAAAATGTAATTATATGTAAAATACAGGTAAATTCTGGCGAAACGCAAACAATAAAAAAGGCTTTACTTTTACATTTTTTTGGGTATAATCTTTGTAATGGTAGTATTTGTAAGGATTGGAAAGGAAGGATAATTATGACAAGAACAATTCGATTAACACCTGATGAAGTCCAGCGCTTTGTTGATGTAACTACCAAATGTGATTTTGACATCGATATTTCTTATAACCGATATATAGTAGATGCTAAGTCATTTCTTGGTGTTTACGGCCTGGATTTCACAAAGCCGCTGACGGTATCCTATGATGGCTATAATGCGGAACTGGAGAAAATGTTAAAAGAGTACGCCATTGCCTGCTGATAAAAGCCGGCAGCGAAAGGAAACAGCAGCAGGCGCTTATGAGAGCCTTCTATTGCGATGAATTTGACTCCCTATGTAAGATAGAGTACTATCTGCATAGGGAGTTTTGCTTCATGGAAGATAAACTGATGTCCGCTTAGACGGATGGGAGGAATGGGATGGAAAGTGGAACAGGATCAGAGGGAGAAATCAGGGTTTCAGTCAGAAGCTTGGTGGAATTTCTTCTGCGCTGTGGAGACATTGACAACAGACGAAAAGCTGCTCCGGAAAATGCCATGCAGGAGGGAAGCCGCATCCACCGGATGATTCAGAAAAGAATGGGAGCGGATTATCAGGCGGAGGTGGTTCTGAGCCATAGCCGAAAAATGGGAGAGTATACACTGATAGTGGAAGGCAGAGCGGATGGAATTGTTGATGGACTTGAGGGAACCATGATTGATGAAATCAAGGGGACCTACAGGGACGTGGGAAAAATGAGAGAGCCTGTGCCGGTTCATGAAGCCCAGGCGAAATGCTACGGATATATTTACGGACTGCAAAAGAAGAAAGAACAGATCAAAGTACGTCTGACCTACTGCAATATGGAGACGGAGGAAATCCGATACTTTTTGGAGGATTACACTTTTGAGGAGCTGGAGAAATGGTTTGGGAAACTGCTTGAAGAATACAAAAAATGGTCTGATTATGCTTGGCATTGGAAAAGACTGCGCCTGGAATCCATAGACGGCCTGGAGTTTCCTTTTCCGTACAGAGATGGGCAAAGAGAGCTGGTCTCCGGCGTTTACAGAACCATATATCATGGAAGGAAGCTGTTTTTGGAAGCGCCTACAGGGGTCGGCAAGACGATTTCAACCTTGTTTCCCGCCATAAAGGCTATGGGAATGAAAATGGGTGAAAAGATCTTTTATCTGACGGCAAAAACAATTACAAGAACTGTGGCGGAGGATACCGTTGAAATGCTGCGGCTTCAGGGGCTGCGGTTCAAAAGCGTGGTGCTGACGGCCAAGGAGAAAATATGTTTTCAGGAGGATGTGGAATGCAATCCTCAGCATTGCCCTTATGCAAAAGGGCATTATGACCGTATCAATCAGGCTGTGTTTGACTTGCTGACAAACGAGGAGAGCTTTACCAGGGAAAAGGTAGAGAAATATGCTCAAAGGCATCAAGTGTGTCCTTTTGAAATGTGCCTGGACATGAGCTTATTTTCTGATGGAGTGATTTGTGATTATAATTATCTCTTTGATCCCCATATCTATCTCAGAAGATTTTTTGGAGATGGGGTTAAGGGGGACTATATCTTTTTGATTGATGAAGCCCATAATCTTCTGGAGAGAGGCAGAGAAATGTACAGCGCATCGTTAATCAAAGAAGATTTTCAGGAAATGAAGAAGGAAATAAAAAAGACGATATTGTCAGAAATATTAGAAAAGCAAAGAAAAAATCAAGTAATTGGACAAATGACACTTGGTATGACAGGATCGTCGTATTTATGTGAGGAGAAGAAGCAAATGGATGCGGAGGATGAGCCTTACCACAAGCTGCCGCCAGAGGATGAGGAACAGGAGGCTTTGCTTCTCAGGGGCGGGAAATTAAAGGGAAGCAGTGTGTTTGTAAGACAGGGGTACGGAGAAAGGATGGAGTATTATCTGGATAAATGCAGTCGAGAGCTGTTGGCGTTAAAACGGGAGTGCGGCCAGTTTAAACTGACGGAAAGCATTGACTCTTTTGTAAAGGTATTGATGCGCCTTCATTCCCTTATGGATGAGTATTTGGACGAGCAGGAGGAGAGTGAACTGCCCCTCCGGGAGAAGCTATTGGATTTTTATTATGAAGTCAGTCATTTCCTGGATATCTATGAGCGTCTGGATGAATTCTATGTAAAATATACTCAAATAGAAGCGAACGGAGATTTCCTGCTGAAGCTGTTTTGCGTAAATCCCGGGAAAAATCTTAGGGAATGTATGCAAAGGGGCAGAAGCTCCATACTCTTTTCGGCAACTTTCCTGCCCATACAATATTATAAGGGACTGCTGGGAGGGACTGAGGAGGATTATGAGATATACGCAAAAACCGTATTTCAGCCCGACAAGAAGGCATTGTTTATAGCAAAGGATGTAACCAGCAAATATACCAGGCGGTCTGAAGAGGAGTATTGCAATATAGCCAGATATATTCATGAAATTGTAAAAAACAGACATGGAAATTATATGGTGTTTTGTCCTTCCTATTTGTTTCTTCAGGAGGTGTATGAAAAATACAACCGAAATTTTGCGGATGAAAGCATCGAGTGTATTTTGCAAAGCGATTACAGAGGAGAAGGGGAAAGAGAGGAATTTCTATCCAGATTCAGGGAGAGCAGAGAATGGGAGAGGCAGACGGGGATCGATATGGAAATACAGACAGAGGAACAGACGCTGATTGGTTTCTGCGTGCTGGGAGGCATTTTCAGCGAGGGAATCGACCTGAAGAATGACAGCCTGATCGGCGTTATTATTGTAGGAACGGGATTGCCCCAAGTCTGTAGCGAACGGGAGATACTGAAAAATTATTTTGACACGGACGGCGAGAACGGATTTGATTATTCCTATCGTTATCCGGGGATGAACAAGGTGCTGCAGGCAGCTGGAAGAGTTATCCGTACAGCGCAGGATGTAGGGATCATCGCCCTTTTGGATGAAAGATTTCTGCAGCCCGCTTATCAGAGACTGTTTCCCAGAGAGTGGGAGACATTTGAAATAGTGAGTGTGGATACTGTAGCCAAAAGAGTGGAGCGCTTTTGGAACGAATGGCTATGAGAATATTTTGAAGAGTACGGCATCAAAAACTATGGAAATGACATTGAAAAAATGGTAAAATGACATATGTGTAAATGTGGATAACTTTGTGGATTTGGTGGATTTCTCGAAAAAATCTCCCTTAAAAATGACATCAGCTTCAAAATCAGGGGAATTCATTTGTGTAGACAGAGCTGTTTTAGTACTGGTTCAGTCAATTACTCCGGTCAATTAAGTTATTTGTACAGCACAAAAAAATCAGAAAGGAAGAAAGAGAAATGTGGGCTTATGAAAGTGTGTTTTATCAAATATATCCTTTGGGATTCTGCGATGTGCCCTTTGAAAATGACGGAGTGCTGCAGCATCGTATAAAAAAGGTGGAGGACTGGATTCCGCATATAAAAAAGCTTGGCGCCAACGCAGTTTATTTC